>JACXTT010015068.1_pt1 | contig 10054 bp, 9 predicted proteins | sample 9270951 | NCBI WGS metagenome assembly JACXTT01 (sample SAMN15532306, study PRJNA645909) | rock metagenome | isolation source: weathered quartz diorite | place: Puerto Rico | collected 2017-06-21
CATGGCCCAGGCGATGCTCTTCTGGACATAACTGTCGGCGAACGTCGAGTCGCGCGCGATAGCGCGGTCGAAATAGTCGAGCCCAGCCCGCAGCCCGGATTCCGAGCTGGTGTTCGCGGCTCCGACGCCGCGCAGATAGAGGTCGTAGGCGACCGCGTCCCGTGTCGACCGGCGCGCGAGAGATGCCTGCTCCTCGGGGAGTAGCCGCCCCGTAATCGCACCGGCGACCTCGCGGGCGATCTCCGCCTGGATGGACAGGAGGTCTCCGGCGCGGTCGTAGACATCTCCCCAGACCTGCGTCCCGCTCTGCGCGCGGACCAGCGCCACGTTCACCCGCACCCGCTGGCCTACCTGCTGGAGGCTCCCCGAGACCAGGTACTCAGCCTGCAGCGTGCGGCCGAGGACGCGCGGGTCGGCCGAGCGTTGGGCGCGAACCCGCTGCGATTCGAAGCGCGAACGAACCTCGAGGCGGCGCACCTGGCTGAGCCGGGTGATCAGCTCATCGGTCAGGCCGTCGGCGAGGAAGACGTCCGCCGTGTCGCGCGTGAGGTTGTCGAAATAGAGCACGGCGACGCTGTTGGCAGGTCGAGCGGGGGCGCGCGTGGTTGGATGCGCGCACGGCGGCGGCGAGCCGTCGGGACACTGGGCAGCGACAAGGCGCGACACCACCAGGATCCCAGCGACGGACAACACGATCGCCTTGCCGGCCACACGCACCTTACTCTCCGGCGCTGCGCCGGCGGCGCTCCACCCGCTCCAGGAACTCGAAGCGCGCGCGATCCCGCTCCGGCTCCGCGGCGGCCGCGGCATTGATCCGCATCAGCCGCTTCTCCCCCGGCGCATTCCATCTGGGCCAGGCGGGCACCCCGGGACCGTTAGGGTCGCCCGTCTTGGCGAAGTTGGTCCACATCGTCGCCGTCAGATCGGCGACTTTGCGGTCCACGTCACTCCAGGCGAGGTGGCGGGAGTCGAGCGTCTCGAACTCGTACTCGATGTCCATGGCGTGCGCCGCCCCTGGATCGTCCGCCGGCGCCGGTCCCGAGTCGGTGGGCATCGGCTGGTCGAAGAGATAGCGGTAAACCGGCACACCGCCCGTCGAGGACTGCAGCTCGAGCCACTTCCAGGTGCCGAACACGGTGAAACCGTCGCTCGCGAGCGCGATTGCAGACAGCCTCGCCTCGCGGTCGTCGTGAGCCGGATAAAACACGCGCGCGGAGTCGGGATCCTGGGGGAATGCGGTGGCGCGCTGCTGCTCGAACGCCGCCACGGTCGTCGGCGGCAGCTTGATTTCGGCGGAGTTCCAACCGGCCATGAGCGGCACCTTCGCCTGACGACCGCCGGTGAACACCTCGAGCGGATCGGCCGGAACCACATAGCCGTCGACGATGGGCGAAAACCCGGGGCCATTCCCTACCGCTGCAACCAGCTGCGCCGGCGACAGGGCGCGCAGATCCGCGAGGGATTTCGCCCCGGCCGCCGTCGCAAAGTCGCTGCCGCGCCGCTCGGCCGCTGCAAGCGGCGTGACCGAGATGCCCCCCTGACGGAAGGCGCCGCCGCTCTCGCCAATCGCCTTGTGAAAGAGCCCCTGCGCGAGCGGGGACGCCATCAACTCGCTCACCGCGAACGATCCCGCGGATTCGCCGAAGATCGTCACGTTCCGGGGGTCACCGCCGAATGCGGCGATGTTGGCCTTCACCCAGCGCAGCGCGGCAATCATATCCAGCATTCCGTAGTTCCCGGAGGCGTGCTGCGGCGACTCGGCCGTCAGCTCAGGGTGCGCGAGGAAGCCCAGCACGCCGAGCCGGTAGTTGATGGCGACGAGCACGACGCCCTTCGACGCCAGCGCCGAGCCGTCATGCCGCTGCTCGTCGCTCGCGCCGGAGAAGAAGCCTCCGCCGTGGATCCAGAACATCACCGGCAGGCGCTCGCTGCGCTTCGCCGGGGTCCAGATCGAGAGCGTCAGGCAATCCTCACTCTCGGCGGAACTCTGAAACAGCATGTCCGGGAACGGGTGCGTCTGGATGCAACGGGAGCCGAATTTGCCCGCCGGGCGGACGCCCTGCCACGAGGCGGGCGGCTCGGGTGCGGCCCAGCGCTTGTTGCCGACGGGGGGCGCGGCGTACGGAATCCCGAGGAAGGCCCGGACGCCTGGCTTCGCGGCATCGATGCCAAGGAGCACGCCCTGCGCAACGCGCACCTGATATTGGGACGGCGCAGTCGGGGACTGCGCGCGAGCGGCGCCCCACGGAACGATCAGAGCGAGAACGGCGAGGTGCTTCATGGCGAACGGCCCCAGTGAGGGTCCGTGAGACGCGTGCCGGCGAGGTTGAGCCGAGCGAGGACCGCGGCGAAGCGCGGGCTCGCGCGCACCGGATCGAATACGTGGCTGATCGGAATGACCGAGAGCAGCAGGTAGCCATCTGTATCCACGGCGTGCTCCATCGCGGTCAGAGCGCGCGCAGTGTCACCAACGCCCAGATATGAATACGCCAAGCCAGCATCCCGACGAGGGGCGCCGGCGGGCAGGCGCTCCAGGCGCGCGATGACCGCTTGCGCTTCGTCCGTCGCCCCCGAGCGGCCCAGTTCCCCCGCGAGTATGCCCATCCTGCGCTCGTCGGTCTGGACGGCGAGAAAGCGGTGCGCGTAAGCCCCCGCCTCCGCGAAACGATCGAGCTCGCCGAAGGTGGCCGTCACCAGAGTCTGGTTACCGGCGAGTGTCGAATCCAACTCGAAGGCGCGATGCGCCAGGGACAGCGCCGAGTCGGCACGACCCTCGAGGGCGTATCCGTGCCCCAGGTATGCCGCGACCAGCGAGTACAGCGGATCGAGTTCACGGGCACGTTCCAGCGCCGCCACGCCTTCGGGCAACCGGCCGACGGTCAGCAGAATAAACCCGAGACGGTACGCCGCTTCACCTGACCCTGTGTCGAGCGCCATTGCCCTGCGGGCCTCTGCCTCTGCTGCGACCCACTCCAGGGACATCACATGAACGACGCTCATCGCCAGATGCCCTTCTCCGCGGCGATCGTCAAGCTGCACCGAACGCTCAGCAGCGCGCCGCGCTCGATCGCGAACCGCGGCAGGACTGAGCGCCTGATAGTAGGGGGAAGCGAACAGGGTCATCGCGAGCGCCGCATAGGCGCTTGCGAAACCCGAGTCACGGGCGATTGCCTGCTCGAAGTAGTCGGCTGCGCGCGACAAGCCACTGCCCCGGCGCTGGTACAGATAGAGCCCACGCAAATAGAGATCGTACGCCTGCAGGTCTGGCGTCCCCCTGCGGGCCGTCGTCGGACCGACGCCTCCGGTCAGCCGAACTCGGAGCGCCCCGACGATCTCCCGGGTGATGTCGTCCTGCACTTCGAAAACATCGCGGACCTCTCGCTCGTAGCTGTTGCTCCACATGAGCGATCCATCCACCGTACTGGTGAGACGGGCGACCACGCGCATCAGGCCGCCGGCCCGGCGCACCCGCCCCTCGAGCACGGCAGTGACATGGAGCTCGCTCCCGATGCGCGCCACATCCCCCGCGTCTCCCTGGGTCGGAGACGTCGATCGGATGGCGACGACCCGGAGTTCCCCCACGTGCGACAGCGCGGTGGTCAGCTCGTCCGACAGCCCCTCGGCGAAATACTGATTGGCGGTGTCGCCACCGACCGCCTCGAAGGGCATCACAGCCAGTGACTTTGTCGACGGGCGCGTGGCCCGACCGCACGGCGGCGGCGTGCCGTCGGGACACTGGGCACGCAGCGGGACCGCCAGGATCGCCACCACCACGAACGTACGCCCGACCGTATCTATCATTGAGTGGGATGATTGCCTCAAGATGCCCCGTGAACAGGGGCGTCGCCAGTTCTCAACACCTTGGGAGTGGAGCATGCGACGCATCCTGGCGTTCAACAACGTGACTGCCGACGGATACTACGCCGCGCCCGATGGGGGCCTCGGCTGGGTGATCCAGGATCCGGAGCTCGACCGCTCAATCATGGCCGACGCCGATCGCAACGCAGCACTGGGCAGCGGGCCTGACCCGGGAACGGTCCTGTTCGGCCGTCGCACCTACGAGCAATTCGAATCATTCTGGCCTCATGCCCTCGACGATTCGAAGACCGCGCATGGCCCCCACGGCCCGGGACGGTCGGTGGAGATGCGCGGCATGGCGATCTGGATCAACGCGGCGAAGAAGATCGTCTTCTCGCGGACGCGGCAGGAGGTGACGTGGAGCAACTCCAGCCTCGTGCACACGTTCGACCCGCGGGAGATCGAGGCGATGAAGCGCCGGCCGGGAAGCGACATGCTGATCTTCGGCAGCGGCTCCATCGCCTCTCTGCTCACCCGGCACGGGCTGATCGACGAGTATCAGTTCGTCGTCAACGCAGTGCTCTTGGGAGATGGCCACTCGTTCCTCACCGGAGTGCCCCAGAGTCTGCGGCTCAAGCTGCTCGAGGCGAAGCCGTTTCCGTCAGGCAATGTCCTGCTGCGGTACGGACGGGCGTCCGGCGCCTGATCGCGTCGTATATTCTGCCGCGTGACCGAAGCCTTTCCGGCCGCGCTGCAGGATGCCCTGGGAGAGCGCTACGAGTTGCGTCACCTGCTGGGGCGCGGCGGCATGGCCAGCGTATATCTGGCGTACGACCGCAAGCACCAGCGCGAGGTGGCGATCAAGGTGCTGCTGCCCGATCTGGCCGCGTCGATCGGGAGTGACCGGTTCCTCACCGAGATTCAGATTGTCGCCCGGCTGAACCACCCCCATGTCCTCGGCATGCACGACTCGGGGGAAGCGGGCGGCTTTCTCTACTATGTGATGCCGTTCGTCGCAGGCGGCTCCCTGCGCCAGCGCGTGACTGCGGAGCGCCGCCTCGAGCCCGGCGATGCGCTCGCGATCGCGCAGCCCGTCGCCGACGCGCTTTCCTACGCGCATCGCATGCACGTGCTGCACCGCGATATCAAGCCGGAGAACATCCTCTTCTCGCAGGGACACCCCATCGTCGCGGACTTCGGCATCGCCAAGGCGGTGAGTACCGCCGCCGGCGACTTCAATCTCACCCGCACCGGGTTCCCGCTCGGCACCCCCGGGTACATGAGCCCCGAGCAGGCGGCGGGACTCACCGATCTCGACGAACGCACCGACGTCTACAGTCTCGCGGTGGTGATCTACGAAATGCTGGTCGGAGAAATCCCGGGACGCTGGCCCACGGAAGACGCCGTCCGTGCGGGACGCTTTCTCGAGGCGGTCCCCAGGCATCGCGCGCGCCTGACCGACCTGGGCAGCCGCATCGAGGCGGCGCTCGCGCGGGCGACGGCGATCCGACTCGATCAGCGCACGGCGTCGCCGCGAGCGCTGCTCGACGAGCTGACCGGCGGCGCGGCGGCACCGCGCCGCCGCTACTCCGGCGGCGAGGTGCAGGAGATCGTCAAACGTGCCAGCGAGCTCGAGGCTTCAAGTCCGACCAGCGATTCGATGACGATCGGCGGAGTGGAAGCCCTCGCGGGAGAAGTCGGCATCGCGCCGGAACTGGTGCGCTCGGCCGCCCGCTCGGTGACCGGTCGTCGCCCCGACCGGGACGTCGCCCCGCTCGAGGCGCCGGCCCGAAACCCGTGGCTCGGCGCTCCCACGCGACTCCTGTACGATCGCGTAGTGGCGGGCGAGTTGTCGAATGCCGACTTCCCCGTCCTCGTCGACGAGATCCGGCGCCGCACCGGCAACGTGGGCCAGGTCGGGACACTCGGCAGCTCGATGTCATGGACCGTCTCGCAGGGCCTGGGCGGCGCGCGGCGCGATCTGGAGATCATGGTCGACGTGCGCCGCGGACGGACGCGGATCACGATTCAGGAAAATCTGGGGCGCCTGATCGGGGTCACGTTCGGACCGATCGGCGGTGCGATGGGTGGCGGTGGCTTCGGGATCATTTTCAGTGCGCTCATGGCGGCGCACGTCCCGATTCTGGTGCCGGTGGTGATCCCGGCCTGGCTCCTCGCCACGTATGGAACGGCGCGCACGGTCTACAAGGAGAACGCCGCGCGCCGGACCCGGGAGCTCGAGGCATTGGCGGACAGCCTCGCAGCCCTCACGCTGGAGCTGATCGCGGAGCGCCCGCTCCCGCCATGAAGCGCCGCGCAGCAGAGCCCCGTTCACGAGCCAACGCGGCGAGCGGCGAGCAAGAGCTGATCGCCGTAGCGGGACGTGAGGTCACCCTCTCGAATCCCGACAAGGTGCTCTTCCCGAAACCCAAGTACACGAAGCGCGACCTGGTGCAGTATTACCTCGCTGTCGCCGAGGGAGCGCTGCGCGGCGCGGGCGACCGGCCCAACGTGCTGGTGCGCTACCCCAACGGCATCAAGGGAGAGTTCTTCTACCAGAAGCGGGCGCCGGAGTCGCGGCCGCCGTGGATCGAGGTGGTGACGTTGTCGTTCCCGTCGGGGCGGACGGCCGAAGAAGTCGTGCCGCGCGATGCCGCGGCGCTCGCCTGGATGGCGAATCTTGCCTGCCTCGAGCTGCACCCGCACCCGGTACGCACCGACGATCTCGATCACCCGAATGAGCTGCGCGTAGACCTCGATCCTGTTCCCGGGATCAAATGGCCGCAGGTGCGGGAGGTGGCGGGCGTCGTCCGGGCGACGCTCGCGGACGTCGGGCTGGTCGGCTGGCCCAAGACTTCGGGCAGCCGCGGGATGCACATCGTGGTTCGCATCGCGCCGCGCTGGGAGTTCGGCGACGTGCGCCGCGCCGCGCTCGCCCTGGCCCGCGCAGTCGAGCGGCGCGCGCCTACGCTCGCGACCAGCAAGTGGTGGAAGGAAGAGCGACACGGCGTGTTCATCGACTACAACCAGAACGCCAAGGATCGCACCGTCGCGTCGGCATACTCGGTACGGCCCACTCCCGAGGCACGCGTCTCGGCGCCGCTCGATTGGAGCGAAGTCCCCGCATGCGACCCCGAAGACTTCACCCTCGCGACGATGCCGAAACGGTTCGCCGAGATCGGCGATCGCCACGCCGGCATCGACAAACAGGTGGGTTCACTCGACGCGCTGCTCGAGCTGGCGGAGCAGGACGAGCGTGCTGGAATGGGCGACGCCGCATGGCCGCCCCATTACAGGAAGCAGCCCGGAGAGCCGAAGCGCGTGCAGCCGTCCAAGGCGCGCGCCGAGAAGCATCCGTTGATCGAGATCGGCCGTTCGCGCGTGAAGAAAGAGGCGTTGGAAGGATTAAAACGCTGGAAGAAACGTCACGCCACGGCAGCGGAATATCTCCAGCCGGCCGATATTCTGGTGGACTCGATGCGCGGACGCTTCACCACCTGGACCCGCGTCCGCATCAACCTCGAGCACGTCCCCGCGAAGCTCCGTCCGCGCCAGGAGAAGCTCGATCCCGACGACCCATCGCTAGCGGCCTGGTCGTGATTTCGCGGCGAAGACTCTCTTCAATGCGAACGGGCGAGTAGCTTCGAGCTGATCGTAGCGGCAATCGCCGGGGTCCTTGTCGGGCCGCCAGCGCAGAAACGTGGTGCCGTGGCGGAAGCGGTCGCCCTCCATATGATCGTACTTCACCTCGCACACCCGCTCGATCCGGAGCGGCTCCCACGACAGGTCCTTCCCCTGGCTCCAGCGACTCTGCCCTCCGGGCATTCGCCCCGTCGCCTCCGCTTCGGCCCAGCCCCGCCAGGGATGGTGCTCGAGAGCGTTCTTGCGCAGCGGCGCCAGCTCCTTCACCAACTGCTTGCGCATCACCATCGAGAATGACGACGTCACCCCGACATGCTGCAGCTGCCGCTGCGCGTCGTACAGCCCGAGCAGCAGCGAGCCGACCGCGTCCTTCCCCGATTTGTGCCAGCGGAAGCCGGCCACGACGCAATCGGCGCTGCGCACGTGCTTGATCTTGACCATGGCGCGCTTGCCGGGTTGATAGGTCCCGGCACTCGGCTTGGCGACGACGCCGTCGAGGCCTGCGCCCTCGAATTGCTCGAGCCATTGCGCTGCGAGTGTTCGGTCATCGGTCATCGGTGTCACGTGCAGGGGCGGACGGGCCTGGCCCAGCATTTTCTCGAGCAGGGCGCGCCGTTGGGTTTGCGGCAGGTCCATCGTACTTTTGCCCTTCGCGGCGAGCACGTCGAACGCGACGAACGACGCGGGCGTTGCCTGGGCCAGCTTCGCCACGCGGGACGCGGCGGGATGCAAGCGCATCTGCAGCAAGCCAAAGTCGAGTCCGTCGGACGTGGCGATGACGATTTCGCCGTCGATCACGCACCCTTTCGGCAGCTGTTCGAGCAGGGTGTCGTGGACCTCCGGGAAGTACCGGTCCAGCGGCTTCAGGTCGCGGCTCTGGATGTAGAGGTCGGTCGTGCCCCGGAACACGATGGCCCGGAACCCGTCCCACTTCGGCTCAAACAGGAAATCGCCGGCCTCGGGGATCGCCTCCGCCGCCTTCGCCAGCATCGGCTCGATCGGCGGCTCGATGGCAAGCGCGGGGGCGCCTTTCTTCACGCGGTGCTGTCCGCGGACACGTGCCCGACGTACGTCAGCTCGCGTCGCTCAGCAGCACAGCGCAACATGAGCGATCCGCGGCTCATATCACCGCGCCCGATGAACTCCTCAGGAAAGCACAGCCGGGCCCTGAGAATCTCCTTCAACGGCTCGACGTATTTGGGCGTCGCGAGGCTGCCGAGCAGCACGACGGTATCCGCGGCATCGAGCTGTGCCGCGAGTAGGGCGGCGTCGCGCCGCAGGGGGACGACGTAGCGAGGCTCGTCGAGGGCGACCCGCCCCCCCGCGACCGCGCGCAGTTCCGAGATATCGACAGTGACGTCGGGCGCGGAAAGCCCGAGACCGGGGACGATGACCTGAATCCCGGAGTACCCGACATTGGGGTCGGCGAAGGCCCTGGCATACGCCATCTTACCGCGGAAGTACAGCCCGCTCATGAAGGTGAAGACTTCGCCGATCGTCGCCCCGTCCGCTCGCAATCGCTGCGCCAGGGGAGAGGCGCCGTCTTTGCGCAGCAACCACCCCGCTCGCTTTCCGGTGCAATTGGCAGGCGACAGCAGGAAGATCCGGCGAGACATCAACGCAGCTCGAAGGTGAGCGTGCGGCGCAGCGTCACGCCGTCGCGGCCCCCGCGTGGAGAGCGCAGCTGCACCGCGCCCGGCTGCGATCGGCTGTCGGCGGGAGCAGGTGGTAATACATGGCGACCGCCATGGGGAGGAACACGATGGTGTTGTAGAAGAGGTGCAGCTCGAGTCGCGGGATCCACAGTTGAATGATGCTCGTGGGCACCGGTTTGCCGAAGAGATTGTGTCCGACGATGACCTGCGCCTGCAACAGCAGATGCTCGACGAAGTGCCAGCACTGGATGATCAGGGCCGCCAGCCACCAGTTCCGCGCGGGACCCACGAATCCCGGGGGAAAGAGCCACAAGCCGGTCAGCATGACGAGCGCGTATCCGAAATGCATGACTTCGGAATGGACGAGCCACGGGAACCACTGCCCCAGGATCCCCCGTGCTTCCATCAGCGGGTATCCGAGCACGTACACCTGATAGGCCTGCACGATGTGCTCGGCGAGGTGCGCGAGTACGATGACGCTGAGAATGCGCAGCCCCGGCCGGTGCCAGGAACCGTTCAGCTTATCGCGCAGCGTGCGGTCGGTCGCAGGTGCAGTTGCAGCAGTCATGCGTCTCCCGTGGGTGCATCAAGTCTATCAGCCAAATCGCTTCGCCGCCCTTTCCTTCGCTTTGCGCGCTTCCACCGCGCGGTTCTTGGGCGGGGCAGTCGTCGTCAGCGCATCGACCAGCCGGCGCGCCACGACGCTCACTTCTGCAACGGCGGCGTTGAACGCCGCTTCATTGGCGTGCGACGGTTTGGTCGATCCGCTCAACTTGCGCACGAACTGCAGTGCCGAGGCGTGGATTTCGTCGTCCGTCGCCGGCGGCTCGAAGTTGGCGAGCGTCTTGATGTTTCTGCACATGTCCTGATCCCGTGTGAATCGGTCGTTGCGGTTGCCACTCTGCAAACTTCGGGATATGTTCGGTGCTCCCATGGGACCTGAAAACACTAGCGAATCG
>JACXTT010015069.1_pt1 | contig 10054 bp, 5 predicted proteins | sample 9270951 | NCBI WGS metagenome assembly JACXTT01 (sample SAMN15532306, study PRJNA645909) | rock metagenome | isolation source: weathered quartz diorite | place: Puerto Rico | collected 2017-06-21
GGCGCTCGACTCCGTCGCCCTGCAGACCTATTCCAATATAGAGCTGGTGGTGATCGCTGTGCAGCCCGGCCATCGCCAACTGCCCAGCCATTGCGGCACTTTTCCCATGCGGCTGGTCGAAACAGACGCCTTGGTGCCACGCAGCGCCGCCGCCAACCGCGCGATGGCCCACGCAAAAGGTGAGTACCTGATTTTTCTGGACGACGACGACTGGATGATGCCTGGGCACATCGAGCGCCTGGCACAGGTACTGAACAAGCACCAGCAGGCCTTTGCAGCCTACACCGGCATCGGTCTGGTCGATGCCGCAGGCAAATCCATGGGGCAGACGTTTGACCTGCCGTTTGACGCCATACGCCAGATTGCCGGCAACCTCACACCAATCCATGCCGTGCTGTTCAAGGCTACGGCGGTGGCACAGGGCTGCCATTTTGATGAAACACTGGATCGCCTGGAGGACTGGGACTTTTGGCTGCAAATTGGCAAGTTGGCGCCCATGGTTCACCTGCCCGGGGTCAGCGCCGTTTACCGCATCCACGAAAGTTCGGGGGTGCACAACGACGCTGGAACAGCGGGCGCAGCAACCGCACGCATCTACCAAAAGTGGGAGGAAAGCTGGTCCCCGCAGCAGGTGAGCCAGATCATGCAGCGGGTGTGGATGCACCCCGAGATGGAAACGCGCATGAACGACACGCGCGAACAGTTGGCCGTGCGCGACCTGCAATTGGCCAGGCACGAGGCCACCATCAAGGAACTCAACGCGTCCATTGCAGAGCAAAATGCCTTCATTGCGGACCAGGCCTCCTGCATCACGGAACAGACACAGAGCATTGAGCAACTGCAGGAATTGGGCGAGTCATTGTCCAAGCGCCTGATCAAGACCACCACGGACCTGGAAAAAAGTGAAGGTATTCGTCTGGCCGTATTGAACAGCCGCTTTTGGCGCATGACCCGGCCACTGCGCTGGTTCGTGACCGAGTTGAAAAACATACAGTTCAGCAAGTTGTGGGCGCCGTACGAAGCACTGCAGACATTCAAACCTGGCCAGTCCATCCAACGGTTTTTCAGTCTGGCACATGTTTTACTGACGGAAGGCTCCAGAGGCTTGCAGCGCCAGTTGTCGCCCGCAGTGGATGTGCCGCCCTCCGCGGCGGAGCAATACCGGACCTGGACACAAACGCACGACGCACTGTCGGACCAGACACTGGCGTTGCTGGGCGCAACAGCAGCTGGTTGGGAGCACCGCCCCCTGATTTCCATCATCATGCCGGTCTACAACCCGCCGGTGGACTTGCTCGATGCCGCGGTTGCCTCGGTCAAGAAACAGATTTACCCGCACTGGGAGCTGTGCATTGCCGACGACGCGTCCACCAATGGCGAAGTCTGGCTGCTGCTGCAGCGCCTGGCCCTGTCCGACAAACGCATCAAGATCGTTCAGCGTGAGACCAACGGCCACATCTCCAAAGCCTCGAATAGCGCGCTGGAACTGGCAACCGGCGAATACATGGCGCTGATGGACAACGACGACATACTGCCGCGCGATGCCTTGTATTGGGTCGCAGAAGCCACCCAACGCGTGCCAGATGTCCAGATCATCTACTCTGACGAAGACAAGCTGGATGCGAACGGCCTGCGCTACGAGCCCTACCTCAAGTCGGACTGGAATTACACACTGTTCCTGGGCCACAACCTGATCAGTCATCTGGGTGTATACCGCATGCAACTGGTGCGTGAACTCGGCGGCTTCCGCGTCGGACTGGAAGGGTCGCAAGACTATGACCTGGCCCTGCGCTGTGTGGAAAGAATCACGCCCGCGCAAATTGTGCACATTCCCAGGGTTTTGTACCACTGGCGCGCCATAGAAAGCAGCACCGCCCTCAACATCGAGTCCAAGCCCTATGCGCTGGATGCGGGGCAAAGCGCACTGCAGGACCACCTGGTGCGCATCGGCAGCAAGGCTGTGGCGCATCGACTGCCAAGCCTGAACTACCGATGCGTACGCGACGGCGTAGCGCTGGATGATACGGTCACCGTCATTCTGGTGCATCCGGAAGCCAGCAAACTGGAAGTGAACCAACCCGATTGGCTGAGCCATGCAGACTACAGCCATGTGGAGGTCTTGCACTGCACCGAGAAGCCTGCTGCACTCAACGCATGTATTGCGACAGCAAAGGGAAAACTGGTGGCCTTGGTGCGGTCGCACGTTGCGCCAGCGGGGCCTGCGGCACTGACGGAGTTGCTCGGCTACGCAATGGAAGAAAAGACCGGCGCCGTCGCCGGCAGCGTGCGCGACATCTGGGGCCAACTGCAGACTGGCGGACTGGTGCTCAACCAAGGCAATATTGCATCGGTGCTGCACTGGAATCTGAACTTCAGCAGCCACGGCTATATGGGCCGCGGATTTCTGGCGCAGGAGTTGTCTGCCTTGTCCATGGACTCTGTTGTGTTCCGCAAAGAGCTATTCGTCGCGCACGGTGGATTCGACGCGGACCTGGGTGTCAGCGTCGAAGGCGCCGTGGCCTGGTGCTTGCGGCTGCGTGAACGCGGCTACCGTATGATTTGGTGCCCCGAGTCGCACTGGATCAACTCGACGGCGCCAGTACAGGACGCCCCCAGCAAAGCCGCGCTCCGACGTCAGATTTTCATGAGCCGCTATGGTCAGCACTATGCCAACTGGCTGCTGCAGGACCCGGCCTATCATCCGGCATTGGACGCCAACGCTGCTGATTTTTCACTGCTCACGTAGGAAATGCACACTTCGTCCCGGCCCCCCCCCATGTTTGGCCCAAGCGCCGTGCCAGGCTCCGTGGCGACCCTTTTTCAACAAGCGGTCTTCCTGCACCAACGGGGCCAGCTGGCACAGGCCAAGCAACTGTACGAAAAGCTGCTGTCGGTGCAGCCCAAACACTTTCAGGCGCTGCACCTGCTGGGTGTCATGGCATTCCAGACCGGCAACTACCAATACGCCGTTGACTTGATTGGCCGGGCCATCGCCATAGACCCCAGCCACGCTGCCTTTCATTGCAACCTGGGCAATGCCTTGCTCAGGCAGAAGCAACTGGATGCGGCCATTGCCAGCTATGACACAGCACTGCGCATCAAGCCGGATTTCACGGACGCGCTTGCCAACCGCGGCGTGGCACTGGCAGAGCTGCTGCAGTTTGAGTCTGCCATCGCCAGTTATGACCAGGCCATTGCAGTCGACCCGACATACGTGGACGCGTACTACAACCGCGGCAACGCACTGCTCGAACTGAAACAGAACGCGTTGGCGCTTGCCAGCCATAACGCAGCCATCGCCTTGCGACCAGACTTTGCGGACGCGTATTGCGCCAAAGGCCTGGCGCTCAAGAACCTGGATAACCTGGATGAGGCCGTGGCCAACTTCCAGCAAGCCCTGTCCATCAACCCGCAATCCAACGCGGCGCATTGCAACCTCGCCAACGTCTTGCTGGAACAGGGCAAACTGGAAGAATCGCTTGCCAGCTACCTGCACGCACTGCGTCTGGGTGACACCGCGCAGGCAAAACGGGGTTTTGTTCAATGCATCAAACGCATCACCTTTGCACAGGCGGATGCAGAGCTCACAGGCTTTGTCATACGCGCCATTGCAGAAGCCTGGACCCGTCCGGCGCAATTGTTTGCGCCTGCCATCAGTATCGTCAAATCAAACCCGGCTATCAAAGCAGCCATTGATCGGGCCACCAGCGCCTGGCCCGAACCATTGTCAGCATGGGGCATGTTTGGTGACGATGGACTTGCAATGGTTGCCAAGGACCACCTGCTGCGGTGCATTCTGACGTGCATGCCTATTGCCAGTATCGAGTTGGAGCGCTTTGTCACCCAGGCACGACGTATTCTTCTGGACCACGTCCTGGAGGTGCATCACAGCACAGTGCCGCTGGCCGACAACCAGGATGTCGACACGGATACCAGCGACCCTCTACTCGCACTGTTCTCGGCACTGGCGCAGCAATGCTTTGTCAATGAGTATGTTTTTACCCCGTCCGATGCTGAGTTGGCGCAAGTCGACCGTGTGCGCGGCTGGCTGGAGCAGGCACTGCAAGCGCAGGCCACCGTGCCCGGATGGTGGCTGGCCGCCATCGCCGCCTATTCGCCCTTGGGTCCATTGCCCTTGGCCGAGCGGATGGCGCAACTGGCCTTGCCCGAGCCCGTGCGGGCCTTGGTAAAGCAACAGATTCTGGAGCCCGCCGCCGAACGCGCCTACCGGCCGTCCATCCGCCAGCTCACCCGCATTGATGACGCGGTCTCGCTGTTGGTACAACAGCAATATGAGCAGAACCCCTACCCGCGATGGGCCCAGACGTCCGTCGCCAGCAGTGCAGCATCGGTGAACCAATATTTGCGCCAGCAGTTTCCGGCCGCGCCATTTTTGACGCATGGGGACACACCAGAAGGCGATATCCTGATCGCGGGTTGCGGAACCGGCCAACAGTCCATTGATGCGGCCCATTTGTTTCCCCAATCCAAGATACTGGCCATTGATCTCAGTGTGTCCAGCCTTTGCTATGCGAAGCGCAAGACCGAAGAACTGGGCATACGCAATATTGACTACGCCCAGGCCGACATCATGGCATTGGGCGAGCTGGGTCGCAGCTTTGATGCCATCGAATCTGTGGGTGTATTGCACCATTTGGCCGACCCGCTAGCCGGGTGGCGTGTGCTGGTGAACTTGCTGAAGCCGGGTGGTTTTATGCGCCTGGGTTTTTACAGTGAATTGGCGCGCAAGAACATCGTCGACGCGCGCAACTTCATCGCACAGCGCGGATACAGCCCTGGCGCCGACCCTATTCGACAATGCCGACAGGACATCATGTCGGATGCCTTGCGTCACCAGTTCCAGGGGGTTTTGTCTTTCAGAGATTTCTTTGGCATGAGCGAATGCCGCGATCTTCTGTTTCATGTGCAGGAACACCGCTATACCGTGGTGCAGATCAAGGACGCGCTTGCACAATTGGGCCTGCGCTTTATCGGCTTCAGCCTTGATGCGAGTGTGTCGAACCAGTACCACAGCGCATTCCCAGACGATACATCGCAGACCAACCTGGACAACTGGCATCAGTTTGAGACCATGAACCCCGAAACATTTGCCGGCATGTACCAGTTCTGGGTGCAAAAAGTCTACCCCACCGACCTATGAGCGCCAACCATCCCATTTACGTCACGCAGCCCTATCTGCCGCCGCTGCAGGAGTTCATTCCCTACCTGGAAGAGATTTGGGCCAACAAGACACTGACCAACGGCGGCCCTTTTCACCAACAACTGGAACAGGCCCTGTGTGACTACCTGGGTGTTCGCCATCTCTCCTTGTTTACCAATGGTACCGTGGCCTTGGTTACGGCCTTGCAAGCCCTGCGCATCGCCGGCGAGGTCATCACCACGCCCTACTCTTTTGTTGCCACCGCCCATTCGCTGCTTTGGAATGGCCTGAAGCCCGTCTTTGTCGACATTGACCCGCACACGCTCAATCTGGACCCCAGCAAAATCGAGGCTGCCATTACGCCGCAGACCACGGCTATTTTGCCGGTCCACGTGTATGGCAATCCCTGCGACATGCAGGCCATACAAGAGATTGCTGCACGCCACGGTCTGAAAGTCATCTATGACGCCGCACACGCGTTTGGCGTGCGAGAGGCTGCGGGCAGCGTCCTGGCCCATGGCGACCTGTCGGTGCTGAGTTTTCACGCCACCAAGGTCTTCAATACTTTTGAGGGCGGCGCCATCGTATCACCCGATGCCAAGACCAAGGAGCGTGTGGACCACCTCAAGAACTTCGGATTCGTTGACGAAGTAACGGTCATTGAGCCCGGCATCAATGGCAAGATGAGTGAAGTCAACGCCGCATTCGGACTGCTGCAACTCAAGCATGTCGACAAGGCTCTGCAACTGCGCAAACAGATCGACGAAACGTACCGCGCACGCTTTGCTGGCACCGCCGGCTTGCGCTGTCTGGCGTTCGACGCCGCTGCACAAACCAACTACTCCTATTTCCCCATTCTCGTGGGGCCAGAATTTCCCATCGATCGCGAGGCCCTGCATCACAAGTTGCGTGGGCATGGCATTCATGCGCGCCGGTACTTCTTTCCGCTCATCTCAGACTTCCCTATGTACCGCGGTTTGCCGTCCGCCAACCCTGAAAACCTGCCGGTCGCCTCCCGCGCGGCACAGCAGGTCTTGTGCCTGCCCATTTACCCGGCCATGACAGCAGAGCAGGTCGAGTCCGTGGTGCACGCCGTACTGGCCTAGCGCGATGGTCCCTGTCAGAAGCAACAGGCCCGGGGGTGCAGCATGAAGGTAGCCATCATGCAACCCTATTTTTTTCCGTACTTGGGGTATTTTCAGCTGATGGCAGCTGTGGATGTCTTTGTCATTTATGACGACGTCAGCTACATCAACCGCGGCTGGGTCAACCGCAACAATATTTTGGCCAATGGGCAAGCGCAACGCATCAACCTGGCCTTGGGACATCGCAGCCAAAACCTGAACCTCAACCAGATTGACGTGGTGGATACGGGCGTCACGCTGCTCAAAACCCTGGCGCAATGCTATGGCAAGGCGCCTTATTTTCATTCGGAATTCCCCATGCTGGAAGCCGTCATCCAGCACCAGGACAGGAACCTGGGCAACTACCTGACGAATCTGCTCCAATCTGTCAGCACGGCGTTGGGCATGCAAACCCAATTTCTGCGTTCGTCCGCGCTGCGCAAAGACAATGCGCTCAAGGGACAAGAAAAGGTCCTGGCCATTTGTGAAGAGCTGCAGGCCACCCATTACATCAACGCCATTGGAGGTCGAGAACTGTACCAGGCGGCCGCGTTTTCACAGCACTCCATGGAACTTTCGTTCTTGCAGACCCGCAATGTTTCGTATCGCCAATTCGGAAAGGCATTTGTTCCCCATCTCTCGATCATTGACGTGCTGATGTTCAACGGACCCGAAGAGCGCGCCCAACTCTTGGCAGAGTATGATCTGACGTAGTGCCTATTTCCCGATCGCGGACGCGCAAGCACGCGTCCCGCCTGAGCCGATGCCGGACACCCGATGCGCATGACCTACTAGCCCCCAGGAACAACAATGACTGATTATTGGAAAGACCGTTACAACGCCAATGCATTGAAGTTTCCTGATTCACCATTGAAACAGGTCGAGGCCACGCTATACGGTCGGGAGGTCGAGCAAGCGCAGCTCGATTTGATGGTTGATGCCATCGTCAACAACCTGGCATTGACACCAACCGATCAGGTTGCGGATCTATGCTGTGGCAACGGTCTGATGACCCAGGTCATTGCCAAACACTGCAGACGAGTGGAGGGGGTTGATTTTTCGGAAAACCTGATTGCCAACGCGCGCGCGCTGCATGGAGCCAGCAATATTGAATACGCTGTATCCGACGTTGCCGCCCTGCCCGATACTTTCTTCGCGCGCCCCAACAAGGGCTATATGTGCTATGCGATTCAGCACTTGTCCTACGAGGGCGTTGAAACCATTCTGCGGCAGATTGCGCGGCACAAGCAGTGGACCACCTTCTTTATTTCTGGCATTCCGGATAAAGCCAATCTGGCTGCGTTCTATGACACGGACGAGAAAATGGCCTTCTACCAAAAGAAAGAGGCCTTGGGCGAGCCCCATCTGGGCAAGTGGTGGGAGCATGCCGAACTGGAGGCCCTGGTCAGCCGCACGGGAATGCACTTCCAACTGGTAGCGCAACCGGCTGCACTCTACACGTCACACTATCGCTTCGACTGCCTCATTCACAATAATTGAACGATAGGCGCTGCGCCTGTTGAGCGCCCGCACGGGTCTGGCTGGTTGCCCGGATTCTGGCTGCCTAGCATAGGGATTCGGATCGCTGGTCGGCGGGTCCAGCGAAATTGCAAGCAAGTATTTCAGAACCAGTAGTTGCTCACAATCGGCAACCTATTTCGTTTATCATTGCCCAACTTGTGCTATCGCACGGACATGGCGAGTTTTGGGAGGCTGACAAAAGAGGCATTATCTGCGTATCGTGCAGACAATGCCCGGTCTATCCAGGGCAACTGCCCACCAACCCCCATCTTTGACGATAGTTTTGCGTGCGCCGCACAGTTTGATGCCAGCAAGCGTTTGTCACATGGTTTGGCGCGGCAATTCGCATGGGTTTTCTTATAAGGAAATAAATGACATATTCCACGCAAACTATAGTTAAGCTACCTGAAGACGAAATGCGGATCAAATTCGCAGACGATGAAACCATCGTATTTGCATCGTCGTCTGGGCACTGCAACCTCGATTGCAGTTATTGCATCGTCAATCCCATCGTCAAGCACAACCCGTCATTGACCTACGAAGACCTGCGCTTTGTCCATGACAGTATTGGCAAAAAAGTATTTTTCATATTCTCGGGCAAAGGCGATTTTTTTGCCGGTTACCGCAAGAGCGACCGCCTGCTGGCGCGGCTGCTGGAGCATGACGATATCGGCGTCGCCCTGGATATCAATGGCATTGTCATCCATTGTTTCGACAGCCTGAATCCAGCACAGCTGGCGAAGATCCGCCATATCAACCTGACCTACCACTACCGGCAATTGGTAGACCACAAAGCATTGGAAGTTTGGAAGCGCAACGCCTTGACCATGCTGCGCAAGGCTGACGGCGAAGATTTCTTCATCAATATCGTTCTCTCCCCGCCCGAACGCGATCTGTGGGAAGAGGCCTTGGAGTGGTACCAAACCAATATCTACGCCGAGTATGCAAAGAAGATTATTCTGATCAACGATGTGAACTATCCGCTCGGTGCGGCCGAAGAGCAAATCATCGCACGCCTGGAAGACCGGTTTAGCGGCATTATCCGCAGTGTGCGACGCGGCAATTTCGAATCGGTCCTGAAAGAGTTTGACCACGTCTCTTGCCCTGCCGGCCAAAGCTACTTTCGCGTTTGGAATGACGGAAAAATTGAAGCGTGCCCCAGTGTTGAAGAACTGAAGCACGCGGGCAACGCCAAAGATCGCACGTTCTTCCCGCGGTCTGAGCCTTTTACCTGCACCGATGTGCGCCACTGCGATTGCTACCACATCGCATCTGCCGGAAAAATGGTGTTTCACAAGAAGGTGGACGCGCCATTGCCATTGGCTGAACCCGCCATGGCGGTCCCGGCTGCGAAACGCAGGGGCGTTTTGGCCTGGCTTGCCAGGGCGTGAGCATTTCGCCCGAATAGCGCGTCGCTATTGAATCGCCGGGCGCAATCAATTGTTTTCTCAAAGCCGGTCAGGTGCTTTTCCGGCCTTTCAAGCTACTGCGCTACAGCAATACAGCTGCCTGCAATGGAGTGGCTGCACTATGCGATTTTTTAGATAAAAGCACGAGAATGTCTATTCTTGTTGAATGGGTTGTGATGTCTAGGGTACGTTATGAATAATTGGAGATGGACCGCCAAGGCTTGGCTTGCAGCGGTTTCTTTGGCAGTTGTGGGACAGGTGCAGGCGGGTCCTGCCAATCCCGCACCTATGCAAGTTGTGCAACCCGACGGGACCAGCATCACGGTGCGCGCCAGAGGCGATGAATTCCAGGGCTGGATTGAAACATCCGACGGGTACACGGTCGTCAAGAATCCAAGCACCGGCTTCCTTGAGTTTGCGGCCCAAGACACAACGGGGCAACTCATTCCTTCAGGTATCCGCGCGGGGTCGAATGGTGGCAGCGCTTCGTTTTCGGCCGCCGTGTTGCCAGCCAAGGGATTGCGCCCGCCCAGGAACACGGATCTCGAAAATTTTCAGGCCAACTTCATCAATTCCGCGTTCACCAATAGAACCACCAGTACGTCCGGTTCTGCGCAGGCGCCTGCACCTACAGGCAACTGGGCGCCTGCCCCCATTTCCGGGACGCGCAAGATCTTGATGATCCTGGTCAACTTTCAGAACGCGACGCTGAGTTCCGGCGCTGCCACCTATTGGAACAATATTGTCCATGGTGCATCCGGGCAATCGGTGGCCAAGTTTTACCAGGACAATTCCTTTGGCACCGTTTCCATCGTCCCCGTTACCCAAACCCCACCGGG
>JACXTT010015070.1_pt1 | contig 10054 bp, 7 predicted proteins | sample 9270951 | NCBI WGS metagenome assembly JACXTT01 (sample SAMN15532306, study PRJNA645909) | rock metagenome | isolation source: weathered quartz diorite | place: Puerto Rico | collected 2017-06-21
GGCACGGTTGCCTCGGCAAAGGCGTACAGGAGTTTGGCGCCATGCTTGATGATCCCGCCGTATTCCTGATTCGTACCAGGCAGGAATCCCGGAACGTCTTCAAACGTCACCAGCGGAATATTGAAGCAATCGCAAAAGCGCACGAAGCGCGCGCCTTTGATCGACGCATTGATATCGAGCGTTCCGGCAAGCATCGCGGGCTGATTCGCAACCATCCCCACGGACTTCCCGTTCAGTCGGGCGAATCCGACCACTATGTTTTTCGCGTAATGCTCCTGTACTTCAAAGAAATATGCGTCGTCCACGACTGCGTGAATCACGTCTTTCATGTCGTAGGGCAGATTCGATTGATCGGGGACGATCGTATCGAGTTTCTCGTCCGCGCGGTCCATGGGATCGGTACCCGGCCGCCGCGGCGGATCTTCCAGGTTGTTCGAAGGGATGAAACTGAGCAGCTCGCGGATCATCGAAAGACACTCGGCATCGTCGCGGCACTTGAAGTGCGCAACGCCGGAAGTTTCGTTATGAGTGCCGGCGCCGCCGAGTTGGTCTTTGGTGACCTCTTCGTGCGTCACCAGCTTGATCACGTCCGGACCGGTGATGAACATGTACGAAGTGTGATCGACCATCAGGATGAAGTCGGTGATGGCGGGCGAATACACCGCGCCCCCGGCGCACGGGCCCATGATGGCGGAAATCTGCGGCACGACTCCGCTATAGAGCGTGTTCCGCAGGAAAATGTCGGCGTAGCCGGCCAGCGACATCACGCCTTCCTGGATGCGCGCGCCGCCCGAGTCATTTAGTCCGATCACCGGCGCTCCCATCTTCGCCGCGAGGTCCATGATCTTGACGATCTTGCTGGCGTTCGCTTCCGACAGCGACCCTCCGAACACGGTGAAGTCCTGCGCGAACACGAAGACCAGCCGGCCTTCCACGCGCCCGTAGCCGGTAATGAAGCCGTCGCCGTAATATTTCTGGTCCTGCATGCCGAAGTCATTGCAGCGGTGTGTGACGAGTTTGTCGGTTTCTTCAAACGTCCTCTCGTCGAGCAGAAACTCGATGCGCTCGCGGGCCGACATCTTGCCCTCTTTGTGCTGACGCTCGCGGCGTTTCGTCCCGCCGCCTTCTTCGGCCAAATGGTCCCGCTTTTTGAGTTCGGCAAGCTTCTCTTCCAGTTTCATAGGGAGTTATTATAGGCGAGGGTTGAGCGGGGACGTTGCGATGGCCGACGCTTCTCGGTGTGACGAACCGGTAGAAAAACTAGCTTTGGTCAGAAACAGACTTTGCAGGGAAGCCTTGGAGTAGTGTTCGTGAAGACGGTAGGATCCCGTAGATCTTGACGCTGTCCGTGCAGCCTCCCAACCTACTTTCGAATGGCTCCGAGGATTGCGCCCACTACCACAAAGTAGGTGAAGAATGCTCCCAACGAAATCAGCCCGGTCAGACCGTACTTCGCCGCCTCACTGCGGTCACTCCGAAAGACGCGGCTGCTGATTCCCGCGGCAAGTCCGCCGCACAAGCCACCAACGGCCCCGCCGCCGAACACCAGGACGATGGGGAGTGACATCCAGACGTACTGGTACCACTGGAGCGCCGGCACCAACTGAATCGTCTGCCCGCCGACTTCCAGGTTGGGGATCGGATCAAGAAAGCGTGACTTGAACTTGACCGCCAGCGCCGAGCCGGCGTTGGACCGTAAGTGAAAAAAGCCGTTCTGTTTGGCGACGGGCTCGCCGTTCAAGACTAGCTGCGCGCCAGCAAACGTTCCCGCGGAGCGCAGTGCGACGTTCTGACCTTCCATCCCCGGCAATTTGACAGGTATCTCCATGCGACTATTTTGACCGGAGTCGCTCCAGTCGCAAGTTACGGAAGTGAAGCAGAAAACAAGAACTGGTGGGGGTCAGCGCGCGGCCGGAAGCTGGTCAATCAGATTGAGAAGCGCCAACTTCTTGTCGCCCTCCAGAAAAGACGCCTCGAACGAATTGCGCGCCAGCTCTCTGAGGTGTTCGTCGGTGAATCCGAACGTGTCCTGCACCAACTGGTACTCCTCCACGACAGACGTGCGGAACATAGCCGGATCGTCGCTGTTCAGGGTCAGCATCAGCCCCTGATCGAAGAAGTGCCGCACGGGGTGTTGGGAGACATCGGCGCAACAACCAGTGCGCACGTTGCTGGTCACGCAAATCTCAATGGGTATCTGCCTCTCGGCCAGTTCCTGGATCAATTCCGGATCTTGCCCTGCAGTCAAACCATGGCCGATCCGTTCTGCCTTGAGATTCAGCGCTCCCCAAATCGACTCCGGACCCGCGCTTTCCCCGGCGTGGGCGGTGAGATGCAACCCGTGGTCGGCGGCACGGCCATAGACGTCGGTGAATAGCTCGGCAGGTCCCTGTACCTCGTCCCCGCCAATGCCGAAGCCCACGACGTTACGATCGTGAAACTGAATAGCTAGATCTACTACCTCTTGCGCTTTCTCGGCTCCGAATTGGCGGACCGCATCGAAAATCCAGAGCAGGGAGATGCCGAAGTCCTTTTCTCCGCGCTGGCGGCCGCGTTCGAGACCCTCGAAAATCGCCGCGAAATCCTGCTTGCGCCAGAGACAAACGCCGACTGAAACGAAAACTTCCGCATGCACAACGTTTTCTGATTTCAGGCGCTCCATCAGGCGATACGTAGTCAGTTCGTAGTCTTCGGGCGTACGCAGATGTCCAGTGACTTCTTTGAAGGCCATCAGGAAGCCGTTGAAGTCGTCGTAGTTGTAGAGCTGTTCGACTTCGGCGAGCGACGCGCCCGTCATCGCGTGCCGCTGCCGGAGCTCGACCAGCGTGGGCGGCTCGATGGAGCCTTCAAGATGCAGATGGAGCTCGGCCTTGGGAAGCGACATGAGAAAGGGTCTGGGTGGAGGACTCGAGGGCATAGTACAGATTGTATGGACAGGAGAAGTCAGAACGTAAGAAGTCAGATTGCAGAATTAAACCCATCACGCAAAAGAGTGGTTTTACTTCTGCAATCTGATTTCTTACTTCTGCAATCGCACTATCTACCGTTCCCCTTGGCAAACTCACTGCGGTGCCGGCTGTAAACGATGTAAATGACCAGTCCCAGAGCCAGCCAGATGATGAAGCGCAACCAGGTGATAACAGTCAGTCCCGTCATCAGGCCGCCGCAAAGCACAATGGAAATCACCGGGAACCACGGCACCAACGGAACTCTGAACACCCGCGCACGATCGGGCTGCGTCCGCCGCAGGATAATCACACCGAGCGATACCAGCACAAAAGCAAAGAGCGTTCCGATGTTGGATAGATCGGCCGCGTCGCTGATCGCAAAGATGCCCGCCGGAATACCGACAACGAAACCGGCGATCCAGGTGGAAATGTGCGGCGTCTTGAACTTTTCATGCACGGCGCAAAAGATCTTGGGAAACAGGCCGTCGCGGGACATCGCGTACCAGATCCGTGCCTGTCCATACTGAAACACGAGCAGCGACGAGATCATGCCCGTGAGCGCTCCGACGATGATGACGGAACGGGTCCAGCGACTTGCGCCCAGCACTTGCAACGCATACGCCACAGGAGCAGCCGCCGCATCCCCGGAGACGAACGTCGTGTACTTCATCATGCCCAGCAGCACGACGGATACGCCAACGTAGAGCAAGGTGCAGACGATCAGGGAAGCGATAATGCCGAATGGTAAGTCGCGTTACGGATTGCGCGCCTCCTCCGCCGCCGTTGAAACCGAATCGAAGCCGATGTAGGTGAAGAACACGATCGCTCCGCCGGTCACGATGCCGCCAAATCCGGAAGGCGCAAACGGCTTCCAGTTGCTCGGGTTCACCAGCGCTCCACCGACCACCAGAAATATGAGAATGGCGCCAATCTTGATCGCCACCATGATGTTGTTGGCTTCAGCGGATTCACGCACTCCGCGCACCAGCAGCACCGTGAGGATGAAGACAATAAAAAACGCCGGGAAGTTGAAGTAGGAGCCCGTCCAATGCCCCGACTCCCAGACGGGAGTCGACCATCGGTCGGGCAAGTTAAGGCCGAACGATGCCAGTTGCGCCTTCGTATAGGCGCTGAATCCGATCGCGACCACTACGTTACTGACCACGTATTCGAGGATCAGGTCCCAGCCGATGATCCAGGCAAAAATCTCGCCTAAGGTCGCGTAGGAGTAGGTGTACGCGCTGCCCGCAATCGGGATCATCGATGCCAGCTCGGCATAGCACAGCCCGGCAAAACTGCACGCAAGCGCCACCAGGAAAAACGAAATCGCAATTGACGGCCCCGCCGGCGGCCGCCCGTGCATAAGCGCTCCCGACATGCTGCCCGTACGCAGGAAGTTCACAATCAGGTCGAGCACCTGCGCGTGCAGGATCGAAGGCGCACTGAAGTACTCGCCCGCCGCCGCCGTTCCCGTGAGCACGAAAATTCCCGAACCGATGATCGCTCCGATGCCGAGCGCCGTCAGCGACCAGGGGCCAAGGGTCTTTTGCAGCCTTTGTCCTGGTGCTTCCGATTCCGAAATCAGCTTGTCAATGGACTTGCAACAGAGAAGCTGGCTGCCGCTTCGCGCGGCAGCCACGTCGTTTGCGGTTGATTGTGCCAAGAGACCGTGTCTCCTTCACAAGAACTGGAAGGGGCGAGCGAATCCGCCCGCGCCTTCTGATGCTAACGATGAGCGCTTACCGCTTCGCCTGCCCGCGCACCATCTTCTTCATCTTGCGTTTCTTCGAACCGCGAGCGTAGTCGCGGCCTTTCTTGGGCTTTTCTGCCTTGCTTTTCTTGCGCGCTCCGCGCTTAGCCTTCTTACGTTCTTCTTTGCCGAGCTTTTTGGTGTTTGCCATGATTGCTGTTGGTTTCCTCTTCTCGTGTAGAGATGATCCCAAGCACTTCGTGTGCTCGGGTGTTTCTTTTTATCCGCTTCAGAACCGAATGTCTCGCTCAGAACGGCGGAAAGCGATCGCTGGAGCCCCAGCACTGCACATCGTCGCTCCACCACACATTTGCCCGTCTTCGTTGGTTTGAATCATCCTCAAGTTGGTATTGGCCACAAACTCGACATACGGCCACGTCTTGCTTTTCGGATCGCGCTTCCGCATCGCCTTCAGAACAAGATCGTTCGCGCCGCGAAAACGGCGCCTTGCTATGAATTTAGGCGCGTTCGAGCTGCGCATACTTCTCCACCAGCTTCTTCAAACCGAAGCGAGGGAATTGTACCGTAATCTTCGCACCTTCCCCATCCCCTTCGCGCTGATAGACCGTTCCTTCGCCGTATTTCGGGTGCCTGACTTTCTGTCCCGGACGAAATCCCCGTTTCCCCGTGGATTCTTCCACCGGCAGCTTCGGCAGTTTGAATTTCTTGCCGCGTGAGGCAAAGAACTCGGCAATGTTGTCGATGGAGTTGTAGCTTCGCACGGGCGCTGGAGTTTTCGCCTTCACTCGTGCCGGATTCCAACTCGCACTCTGATCTTCGTCCTCGTAGGAATAGTGAGTGGACTCCTCTCGACGTGGATGTGGCGCGGGTGCCCCCGCCCGCGGAAAGCTGGCCGTAGAAGAGTCCCGTCGACGCCGCCCGCCCATCTCTTCAACGAGCTGTATCGGCACTTCCTCCAGGAAACGCGACGGCACACTGGCCTCCGGCATATCTGTCCCATAACGCCGCCGATACACGGCTCGCGACAGAATCAGACTGTCCATAGCCCGCGTCATACCCACGTAGCAAAGGCGCCGTTCTTCTTCAATTTGGTCAGGCTCAATCAGCGTCCGCGAGTGTGGGAACAGGCCTTCCTCCATCCCGGCGAGCACGACCAGAGGAAATTCCAGGCCCTTAGCCGCATGCAACGTCATGAGCGTGATCTGCGCCCTTTCGTCATACTGGTCGGCATCGCTGACGAGAGCGGCGTGGTCGAGGAATTGGTCGAGCGTTTCGCCGCGATCGCGCGAGTCCATGGCGGCGTTGACCAGTTCCCGCAGGTTCTCAATGCGCGAGTAGGCTTCGGGAGTGTCTTCGTCTTCGAGTTGCTTGATGTAACCGGTGCGGTCGATCAGGAACTTCAGCAGCTCCGCGGTGGTCGCCGCCTCGCCGGGCGCACGGAAGCCTTTGACGGCTTCATCATTCGTAGCGCCGACATCTTGCCGGCTGTCGCGGAGGGCGGCGCTACGGTCGAGATCCTCATCGTCCACGGCATTCGCGCCAAAGTCGAAGCTGAAGTTACTCGGATCAAAGTCGGTATCGGGGGAAACCGCCATCTTTGCAGCGTCCATTGCCTGAGCGGGCGTGGCCGCCCGCTCGACAGCCGGCGAGGTGCCGGCGCTACTTTCTTCCGCGCTACTTTCTTGCAGACGTTCGGCATATGTTCCTGCCAGCATCGCCGCGCCGTCTGCAATCAGTTCGCGAAAGCTCTGCATCGCGCTCAGCGCCCGTCCTGGCAACAACTGCCTCGCAATCCCTTCCCCGATCGCTCCCCACAACGACAGCCCAGTCTCCAGCGCCAGCCGCTCGATGGTCTCGATGGTCGACTTGCCAATCCCGCGGGCCGGTGTATTGATCACTCGCAGCAGCGACACGGAGTCGTCCGGATTCAGGATGACCTTCAGATACGAGATCATGTCCTTGATCTCGGCCCGTTCGTAAAACGAGAAGCCTCCGACGACGTGATACTTGAGCCCGTAGCGCCGCATGGCTTCTTCGAACAGTCGCGACTGCGAATTGGTGCGATAGAGCACCGCTGCCCGCGCATTGTCGCCGCGCTCGGCTGCCTCCCCCACGTAGCGGTTGACGGAGTCAGCGGCGAACAGGGCTTCGTTCTCGCCGTCGGGCGCTTGGTAGTAGCCGATCTTTGCGCCACCCTGCCGTGACGTCCACAGATTCTTCCCTTTGCGCCGGACGTTATTCGCCACCACCGCCGACGCCGCTTCCAGAATGTTCTGTGTCGAGCGGTAGTTCTGCTCCAGCCGGACAATCTTCGCTTCCGGAAAATCGCGCTCGAACTCGAGAATGTTGCGAATGTCGGCTCCGCGCCACGAGTAGATCGACTGGTCTTCGTCGCCGACCGCGCAAACGTTATGCCGGTCCCCCGCCAGCAGCCGCATCAATTCATACTGCGGACGATTCGTGTCCTGATATTCATCGACCAGGAGGTACTGAAACCGCCGGTTGTAATATTCCCGAACCGCCGGCACGGCTTTGAGCAGGCGCATGGCCTCGAGCAGCAGATCGTCGAAGTCCATCGCGTTCGCCTTGCGCAGTTCTTTCCGATACTCCTCGTAAATATGGGCAATGCGCTCGGTCTTGGGATCGGCCGATTGCACGTAGATTTCCTGCGGATCGAGCATGTGGTTCTTGGCCCATGAGATGCGCGAGAGGACGGTGCGCGGCGTGAGTTGCTTGTCGTCCAGACCCACCCGCCGCATGATGCCCTTCACCACCTGCTGCTGGTCGGGCTCGTCGTAGATAACGAAATTCTTGGTGAGCCCGATTGGTGGCTGCCCCGGCACAGCCGACGGAATCCGCAGGGCCTCGATATCTCTCCGCAGCACGCGTACACAGAACGAGTGAAACGTCGAGATCACTGGTTTCGCGACGCTCAGCCGCCCGACCAGTTTTTCAACGCGCTCGGCCATCTCCGACGCGGCCTTGTTCGTAAACGTCACTGCCAGGATGGACTCCGGCATCACGCCCATCTGCTCGATCAGGTAAGCAATCCGGTAGGTGATGACGCGCGTCTTCCCGCTGCCGGCACCCGCCAAAATGAGCACAGGACCTTCGGTGGCCTCGACCGCTTCGCGTTGTTGAGGGTTTAAATCGTCGAGAAACGACAAAAAGAGTGGCTCCGCAATGCCCTGATTGAATTTTACACGGTGTTTAACCTAGCACCGGCGCCCCGCCGGCTGTCGCGGAGGGCACCCTGCCCTTCGCTCCCGTTTAGCGGCGCCGAGGTTCGCGACGCCGACACGGCTGTATAATGAAGAATTGCGCTCATGAAGAAAAGCAGACTAGTAACGATGCGGGCTGAACTCGAAGTCAGGACCTCGGCCGGGCCGAGAATTCGTTCCACCACCGTCCTCTGCGTCCGCCGTGACAGCAAAGTCGTCATGGCCGGAGACGGCCAGGTCACGCTCGGCGAGTCCGTTATTAAACACGGCGCCAAGAAGATCCGCCGCCTCTATCAGGAAAAGATTCTCGCCGGATTTGCCGGCTCGACCGCCGATGCGTTTTCTCTTTTCAGCCGCTTCGAATCGAAGCTGGATCAATACCATGGAAACCTCGGACGTGCAGCCGTCGAACTCGCCAAGGAATGGCGCACCGACAAGTTTTTGCGGCACCTGGAAGCCCTGCTCTTAGTTTCGGACAAGGAACAGACGTTCCTGCTGAGCGGTAACGGCGACGTGATCGAGCCCGACACCGGAATTGCCGCAATCGGATCCGGAGGCCCGTTCGCCCAGGCGGCCGCGCAAGCCCTGGCCGATCACACTCAGCTTCCAGCGCGTCAGATTGCCGAAGAAGCCATGAAGATAGCCGGCCGGATGTGCATCTTTACCAATGACAGGATTACGATTGAGGAACTGTGAGGAAGCTGGCAGGTCGCAGTTGGCAGATGGCAGGAAAGAGGAACGCCGTTGAGCTTTGAAGTTTTTCCTGCGAACTGCGAGCTGCAACCTGCCAACTGATTTTCTATGGCTATCTACCTACCCGGAACCGCCGAAGAAGAACAGATCGCGCTCGATGAGTTAACCCCGCGGGAAATCGTCGCTGAGCTCGACAAATACGTTGTCGGGCAAAAAGACGCCAAGCGCGCCGTCGCCATCGCCTTGCGTAACCGCATGCGCCGCCAGAAGCTCGCACCCGAACTGGCCGAAGAAGTTATTCCCAAGAACATCATCATGATCGGACCCACTGGCGTGGGCAAAACCGAGATCGCCCGCCGCCTGGCCAAGCTCGCCAACTCGCCTTTCCTGAAAGTGGAAGCTTCGAAGTTCACCGAGGTCGGCTACGTAGGGCGCGACGTCGAGTCCATGATTCGCGACCTGGTCGAGATCGCTATCGACATGATCCGCGAAGAAAAGCTCGAGGACGTGTCGGACAAGGCCGAACTGAATGCCGAAGAGCGGCTGCTCGATATCCTGCTGCCTCCAACGACACCCGCACGTCCGGCCGAGTCTCCGCAGGCCGGATTTGTCCTCGAAGGAAACGTGCCCACAAGCGAATCCCAGTCGCGTACACGCGAAAAACTTCGTCAGCAGCTGCGGGAAGGCAAGCTCGACGATCGTCAGGTCGAAATCGAAACCCGCGAGCGCAATTTCCCGTCATTTGAAATCATCTCCAACCAGGGCGTTGAGGAGATGGACGTCAACATCAAGGACATGCTTCCCAACATCTTCGGCCAGCGCACCAAGAAGCGGAAGATGAAGGTGAACGAGGCTTTCGAGTATCTGATCCAGGAAGAAGAGCAGCGCCTCATCGACATGGAACAGGTCACGCGAACGGCCATCGACCGGGTGGAAAATTCCGGCATCATCTTCCTCGACGAAATCGACAAGATCGCCGGCCGCGAAAGCGGCCACGGGCCTGACGTTTCCCGCGAAGGCGTGCAGCGCGACATCCTGCCGATCGTGGAAGGGACAACCGTCAATACGCGCTACGGAATGGTCCGCACCGACCACATTCTGTTCGTGGCCGCCGGTGCATTTCACGTTTCAAAGCCCAGCGACCTGATTCCGGAATTGCAAGGCCGCTTCCCCATCCGCGTGGAATTGCAGTCGCTGACCATGGAAGACTTCATCCGGATCCTGACCGAGCCTAAGTCGTCGCTGACCAAGCAATACACCGCGCTTCTCGAAACCGAAGGCGTGAAACTCGAGTTCACACCCGAAGCTCTGGATGAAGTCGCTCACTTCGCGTTCCGCGTGAACGAAGGCACGGAGCACATCGGAGCGCGCCGCCTGCACACCATCATGGAACGCGTGCCCGACGAAATCACATTTGACGCTCCGCAGCGAAAAGACCAACGGTTGCCGCTGACCCCGCAGTCCGTCACCAAAATGCTAGG
>JACXTT010015071.1_pt1 | contig 10054 bp, 9 predicted proteins | sample 9270951 | NCBI WGS metagenome assembly JACXTT01 (sample SAMN15532306, study PRJNA645909) | rock metagenome | isolation source: weathered quartz diorite | place: Puerto Rico | collected 2017-06-21
TCGATCTGACGGAGCTTACCCACGATCTGCTCGGGCGTGAACGTTTTCTTCGGCATTTTCCGGTTCCTTTCTGTATTCCAGTCTCTATCTGACTGGTACAGAAATCCCCGGTCAGGTCATTACCTTCCTACTGGCTCGCATTCGCGCGCGCTTCTGCAAGAAGTAGTACATGTTTTCCCGGCGGCCTTCACCGTCGGCGGCCACCTGATCGGACGGGCCCAGCTATGGTAAGGCAATCGGGAATCTCCACGAGATACAATCGTCCCATCTCACCTCTCGTATTAGTCGTAGGGCTACTTGCGGTCGTCCTCGGGTTGCCTTTCGGGCTCTATGCGTTGCTGACCCGAGAGCAACGGCGGACCACCCACGAGATCCGCAAAGCAGCCTCTGCGCGCGGCTGGAGGTATCGCCTTCGGCGGTGGCAGGGCAATCCCACGGCTTTCCGCATCGACGGTCGAATGCAGAGCGGTTTAGGCTGGATTCTGACTTCCGGGAATAGCGGCAGCTACGATCGAGGCTGGAGTGTCCGGCTTGGGCTGCGCTTCCCGAGCCTGGGCGGGGAGCCGGACTTGGCCGTTCTCCCGCGCGACTCCAATGGCCACGGTTCCGCGCTCCTCGGGTCCGCCATTATGCCGGAAGCTGAGTCGCGTGTTGCGGCTTTCAGCGGCTTGGCCGCAAGGGCTGTCGGATTCTTTCGGGACGCCGGTGAACTGCCCAGTGGCGTCGCCGCGTTCGACGCTGCCTACCAGGTCCTGGTGCTTCCGCGCCAGATCCGTCAGCCGCCAGTCGACCCTACGCTTGCCGATCGCATCTTGCACTGGCCCGCGGACGCCGTCGCGCCGCATTCCGTGCTGGCTTGGCGCGACCCTTACGCGTTCCACGTGCAGGCCCGTTTGGCCAGGGCCGCCGAACTGGGCGGCCGTATCCTACTTTGTTGCTCTCGCCGAGGACCTTATCGCGCGCGTTCCTCCACCCGTGATGTCACCGCCGCCACGTGGATTCGTCGACCGCCTTAGCGATCGTTTTCTACGGACCTGAAGCGCGCCGCCACCATGGCGCCCGGATCCGTTTGGAATGCAAGGATTTCCTTGCCGCCATTGACCAGAAATCCGCGTATGTTCATTGGCGAAGGTCCCGGCGGAACCGTCAACACGAAGTTTACCGAGCAGTCGCCGTCTACCTGAAAGCTGCCATTCTCGGCAACGTCGAGCGTCCCTTCCGCGGAAACCGTGTGTGCAGCCTCGCCGGGCTGCATGGGTGTCGTACTGCCGGAAATTTTGAACTTGTATTTCTTCTGGAGATCCGCCGTGGAGCAACTGTCCGAAGTTTTCTGCATGATCCCGTGCTGCGCGCCGCCGGGGTCGGTCTGCCGGAACTGCACGCGAGTTCCATCCGCGGAAAGGGTTCCGCTGAAAATTTGGAAGGCGCCCGAATCGTCCTGCAACTTCCAGGTCACGGAACAATCCGATTTTGCTTCGTAGGTTCCGGTCACCGGGTTCCCCAGGAGCAGACCGCTGAAGGTGGCGGACGCCGTGCCGCTCACAGTGCCATTCCCGTCAAAGGTGATCCGGCCTAGACTGGCAGTCGGTTTCGGCGTCCCCGAAATGGTCGTCAACCCCGATAACTGGAACGCATAGGGCCCCACGAGTTTCGCAGGGTCGCACACGTCGGCGGCCATCGCCGCGCCCGGCAATAAAAGCAACAGGAATAACGAATTAGGCCGCATACAAAACCGAGAGCATACGGAAGGCCACTCCGGATTCAGAGCACAACCTCTTGGATTCTGGGGTGGGTGGAGGGATTCGAACCCTCGGCCACTGGAACCACAATCCAGCGCTCTACCAGCTGAGCTACACCCACCGTGGAGGGAATACCATCAGTCTAACAAGCATCCATGACGCTGCGCCAGCGCTCCTTGGCATCGGCATTTGTCACCAGATCGAAACCAACGTGTCATCCAGCCGCAATTTTTCGCTGGTAGCCTCGAAAATCACTCGCTATACCAATCGCACCGGAGGAGTTGGCATGTTACACCATTCAAGAATTCGACGACATCACAGGCTCGCTTGCGCGGCGGCGTCCGCACTGCTCGGCCTTACTTTATTCGTCCCGGCTGCCGTCGCGCAATCCACTTTTGGCACCATCCTGGGCACCGTGAGAGACAACTCGGGTGCCGTCGTGCCAAACGCAAAAATCAAGGTGACTGATACCGATGAGAATACCACCCGCGAAGTTACGGCAAATGGAAACGGCGACTATGAATTTGTGAATACCAAGCCCAGCCACTACAAACTGGAAGTGACGGCCTCTGGCTTTCAACCCTTTACCGCCACCGGCATGTTGCTGGTGGCGCGCCAGACGTTGCGCATCGACGTCAGCCTTCAGGTCGGCCAGGTTTCCACGCAAGTGCAAGTCGAAGCCACTGCCGGCGTGATCACGACCGACACCTCGACTGTACAGTCCAGTCTCGACGGTAATGCTCTGGTGACTCTACCCGGCAACGTTCGCGGCGCCAATGGGAGCACGAGCCCCTACGCTTTGATCGCGGCCCTGCCGGGTGTGCAGCCGGACGACAACGGCGGCTTCTCCATTCAAGGAGGCATTCAGTCCATGTCGCAATTCTCGGTGGACGGCATCTCGATCACCAAAGTTGGCGGCAACAGCCCGCTCACCGAAGCGTTTCCTTCCATGGAGAGCATTGCAGAGATCAAGGTGCAAGGCGTCGGCAACACCGCCGAGTTCGCGGAAGTCGGCGATGTCACAACTATTTCCAAGAGCGGCACCAACGAAATCCACGGCGGTCTGTTCTGGTATCACCAGAACTCGGCCCTCAATGCCACCGCCTTTGGCCAGCAGACGAAGCCAAGGTTGATCAGCAATGATTTCGGTGCATCGATGGGTGGCCCGGTGTTGATTCCGAAGTTGTACAACGGCAAGAATAAGACCTTCTTCTTCGGCACTTACGAAGGTCTCCGCCTTCCGCGAGGGCAGACGATTCAGGATGAGGTTCCCACGCAGGCGATGCGCAATGGCGATTTCTCAGCGTCCGGCATCACCGTAAAAGACCCCTCAACCGGGCTGCCGTTCGCCAATGATCAGATACCAACGAGCCGAATCAATTCGGTCGCTCTGGGCTTCCTGGCCTTGTATCCACTGCCCAATGCAGGCAACCTGAACACCGTGCATGCGGCGAACTACATCGCCAACCGGGACCATAGCATTAATTCCGATCAATACGACGTTCGGCTCGACCATTACCTGACGTCGAACATGTCTCTATTCGGACGCTGGACGTGGAAGAATTCAGGCGTCGCCAATCCGCAGGACCTGCTCGTTCCGTCCGAAAACATTACCAGCAACTACAAGATGCTGGTGGTGTCCTGGAATTGGAATCTCCGGCCCAACCTGATCAACGAGTTCCGGTTTGGCTTCACGTTGAATCCCGGTACTCAAAGTCTGCCGTTCGACGGCGCCAAGTTTACTAACGCTCTTGGCCTGGTAGGCGTCGGCCCAACGTTCCCGTTCAACGGACTCTCCGAGATCGATATGGGCAACTACCAGTGCCTTTGTACCGACCGCGGCAACTCGGTTTCCGAGAACAACACCTATCAGTGGAATAACAACACGACCTGGACCCTGGGCCGCCACACCATGAAATTCGGATTCGACATCCGGAAAATCAAAGCGATCTCGGCGCTGGGCTTCATCGGCGGCGATAACTACGGGAACTTCAATTTCAACGGCGGATTCACGGGCGACCCGTTCGGCGACTTCCTTCTGGGCCTTCCCAGTAACACCGGTATCGACGCCGTGACCCACGACAATTATGGCCTCTCCATGCAATACGGGCTTTACGCCCAGGACTCCTTCCGTGTCAACTCGCGGCTGACTCTGGAATACGGTTTGCGCTGGGAATATCACCCTGCCTACACCGACCAGTTCGGCAACATCGGCAATTTCGACCCAAGCGTGAAGAGGTCCGGCCAGGTGGTGTATCCGGACGGCGCGGCCAGCACTCTGGCTCCGGGATATCTGGCGTCGTTTAATGCCTGCCCGGAGCTTGGCAGCACGACCGGGCCATCCGTAAATGGAGCGCCTTGCACTCCCGTGCTCACCGCCAGCCAGGCGCACCTGCCGCAAGGCCTCAGGACCGCGCCCCAGCGAGTGGTTCCGCGTTTCGGCTTTGCGTTACGTCCCTTTTCGAATGACAAGACCGTAGTCCGTGGCGGCTTCGGCGTGTATGACACTCCCAGCATGGGTTCCATTTACTACGCGTTGACCGGCACCGTGCAGGCTGCCACGTTTACGTATGACAATGTCGCCGCGACCGGCGGCCCGATTTTCCAGTGGCCACAGATTCGCACTGGCGGGAGCGGGATTGTCGTGCCCCCGTTCGGAACCGCCTATTTCGGTACGGCCAATGACATCCATTGGAAAGAGCCGTACACCATGCAGTGGAATCTCTCGATTGACCGCGACCTGGGCTTCAACACCGGGCTGCGCGTCTCCTACATCGGCCAGGGCACGCGAGACCTGGTTTATGCGCCGGACCTGAATCAGTCCTACTATTCGACACAGTTCTTTGCATCGCAGCCGCTGAGCAGCCGGCCGTTCCCGAACTGGGGAGTGGTAAACAATCGTTCCGTCGGCGCCAACATGAACTATAATTCCCTGCAAGTGGAGGTCACCCACCGGTTCCAGCACGGCTTGACGTTCAACTCGAGCTTCACATATGCCAGGAATCTTGCCGACAATCAGGGGCCTAATCCCCAAGGTTCGTTCGCGGGCGAGAACGCCGGCGGCCGGAGCATGGACCTCTACGACCTCAAGGCCGAATATGGGCCCGTATGGGGCACGCGTAAGTTCCGCTCGCTTACGACAGCTGTGTACGAGTTGCCATTCGGCCGTGGACGCCACTTCATGGCGAACGCGAACCGCTTTGCTGATGCTCTTTTCGGCGGATGGCGGCTGAGCAACATCTTCCTCCTTCAGTCAGGTCCCTTCGAAACACCGTACTTCAGCAGCGGTGACCCGTCAGGAACGGGCTCTGGTGTTTTCGAGGGTCGTCCGCAGCACCCTGACCGCGTCGGCAATGGCGCTCTTTCGAACCCCACCGCCAACCAGTGGCTCGACCCCGCGGCCTTCATCTGCCCGGCCACTCCGGGTTGGAGCGTTGGCCAGGCCTGCACCATTGGCGACAACCCGGGAACCACCCTTGCGCCGATCGGCCGTTTTGGTAACTCCGGCGTCGGAATTGTGACGGGCCCGGGTACGGTCAACCTCTCGACTGCGCTGGGCAAATCCTTTTTGATTACCGAGCGCGTCAAGGTGAAGATCGAAGGCTCGTTCACCAACCTCTTCAATCACGTCAATCTCGCCGACCCGATAAACAACATAGGCAACCCGTCCTTCGGCCAGATTACCAGCGCCCGCGGTTCCGATTTCGGCGGCTACCGCACCGGACAGGTGTCCGCGCGCTTCGAGTTTTAGCAGCTGACACGCTGCGGGGCCTCCGCCGGGCGGCCCCTATTTTTTCGCCAGTGCTTCGCCGACGGCGGTCGCCAGCGGACCAGCGCTGAACGGCCTCTCGACCCGGAGCGCCGCTCCGTGCTTTCGACCCGGCGGTTCAGATAGGAGAACCGGCACGTCCGGCCGTGCGCTTTGAAGCTGGCGGAGCGCCGCTGCGTTTATAGGAGTGCCGCCCATCAACACCACCGCAACCGGCTGCCCTGGTCTTCTGAGTAATGCCAGCGCCTGATCCGCGCTGTCCGCCAGAGCCACGTTGTACCCGTAGCGTTCGAGCGCGCTCTTGGCGATGAGCCGCTGCCCATCGTCATTTTCTACAACCAAAATCGTTCTCGTGGCTCGACTCTCGCTAACTCCAACGGCGCTGCGGATGCTCTCGGTCACTTGCGAGGTGGCGGCGTTGTCGATTTCCGGATAACAGGCCGCTCCAATGAATATAATCAGGAACACCAGGGCAATCGTCAGGTTCACCTTGTCCCGACGAGAACTCTTCCCACGTGTCCCGTATTGATATTCGCCACCCATGCGTTTCTCATCAGACACCCGCGAGGGCGCGTGGTCACACACCTCTCCACTGCCGCTTCCGGATCTCTCCGGACTCGGCGTTCCCTCAGCGGCATGTCTCGATAAGGATGACCTTAGCCTGGATGGCTAACTTTGGACAATCGGGCAATAACCCGAACGTGCTTCAATGAGGGTGGGTGGGGTTCCTGCTGTGGATCGACGGCGATGTTGCGTGGGCCCAAGGCACCTACGAATCGCGCGCCATGGGCTCGGCGGTCATCTCGGTAACAGACCTGTTTCAGCACCGCGACTTCCGTCCCTCGCGCCGCCCGCCGGGTGTTTTCGATCCCGCCTATGTAGGGTGGTTTGCGTCACTGTCAGAGATGAATGCGCGGTTGCGATCCGCTATAGCCCCGCCTTCTTCCACAGTTCATCCACCCTCGCCTTCACTTCGTCCGGCATCCGGATCACGCCCGGCCAGGGGCGCGTGAACCCTTCGCCCGGCCACTTGCGCGTCGCGTCGATCCCCATCTTCGAGCCGAAGTTCGGCAGGCGGCTCGAGTGGTCGAGCGAATCCACCGGACCGAGCGTGAACTGGATGTCGCGCTCCGGGTCGATGTTGTTTAGCGCCTTCCACACCACTTCGCGCACGTTTTGCACGTCCACGTCTTCATCCACCACCACGATGCACTTCGTGAACATCGCCTGCCCCAGGCCCCAGATCGCGGACATCACTTTGCGCGCGTGGCCCGGGTACGATTTGCGCATCGCCACCAGCATCAGGTTGTGGAAGATGCCCTCGGCCGGCATGCAAATGTCGCGGATCTCCGGCAATTGCAGCCGCATCAGCGGTAGAAAAATCCGCTCCACCGCCTTGCCCATGTAGTAGTCTTCCATGGGCGGCGGCCCGACGATGGTCGTCGCGTAAATCGGATCTTTGCGCTGTGTGATGCAGGTGACATGAAACACCGGGTAATCATCCGCCAGCGAGTAGAATCCCGTATGATCGCCGAACGGCCCTTCGGTGCGTAGTTCGCCCAACTGCACGTAGCCTTCGAGCACGATCTCCGCGTTGGCCGGTACTTCCAAGTCGCACGTCTGGCACTTCACCATCTCCACCGGGCTCGAGCGGATGAACCCGGCGATCAGCATCTCGTCCAGATCAGGTGGCAGCGGCAGAATGGCCGAATACATCGTCGCCGGATCAGAACCGATGGCCACCGCGACCTCCATGCGATCTTTCCCCGATTGCGCCAGCATCCGCCGGTAGTGCTCCGCGCCCTGCTTGTGCGTCTGCCAGTGCATGCCCGCCGTGCGCGCGTCGTAACTCTGCATGCGGTAGCACCCGCAGTTGCGCTTGCCCGTGTCCGGATTTCGTGAAAAAACCATCGGCAGCGTGATGAAGCGCCCGCCATCCTCGGGCCAGCACTGCAGCACCGGATAATCCAGCAGCGAGAATCCGTCGTGCTTGATGACCTCCTGGCACGCGCCTTTGGCCACCGTCTTCGGAAAGAACGCCCCCATCTCGGCCAGCTTGGGCAGCATCTTGAGCTTGCCGAGCAATCCCTCGGGCATTCGCATTTCCAGATATTCCGAGATCCGCCGCGCGATCTCTTCCACCGACCCCACTTCCAGCGCCAACTCCATCCGCCGCATGCTGGCGTAGCTGTTGATCAACACCGGAATCCGGTAGCCTTTGGGACGCTCGAACAGCAACGCCGGACCGCCCGATTTCACCGCGCGATCGGCGAATTCCGCGATCTCGAGCACCGGATCCACTTCGATCGAGATTCGCTTCAGCTCGCCTTCTTGTTCCAGTTTGCGGATGAAGTCGCGCAGGTCGTCGTATGCCATCGGAGAAGTTCTATTATGATGGCACTGCCGGCTCCGGCGCTACGCGAGGCACTCGGCGTCGGCCCGCGCGGTTCAGTTGCCGGAAGCTGCGGATGCTTCGAGACGCTCTACGGCTTCTTCCACCGTGGGAAAACGGAGCAGCATCTTATCCACGCGCGTGACTTGGAAGATGCCTTCCAGCCGCTGCGACGTGCCCGCCAGGGCATATCGCCGGCCTTTCTGCTCGCAGGAAACGTGGAATCCCAGCAGCGATCCCAACGCAGCCGAATCGATGTAGGGCACCGCGCTCAAATCAATGATGGTGATCGCGGAAGCTTCGCGGCGCAGCGCATTCTGGAAGTCAAACAGCGTTGTAAGAGTTAGGGGGCCAGTGATTCGAACAATAGTTGAGCTCTGACCGGATTCTGTTTCAATTTTGAATTCGTCCATGGGGCTGACTGAAGTATTCTGTTTCCTGGATAATTGAAAGTATACACCGGAAAATATTCTGGCAATCCGCAAATACTTTCTTGTAACTAATTCTTCACTGGTCTGTAAGCGATTCCTAACAGAACTCGCGGCTTCCAGGGCGTCATACGCGCTGCATGAACTTCGATTATGATTGCACTTCGGAGTCTTCATGCAAAACAGAATCGCGTTCGTGACCGGCGCCAGCCGCGGCATCGGCCGGGCATGCGCGCTCGCGCTCTCCAAAGCGGGCGCCCGCGTCGTGCTGGCCGCGCGCCAGGTCGAGAAGCTCGAACAGGTCGCGGGTGAGATTCGTGCCGCCGGCGGCGAGGCTTTCGTCGTGACTATGGATTTGAGCGCCCCCGATTCCATCCGCGCCGCGTTCGCCAAAGCCACCAAGGAATTCGGCCGCACCGACATCTTGGTCAACAACGCGGGCATGACCAAAGACGGCCTGGCCGTGCGCATGAAGCAGGAGGATTGGGACGCCGTTATCGCTACCAACCTCACCGGCGCCTTCATCGCCACCCAGCAGGTGCTGCTCGGCATGATGCGCGAACGCTGGGGCCGCATCATTAATATAACGTCGGTGGTGGCCGAGGGCGGCAACGCCGGCCAGGCCAACTATGTGGCATCCAAGGCCGGCCTGATCGGCCTGACCAAATCCCTCGCCCAGGAGATGGCCAGCCGCAACGTCACCGTGAACGCCGTCGCGCCGGGCTTTGTCGACACCGATATGACTACCGGACTCGGCGAGGAATTGAAGGCCCGCATCCTGGTTGCCATCCCGCTCCAACGCCTGGGCACTCCCGATGACGTCGCCAGTGCCGTGCGCTTCCTGGCCAGCGAAGAAGCCGGCTACATCACCGGCCACGTCCTCAACGTAAACGGCGGCATGTATATGTAGCGCCCCTTGCGATACCATTGGACCAATGGACGTCGAGAAAACCATTGAATTCATCCTCGACCAGCAAGCCAAGACTGAAACTCTCTGGCAACGCAACGAGGAGCGCTGGATGCGCTCTGAAGAGCGCTGGAAGCGCGCCGAAGAGCGTATGGAACGCCTCGAGGGCCGGCAGGAAAGGTTCGACAAGAGCTTGGAAGGCATCCGCAAGCTAATCGTCATGGGCATGAAGACACTCACGGGCGTCACCGCGTCGCAAAAGACCAGCGCTGCCGAAATCCGCGAAATCCGAGAAAACATTCGGGACTTGACCGCAGCCCAAAAACGGACCGATCACAAATTTGAGCGCCTCGTTGAGTTACTCAGCCGCCGCAACCCCAACGGCTATCATTAGATGTAGCTCACGGGCCGCCGTCATCCATTCCCCGGCAGCGCATCATACGGGCTCTGAGTATGCCGGATGTACGCCTCCGCCTGCCCGTACCCGCTCTCGATGCCGCGGAATCGCATCACCTGCGTCTGCAATGCGTAATACCGGTCGGGCGTCTGGCTGGCGTGCGCGTAGCACGCCGCGCGCTTGCGCGCCTCAACTGCCGTGATATCCACATAGTGAGTGGGAGTGAACATCAAGGTGTCTTCTCCGTTTGAAACCTCGTAATAGTAGAACGCGAACTTCTTACCCATCCGCAGCCACGCATCATAGCAGCCCGTGTCTGAACCCTTCATTTTCGATGGACCGCTTTGCGCAGGACGCATCGGCCAAAATTCCGCCTGCGGTGCGGGATGGCAGTCCAGAACCGAGGAGTTGGCTCGGAATCG
>JACXTT010015072.1_pt1 | contig 10053 bp, 9 predicted proteins | sample 9270951 | NCBI WGS metagenome assembly JACXTT01 (sample SAMN15532306, study PRJNA645909) | rock metagenome | isolation source: weathered quartz diorite | place: Puerto Rico | collected 2017-06-21
CCGAAGGGAACAGGCCGCGCCGCGCCGACACGCCCCCCTTGAGCCGATCTCCACGCTGACCTATTTTCACGTGAAATAGGCCCCGCCATCGCGCTACGCAGCCTCACCGAAAGGACACGCTGGGGTGGACCACTTGCTTTTCGGGAGGCCGCGACCAGCGACTCCCTCTCGGCATGTAGTTCCCGTAGCCGGCTGTTCGCCCAGCTCGCGTCGTTCAGCCCCTCCTCGACGGCGCGGCGGATGTTCTCGACCTTCCGGTCGATGGCGGCGATCCGCTCGCCCACGTCCGTCCTGAAGTCGGTGGACGCCTCCCAGATTTGTTGCAGTTCCTTGTTGACCGCGCGTGTGAACTTCTGCGGATCGGCACATAGATCGAGTACGTCACGTAATCCGCTTAGGACTTCAGATTCTACCTGCGCCTGGGGCACCTACGCCAGGACCGCAGCCCATCCCACTCCAATAGGAGGCTACCCGGCTGGAGATTCGGAACTCAAACCGCAAAGTCGTCGGCGCAGTGAACGTGGTGGACGATTCGCTCGAGGGGCCCGAACAGCTGGCAATTCGGTGGAGTCTGGACCAAGTGCCGGTACTTCGGGCGCTGCTGAGCGAAGCCCGTGACGCCGGACTGGTTCTGATTCTCCTTAGCGATCACGGACACGTACTCGATCATGGGGCGACGTTGAACCGTCGACAGGACGCCTCAGATCGCTGGCGCTTGGTCGCTGCGGATCAGCGGCCCTCCGGGGATGAACAGGTGGTGTAGGGGCCTCGGGTGCTCGCTGACGGTCAACGTTTCATCTCACCGGCCATCGAATCTCTTCGCTATACGCCCAATCGTCGGCAGGGCTAGTCTGACGCCGCAGGAGTGCCTCGCGCCGATCTCGGTGATCGCCCCAGCGCTCGCAGAGATAGTTACCTGGCAGGCGCAGGCAACCGTAGCGCCCGATTGGTGGCTCGAAGGTGCCGAGGCAGCGTCGGTGACGTCGCCCCGCACCACACCACGGAAGGGAAAAGCTGCGACACGCCCCTCTCTGCCGCTCTTCGAAGACGCTGCCAAGCCCGGGGATTGGGTGGCAGCGCTCAGAGGTATTCGTACAGCAGATGGAAGTGTTCGGCGGCAGGCTGAAAAGAGAACAGGTGGAACAGACGCTGCGAGTGTTCGCGGAGCGAAATGGCGTGCAGATGAAGCCGGCGTTAGCGCAGCGACTGGCAGTGCCGCCGATTCGAGTCGACGGATTGCTGGCGTCTCTTCAGAGGATTTTGAATGTTGACGGGTACCCCGTACTCACCATAGATTCCTCCCAGACGGTCCGATTGAATCTGACGCTTACTGAAAGAGCAGTTTGCGTTGAATGAGGGCGCCCATCCGTGACAGTGAGTCGACGACGGAGAAGAGAGACCATCGATGCGCTGCGAGCGGGCCCGGTGCCGCGTCGAGGGTTGGACCTTCTCGCGGTTGGGATGGATCGATTCGAGGCCGCGATCGATGGAGAACTGGAAGCCTCACGTGCAGGTTCTGGTATCTTGAAGGCCGTTCGCGGCGAATATGGAAGTGGGAAGACTTTCTTTGCACGTTGGCTGCAGGAACGTGCCAAACGCACAGGGTTCGCGGTCGCTGAGGCGCAGATCAGCGAAACTGAGACTCCACTTCACCGCCTGGAAACCGTCTATCGCCAATTGATGGAGCGCCTCTCGACTGCGGACCAGGAACAGGGGCCTTCCGTAGCATTGTCGACGCTTGGTTTTTCGCATTGGAGGAAGACATCCTGGCCGAGGCAGGCGACCGGGTCCCGGATCAGGCCGAACTCCTGGAGAAGACCAGCGACCTGATGGAGAAGCGCCTGGCTTCGATTACTCAGATCGCAGCGGCTTTCAGCGCAACCCTCCGGGCCTATCGCGCTGCAATGGCGGCCGGCGACAACGCTACCGCAGAGGCGTTGCTGGCGTGGGTCTCCGGACAGCCGAACGTCGCAGCAGCCGCCAAACGAGCTGCCGGGATCAAGGGCGACGTGGACCATTTCGGTGCGCGGTCTTTCCTGCAGGGCCTGCTTGTAATGCTGAGGGACGGCGGCTTCTCCGGTCTCGTGGTGGTGCTCGACGAAGTGGAGACGCTTCGGCGGGTTCGTGGCGATATTCGGGAGAAGGCCCTCAACGCTCTCCGGCAACTGATCCACGAGGTGCACAGCGGCCGGTTTCCTGGGCTGTACCTGCTCATCACCGGCACGCCGGCATTCTTTGATGGCCCACAAGGCATCCAGAAGCTGCCTCCGCTGGCACAGCGATTGCATGTCGACTTCGGTGCGGGGCCACGCTTCGACTCGTGCGGTTCAAGTGCGGCTCCGAAACTTCGATCTACCGGCGTTGGTCGAGGTTGGTTGTCGAGTCCGCGACCTCTTCGCCGACGGCAGTGATTGTGGGGACCGTGTACGAAATCTGGCCGATGACGCCTACGTGACGGATTTGGCGCGGGCACTCACCGGCAGACTCGGCGGCAAGGTGGGGTTGGCTCCGCGGCTCTTCTTGAAGAAGCTGGTTGGAGACGTACTCGATCGTATCGAGATCTTTCCTGCCTTCGATCCGCGGCGGAACTATGAGCTCACGTTGTCGGGGGCCGAAATGAGCATCGATGAACGGGAAGCCGCCAGCGTGGATGACATTGAGCTGAATCTGTGAGCGCATTCGACCAGCTACACCCCTCGGTCCAGCATCATGTGGTCAATTCGCTGGGCTGGAGGTCGCTGCGCCCTCTTCAGGAGCACGCGATCGGTCCTGTGCTCTCGGGAAAGTACTGCCTGTTACTCGCGCCGACCGCCGGCGGCAAAACAGAAGCAGTCGTTCGGCCCATTCTGTCCCGCATGCTGTCCGAGGATCGGCGTGGACTTTCTGTCCTATACGTGTGCCCGATTCGTGCACTGCTGAACAACCTGGAACATCGGCTCTCGTTCCATGCAGGGCTCGTCGGCCGGACCTGCGGCCTCTGGCACGGAGACGTCGCACAGGCGGTGAAGTCCAGGACGCTCGCTGAGCCACCGGACATCCTCCTGACGACTCCGGAGAGCCTGGAAGCGCTGTTGATCTCTCGGTGGACTGACCGGTTCTTCTTCTTCGGATCGGTGCGCACGATCATCATCGACGAGATTCACGCGTTCGCCGGCGATGACCGAGGTTGGCACCTGCTCGCGGTCCTTGAGCGCATTCGGCACATCACCAGGAAGGACATGCAGCGTATTGGGCTGTCGGCGACGGTCGGAAATCCCGAGAGGCTGCGCCGCTGGCTCGGGGGCGCTTCCACTCGTGAATCCGTGATTGTGGCGCCTCCCGGCGCAGCACCGGCGGAAGCAGACGTTGAAATCGATTTCGTCGGTAATCTCCAGAACGCGGCCAGAGTCTTGAAGATCCTCCATCGGGGTGAGAAGCGGCTCGTGTTTTGCGATAGCCGCGCCCGGACGGAAGAACTGGCCACCCATCTCCGGTCTGAGGGTGTCCCCACTTTCGTCTCCCACAGCTCGCTGAGTGCGGAGCAGCGTCGCGACGCGGAAGGGGCATTCCGGGAGGCGCGCGATTGCGTGATCGTTGCCACGAGCACGTTGGAGTTGGGCATCGACGTCGGCGACCTTGACCGTGTCATCCAATTGGACGCGCCGGGGACTGTGGCATCGTTCCTCCAAAGGCCTGGGGCGAACAGGCCGTCGAACGGGCAGCCGGCGGAACTGCCTCTTCCTGGCAACCTCACGGGCAGCCCTCCTGCAAGCAAGCGCGCTCGTTCTGCTCTGGCGTGAGGGGCATGTTGAGCCGTTGGCTCCGCCGCCGAAGCCCCTTCATGTGATCGCACAGCAGTTGATGACACTGGTGCTGCAGCAGAGTGGCATCGGACGCAGCGCATGGAGGGAATGGCTGCTCAATCTCCTTGCCCCCATGCAGCTCACTGAAGACGATGTCGAGAGCGTACTGGCTCACATGCTGTCTCGCCAGGTCCTGGTGCAGGATGGCGGGATCCTCGGGATGGGACCAGAGGGCGAGCGACTCTATGGAGGCAAGAACTTCCTGGAATTGCTATCCGTCTTCGACACGCCACCTGTCTTTACAGCGTTCTCTGGCCTGCGGGATTTGGGTACGGTGCATCCGTTATCGTTTAGGCGATCTGCCGGTTCTCCAACCGGAGAAGCCGACCAGCACAAATACTTGGCGAAATGTTTGGAATGTGCGGGGGGCTGCTGTCAACAAGAACAGTGCTCCCAGGTTGGGCAGAAGAGGGGTTGGCTCCCCAAAAACTATGGTTTCCAACTACCTCGCCGCTGTTGTTTTCAACTACTTGCAAAGAGCCTCGGCCAGCCGGCTTCGCAGCCCGGCTCACGTGCGCGACTACCCCTCAGACAATCACATCCTCGATGACTCGGCCGCCGATGTCCGTCAGCTTCTTGAAACGGCCCGCGTGCAGGTAAGTGAGCCGGTCTTGGTCCAGGCCCAGAAGACGGAGCATCGTCGCATGCACGTCTCTCATGAGCAGTGGTGGTTCTCCAATTCCCTGGAGACCGAATTCATCCGTCCGGCCGTACGAAGACCCGCCCTTTGTGTTTCCGCCGGCAATCCACATGGCCATCGCGAGGTTATTGTGGTTTCGCCCGGGCGTGGTGGTTACCATGTCGCTGTCGTAGGGCAGGCGACCCATCTCGGTCGCCCAGATGACCAGCGTCTCGTCCAGAAGGCCGCGACCCTTCAAGTCTGCCAGAAGACCGTGCACGGGTTTGTCCACCTCCATGCAGTGCAGCGGGAGCTTGCTTTTGATATCGGAGTGGTCATCCCACGGCTTTGCCTTTCCGTGAAGCGTCATAACAAATCGCACGCCGCGCTCCACCATTCTGCGCGCCAGCAGGCACTGTCGTCCAAATTTTTCTGTGATTGGATCGTCTAGCCCGTAGAGCTTCCGCGTCGTCTCCGACTCCCCGGAAAGATCCATCAGCTTGGGAGCCTCCACCTGCATGCGAAAAGCAACTTCATAGCTATTGATCCGCGCGTCCAGTTCACTTGTGTCTTGACGGCCGGAGGCATACTGCTCATTCACCCAACGGAGCATGTCCAGTTCCTGACGTTGCTGGCTCAACGTCATGCCAGGACGCGGCTTCAGGTCGATAATCGGCGTAGAAGTGGTGCGGAAAAGCGTGCCTTGGTACACCGCGGGCAAGTAGCCGCTTCCCCATATGGCCGCTCCGCCGACCGCGGGCGGCCCGTCCGCCAGAACCAGATATCCCGGAAGATCCTGATTCTCCGTTCCCAGGCCATAGCTGATCCAGGCACCCATAGAAGCGCTCCCTGGGAGCATGTTGCCGGTCATCACCTGGAAGACACCAGGCGGATGGTTACTGTTCTCTAATCTGACTCCGTACAGAAAAGCTAGGTCGTCGACGCATTCGGACAAGTGCGGAAACAGGTTGCACATCCAGCGTCCGCTCTGGCCGTACTGCTTGAATTGAAACGGCGAGGGAATCACTTTGTGCGGAGCCTGCAGATTCGATGCGATCGAGCCTATGGCATTCGCCGGCATGGGCATGCGCTGGCCGGCATAGGTTTGCAGCGCAGGCTTATAGTCGAACGTATCCACCTGACTGACGCCGCCCTCCATAAACAGAAAGATGCAGTGTTTGGCTTTGGCGGGAAGATGAGGGGGCTTGGGCCCAAGCGGACCGCCAGCGGCAACAGTAGCCGCCCGTGTCTCGGAGACAAGAAGGCTCTGGAGCGCCAATCCCCCCAAGCCCAGGTATTCCTCCAAAAATACTCGCCGCGTCTTCATGAGTTGACTTCTCCGTTATTCCAGGTACAGAAATTCATTCGAATTCAGGATAATTCGACACATCGCTTCCAGTGGCCCGGCAAAGGTCGACCACCGGTCTGTTTCCGAGGCGGAGGGCATCCTGCCGAGGGCCAGTTGGAACAGCCGACGGAGTTGCGCCATCGGCTGGGGGCCGGCTTCCTGGACAATCCGAGCCGACAGCCGCGACGCCTGCTCATCGAGAAATTCGCCGTTCATCAGCGTCAATGCTTGTAGGGTTGTCGTTGTGACCACGCGCCGCTCGCAGGATTCGTTCGCGACGGCGGCATCGAAGGTGCTCATCATCGGAAGGGGAAGCGAGCGCCGTTGAAAAGTGTAGATCGACCGCCGGGCGGCATCGCTATTCTTTTCGTTGGCTTCCCACATGATGCCTCCGATCGGCACAGCCCGCCCCATCTCGGCAACCTCCGACGGCAGTGGCGGAAACACACCCGGACCGCCCATCTCCGGATTCAGGGCGCCGCTGACGTGAAGGATTCCGTCACGAATCACTTCCGCGTCGAGCCGGCGGCGCCGGTAACGCCACAGGAGCTGATTATCAGGATCGGCTTTTGAGTCGGTCACAGCGGGATTGTCGGCCGCCTGTAAATAAGTATTCGAATTCAGGATCAACCGATGGAGAGATTTAAGGCTCCAGCCGTCCTTCATAAACTTCAGGGCTAACCAGTCCAACAGTTCCGGATGAGTTGGACGTTCACCATTCCTGCCGAAATCATTGGGCGTTCCCACAAGACCTCGCCCGAAATGATGCTGCCAGACACGATTGACCATGACGCGGGCCGTCAATGGATTTTCATCGCTGGTCAGCCATCGGGAGAGAGTAGTACGCCACCCTCGAGTCGGATACTGATGAAACTCGTCAATCTCCAGTTGAGCCGGCTCCTGGTTCCCTGTCATCGCCTGAGGAAAACCTGGCTGCACGGCTTCAGCCGGCCGGTAGACGTCACCCCGAATGAGCCTTCGTAACGGCTGTATGTCCGCTTCAGTCGGAGGGCCCGGTACGTTGACCACGGTAGCGACCAGCGGCTTCCAACGCCGGAGTCGGTTTTCTATGGTCTTGATCTGGTAGTGCAATTCGTAATATTTATCGCGCTCCAGCGGAGTGAAATACTTTAGCTTGCCTTCTCGTTCCGGAAGGTACCTGCGCAAGTCCTCGAAGTCCAGCGCGTCGAAACGGCCTAGCGGATCGATGGCTCCGTTTGCATAGACGGCCCCCAGCTTTTCCAGAAGCCGCTTCTCAAACGCCTTCAAGGCATCCGTCTCTGCGGGATCCTTGGTACGGTCCGCGTCTTCGAACAGCTCTGTGTACTTCCGTACTTCGGCATGCGAGAAGACACCCCGGCTGTGGCTCTTCATCTCCAGCCTAAGGTCCTCGGCGGTCAACTTCGCATCCTTGGCCGCTGCCTTCTTTTCGTCTTTCAGACGGGCCAGAAAGGTCTTCCGAAGCTCGTCAAACTCGCGCTTTTCCGGGCCGTTCTCAAGCAGTTGCGTGTGGTGCTTGATTTGTTCCGCCGCGCGCTCGCGTTCTCGTCCATCCCCGAAAGGAACCTCGATGTCTTCGACTTTCAAGGCGTTGAAGAAGGCCTCGAAGCGGTAGAAATCCTTGGTCGGAATAGGATCGTACTTATGGTCGTGGCAGCGCGCGCAGCCCATGGTCAACCCCAGAAAGACCGAAGCCGTTGTGGTCGTGATTTCATCGAGGAAAGCCTGACGGTTCTCCAGGGAGACGATGTTGTCATACAGGCTCCAGGGCGCCAGGCGGTAATACACGGCGGGAATATATCCCCGCATGCCATACGTATATTTGTCGCGGCGCCTGCTCTTTTCGTCTCCCCCCGCGATCTGCATGCTGACAAACTCATCGTACGGCATGTCCTGATTGAGCGCCTCAATGACCCAATCGCGATAGCGCCACACGCTGCCGTTGCCCGTATCACTGCCGATCTCCGGATCACCTTCCAGACCGTTGCTGTCCGAGTAGCGAACCAGATCCAGCCAGTACCGTGCCCATCGTTCGCCGTAACGCGGGTCGTCCAGCAGGCGGTCAACCAGATGCTCCACTGCCGCTGGAGAATTGTCGTCCAAGAAATCTTTCATCTCATCCGGCGACGGCGGGAGCCCGATCACATCGAGATAGAGCCTCCGGCCAATCACCGGCCTCGTGGCGGGTGGGGCGGGCGGAAGACTCTTCTGTTCCAGCTTTTCAAGAATAAACGCATCGATCGGATTCTTCACCCATAATTCCCGCTTAACCTTGGGAACGGCCGAAGCCTTCGGGCGCTGAAACGGCCACAGCCAGGAGCTACCGCCAGTGGAGATCTTGGATGCCGGTAGTTCCTTGATCCATGCCTCGATCGCCGTCAGCTGATCAGTAGGCAAGGCGCCGCCAAGCGGCATCTTGGGTGAGAGTTCGCCTCTCAGCATTTTCATTAGAACGCTCTGCTCCGGGTGTCCCCCAACAACAGCCTGGCCATGATTCTTGCCGCCGGCGATCACTGCGTCCTGGCTCTCGATGGAGAAGCCGTTCGTTCTGGTGTTACCGGAATGGCAAGCTCCGCAGTGGGAAACCAGGATCGGCCGAATCGACTGATCAAACGTCTGGCGATCGTCACCCCAGGTCGGAGCCGGCAGCGTCGAGAGCGCGATGATCGCGATCGCCCGAAACGAGGGTGCGTTACGGATCCTGTACTCGGACCGTCTTCCGATGAAGGTAATGATCGAGACCATAATTCCCGTCGTGACCCCCGTCTTCACAATGGACTCGCAGGCAGGTTGGACCGCCGTTGAGGTTTCGCCACCCTTCCATTCTCCACCTGCAGACATCCCCTGTTCAGTCACACGGGTCCTCCATAGCCAGCCTGTGTGGCGTGATGCTTCCCGGTGATCACAATCGGATCGGCGCGGAGCAGATCTCCATGAATCGGATAGACCGGAGGCTGCAATCGCCGGTACGGAAGGTGATCGAGCTTCGCCGGCGTGGGGCCCGGCGTGTCGAGGATCAGGAACTGCTTCGCCACTTGCTGATAGGCGAGCCGGTAGTTCATTGGATTCTTCGCAACTACGAATTTGGCGTCGCAGGCCCTGAGCCCGACCGACTGAAATTGTTCGTCCGCCCAATCATAGGTGGGACGCGTACTGATCAGGACACAAACTCCCCCTGCCTTCACCAACGCCGACGGGCCCATACTGGCATCTTTGCCTTGCCAGATGCCCCCGCTGTAACGAAAGTGTCCGTCCGTGAGCCGGACGACTTCCACCCGCAGTTCCAGCGGATTCCCCCACCTTGTGTCGATCTGGTGTCCTAGTTGGAGCGAGACGACAGAGCCTTCACCGGCGCGGTGGCACGCCGCGGCTGCCTGCGGATCGACCACCGGTACCAGGGCTGAGCCGTCGAATCGGGCCGGCAACAGTGCCCTCAGCGTGGCGACACTGTCCCCTGCCGCGCCGCCACCCACGCAATCCGCGGTTTCGACGAGCACGACGGGGCCGCCGGCAATCGTCAGGCCGAGATTCACCGCTTTTTCCGGAGAGAATGTTTCCACCGCAAACCGCTCTCTCTCATTCCAGAATTGCCGGGCAAGGTCGATCGCCACCCGCTCCGCCAAATCGGGGTCATCATCGGTTACGACAAGTGCGGTCGCACCGAGGTCCGGAAAGTCGAGATACGGATGTACCTGAAAGAGGCTGGTAGAGACAATCCTGGACTGCCCTTCCATCGCTTTGGCGGCTCGCATCAGGCGGGCCATCGGTCCGCTTCCTTCCGTCGAACCGTGAATGCCGCTCGCAAGCAGCGGCACCTTCGCCAAGGCCATCGTGGGACGAAGCCTTCCTTCCAGGGTATCGAACAACAAGCGCGCTGCCCGCATTCCCGTCTCCAACGCGTCGCGATGCGGATAGGTCTCCCAGGCAACTAGGGCATCCGCGCCCGACATCATCTCCCTGGTGACGTGGCCGTGCATATCCAGACTGACCAGGATGGGAACGTCCGGCCCCACCTCCCGCCGAACGACGCCGATCAGGTCGCCTTCCAGGTCGCCAATCTCAGCCACTGCGGCGGCGCCGTGCAGCGCCAGCAGAACGCCATCCACGGCGCCCGCCCCTCGCAGAGCGGTGAGCAGCTCTCCGCGCAGGCGCAGATAGCAAGCCAAACTGAGCGGGGGACCCGGATACGCGCTGGCGAAAACCAATGGCATGAACCACAACCCCGCCGCCTGAACAACGTCCGC
>JACXTT010015073.1_pt1 | contig 10053 bp, 8 predicted proteins | sample 9270951 | NCBI WGS metagenome assembly JACXTT01 (sample SAMN15532306, study PRJNA645909) | rock metagenome | isolation source: weathered quartz diorite | place: Puerto Rico | collected 2017-06-21
CCCTGTTTCCGTTGGCTCCCCGGCTCGCCGCGACCCCGGGCACCCGCACGCCTGCGACCGCGCAGGAAGGCGCGAAGCCGTTCCAGGGCGGCCCCATCAGCTACGAGAGCGGCGGTTTGAAAATCACCGGACTCCTCAGCAAGCCAGCGGGCACAGGACCGTTTCCGATCGTGCTCGTCAATCACGGGGGGTTCGATCCAGCAAAAAGTGTCGGGGGCTTCCTCGATTTGTTCGCCAGCCACGGTTTCGTCGCGCTCGCGTCCGACTACCGTGGGTGCGGCGGCTCCGAAGGCAAACGCGAACTCGCCAAAGGCGAGGTCAGCGACGTGCTCCAAGCCATCCGCTTTGCGCGCACGCTGCCGTATGTGGACGCCCGGCGCGTGGCGGTGTGGGGTTTCAGCCACGGCGCGGCGGTCGCGCTGCTGGCTGCGAGCCGCGACGACACCATCCGCGCGGTCGTCGCCGTGCAAGGCCCGGTCGAACTGGCCGACGCCTGGCGGCATTGGGTGAAAAACCAAGACAAGTCCGGGGTGAAGCCGCTCGCCGGCGTGAGCGTCCTCGTTGGCGGCACGCCCGATCAGGTTCCCGCTGCGTGGCGCGAACGGTCGGCGCTTTATCTCGCAGATAAAATCAAATGCCCCGTGCTGCTCATCTACAGCGACGCCGACCGCGACGACGCCGTGCCCACCGATCAAGGCCGGCGGATGGACGCCGCGCTGCGCGCCTCCGGCAACGCCGCGACAAAGCTGCTACTTGTCCCCAATACGAACCACGGACTCGACAAAAAATCCTGGGCCGGAGTGATGACGCCGATGCTGGAGTTCATCCAACAACACACCAATCCATGACGCCTAACCGTGCACCGCAGCGAACCAGGCGTGAACGACATGATTGCAATCAACGCGTCCCGCAGGCCGGATCGTTGAGCTTGGGTCGTTAGGCGTTTCACACGGCACAGCCTTAAAATGGAAACTCAGATGAAAAAAAACAGTTGTCCCCAGCCCAACGCGAAGCATTGCTCGGAGCGTTGAAAGCCCGCTTTGAGAAAAGCATGAGCTGCCCTTGCCCCGATTTGGTGGATTACCGGCGGATGAGCGTGTGAGCTAGTAACCCCATCGCGCCATGCGCTCACGCGGTAGTCCACCAAATCGGGGCAAGGGCAGGTTGTGTTATGACTGAAGAGGCTGACAATGCCCGCGTTGTCGGCCCGACGGTTTTGCTGGCCTTGCTCTGGCCGGCAGTGGTGGCGCTGGCGGAGGACTGGCCGCAGTTCCGCGGGCCGAACCGCGATGGTGTTTGGAACGAAGCATTCCCGGTTGGTGAAATGAAAGTTCGCTGGCGCAAACCCGTGGGCTGGGGCTGGTCGAGTCCGGTCGTGGCGCAGGGCCGGGTCTTTCTCACGGACTCAGAATTGACGAAGCCCACGGCGAAGGAACGTGTGCAGTGCTTCGAGGAGGCCACCGGCAAGCTGCTCTGGACCTACGCCTACGAAGTGATCTACCCGGAATGGGCCTTCACTCCCGGCCAGGGCGGCGGCCCGACTGCGACGCCAATTGTGGAGGCGGGCCGGGTGTATGCGGTCGGGGCCAACGGCCACGTTCATTGTCTGGATGCGACAAAGGGTGCCGTGCTCTGGGAGAAGAACCTGCGCAAGGATTACGAGGTGCGCGAGATGCAGTGCCGGCCATCGCCATTGATTGAAGGGAGGTTGCTCATCCTGTTCGCCGGAGCCAAGCCGGGCGCGTGCGTCCTCGCACTCGACAAGCAGACGGGAAAAGAGATTTGGAAGGCGCTGGATGAATCCGTTTCGAACAGCTCGCCTCTCGTCATCGTGGCCGGCGGAAAGCGGCAGTTGATTGTCTGGACCGGTGAGTCGGTGACTTCCTTGAATCCCGCCACGGGCGGGACTTGGTGGCGGGAGCCGATGGCGACGAGCAACAACGACGCAATCCCCACGCCGGTCGTGCGTGGAAACCGGCTGCTCGTCGGCGGCCTCATGCTGGAACTAGACACGAATCGTCCGGCAGCCTCCGTGCTCTGGCCGGGAATCACGCCGGTAGCCAGGCGAATCTTGAGCAACACCTCGAACGCGCTGTTGCTGGGCGATCATGTGTTCTCGGCCAAGTCCACCGGTGAACTGGTCTGTTTGGAGGCCGCTACCGGCAAGCTGGTTTGGCAGACAAACAGCGTCACGGACATCAAGAGCGGCGCGAGCATCCACCTGACACGCAGCAATGACGCGGTGTTTCTTTTCACCAACCAAGGGAACTTGATCCGGGCACAACTCACGCCGCAAGGCTGCCGCGAGATCACCCGCGCGCATCTGCTGGAACCCACCACGCCTTTCGGGAACAGAAAGTGCGCGTGGACTCCGCCGGCCTACGCAAACGGCCACGTCTTCGCCCGCTCCGATGAGGAACTGGTCTGCGCCTCACTGACGACCAAACCGTGAACGACAGGCTATCACGCTTTCTGCATTTTCCCCTCACGGAGCAGCCGGTTTTCGGATAAGGTGTCGGGCATGAACCGCCTGCTTGTGTTCCACACGGAACCACTAATTTCCCAAGCACTCTCCCGCCCACCGCTCTCGTCTCCCGGTCGGTGCCTGTCGTTCGCAGCGGTCATTCAACGCCTAAAATCATGTTTGAACATCGGACACACCAGCTCCTGAGCCGTGCTGCCTTTGCAAGGCGCGTATGGCGCTTTGCGATGATGGCTTTTGCCCTCGTGGTCTTTGCCCTCGGGATTGGCATTCTCGGCTATCACTTTCTGGCCGAGCTGCCCTGGCTGGATGCGCTGCTGAATGCCTCGATGATTCTTGGCGGGATGGGGCCGGTGGATCCGGTCCACCAGCCTGTGGCGAAGCTCTTCGCCTCCTTTTACGCGCTGTTTTCCGGCCTGGTGTTCATGGCTGTGGCGTCCGTATTAGTGGCACCGTTTGCCCACCGCTTTTTGCACAAGTTCAACCTCGATAATCCATAGCAGCCGCTCGCCCACGGATTGTCCGGGATAATCGGACTTCACTCGGTCGCTGATTACCGAGGTTTCCCCGTCCGACACGCTTCAGTCCTACAGGCCCGACAAGCCCACGGGCAGGTGCGACAGCGTCACGCCGGGGTTGGGCTGCGTGAAGTAGCTGGCCGACCACTCGTTGGTGAAAAGGACGACCGGATTGCCGCCCATGTCATGGCCCAGCTTCGCGCCGGTCGGGAGGGAAAGCGTGTCGAGCTTGTCGTCGGCCATGCCAGCCGGAAGCCAGCGCACGACCGTCCACGGGGCCTGCTCCAGTCGCGAGGCCGCGCCGTATTCGCTCTCCAAACGGAACTGCACGACCTCGAATTGCAGCGGGCCGACCGCCGCGAGCAGCGGCACCTTGCTGCCGGCGTGACGGAGGTGAAGCGCCTGGATGACGCCTTCCTGCAAGAGCTGCTCCAGCCCTTGCCGGAATTGCTTGAACTTCGCCGTGTTTGGGTTGTGCAGGAACGCGAAGGCCTCCGGCGTGAAGCGCGGAATCTCGCGATACACAATCGCCGGGTCGGTCGTGAGCGTGTCGCCGATGCCGAAGCCATCGTGGCCCACGAGGCCTATCACGTCGCCGGGATACGCCTCGTCCACGGTTTCGCGCTCGTTGCCAAGCAGCTTGTGCGAACTGGAGAGGCGGACTTTTTTGCCGGTGCGCGAGTGGCTCACGCTCATGTCGCGCTCGAATTTCCCGGAGCACACACGCAGGAACGCGATGCGGTCGCGGTGCCGCGGGTCCATGTTCGCCTGAATTTTGAAGATGAAACCGGAGAACGCCGGATGCTCCGGCGCGATGGGTGTGCCCGCCATGACGCGCGGCTTGGGCGGCGGCGCGTGCTGGAGGAAGCCGTCGAGCAGGAGCTGCACGCCGAAGTTGTTGATGCCGCTGCCGAAAAAGACCGGCGTGGTCTGGCCCGCGAGCACGGATTCGTCGTCGAACTCCTCGCCCGCGAGGTCGAGCATTTCGATTTCTTCCACCGTCTTGTGAAAAGTCTCGTCACTGAGCCGTCCACGGATGACGGGGTCGTCCAAACCGCCGACTTCCACCGGCGCGCGATGCTGGCCGCCGACCGTGCGCTCGAAGAGATGAAACTGCTTCGCGCGCCGGTCATAGACGCCTTGAAACTCGAAGCCGGTGCCGATGGGCCAGTTCACCGGGAACGCGCCGATGCCGAGAACCTTCTCCAGTTCATCCAGCAACGCGAGCGGCTCCTTCATGGGCCGGTCGCATTTATTCATGAACGTGAAGATCGGCACGCCACGCTGGCGGCAAACCTCGAAGAGCTTGCGCGTTTGCGGCTCGATGCCTTTCGCGGAATCAATCACCATGACGACGGAGTCCACAGCGGTAAGCACGCGGTAGGTGTCCTCGGAAAAATCCTTGTGGCCGGGCGTGTCGAGCAGGTTGATGCGGTAGCCGTTGTAGTCGAACTGGAGGACCGTCGAGCTGATCGAGATGCCACGCTTCTTTTCCAGTTCCATCCAGTCGGAAGTGGTGGCGCGCTGCTGCTTGCGCGCAGTCACGCTCCCGGCGAGCTGCACCGCGCCGCCGTAAAGCAGCAGCTTTTCGGTCAGCGTCGTCTTGCCCGCGTCCGGGTGTGAGATGATGGCGAATGTGCGGCGCCGTTGGATTTCTTTCGTGATGTCCACAGGGGCGCGGACGGTAGCAAAGTGCGCGGAGGGAACAAGCAGGGAAAGCGCCTGTCCGATCCGGTTCACGCAGAGGATGCCTGACGGGCTAATCGAACAGCCCGGTTAGATTCTGCCGCCCCGCGAGGTTCCTTCCGCTGTCGAAGAGCAGCTCCAGCCCGCGCCCACTCCAACACCGCAGCCGGTAGAGCGTCGCGAAGGTGAAGTCCGGCACCGTCCCGCCCTGCCCTCCCACGAGCTCGCCGCCGCGCCGGACGTTGTCCACCATCCACGCCGGCAGCGTGAGGTGATACGGGTTCCGCCGCACCTCGCCGACGTGGAACGTCAGCGACGTGATGAGGTCCGCGAGGTCCGTCGCGCTGATCTCCACCATCAAGTTTGGCGATGGCATCTGGCCCCAAAACTCCGTTTCAATCGCAATGGTTTGAAAGTCCGCCGGCAGCGAACGCAGCGCGTCAAGCACGAGATGATGCGTGCCGATGTGCGAGCTGTTCCAATCCAGTTCATGTGGGAAGAAAATCGCCCGCGGCCGGTGCTGCGCCAAGATGTCCGCGATGACCTTCACCGACCGCGCCCAATGCGCCGGGTCTTTCTCGCGCGCGGCGACGTTCACCTTCTCCAAGCCGCCCGGCTGCGTCTGCACCAGTCCAAAACCGATGCGGTCGCAGCACGCCTTGAGTTCTTCCCAGCGCTCCGTTTGCCGTGCCTTGTTGCTGCCCTGCGTGACTGCGACGTTGACGACGTTCCATTTCGCCTCGCGCAACAGCCGCAGCGCCAGCCCGCCGATGATGACTTCGTCGTCGGGGTGCGGAGAAAAGATGAGCGCGACCGGGGCATCGGGCGCGATGACCGGACGTGGGCAGCGTGGAAAGCCACCGAGCGGCCAGTGTTTGCCCGCCTTCGCGAAGCGGGCGTATTCGGAGACGAAGTGGAGATACGGATTCATGTTTGCGTAACGACAAGGCTAGCGGCCCCATGTCCTTTGTCGCAATCCCAGACGCGGTGGCACCTGCGCGAAATTCTTCTTGCCCCCCTGCGCTTGCGCCGAACACTCCGGCCATGACCTCGCGCCGAACTTTTCTCGCCTCCTCCGCTGCCTCCGCCGCGCTTGCGGGCTGCTCCACGCTCCACCCCGATTGCGACCTGCTTATCCGCAACGCCACGATTTACGACGGCAGCGGCGGCAAGCCGTTCATCGGCGACATCGCGGTGCGCGGCGACCAAATCACAGCGGTCGGCAACGTGACAGGCATCATCGCGCGGCACACGGTGGATGCACGCGGACTGGCCGTCGCCCCGGGCTTCATCAACATGTTGAGCTGGGCGACGGAATCACTCATTCAAGACGGTCGTTCGCAGAGCGAAATCCGGCAAGGCGTCACGCTCGAAGTCATGGGCGAAGGCTGGTCCATGGGGCCGCTCACTCCGAAAATGAAGGAGGCGCTCATCAAGGACCAGGGCGACATCAAGTTCCCCGTTGAATGGACCACGCTCGACGAATACCTGCGCTTCCTCGTGCGCCAAAAAATTTCCTGCAACGTCGCCTCCTTCATCGGCGCGGAGACCGTGCGCGTCCACGAGCTTGGTTACGAGGACCGCGCGCCCAACGCCGCCGAACTGGCGCGGATGCAGCAGCTCGTGCGCGACGCCATGCGTGACGGTGCGCTGGGGGTCGCATCGGCGCTCATCTACGCGCCGGGTTTCTACGCAAGGACTCCCGAGTTGATCGCGTTGTGCCGGGCCGCTTCCGAGTTCGACGGCCTTTACATCTCGCACTTGCGCAGTGAGGGCAACCAGTTCGTCGAGGCGCTGGACGAGCTGCTCACCATCGCGCGCGAGGCCAAGATTCGCGCCGAGGTTTATCACCTCAAGGCCGCCGGCCAGGCGAACTGGCCCAAGCTCGACACCGTCATCCGCAAGATCGAGGCCGCGCGCGCCAGCGGCCTGGCCATCACGGCGGACATGTATACTTACACCGCCGGCCAGACCGGTCTCGACGCCGCGATGCCGCCGTGGGTGCAGGAGGGCGGCTACCCCGAATGGGCGAAGCGTCTCCAAGACCCCGCCATCCGCGAGCGCGTGCGCCGCGACATGTCCACGCCCACGGACAAGTGGGAAAACCTTTACCTCGCCGCCGGCAGCGCGGACCGCGTGATCCTCGTCGGCTTCAAGAACGAGAAGCTCAAGCCGCTCACCGGCAAGACACTCGCCGAAGTTTCAAAACTGCGCGGCAAGTCGCCGGAGGAAACGGCGATGGACTTGGTCGTCGAGGACGGCAGCCGCGTGGGCACGGTATATTTCCTGATGAGCGAGGAGAACGTGCGGAAGCAAATCAAGCTGCCTTGGGTGAGTTTTTGCAGCGACTCGCCGTCGCTCGCGCCCGAGGGCGTCTTCCTCAAGTCCAGCACGCACCCGCGCGCTTACGGGAGTTTCGCGCGCCTGCTGGGCCGTTACGTGCGCGACGAGAAACTCATCCCGCTCGCCGATGCCGTCCGCCGCTTGACGAGTTTCCCGGCGGAGAACTTGTGCCTCAAACAGCGCGGCTGGCTGCGCCCCGGCTATTTCGCCGACATCGTCGCCTTCGACCCCGGGCGCGTGCAGGATCACGCCACCTTCGAGAAGCCGCACCAGTATTCCACCGGGGTCGTCCACGTCTGGGTCAACGGCCAGCAAGTCCTGCTCGACGGCGAGCACACCGGAGCGAAGCCCGGGCAGGTCGTGCGCGGGCCGGGGTGGAGGAAAGTATGAAATACCCAAGCTCCAAGCTCCAAATCCCAAAGAAGCTCCAAGCACCAAGCATCAAAGCCTTCTGCCCATTTGCAGGGTATTGGAATTTGGAGCTTGGAGCTTCTTTGGAACTTGGGATTTGGGATTTGGAGCTTTGCCCCTGACATGGACGACATCCTCTCCGAGCAACTCGCCTACTACCGCGCCCGCGCAAGCGAGTATGACGACTGGTTTTACCGCCGGGGACGCTACGACTGGGGCGCGGAGTTGAACGCTCGGTGGTTCACGGAAGCGGATATTGTGCGCAAGACATTGCACGGACTCGGTCCGGTGAACACGGCGTTGGAGCTCGCCTGTGGCACAGGAATCTGGACGGAGGAGCTTGTTCAAGTCTCGCGCAAGGTCACTGCTTTGGATGGCTCGCCTGAAGTGCTGGAACTCAACCGTCTGCGGCTTGACGGCGCTCCACATATCACACATTTCCAAGCCGACCTGTTCGCCTGGGAACCCGACCGCGAGTTCGACCTCGTCGTCTTTTGCTTCTGGCTCTCACACGTCCCCGACGAACACCTCGACGCTTTCCTCGACAAGGTCCGCCGCGCGATGCGTCCCGGCGGGCGGTTCTTCCTCGTGGATTCGCGCAACGAAAGCACCTCGATGGCGAAAAACCACGACCGCCCCACAGTCGAGACCGGCGTGCGCGTCCGCAAGCTGAACGACGGGCGAGAATTCCGGGTAGTGAAAATCTTTCACGAGCCGGCAAAGCTGGCAGAGCGGTTCCGCCAGCACGGCTTCGACGCCGAATTGCGCACGACGCCGAACTACTTTCTGTATGGCTCCGGTGCGCGGCGGTGAGAAGAGTGAGAGCGATGTTTGGAGAAGCGATTGAAGGGATTGTCTAACGTTTTCCTCGCGCCACGCGCGCCAAGTCCACTCTTGCCAAAAGCAGGGACGCCCGGCAGTTTACGCCCCGCTTTGCGCGGTTAGCTCAGTGGTAGAGCATCACCTTGACACGGTGGGGGTCGCAGGTTCGAACCCTGCACCGCGCACCATTCCCCGACTGTTTGCCGCCACTCACTTCACCGCGAACCGGCGCGTGAATTCCACGAACCCTGCTGCCTGTTTGCGCAACCGTCCGACCAACTCTTCGTCCTTGAGCTTTCCATCCGCGCCCAACTGGTTGCCGATGCCAGGAATGAAGACGCGCTCAGGATAAATAAACGCGTTGCGGTAGCCGAAGATTTGCTGGAGCTGCTCCACCGGACGCAGCGCGCCCCACATGCCCGCCGCCAGCCCCGTGAAGCACACGGGCCGCCGGTCGAAGCTCTCCGGGAACTTGAGCATGTCGATGAAATACTTCAGCACGCCGGGCAAGGAGCCGTTGTATTCCGGCGTCACCACGTGCAGGCCAGCGGACGTCAGCACCGCGTCCGCGAAGGGCGCGAAGCTGGCGGGCTTCTCCGCGTAGGCAGATGGGGAAAAAATCTCCGGCGGCAACTGCGCGAGGTCGAGCACGCGCAACGGCTGATTCAGTTCGGCGTAAAGCCCTTCGATTTGCCGCGCCACGAGACGCGTGTTGCTGCCGGGACGGTTGGTGCCAACGATGAGGGTGATCATAGAGTGAATGTTTGCGGCCTGTGACTCCGCGTTGGTCCGCAGTGTGATGAGCCGGCCAAACTTGTCCAGCTTCAGCGAGCTTCCCCCGCCTTCAACCCGTGCGACCGGCCCATCCACACCTCGTCGAAACCCCGCGAGTGATACGCCATCACGAGCTTCGCCGACTGAAACCAGGGCCACACGTTCAGCAGCAGACTCCGCTCCTCAATTTGCAGTTCCACCCGCCGCGCCTGCCAGGTCGGATGCCACACGCGGAAGAACCCGCGCCGTCCACGCCGCGTGGTGAACGCGGTGTAGCGCTCCAGCAAGAATTCATCGAGCGACCCAAGCAAACTGCCGGTTGGGCGAGCGTCCTCGCGAACCGTCAGGATGCTCTGATACGCCAATCGCCCCTCGGAGGCTTGCACGCAGCCTCGCACGCCTCCCGCCGGATTTCCATGCGAGTAGTCCAGCCGACCGAAGCGGAACGGCAGCCCAAAGAGTGTAGGCCCCAACCACGTCGCCAGGCGGCTGGAGAGCCATTCCGCCAGAAAAAAGATTCCGGTCTCCTCGTCGTGTCGCACATAAGTCCGCACGTTCAGATAGCCGTGGGTTGCCACTGGAGCGAACGCGAGCTTCGCCAGCCGTCCACCGTGCCGAGGCCGGAGATTTGTCAGCGTGAAGGCCACCAGACTGACGAAGGCCCGCCCCTCAAACCGCTCCACCGCGAACGGCGCTTCGCGTTGCAACGCGTCCGCGTCCACTGCGAAATGCAGCATCAACACGTCCCGCCAACCCGCGAGGAACAGCGGTTCGCGCGGCAGCGACATCAGCCGCGCCCGTCCCGCCTCCGACAGCGGCAGCGGACGCGGGGAGGCGATGACTTCCTCCATTGTCGGCATGGCTTGCATCGGAATTCCTCAGTGGCTTGGCTCCCGCGCCTGCAAATCCGCCAGCCCCTCGCCCAGCCCCGGGAAGCGAAATTTAAACCCTGCCTTTAGCAACCGGCCCGGCACCCCGCGCCGGCCCCTTAGAATCCACTCCGTCCCCGTTCCGAAG
>JACXTT010015074.1_pt1 | contig 10053 bp, 5 predicted proteins | sample 9270951 | NCBI WGS metagenome assembly JACXTT01 (sample SAMN15532306, study PRJNA645909) | rock metagenome | isolation source: weathered quartz diorite | place: Puerto Rico | collected 2017-06-21
TGTTCAACCATGCGTTTCCAAGTTACGTGTCCGTGCCCAACGATTACATGGATCGAGGACACAGCAGGGTGACCATACCGCATGCGAGGCGAATCCATATTGATCAAGGAGCGGTAGGTTGCCCGGCGGATGTCGTCGTCAAAGTACGATAACGGCACAACACGAACCTCAATGATGACCCTCGTAACGCTTTCGATTTTTCGGACCCGCTCCTCCGCGTCCGACTTCAACTTGGGCCGAAGAGCCTGACCTCTCAGGATGACGGTGCCATCCGGTTGGACCTGTCCTTCGAGCCAATCGAAAACGTCATAGTAGGGGAGCGTGACCAGCTGATGCCGGACTTCCCGTGCGATCGATTGAGTCGCGATCGGCGGTCGCGCCTTCGGGTTTTGAATCTGCGGATTCAATTGTTTCCTCGTTTGAGGCATGGCGGTCCCCGCCGGAAGCGACCACGACAGCGCCGCGCATGATAACGTCATCAGTAGTTTGCGCATAATTTAGACGCCTCCCAACGATCCCATACACGGACTTCAAGTGCACGCCGCGTGCCGATCTCGCGGTAAACGGCTTTCTCTGATATAACCGCGTGTCCAGCAGAAGAGTTGGAGGTTTCCATGCAGAAACGATATCTGGTGGTCATGCGCGTGGCCATATTTCTGATCATTGCGAGCTTTGGCGGTTCACGCAGCTCCGCCCAAAGCCAGAACAACGTCATTGTCGATCAGAAGCTCTATCAGGATTTGCGTTGGCGCTCGATTGGACCGGCGCGTGGAGGCCGCGTGACGGCGGTGAGCGGCATTCGAACGCAGCCTTCAACTTTTTACATGGGTACCGTTGGCGGCGGTGTGTGGAAAACCACGAACTACGGGATTTCCTGGCTGCCTGTGACGGACGGTCAGATCTCAACGGGATCCATCGGCGCGATCGCCGTCTCGGACTCGAATCCGGAGGTTGTCTACGTCGGCACAGGGAGCCAGGCCATTCGCAGCAACGTCATCATCGGCCGAGGGGTCTACAAGTCCACGGATGGAGGCCGCACCTGGACGTTCATCGGCCTGAAGGACGCGGGGCAGATCGGCGCCATTCGAATTCATCCGAAAAATCCGGACGTCGCGTATGTTGCTGTTCTCGGCAATCCGTTCTCCTGGGGGCCCGATCGCGGCGTTTATCGAACGAAGGACGGCGGCCGAACATGGCAGAAAGTGCTCTTCATCGATAACGAGACAGGTGTGGTTTCGCTCGCGATGAATTGGTCTGATCCGGATGAGATTTATGCCGGGGCGTGGCGGGCCCAGCGCAAGCCCTGGACCATCATCAGCGGAGGACCGGCGAGTACAGGCGGAATCTACAAGACAACCGACGGCGGCGAACACTGGAACCATCTGTCGACAGGACTACCGAAAAATCTGATCGGAAAAGTCTGGCTCGATATCGCCCAATCGAAACCCAACGTGGTCTACACGATTGTGGAAGCGCCGGGCAATGAAGGCGGTGTCTATCGCTCCGCGGACTCCGGGCAGAGCTGGACGCTGATGAGTTCCGATTCCAACCTGCGGGCGCGTCCGTTCTATTTCAACTACATCAATGCGAATCCGAAGGATGATAACGAAGTCTGGGTCAATGAACTTAGCTTGCATCGATCGCGCGACGGCGGAAAAACCTGGACGACCGTGCCGTCGCCGCATGGTGACGATCACGGCATGTGGTTCAACCCCGACAATCCGAACATCATCATTCATTGCAACGATGGCGGAGCGACCATCAGCCAGGATGGAGGGCGAAGCTGGTCGACGCTGCTGAATCAGCCCACGGGTGAGTTCTACATGGTCGACACGGATCAGCAGTTTCCGTATCGCGTCTATGGACCGCAGCAGGACAACAGCACCGTGGGTATTGCCAACGTTCCGCCATTTGCGTGGTCCATCGACGAGGCGACTCAGACGTGGTTTCAGGCATCGGGCTGCGAAAGCGGACAACTGCGCCCTACGCCCGACGGCAAGATCATTTACGGTGACTGCAAGGGCGAGTTCGGCCGCTATAACGTCGAGACGGGCCAGGAGCAGCATTACTGGATCTATCCGCAGCAGCGTTATGGGCTCAATCCCAAAGACATGAAATTTCGTTTCGTGCGTCAGGCCCCTATTGAAATCAGCCCGCAGAATCCAAAGGTCGTGTACCACGGTTCTCAATATCTTCACCGATCGATCGACGGCGGAATTCACTGGCAAACGATCAGTCCGGACGTCACCGCGAACGAACCCGATAAGCAAGTGGAATCCGGCGAACCTATAACGCGCGATGTGACGGGCGAGGAGGTCTACAGCGCGTTGTACGCCATCCGACCGTCACGATTGGAGCCCGGAGTGATCTGGACAGGTTCTAATGACGGTCCGGTGTGGGTCACACGCGACGACGGCAAAACCTGGAAGAACGTCACGCCGAAGGATCTGCCGCCCGGCGGCCGCGTGCACACGATTGAGGACTCTCCGCATCGAAAAGGTTCCGCATTCGTTTCCGTCTATCGCATCTATCTGGACGACTTCAAACCGTATCTCTACATGACCAACGATTACGGAGAGCACTGGACGCTTCTCACCGACGGTACGAACGGAATCCCATCGGATCATCCCATGCACGTTGTGCGGGAAGACCCGAAGCAGCCGGGATTGCTTTATGCGGGAACGTGGTTCGCTGCCTTTGTTTCGTTCGATCTCGGAAAGCACTGGCAGTCGTTGCAACAGAATCTGCCTGCCACGCCAGTCACCGATATCAAGGTTCATCAGAACGATCTCGTGATCTCCACGATGGGCCGAGCCTTCTGGATCATGGATGACATCGCGCCCCTGCGCCAACTGGCCTCCGGGCTGGTGAAGACGTCGGTGCAGGTGGCGCCTCTCCCTGCCGCGAACATTCCTCTTATGGCCAGCGCGTTCGCGCCTCAGCAACGATCGGAGAAGGCGGCGACCGCAACCAAGAGCGCTCCCGCCGCGGCAGCTGCAACGTCGCCCGCTCCATTCGATCCGGCGGCGACCGTGTTTTTGTTCCAGCCCGCTGTGGCGTACCGAACGCATTACTCGACGGCGCTGCCCGATCCATCGGCGTCGCAGTACGCTCCGGTCGGCGCCAGGATCGACTACGTGTTGTCGCGTCCTCCGTCGGGCGAAGTGACGCTGGAGATTCTCGATTCCGCGGGCAAGATCGTACGCCGCTTCTCGACGGAGGCCGGTTCGACGCCGTCATTACCGAAGAAAGCAGGCATGAACCGTTTTGTCTGGGATCTGCGTTACCCCGGGCCCTGGTCCGTCAGCACGCCCGCAGGAGAGCGAGGCGGTCCCATGGTGCCTCCGGGAATCTATCGTGCCAGGTTGATCGTCGATGGTGTGACGAAGACAGAGAATATCGAGGTCCGGATCGATCCGCGCGTCACGAAAGACGGCGTCACACAGGCCGACCTCGTCGAACAGGCGACTTTTGCGCTGAAGGTCCGCGACGCACTGAGCGATACGCGCAAACTGGTCGAACGCTTGCGTCAGGCTCGAGACAGGAGGACAGGTGATCAGGGAAAGATTCAAGAGCTGTGGGACAAGCTTGTCAACAAACCGGGTCCTTATCCCGCCAACATGCTGCTTGAACAGATCGGAAACATCGCGCGTGAAATTAACGTTGCGGATCAGAAAGTCGGGGCCAGCGCGTTCGAACGCTACAATGATGTGATGAAGGAACTCGCCTTGATCAAGGCGGAAGTGGACAAGGTCGCGCCGTAGAGGGGCAAAGTGCCTTTACCCCTCTACAAAAAATCACTGGCTACGATTTGGCAGCCTGTTGCTGCTGCATCTGCGCAAACCTCGCCTGGGCCTCGCGAGTGAGGTGAGGCACGATGCCGATCATGCGTTCGATCAGCATCAACTGCGAGCGGTGATGCATCTCATGCTCTTTCACGGAAAGGAGCATTTCAAATCGCGATTTTGATGCCGGGGTTGCTCCCGGTGGCATCGTGATGGTCTCCGCGAGGAAAGCGTCCGAAAGGCCCTCCAGAAACGTCGCCCACTTTTCGCCGGTCTCCTTTAACAACGCCACAACTTGAGCCTTCGTGCGGGGCTTCGCTTCTTCGGCAGTGAACTCGGCGAAGAGTTTCGGAAAATCCATTCCGTCGAAGTTCTTGCGTTTATCCACTCCGTGGAACAGATGTTGCCAACGGTAAGACAGCGCAACGTGCGTCAACATCTTCTCAACGCTCCGCGTTTCCGCGGCCGCCGTGAAGCCGTATTTATCTTCCGGAATTTCTTCGGCGATCTGGATTGTATTTTTTCGAACTGTTCGGAAGCTCTCAGCTAATTCTTTCGATCCATAAAAACTCATGTATCGGTCCTCCATAGGCAGATTTTCGGTTTCAAGCAGAATTATGATCCTACCAGACTAAATGCGCTTCGCGCACCGTGGGATTCGAGGCGTTGTTCGCGATGGCGCCAAATACCCTGCGCGCAGCGCAGGTTTTGTGTGAGGTCAGCCGGGGAGCCTCGCCCCGTACTCGTGCATCATGGAAGTGCGTACGCAACGAGATAGTCGCCCAGTTTGACGGGAAGATCACCGTGTCCACCGGCAGCGATCACAACGTACTGTTTGCCGTTCGGAAGCTGATACGACATCGGTGTGGACTGCGCCGCGGCCGGTAGACCCACGTCCCACACTTCGTTGCCGTTTTCAATGTCGAGCGCCCGCAGCTTCTGATCGAGGCCGCCGGCTACGAAGACCAGACCTCCGGCGGTGATCATCGCGCCGCCAAACGAAAATGTTGGAGCCGGAGTTTGCCAGCGGATCTGGCCCGAGTTCAGATCTACCGCGACCGTCTTGCTCCAGGGTTGCGGACTGCACGGCGTGCCCTTCGGCGATAGGATGGCGGCTCGACTCAGACCATACGGCGTTCCGCGTTGGGGTGCGAATTCGGCATCGATCTGGAGCCGGGTCGCTTCTGTTCGTTTGTCCGCAAATTCAGCTCGAGGGATCAAACGAACCCACATGGCGACCTGGTTAACGTTGACGACCATAACACCGCGGCTTTTGTCGGTTGCGGCGCTTCCCCAATTCACACCTCCCGTATATCCGGGATAAACGATCGTGCCCTTCAGACTCGGTGGCGTGAAAATTCCTTCGTACCGCATAGCGAGCATCTGTTCCCGACAGGCGGATTGCTCGGAAGGGTCGCCGCTCAATTTGTCCAGCGGCAGTGACTGTACGTGGAGGGGCGGAGGCAGCACGGGGAACGGCTGAGTCGGCGACGCCTCTTCACCGGGCACATCGCTTTTCGGCACCGGCCGTTCTTCAACTGGAAACAACGGCTCACCGGTCTCGCGGTTCAAAACGAAGACGTGCGCCATCTTCGTATTCACGACGACAGCAGGAACATCGCGTCCATTGCGCTTCACCGTGGTGAGCAACGGTTGCGAAGCGACATCGTAGTCCCACAGGTCATGGTGGACGACCTGGAAATGCCACACCACTTTTCCTGTTGCTGCCCGAATGGCCACAACACTGTTCGCATAAAGATTCTTTCCGGGACGTTCTCCGCCATAGAAATCCGGAGCGGCGCTCCCGGTCGGGATGAACACGAGATCGCGCGCGGCATCCGCAGAGATAACGGACCATGCGTTTGCGGCGCCGGTCCTGGAGGCTCCGTCGGGTGTCCACGTTTTCCACGCCGGCGAATTCGCGGAGCGCGGGATCGGATCCCAACTCCACTTCAGCTGACCGGACCTGGCGTCGAATGCGCGAACGATGCCATGTTCCACGTCCACCTGCCGGTTGTCGCCGATGGCCGAACCTACAACGACAATGTCGTTCAGAACCGCAGGCGGCGACGTGATCTCGTACTGACCGGCGTCAACGATAGTGACGCCGCGTTTCAGATCCACCTGGCCCGATTCGCCGAAGGCCAAACAAGGCTGGCCGCGATCGGCATCGATGGAGATCAAACGTGCGTCGAGCGTTCCGAGAAATATCCTGCGTTTGCAAGGTGAGCCCTCACGAGCTCGGCCATCTTCCCAGGAGGTCACACCTCGGGATACGAGTGACTCCGAGTATCGGGTCGTTAGATCGATTTTGGGATCGTAGCTCCAACGCTCGATGCCCGTTGCGGGGTCCAGCGCGATCACGCGATTGAACGGTGTGCTGACGTACAACGAACCGTGGAAGAGGATCGGCGTCGCTTCGAACTTGCTCTTTCGCATGCCGCGCGATCCATCCGAAACGTCACCGGTCCGGAATGTCCACGCAACCGAAAGTTTGGAGACATTGCTGCGGTTGATCTCGGAAGCACTCGAATAACGTGACCCTCCGGCGTCTCCGCCGTAGTAAGGCCAATCGATCGAAGCATTCTTCGCGCTCTGCGCAAGTAGCGCCACTAAAAGGCCGGCAAACGCCAGTGATCGCATCCAACCCTCCTGTCCGGCACTGTTGCAAACACGCCGCAAATGTCCGTTTATTTACAGTGCGGGCCGCCGCTTGTGCCAGTCGGTGACCGACTCGTACGCATGGGAAACGCGAAACAGACTCATCTCATCGAACGGTTTCGCGTAGAAACCGATAGTGAGCGGCAACGTCGGCGCTGTCGACGTGAAGCCGCAGGGAATCACGATCTCGGGATAACCGGTCATGTTGCCGATGAACGTGTTGCCCGGACGGAACGCAGTCGCGCGCGACCCGGGTTTGACGTCGGTCGTCGCGGTCTCCGGCGTTTCCAGCTTCGTTGCCGGTGAGCCTCCTGAAACGGCCATGACATCGCACTTGTCCAACACAGCAGCCATTTCTTTCTGCAGAATGCTTCGAACTCGAAGAGCCTTGATGTAGTCGGTCGCAGTGTAGAACTTGGCCGCTTCGAGACGCTCGCGGACAACCGGATCAAACAAGTGCGGCTTTTCGCGCAGGCGCTTTTCGTGGAAACACGCGGCCTCTGCCATGGCGACGGTCCAACCCGCAGACGTGGCATACTTCGCGTGCGGCACATCGACGTCCACTGTCGTTGCGCCCATCTCAACCAGCTTCTGAATGGCAGCCTTTGTGGCCTTGTCGGACTCCGCGTTCTGGTTTTCGAAGAAGTACGTCTTCGGAATACCGATCCGCAAGCCCTTCACGCTACCCGTCAGCGCTTTCGAATAATCCGGCACAGGTTCGCGGCTGGTTGTCGGATCTTTGGGATCGTATCCGGCGATGACCTGCAGCATGGCTGCAGCGTCCGCGACGGTTTTGGTCATCGGACCTGCGTGATCGAGCGTCCATGCAAGCGTCGTCACGCCGTAGCGACTGACTCGGCCGTACGTCTGCTTGAGCCCCACAATTCCGCAGAACGATGCGGGACCGCGGATTGAGCCGCCCGTATCCGTTCCGATCGAAAGCGGCGTCATGTATGCCGCCAGCGCCGCGCCCGATCCGCTCGACGATCCGGCAGGCGAATAGGCCGTGTCCCACGGATTGCGCGCCGGACCAAAGCCCGAGAGAACACCGCTCCCCATCGCAAATTCGAGAAGGTTGAGTTTGCCGAGAAGAATCGCACCCGCCTTGCCTAAACGCTCGGTCACAGTCGATTCATAGTTCGGCACCCAGTCCGCAGTGACCTTCGAACCGTTGGTGGTGAGAATCCCCTTGGTGGCGAGAATGTCTTTCGGCGCGTATGGAATGCCATGCAGTGGGCCGAGGTGTTTGCCGGATGCGACGTCCTTCTCCGCTTGTTTCGCCTGTGCCAGCGCCGGATCCCTGGTGACGGTGATGAACGCATTTACTTTGGGATTCAGCGCTTCGATGCGATCGAGATAAGCCTGCGTGATTTCAACGGGCGAAACCTTTCTGGACTTGATCATCGCCGCGAGTTCGCGGCCGCTGAAGTAGACAAGTTCGGAGTTCGCCATGGTTACCACCTCACACCGGCATTGAAGATCGGAGCGGGCTCGACGGAGTCGTCGATTTCGAGATCGCGCACAACCTGGAACTGCTCGAGATTCCGCTGAAGCGCGATCGCCGCGATCTGTAGTCGCTCATCCGTGAATTCCTGGTCGATGATCGCGTTCGCGGTTTTCAGAGTCGCCGTCGTCAACTCCTTGTTCCGAACCTGGGCGATAAACTCCGCTGCCCCCGGTCCGGTGATGCCCGCCGCGGCGAGCAATTGCAGCATGTTTCGCCGGGAGACGCGTTTCGATCCGGTTTGTATCGGCATTTGAGAAACCTCCAATTCGTCGACGTTAATTCCGGCTCGCGGCTTCCTGTCCACGCTTGACGTAAATATCGCGGGCTTCCTGAATTTGGCCCAGCACATGTTGTTTCTCTTTGTCGGTGCGCCAGCCGGGGTGCTGTTCTGCCATGCCTTTGAGCTTGTCCATCCAGCGAACGAAGTAGTCGGCGGATTCTTTTACCCGAATGGGTTTGCTGCCCACGACGACGTAAATCGGATTCGTCACGGCTTGCGGCCGCGTATTTTCGACGGGGTGAGTTCGCGCGGCTCCGATGGCGCGCATCGAATACCAGCCGCTTTCGGTGACCGTGAGTTCTTTCTCGAACGTGGCGCGACGTCGATCACCGGTCAAGGGCACGGTTTCGATCACCTGGCCGTTACGCACGAGTTCGAATCGATCGACTGGAGCAATCGAGTTCAAAACCGCGCGAAAGGTCTGTTTGCCTCCGCCGGCCGGCAACTGGATTTCGTCGCCTGGCATCGACTGTCCGGCGCTGAACTCGATCAATGGGCCGTTCGTCACGAAGCCGCGGCCCTTCAACATCGCGTTCATCATGTTTTCCCATGAGAGATTGCCCAGGCCAAGATAGAAGTAGCCCCGAACCGAAGCGACGAGCTCGACTCGATGGAGGTTCGAAATGGAGTCTTCGCCGCCCGTGACCGGCACTTTGAATCCATTGTTCAGGACGTGATACCAGACGTTCATTGCGGCGTCACCCGCGCTCTGCGACCACAATTCGTGATAGCTCACTGCGCCGAGCGCTACATCGAGAGGGAATCCCTTGGCTGTTCCGAGGTCCGACTCCAGAGGATCTCCGTTGCCCGCGAACGGGTGCACGTAAGCCCCGATCGCGCCCTGTTGCTTCGCGTATCGAAAGATGTCCGTGTTCGATGGATAGAGACTTTCGATGGCTGTTCCTTCATACCCGGTCACAAACGGCGAGATCAAATGATCGAGCAGATTGTGAAGCGAGATGTGTCCCCAGAACGGCGGCCGGTACTCTTCGCCGACATGCATGATGCGATCTTTGGTCGACAAGGGATGCTGCGTCTGACCGGGCGTGTAGTGCTGATAATCGAGAATGCGGTTGTCCTTGTTCGCAATCAGATATCCGATGAAGTCCGCGTCCTCCGCGGCGTTCATCATGAACAGGTTTTCGGGCGTGTTGTGGAGATTTCCTGCGTAGTTCATGTGGACATGATTGCTTCCGGAATACCAACCTTTCGCTTTCAGGTTCGTGAAGCGCTTCAGAGTGAGCGTAACGTTTTGAACGTCGCCCGCTTTGACTTGAACCGTCTGTTTCGCGGGTTCGTATTCAAAGCCCTTCACGGCTTCGACGGTGTAAGCGCCGGGTGGAACTTCCACGCTGAAACGGCCGGGCGTGTGAAAGAGATGTTCATTGAGCGGGCCGATGCGTTCGTAGGAATCACCGGGCGTATAGGCCTTTCCGTCGGATGCTTTGGGGTAGATCCTCGCTTCGGTTTCCTTTCCGCTCTCACCGTCGACCACGCGGACCGTCACTGTTCCCATCGGTCGCAACCATCGCCTCGAACTGAACTTGATCACCTTCTGTTCGCCGCCCCAGCTCTTGAGAATCTTCAGTTGAGGCAATCCCTGCTCGTTCGAGATGTAGGCGATCCATTCGCCGTCGGGCGACCAGCGGGGCAAAAAACTGTCGTATTCACCGAACGTCATTTTGTACGGCTCGCCGCCGTTTGCCGGCAGCACGAACAGGTTGTTGAACTGTCCGCCAAGGTGGGAGCTATAGATGATGCGCTTGCCGTCCGGCGACCATTGCGGCCGTGTACGGTACAGAGTTTCTTCTTTATGAATG
>JACXTT010015075.1_pt1 | contig 10053 bp, 8 predicted proteins | sample 9270951 | NCBI WGS metagenome assembly JACXTT01 (sample SAMN15532306, study PRJNA645909) | rock metagenome | isolation source: weathered quartz diorite | place: Puerto Rico | collected 2017-06-21
TGCTCGACTACATCATCTTTGCCGTGCTGGTCTTTTACATCCTGACCATCTTGGGACTATTCGTGCTGCGGCGCACTCAGCCCGACGCGGTACGCCCGTATCGGGCGTTTGGTTACCCGGTGCTTCCGGCCATGTATATCGTGATGGCTTTATTTATCGATATCGTACTACTGCGCTACAAACCGCAATACACGTGGCCGGGATTGATTATCGTGCTGCTCGGAATTCCAGTGTATTTCTTATGGTCGCGTCGTCCGGCTGAGACCGTTGCTGGGTCTTAGCCGACTCAGAAGGGTCTGTCCGTCACGACTGGGGATTCTTGTTTTTCCTGTAAATCAAGCAAAATGGGCTGCGGCCCAATCGAGCATTCCCTGGTCACTGCCACGCGGTCCGATGATCGACAGTCCGAGAGGACAACCGTCAAACGCAGCAAGCGGAAGACTGATCTGCGGCAGGCGTCCGAGCCCCGCGATCGACAACAACGCAAAGGCGCGGCTGCGGAAGACCTCGAGCTCGCCCGGCGGAGCATTGAGTCGGGGTGCGATTCCGGGGGCTGTCGGTAGACAAAGCATCGCGTCGTCCGCGAGGAGGCTGTCCATGTAGCGTGCGACTGCCTTGCGCCTTGGCAATGCCACCGCCACCTCGGCGGCCCCGATGGTCGCAGCCCAAGCAAAGCGCTCGCGAATGCCCGGTCCGAATTCCGGTCGATAGCGATCGATCCAGGCACCATGCTGCGCATGAATCTCGGCACCTTGGAGAACGCGAAATGTTGTTAGCCGTTCGGCGGAGTCACTGGTGTAGATGTTCACGCGGTCCGTTTTCTCGATCGTCGCGGTCACCATTTCGATAGCTGGAGTGAGCGCAGCGGTGATCTCCGAATCGAGGGCCGCGAATGTGTCCGCCGCGATCAACAGCCGTTTCGGCACGAATGGCTTCGTGGGTGATAGCAGCACAGACCCGACACGTTGCATCAAGTTCGCCGTCTGAGCAAACCAGCCCACCGTGTCGAAGCTCTTCGCCAAGGGTACCACGCCGTCGGCTGGCACCAGGCCATGACTGGTGCGAATCCCGTAGATGCCGCAATAGCTTGCCGGTATGCGCACCGACCCGCCGCAGTCGGTGCCCAGCGCGAAATCAACGAGCCCGCCCGATACCGCGGATGCCGACCCGCTCGACGATCCGCCAGGAATGCGCCCGGGAGCTCTGGGATTGACCGGCGTTCCGTAGTGCACGTTCTCGCCGTTGATGCTGTAGGTCATTTCATCGCAGTAGGTCTTGCCAACCAGGCGGGCTCCGGCGGTGAGCAGGCGCTCGACAGCCGAGGCAGTGCGCTCTGCAGGTGGATGAGTCTCGAGCCAGCGTGGGTGGCCGTTGCCAGTGCGATATCCGGCGATATCGAACACGTCCTTGATGGCGAACGTGCAGCCAAGCAATGGGCCGGTTGGGATGCCTTCGAGAGTAACGTCCTCGTAGCGGCAGAATGCATTAAGCCGATCATCAATGCTCATGTTGTCGATGGAGCTGCGCCGGCTCGCGCGAGACCGTCATGCGCCCGGCTTTGAAAGCATAAAGCACACTCGCAACCTCCGCCACCGCCATTTCGGGCTCGGCCGCGTCGAGCACCACCAGATCCGCGCTCTTGCCAACCGCGACTCCGTAGTCCGCGAGCCGCATGAGTTGAGCCGGTCGCCGCGTGATCATGTCGAAGCATTCACGCAGACCGGTTTTGCTACCGACATGACCGACATTGGCATAAAGATTCGCGATCCGAATAAGGGAGCAATCCCCGAATGGCGTGAACGGATTGAGCACATTGTTGCTCGACAGCGAGCAGTTGACTCCGTGGTGCAGCAGTTTGTGGGCCGGCACCACACCCCTTGGCTGGTTGTGGTCGTGAGTGTGATTACGTCCCATCAGGTAAAGGTCAGTCGCGGGCAGCACGGTGAGCGCCACGCCCACCTCCGCCAGTCGTCGCGCCATTCGGTCGAGCTCTGCAAGCGGCAGGCTGGTAGCCTTGGTGACGTGGCCGATGGTGACCCGTCCCCCATACTTGTGCTCCTCGGTCCGCCGACAGACGTGCCAGACATCCATATCGTCGCTAGTTGGTCCAAAATCGAGATGCATGTCGATGTCGACGTCGAACTCGCGCGCCATCTCGAATACTCGGTCGATCTGGCCGCGAGGGTCTGAATCCGTGTAGGGCGCGGCGCCGACCGCGCCGCAACCGCGCTTAAGCGCCTCGACCATCAGTTCGTCGGTACCAGGATTGTTGAGCAGGCCCTCCTGGGGGAACACACAGATCTGCAGATCGATCGCCCAGGCGAATTCCCTAACCAGCGGCAACACACCCTCCAAACTGCGCAGCCCCACGCCGGGATCGACCTCGAGATGGGTGCGCATATGAGTCGTGCCATGGAGGATTGACTTCTCCAGGGTGTGGCTCGCGCGGGTGTGAACATCCTCTGCCGTAAAAGAAGCTTTGGCCTTGGCGGCTTCGCCGATCGCTTCGGCAAGATCTCCGCGATCGGAAGCGCAGCGGTCAAGGATGCAGGACTTGTCGAGATGCAGGTGAGTCTCGATGAAGCCGGGAGAGACAAGCCGGCCATCAAGATTGATCACCTTGCCCTCGAGATCGAGGCACGGTGCAATTGCCCCGACCTTTCCCGCGGCGATCCCGATGTCGCAGCGCTCCCCATTGTCGAGTTGTGCGTCCTTCAGGATAAGATCCATGACCACTCTTCGCCTCGAGTTCCTGGCCCGAGACTGCTCACCTCATTCCTTCTAGTCCCGCCCTTCTGTGATGGCCTCGCGCATTTTAAACCAACCGGCTGCCAATCGTCCCTGGCCTGACGCCGAACAATCTCAAGCGACAGTTTCATAATGGACACACGCGTCACGATAATCCAAACGCCGCCAAGAACATTATTTGCCGCCACGATGTCTATTTCTCGAGCGTGTATATGCTGGTCTACCGAGAACTCCTACAGCTTGCAGTGGCTGGGTAAATTTCGTCAACAGTCTTGCGAATTCGGCGCAGTCATTTTCGGACCAGCTCGCCATCACCTTGGAGAAGAAACGTCTGCGAAAGCTACTGGTTGTTCTGAGCAACTTCCGTCCGGCACCGGTAAGCTCCAGACGCACGCGGCGACCGTCGACTTGGGAGGCGACCCGCCGAACATACCCCCCTCGAATGGCATCCGCAACCATGCGGCTGGCACGGGAGGGATCGACGCCGAGGAGCTCCGCCACCATACCGACCGATGGTTCGTTACCCGGGACCCCGTTCGCCTCGTCAAGAGCGTCCGCGACGAAGCTGTGGGCCATATTGAAGCGAATTCCTAATTCGCGTTCCATCACTCGCCCGATGGTGCGCCTGGTTTGGCTGCGTCGGATGCGAACCATTGCACGCTCGATTTGTGAGAGCGCGTCCAGTCGCGTGTTCTGCGTCATGAGTTTTATCAGTCGACGATCAACACTGTATCATGAGCTGTGCTATAGTCCATATTATGCTATAGTCACTTAGATGCGTAAAACATATATTTGCCAATTGCTAACACCGCGGTCGCATTCAACAAGGTTTACGCGGGGCGACGGCGGCCACCCTGGGACACAGATGGCCCGACGCCGTTCGTTCAGGATCTCGTGCAGGCTGGACAGGTGCGCGACGAGGTACTGGACGCTGGCTGTGGGACGGGAGAGAACTCAATTTACTTGGCTGTGCAAGGATATCGCGTCTTTGCTTTCGATGCCGCTCCAGTTGCGATCGAGAAAGCCCGCATCAAAGCGCGGCAGCGGGGCGTTGCAGCCACATTCGAAGTTGCAGACGCGAGAGAACTGATGGGCTGGGACGCACGATTCGAGACGATCATTGACTCCGGCTTGTTTCACGTAATGGACAAGAGCGAGGACCGTCTGCGGTACGCAGGTGCGCTCCGACGCGTGTCTCGGCCTGGTGCGGTGCTCCATTTACTGGCATTTAGAGACCGAGGTCCTCGCTGGCTGGGGCGCCTCGGCACCTGGCTCCGCATTTGCATCAGCGGCTTTGGCACGCATGGAGTCACGGAAGAAGAGATTCAAGTCGCATTTTCCGATGGTTGGACAATCGAGTCTATCGAGGAGAGAGTTTACGGATGGGGAACATTCCGCCTTGCCCGCATCCGACGGGTTTGAGTCCGCCCAAATTAAAAAGCGGGAATGTTACCTGTTTTCTGTGGGTGCAAAGCCCCTACCAAGCCCAGGCATAGGCTTCTACTCGCGGATCGGCCCCGGCATCCAGCACACCAGTCTCAGAATTGACCAAAATGCCGGCATTTGATCCCAGAGACCATGGCGGATCCACCCTCAGCTTGTGGCCACGGGCAAGGAGGGTTTGTTGTGTGGCCACTGGAATTCGCGCCTCGACCGATAGATCCCCAGGATACATGGTGTGTGGAAAAGGCGAGGCCGGAAAGGCACGGCTGGACCATCGGGGAGCCTCAATGGCTTGTTGGATATTCATGCCGAATTCGATAATGTTGAGAAAGGTTTGCATTGTCCGCATTACCTGGTCATCCGTGCCCGGGCTGCCCGTGATCATAAACGGTTGCCCGTCATTCATCACCAACGTGGTCTGCAAAGTACTCCGTGGCCGCTTGCCCGGTTCGAGCGAATTGGCCTCGCCGTGGGTGAGCGAGTAGTAGTCGCCGCGGCAGTTGAAAATGATGCCGGTGTCGCCCATGACCACTCCAGTCCCGAATGGGCTGTGCAGGCTGGGCACGAAACTTACCATGTTGCGATCCTTGTCGACCGTCGAAATGTAGCTGGTGTCGCCGTCATGACTGGCATTGCCCTCGAGGTTAATTCGCACTGACTCGCCGACCGATTGTGCGTTGATCCCAAATTTATCGGGCGCCCCTGGCCGAAGCTCAAGTGAAGCTTTCTGAAGATCGATGAGGCCCCTGCGTTCGCGCGCATAGTCTTTAGAGAGCAGCCCGCCATATGGAATAGTGATGAAATCCATGTCGCCGAGGAATTTCTCGCGGTCGGCCATGGCAAGTTTAACGGCCTCTGCGCTGATGTGAATGTAGTCGGCGCTGTTGTGGCCGAGGGCTTTAAGATCATAGCCTTCGAGGAGATTGAGGGCGATCAGTTCCGTTGGGCCCTGGCTGGCCGAGGGGTTCTTATAGATACGATAACCCCGGTAGTCGATAGAGACCGGCGTCTCCACCACGGCGGTGTACTCAGCGAAGTCCTGATAGCGGAACAGGCCACCGGTGCTTTCTGAGAAAGCTGCCATGGTGCGGGCAATATCTCCCTGGTAAAAGCGATCGCGGGCTGCTTTGAGGGCTTCGTGCCGGCCCCTTGCCTTGTTCTTCAGTTCGACCTCGACTAACTTTTTCAAAGTGCCGGCAAGATCAATGTTTTTGAAGATTTCACCTGCCTTCGGCGGTCGGCCATTGGGAAGATAAATCTTCACCGTGGTCGGATATTTGTGAATTTTGTGAGCATCTGCGAGGATGACCGCCAGGCGCTCGCTCAAAGGAAACCCGTGTTCGGCAAGTTCAATAGCGGGTTGCAGCACCTGCTCGAGACTCATCGTGCCCCAACGGTCCAGCAGCACGTACCAGGCATCCACCACGCCGGGTAATCCGCCGGCGAGCAAGCCATCGCTTTCAGGCAGTTTGGCGCCATTGTTTTTCTCATACCAGTCGATGGTCGCAAGTTTTGGCGCTCGTGGCCCTGCATTTACCGAATAGACCTTTCTCTCGCTGGCGTTGTACACCAGCACAACCGCATCGCCACCGACACCGTTCATCGGAAAATCTGTCACAGCAAGCGCGGCCTGACCGGCCACGGCCGCATCGAACGCATTTCCACCGGCCTGCAGGATTCTGCGTGCACTTTCTGTGGCCTCCGCTTTCATGGATGAGACAGCTGCCTGGCGCCCGCGAATTACGGGGCGCATCGTTTGTCGTTCCCACCCCTCGTTCCGGTTGAGCATGTGGTCCTCTTGAGAATCGTCGATCCGCTAAGGCTATTAGTGGCGGGAAGCGAGGCAATCAAACTGGTCTGACTGGGAACCAAAGGTTGCAATGTCTTTCAAGAAGGAAATTTAACCGGTAACCGGCGCTTTTGACCTTTTCCCAATGGTCGTCCTTGGCGGCAGCCAAGATAGCATCGGTCACATAATCCGTTGCCATCGCGTCGCGAAAACTCGGCGCCGGTACGTTGGTGTTGGCCAATCCGCACAAGAAATCTGCTGCCTGATGGACAAATGTGTGTTCGTATCCGATTTGCAGACCAGGCACCCACCAATGCTTCATATACGGATGATCACTGTCGGTGACGTGGATCGAACGCCAACCACGAAGTCTTCCCTCGTCGCGATGGTCGAAATATTGCAATCGGTGAAGATCATGAAGGTCCCAGATGATCGACGCATTTTCTCCGTTGATCTCGAGAGTGTATAGAGCTTTGTGTCCGCGTGCATATCGGGTCGCTTCGAAATTGCCCAACGAACCGTTCGCGAAGCGCGCTAAGAATGCACTCGCGTCGTCAATGCCGACCTTCTCGACTTTCCCCGTGAGATTATGCTTGCGCTCTTTGATGAAGGTTTCTGTGACGGCAGCTACCGATTCAATAGAACCGTTCAGCCACATGGCAGTATCGATGCAGTGCGCGAGCAGGTCTCCCGTGACCCCACTTCCCGCGACTTGAACATCGAGACGCCACAAGCCTTCACCGCCTTGGGGCAGGTCTTTCGAGATGGTCCAATCCTGCAGGAATTTGGCGCGATAGTGAAAGATACGGCCTAGCCGGCCTTCGCTGACTAGATCTTTGGCGAGTGTAACTGCGGGCACACGGCGATAGTTGTACCATACCATGTTCGGCACGCTCGCCTTCTCGGCGGCCTCCACAATGGCCTTTGACTCGGCGCCGCTCCGGCCCAGTGGCTTTTCGCACAGAATCGTTTTGCCCGCTTGGGCAGCAGCGATTGCCACTTCGGCATGGGTGTCGTTGGAACTCGCGATGTCGATGACGTCGATGTCGTTGCGCTCGACGAGTCTGCGCCAGTCCGTCTCGACGGAGTCATAGCCCCAGGTCTGCTGGAATGCCTCCGCCCGCGCGCGATTACGACCGCAAACTGCTTTCAGTGCCGGTGCATAGGGAACATCGAAAAAGTTGGGTACTCTGCGGAAGGCATTCGAATGAGTTCTGCCCATGAAGCCATATCCGACGATGCCTATGTTTAAGCGCGGTTTGCTCATCTTAGCCTTTGTTGCCACGGCACTCTGAAGCGCGCCGGAATTAAGGTCGGCGGTCCAACGGCTGGCGCTACGAACCAAATCGGGTCATTATTCTCAATCCCATCCGTGTGCTTGGCGGACGGCGATCATGGTGGCAAGAATGTCGCGCCAAGTCCTTTGATCCATCATCACGCTGTTGGAGAACATGCAGCCATCCCAGCAAATGTGCTGGAGGGCGACGGTTCGCTCGCCCTTATCGTCCCGCATCCAGTAGCCTGAGTCACGCACAATGTCGAGTTTGCCGCTGGGATCGTTGGGAAGACAATGGCGTCCGGTCTTATCATGCGATCCCGACCCTTTTACTGTGGCATCGTTCTGGGCGACGTGGAAATCAATCGTCCAGGGTCGAAGGGCGCTGGTTAGCAACCGCAAAGACTGTTCGAACTGGTCCCGCCGACTCCAAACAAATTGTTCCGGCAGAAGCCGGTCCTCGGGAGCGTTATACCCTAGAGTGAAAAGAAGCGTGTGAGCCATGTCAGCCTGAAAGCCCAGCCTCTTGGGGCGATCGACTAGCTCCAGGAGCTGGACCATGCGCTTCCAACTGTGCATTCCGCCCCAGCAGATCTCTCCTTCCGCGGCTAATCTCTCTCCGTATTCATCGGCGATGTCGCATGCTTGACGAAATGTATCAGCAATGCGCTTGGTATTCTTCTCCGGATCCTTCGACCATTCGGCGGTGGCAGTTGCGGAATCGATGCGAATGATGCCGTAGCGTCTGATACCCAATTCACGCAATCTCCGGCCGATTCGGCAGGCCTTCCGAACTTGATCCAGAAAACGCTTCTGCTCGTCAGCGTTTCCCATGGCCGAGCCGCCGCCCGTTGCCCCCCACACCGGAGCAACCAGCGAGCCGATAACCAAACCGAAAGAAGCGATCTTGTCGGCGAGCCTTTTCAGGTCTTCATCGCTCGAATCGATGTCGGTGTGCGGACTCGTCAAAAACAAATCGACACCGTCAAATTTTACGCCATCCACATCTGCGGCCGCAGTGAGCTTTAGCATGGTGTCAAGGTCGATGGGTGGTTCAGAACCGGCTCCCTTGCCGACTACACCAGGCCACATGGCATTGTGCAAAGCAGGTTGTTTGTGATTCGTCTGAGTATTCATATCCTGAAACCCTGTTGATTTCATTTCCCGACCTCAATGGGTTGTGCCGCCAAAACGCTGGCCCATTTCGCCACTGCGCTGGCGGAGACTCCGACGCCGTCGCCATAATCCTCGTCCAGGGCGGTAAGTTGAATCGCAAAATTACCAACTGTCGTGCTTTCCGCTGATCCCGTCAACACTTCAAGCCCTGTGGCTCTTGCGGTAAGTCGGTTCAACAGTGTGTTCCTGCTTCCGCCTCCCACGACGTAAAGCTGCTTCAGATCTCTGCCTGTGATATTGGTCGCATCACGCAGGACCGCCGCGTACCGCTCAGCCAGACTGTGAAGTATCAAGCTGGTCATTTTGGGTGCCATGTCGGCGCCGTCCGGAATGGCACTCAGGCCGGAGCGATTCCGTTGCGCATTGATGCGGGCTGGCATGTTCCCCGGCAGCAGCAGGTCGGGATCGTCGACGTCGAGCAGGCCTTCGGGTTCATCCAGGTTTGCGGAGGCATCGATCAGTTGTTCAACCGTCCAGGTCTGACCCTGTGATCGCCAACGTTCGATGCATTGCCGCAACAGCCACATCCCATTTATGTTTTTAAGAAAATAGATCCTGCCACCAACGCCGCCCTCGTTGCTGAAATTCTTGCTGCGCGCCGCCTCGGTAACGCACGCGGAACCAAGTACACAGCCCACCAGCGACCAGGTGCCAGAGCTAATAAAGGCCCAGTCGTCTCCGTGCGCCGGGATTCCCGCAATGGCTGACGCCGTGTCGTGACAGGCAGGAGCGATCAGCCGGGTGTTGCGGAAGGCCGGCAGGGAAGCCAAAGGGCCCTGGAGTTGACCAATGTCGGTTCCCGGATTGACTAACGGCGGCGCCGTGCACACATCCAGCCCGGCGGCTGCGAAAATTTCAGGACTCCAAGCACGATCTTCTGTGCCCAGGAGCTGGGTATGGGTGGCATTGGTGTATTCGGAAACTCGCCGTGCGCCCAACCGGTGGAGTAGAAATTCGGGCAAATTTATCCAGGGAAGATTCTGCTGGGCATTGCCGTCAGCGCGCAACTGGTACAGCGTATTCAGTGCGAGGATCTGAACTCCGGTCAATTGGTAAAGGCGGTCCGGAGAAATCCCCGAGTGCACCAGCTTTTGCGATTCAACGGTGCGTTCGTCGCGATAGCAAAAAGGGTTGCCGACCGGTTGGCCCTCCGGACCCAGGCGCACATAGTCCACAGCCCAACCGTCCACACCAATCGCAGCGATCCCTGCGGGCGCAAGTTCGGCGCAGGCGCGCAGACCCTCTTCGACGCCTGCTTCGATCGCAGCAATGTCCCAACGGAGACCGGTCCCCTCGTCGCGGGCTGAGCTGGAGAAGCGATGAACGAGGCGAATTTCCGGTTGACCGTCGATCCAGCGCAGCAGGGAAACACGACAGCTCTCCGCGCCCAGGTCTACCGCCACCAATACCGGCTTCTTCTTTGCTTTGGGCGCAAGTTCATCGCCAAATGCCGGGTACCGTTCGTGCGAGCCCTCGTTCATCGTAGGAACGCCTCGGTCAAACCCCCGTCCACCGGAACGATATGGCCCGTAGTACAAGGGGATTTTGGTCCCGCCAGGAACAGGATTGCTTCCGCACAATCTTTCGGATCGATAGGGCGATGAGTAAGGGTGCGCCGGGC
>JACXTT010015076.1_pt1 | contig 10053 bp, 8 predicted proteins | sample 9270951 | NCBI WGS metagenome assembly JACXTT01 (sample SAMN15532306, study PRJNA645909) | rock metagenome | isolation source: weathered quartz diorite | place: Puerto Rico | collected 2017-06-21
TCACAGGCGCGCAAACCACACGCCAAGCGTGTCCGGACGCCGGGTTTTATGACCGCACGGTGACGCCGAAACGACGGTTTTGCTAAGGCCGAGCCCATGAGTCGCGCAGCCGACACGGCGCGCGCAGATCAAGGGGATCAGGCCATGATGACGGCAAACAAGCGGCGCGCGGCGCTGGTCGCGGGCGCGGCGGCGATGGCGCTGACGATGGGCGCGGGACTTTCCACCCAGGCGCTGGCCGCGGACGCGAGCACGGCGACTGTCGGCGAAGTGATCGTCACCGCCCAGAAGCGCGCGGAAAATATCAACGACGTTCCGGAGTCCTTGACCGCGATCAGCGGTGAGAAGCTCGACGTCATCCGCTCCTCGGGCGGCGACATCCGCGTGCTGTCGGCCCGCGTCCCCAGCCTGGTGCTGGAATCCAGCTTCGGCCGCACCTTCCCGCGGCCCTACATCCGCGGCCTCGGCAACACCGACTTCGACCTGAACGCCTCGCAGCCGGTCTCCTTCGTCTATGACGAAGTGGTCCTGGAAAACCCGATCCTGAAGGGTCTTCCGCTGTTCGATATCGACCAGGTGGAAGTGCTGCGCGGGCCGCAGGGCACCCTGTTCGGCCGCAACACTCCGGCCGGCGTCCTGAAGTTCGATTCCGTGAAGCCCAGCCAGTCCTTCGGCGGCTATGCGGAGGCGTCCTACGGCACCTTCGGCACCACCAATCTCGAGGGCGCCGTGGGCGGCCCGATCATGCCGGGCGTGCTCGCCGGCCGGATCAGCGGCCTCTACCAGCACCGCGACGACTGGATCGACAACAGCTTCACCAAGCAGAGCAACGCCACCGGCGGCTACGACGAATATGCGCTGCGCGGCCAACTGCTGTTCACGCCGACGCCGGAGTTCACCGCCCTGCTCGGCGCCCACGTCATGCACCTGGACGGCACGCCGCAGATCTTCCGCGCCAACATCATCACCAAGGGCACGGACAGCCTGGTCCCCGGCTTCAACCCCGACACCATCGCTCAGGACGCCCAGACCCGCGCCTTCCAGAAGGTCGACATCTCCGGCGCCAACCTGAAGATGACCTATGATCTGGGCGGCCCGGTGATCACCTCGGTCACCGGCTTCGAGCACGCCAAGGTGCTGTCGCGCGGCGACATCGACGGCGGCTTCGGCGCGGTCTTCGCCCCGCCCTCCGGCCCGGGCCTGATCCCGTTCCCGTCGGAAAGCGCCGACGGCCTGCCCTACCACGCCCAGTGGAGCGAGGAGCTGCGGCTGGCCGGGAAGATGGACAAGCTCACCTACACGGTCGGCGCCTTCTACTTCTTCGAGGACGTGAAGATCGACAGCTTCGACTTCAACACCCTGGCCGGTGGCGCTCAGGACGGCTTCGCCTACCAGCACCAGAAGACCACCTCCTGGGCGCTGTTCGGCAACGCCGACTACCAGCTCACCGACGCCTGGAAGGTCGGCGGCGGCCTGCGCTATTCCAACGACAAGAAGGACTTCGCGGCCCAGCGGATCACCTCGCCGTTCGGCGCCCCGCCGACCGCCGTCGAGCGCGCCAGCCCGAAGAGCGACGAGGTCAGCTTCAACCTCGACACCACCTACGCCATCGACAAGGACATCAACCTCTACGCCCGGGTGGCCAAGGGCTATCGCGCACCCTCGATCCAGGGCCGCCTGCTGTTCGGCGACACCATCTCGGTGGCGTCGAAGGAAACCAACATGTCCTACGAGGCGGGCGTGAAGGGGAAGTTCTTCGACAACCGCCTGCGGCTGGACGCCGACGTCTTCTACTACCGCGTCTCCAACCTGCAGCTCACCGCGGTGGGCGGCGGGGCCAACTTCAACCGGCTGATCAACGCCAAGCACGCGGACGGCGAGGGCTTCGAGCTCAACGCCGAGGCGACGCCGATCGAGCGCCTGCAGCTCACCGCCGGGCTCTCCTACAACAAGACCGAGATCAAGGATCCGAACCTGGCGACCCAGCCGTGCGGCGCGCCCTGCACCGTGCTGGACCCGCCCGGCGCCCTGCCGGGCACGGTGAACATCAACGGCAACCCGCTGCCCAACGCGCCCAAGTGGGTGTCGAACGTCACGGCCGGCTATTCGATCCCGTTCGCAACCGGCGAGGTCTTCGCCTTCACCGACTGGGCCTACCGCTCGAACGTCAATTTCCTGCTGTACCAGTCGGCGGAATTCCAGGGGAAATACCTGCTGGAAGGCGGCCTCCGCGTCGGCTACCGCGTCCCCGCCCAAGGCTGGGAAGTCGCCGTCTTCGGCCGCAACATCACCAACCATATCTCCCTGGAAGGGGCGATCGACTTCGACAACCTGACCGGCTTCGTCAACGACCCGCGCACCTGGGGTGTCGAGGTGAAGGCGAAGTTCTAAGCCACGGCGGGCGGAGCCAGCGGCTCCGCCCATCCGTCTGCTGATATCGTCAAGAAGGCGCCGCAAAGCTCGCTAAGGTGAAGCTTGGGAGGCGCCGATGCGAACTGTCCCCATCCTGATCCTGACCGCCGTCTGCGCCCTGGCGGCGCCGGCGTTCGCGCAACCGACCCCGGGCGGGGACGCAGAGCTGGCCGACCAGAACCGCCGCAGCGAAGCGCTCAACGCCGACATCAACGCGAAGAATCGCGCCGTCCAGGCGCGCAACGACGCCACGCGCGCCGCCTTCGCCAAGGCCACCGCCGACTACCAGGCCGCGCTCGCCAAGCACGACGCCCAGGTCCAGGCGATCAATGCCGACGCCGCCCAGGCGCAGGCCGCCTATCAGAAGCAGATGGACGACTGGAAAGCCGCGGTCGCCGCCTGCAAGGCCGGCGACGTCTCCAAGTGTCAGCCGGCGAAGGCGCCGACCACCGCCAAAACCTCGTCGCCGTAGCGGGCGAGCTTGCCCTCGCCGACGCCGCCGATTCCGGCCAGGGCGGCGCGTCCGCCCGGCTTCATCGCCGCGATCTCCAGCAGGGTGCGGTCGTGGAAGATCACGTAGGGCGGCACGTGCTGGCGCTTGGCCTCGCTGGAGCGCCAGGCCCGCAGGGCGTCGAACAGCCCCTGATCGGACGGCGCGATGGCCAGCGCCTCGCGGCCGCGGCGGGCCTTGCGCGGCTTGCTCTCGACCTCGTGGCGCGTCTGGACCATTACCCGGCGCTCGCCGCGGAACACCGCGTTCACCGCCTCGGCGTCGCCGACGCCCACCAGCGGACGGCCGTCGTTGGGGTCCTCGCGCAGCAGGCCCTCGAACAAGAGCTGCTCCACCAGGTCGCGCCAGGCGTTGGCGCTCAGCTCCTGGCCGATCCCCCAGGTGGACAGCGAGGTCTCGAAGTCGCTCGGATCCTTGGTCTTGGCCAGCAGGTGGTCGACCAGCCGCCCGCGCCCGTATCGCCCGCCCAGCCGGTGCGCCGCCGACAGCGCCTTCTGGGCCGCCTCGGTCGCATCTGACGTCTCCACCGCGCCGGTGCAGAGGTCGCACTGGCCGCAGGCCTCAACCCCCTCCTCGCCGAAATAGCGCCGCACGGCCGCGGCCCGGCAGCCGGTGCCGTCGAGCATGGTGTAGAGCTGGCGGACCTTGCCCACCTGCACGCGCTTGACGGTCTCCTCCATCTCCCGCTCGCCGATGCGCCGCAGCGCCCAGCTCATGTCTGCCGCGCCATAGAGGGTGATCCCCTCGGCGCTCTCGCCGTCGCGCCCGGCGCGGCCGATCTCCTGCCAATAGGCCTCGATGGAGCCCGGCGGATCGGCGTGGATCACGAAGCGCACGTCGGGCTTATCGACGCCCATGCCGAAGGCGATGGTCGCGACCATCACCGCCTCGTCGGCCTGCAGGAACTGCTCCAGCCGGTCGATCCGCACCTGCCGGTCGAGGCCCGCGTGATAGGCGAGCGCCGGCACGCCGGCGTCGCGCAGCGCCTGGGCCAGCTTGTCAGTGTTGTCGCGCGAGCCGACGTAGACCACGCCCGAACGGCCCGGCCGCGCGGTGACCAGTTCCACCACCCGCTTGTGGCCCGCGCCGCGCTTGCGCTCCGCCGACAGCACCAGCTCCGGCCGCGCGAAACTGGCCACGAATTCCGCCGACTGCTCCAGCCGCAGTTCGGCGCGGATATCGTCCCGCGTCCGCGCGTCGGCGGTCGCGGTCACCGCCAGCCGCGGCACGGTCGGGAACAGCTCCGCGAGCCGGCCCAGCATCCGGTATTCGGGCCGGAAGTCGTGGCCCCACTGGCTCACGCAGTGCGCCTCGTCGATGGCGATCAGCGCCAGCGGCGTGCGCGACAGCCGCTCCAGCATCCAGGGCTGCATCAGCCCCTCGGGCGAGACGTAGAGGATCTCGAGCTCGCCCTCGTCGATCCGCCGCCAGGTCTCGGCCTTCTCGGCCGGGTCGACGTTGGAATCGAGCCGCGCCGCCGCCACGCCGGACTGCACCAGCGCCGCCACCTGGTCGGTCATCAAGGCGATCAGCGGCGAGACCACCAGCCCAAGGCCCGGCCGGATCAGGCTGGGGATCTGGTAGCACAGGCTCTTGCCGCCGCCGGTGGGCAGCACGGCCATGGCGCTGCGCCCCGCCAGCACCTCCTCGATCACCGGTGCCTGCAGGCCCTTGAACTCGGCGTAGCCAAACGTGTGGCGCAGAATCTCGCGCGCCTGGTCGATCGGGCGCGGGTCGCCTGGACCGGTGTTTGGCGCGGGGGAGTCGGACTCGGCGACGGCGGCGTGCATCGGTCCGGTTATGGGGCCGACTCGCCCCGATTGCCATGCGGCGCAGGCGCAAATAGCTCGTGAACTAGGCCTGCTTCACGCTCTTGTTCTGGAAGCCGGCGATGCGTTCGGCCATGTCGGGCCCGCGTCCGGCGCCGCGGAAGATCTCATGCGCCAGGCCCTCCGACACCGTCATGGCGTCGGTCTCGATCAGCAGCCGCTTGTTGGCCCGGTGACTGAACCACGAGTTGGCGAGGATCTGGTCGGCCAGCGCCTCCAGCCGCGCCTCGAAATCCGCGTCGGGCACGCAGATGTCCGCCAGGCCGATCTCGGCCGCCTCGCGTCCGCCCACCGTGCGGCAGGTGAACATCAGCTCGCGCGCCCGATAGGTCCCGACGCGTCGCGGCAGGCGCTGGCTCATGCCCCAGACAGGGGTCAGCGCCCACTTGGCATGGGTGTCGGCCAGCTTCGCGCCCTCGGCCGCGAAGACGATGTCGCCCGCCAGCGCCAGCTCCAGGGCGCCGGTGTAGCAGTGGCCGTGCACCGCGCTGATCATCGGCTGCGGCAGGTTGGCCAGCCGCTCGATGACCTTGGACTGATAGAACGGCTGCGGCAGCTTCTCGCCCGCGGCGATGTCGCTGAGGTCGTGGCCGGCGGAGAAGCAGCGGCCGGCGCCCTTCACGATCACCAGGCCGACGCTCTCCGTCTCGTCGGCCAGCTTGGTGACGTGGGCGTCGAGCTCCACGAACAGCTCGACGTTCAGCGCGTTCAGCTTGTCGGGCCGGTTGAGCGTCAGGATCGCCGCGCCGCGCCGATCCTCGCGAAGGACGAGCCCGCTCACGCCTGGGCGTCCATGCGGCTGACGGTGAGCTTGCGGGCCCAGTGCGAGCCCATGCGGTTGCGGAACTGCTCGGGCCGGTCGGCCAGCACCTCGGTCTCCAGCCACAGCCGCTTCAGGTGCCGGATCTTGCCCGCCGCGCGGTCGTCCTCATAGGGCGTGCGGCCGTGCAAGACGTGGTAATTGTTGATGAACTGCATGTCGCCGGCGCGGAAGTCCATGATCACCGAGTAGTCGCCGCCCTCCGCCTGGTCCTGCATCCACTCCAGCGCCTCTATGGCCTTGGCGGTCAGCCGCGGCGCGTCGGCGTGGCGCTGCGAGGCCAGGATGTAGGGTCGGATCAGGCGGGTGAAGATGCGGTCCCCGTGCCGCGTGAACACCGGCATCAGGTACCAGCCGGGCTTCCCGGGCGCCTGTTCGCCGCGATAGTCGAACGGTTGCGGCTTGTAGAGCTCGGCCGCCAGGTCCGGCCGCTCGCGCACCAGCCGGTTGTGCAGCGCCACGGAGTTGCAGACCGCCGACAGCCCGCCGCTCACGCCCGTCTGCAGGCACATCAGCCCCACCAGGTCCGAGCCGTCGCAGTGGAAGTCCAGGCCCACCAGGCCGATCTCGTTGCCGCGCACGGTGGGATCGCCCTGCTGCTTGCCGTGGTCGGTGACGTCGCCCAGCACATGGCCCTTGGCGTTCTGCGGCCAGGGGCGGCCCAGGTGCGCACCGATGCCCCAATAGGCCATGCTCATCTCGTCGTTGGACCACCGCTCGCGCGGCAGGCCACGCAGCAGGACGAAGCCGCGCCCGTTGATCAGCTCCTCCTCGATGGCGCGCAGGCGCGGGCCGAGGGTCGGCAGCGGGAACTCCGCCTTGCCGATCTTGAGGAAGTCGTCGGAGACGCCGAAGGCGTGCTGCACGGCGGCGTCCAGCTCGTCGACCTCGGCCGGCGTCAGGTGCTCGGTCCAGGCGGCCGGATCGGCCACGTCCTTCGCGGTCCACTCGCACGCCGTCTCCAGGACCTCGGGTGAGAACTGCGAGATGTCGTTCATCGCCGCGCTCCTATTCCGCCGCCATGGCCGAGGGCGCGCTCTGGGCGCCGCGCAGCAGCCGTCCCGGCAGGGCGTCGGTGGGCGTCCCGTTGCGATAGGTCACCTGGCCCGCCACCACCGTGGCCGTATAGCCCGCCGCGCGCTGGATCAGCCGGCGGCCGCCCGACGGCAGGTCGTAGGACACCTCCGGCGCCTTCAGGGTCAGGCGGTCGTAGTCGATGACGTTGATGTCGGCCCGGTAGCCGGGGGTCAGCAGGCCACGATCGAACAGGCCCACCGTCTCGGCGGTGTCGCGGCACTGGGCCTTGACCATCCGCTCCAGCGCGATCTTCGGCCCGCGGGTGCGGTCGCGCGTCCAGTGGACGATGTTGGTGGTCGGGAAGCTGCCGTCGCAGATCATGCCCACGTGCGCCCCGCCGTCGGAGAGACCCGGCACCACGCAGTCGTGCTGCAGCATGGCGTAGGCCGGATCGAGCGTGTTCTGCGCGTAATTCAGCAGCGGCAGATAGAGCATGCCGCGCCCGTTGCCCGTCCCGCCGTCCAGCATGTGGTCCAGCGCGACCTCACGCGGATCGGCGCCCCGCGCCGCGGCGATCGCCGCGATCGAGGTGGCTTCCGTCGGCTCATAGTCCGGGCTGTCGACGCCCATGGGGAAGATCCGCTCCCAGGCCCGGGCCGGCGACAGGCCGGGCGCGCGGCCGCTGTCGGGCTCGTCGGCCAGCAAGGCGGCGCGGAACTCCGGATCGCGCAGCCGCGCCACCCGCTCGGCGAACGGCAGCTTCGTGATCTCGCGATAGGTCGGATAGGTGCTGAACGGGTTGGCGGTCAGCTCCAGGCCGAACAGCACGCCCACGGGTCGCGTCGCCACCTGGGCCCGCATCTGCAGCCCCTGCGCCTTCGCCGCGCTCATGCGCTCCAGCATGTAGCGCCACTGCTCCGGATCGCGCGGGCTCTGCAGCAGGGAGTAGCTCAGCGGCCGGCCGGACCTGGCGACGATCCGCTGCAGCATGTCGAACTCAGCCTCCGGATCGTTGAAGTCGGAGACCACCTGCAAGGCGCCCTTGCCGGCGCCGTTTCCCGCCGCGGCCATGCCCATGGCGATGCCCAGAAGCTCGTCTTCGCCCGCGGTCAGGGTGGCGATCGGCGAGCCGTCCGAGGAGCGGTGGTTGAGCGTGCGCGAAGTGCCGAAGCCGATGGCCCCGGCGTCCATGGCCTTCTGCGCGATGGCGGCCATGGCGGCGATGTCCGCGGGCGTCGCCGGCTCGCGATTGACGCCGCGCTCGCCCATCACGAACACCCGCAGCGCGGCGTGCGGCAGCTGGCTGCCGATATCCACGTCGAAGCGGCGCTTCGACAGCGCCTCCAGATAGTCGGGATAGCTCTCCCAGTTCCACGGCAGCCCCTCGGACAGCACCGGGAACGGGATGTCCTCGACCCCTTCCATCAGCTGGATCAGCCGGTCGTGGTCGCTGCTCTTGCACGGCGCGAAGCCGACGCCGCAGTTGCCCATCACCACCGTCGTCACCCCGTGCCAGGACGAGGGCTGCATCCGCTCGTCCCAGGTGGCCTGGCCGTCGTAGTGGGTGTGGATGTCGACGAAGCCCGGCGTCACCACCTGGCCGCGGGCGTCGATCTCTTCGGCGCCGTGGCCGGAAATCCGGCCCATGGCGGCGATGGCGCCGTCCTTGACGGCGATGTCGGCCTCGTAGGCCGCGCCGCCGGTCCCATCCACCACGGTCCCGCCGCGGATGACCAGGTCATAGGCCTTTTCCATCGTCGCCTCCCGAATGCGCCGTCTTGGACAGTCGTTCTTCTTATCGCCGATCATTTTGCCGCCTGCCCGAGGGGGAAGGTCAAGCGCCTTGCGCGGCGGGAGCCCCTGCACGCCGGGCGCTCACGAAGGATTCAGCATGCTTCTTGCCCTGACCTTAAGGCTGACAAGCTAGACCGTAGGCTCGCTCAGGATCGGTTGAGGGACCCGTCATGACGCTGAAAGCCATTCTGGCCGTGCTCGCCGCGGCCGCGATCGCCATCGGCTTCCTGCTGCCGATCCCGTCGGTCGACAGCCCGGCCGCGCCATCGCAGATCGCCCAGCTCGAGGTCCAGCGCTAGCGCCTAGCGCCTGGCCGGCGGGCCGCCGCAGCCGTTGAGCGGGGCCTCCCCCGGCAGGTCGACTTCCGCCGAGAAGGGGTAGGTCACCGCGCCCGCCGGGTCGACGCAGGCGCTGGCGTAGAAGGTCACCGTTATCGACTGGCCGTCCGGCGTCTTGGCTGTCCAGGTCGCTTCGTGCGGTTCGATGGTCGGCGCGCCGGCCATCAGCGTCATGTTCGCCTTGTTGGGGCGGGTCAGCACCAGGGTCGTCCCGCGGACGGTGAGGCCCCAGGCGGGATCGCCGCCACGCGCATCCAGCGGTCCGGAGAAGTTGGCGGCCACGTCGGGCGGCGGCGGCTTGTGATCGCTGTCCGAGCTCTTCGAACAGGCGCACAGCGGAGCCAGCAGCAGCAACGCGATCCAGGTCCTGCGCATCGGCTTTGGTCCCTCATCCAGCGCCGACGACAGAACCTGCGCAGTAGGGCCGTATGAGGGCGGGACGATTGCAGCCCAAATCAGTCTAGGTTCGGGTCCGTGAGCGCTGCGCCCCTCAGCTTCTACGAGTTCTTCGCCGGCGGCGGCATGGCGCGGCTGGGCCTGGGCGCGGGCTGGACCTGCGCCTTCGCCAACGACTTCGACCCGGCCAAGGCCGCCGCCTATCGCGCCAACTTCGCCGACAGCGCCGGGCATTTCCGCCAGGGCGACGTCTGGAAGCTCTCCGCCGCCGACCTCGCCGGACAAGCGGACCTCGCCTGGGCCTCCAGCCCCTGCCAGGACTTCAGCCTGGCGGGCGCCCGGGCCGGGCTGGCCGGCGGCCGCTCCAGCGCCTTCTTCGGCTTCTGGCGGCTGATCGAGGCGCTGAACGCTGAGGGCCGGGCGCCGCGCGCCATCGTCATCGAGAACGTCGCGGGCCTGCTCACCTCGCACGAAGGCCGCGACTTCGCCGCGCTCGGCCGGGCGCTGGCGGACCAGGGCTACAGTTTCGGCGCCCTGGAGATCGACGCCGCGCGCTTCCTGCCCCAGTCGCGGCCGCGGGTGTTCGTGGTCGCCAGCCGCGAGGCGCCGCCCGCCCACCTGATCGGCCCGAGCCCGTTCCACACGCGCGCCATCTTGGCGGCCGCCGCGTCGCTGCCCGCCAATCTGGCTGCGCACTGGCTCTGGTGGGGCGCGCCATCACCGCTGCCGCGCAACACCGACCTGGCCGCCCTGCTGGAGCCCGACGACGCAGTGGCCTGGCATTCGCCGGAGCGCACCGCGCGCTCGCTTGAGCTCATGGCCCCGCTGCACCGCGCGCGGCTCGATGTGCTGCGGGCGCGGGGCGACCGGACGGTCGGCGCGGTGTTCCGGCGCATGCGCGTCGAGAACGGCCAGCGCGTGCAGCGGGCGGAGGCG
>JACXTT010015077.1_pt1 | contig 10052 bp, 8 predicted proteins | sample 9270951 | NCBI WGS metagenome assembly JACXTT01 (sample SAMN15532306, study PRJNA645909) | rock metagenome | isolation source: weathered quartz diorite | place: Puerto Rico | collected 2017-06-21
TTCCGCGGCGCGAGCCCGGCCTACTTCGACGCCGAGCTGATCGTCGTGTCGCTCGCCAAGAAGGGCGACGCGCTGGTCAGCGACGACGAGGTGCGCACCATCGGCGCCGCCGAAACGGTGGGCATCGCCGCCGCCGATCGCGAGTGCGTGAGCTGGCGCCTGCAGAAGAGCGGCAGCCTGTGCGTGAGCATGATGAGGCAGGGCTCCCGCACCTACAACGCGCGCGAGTACACGTTCCGCGCCGGGCAGCGCATCGTGTACCTGCTGTCGATGTACGAGGTGCGCCGCCCCAAGAACAGCGGCGACGTGGACGGCATCGAGAAGCAGAACGGTCAGGAAATCACCGAGGCCAACGACATCGCCGAGTCGATCGAGGCCCTTCCCGACAAGCCCGCGAAATGAGCATGATTGCGGCTTGGGGAGGGAAATGGACAGCGAGCCATCACCGGACGAGGTCACGCGTCTGCTCGCGGACTGGCGCCAAGGCGACGCCCACGCGCTCGGCCGGCTCATTCCGCTGGTGTACGCGGAGCTGAGGCGGCGCGCCGCCGGGCAGCTGGCGCGCGAGCGCGGTGGCCACACGCTGCAGCCGACGGCGCTGGTGCACGAGGCGCTGGTGCGCCTGCTCGGACACGATCAACGCGCCTGGCACGACCGCGCGCACTTCTTGGCGGTGGCGGCGCGCGTCATGCGCATGGTGCTGGTGGATCACGCGCGCGCGCGTCGGGCACAAAAGCGCGGCGGCGGCGAGCGCATCACGGTGCGCGACGATCTGGCGGTCGCCGCGCGGCCGGAGATCGACGTCGCGGCGCTCGACGACGCGCTCACCCGGCTCGAAGAGCTCGACGCGCGCCAAGCCAAGATCGTCGAGCTGCGCTTCTTCGGCGGCTTGAGCGTGGAACAGACCGCCGAGGCGCTCGACGTGTCGCCCGCCACCGTGAAGCGCGAATGGCGCATGGCCAAGGCCTGGCTCCACGCGCAGCTCGCGGCCAAATGACGCAGTTCGCGCCCCCAGGGGCCTCCCCCGGCCGGGGACACCCGAATGTTCAGTCTGGCGAGAGCGCGCGCGTCGGCAGAACATCGCTCGTGAGGGGGACATGGCGGTCCTACACGCCGAAGACGACCGACTGGTGATGAGCGCCGCGGCGCGGGCCTTCGCGCGCGAATACGGGCTCAGCGCGCGCGAGATCGAGGTGATCGCGCTGACCGCGGCCGGCATCCGCGGCCGCGAGCTCGCCGCGCGAATGAGCTGCTCGATCCACACGGTGCGCGAATATTGGCAGCGCGTGCAGCGCAAGACCGGTATCGCCAGTCGCGGCGCGGTGGTGGCGAAATATTCGTCGCGCCGCCGATGACGTCGATGCGCCGTCCCCCCCCTGCGCCCGGGGGAAATCAGCCGCGCGTTCCGGCGCGCGAGCCGCTCGGGGGGGGGACGCGCAACGACAGCGGCGGCGGGTCGTCCGCCAACAGCGCGCGGTAGTCCTCGAGGATGAGATAGAGCGGTACGAGCCCCTGGCCGCCGGACTTGCGCACGATGCGCAGCGAGTCGCCGATGCGCTCGCTCCGTTCGGCGCGCCGCTCGAGGAACGCGTCGGCTTTGTCCGCGGCGAGCCTGACGATGGCGCGCTGGCGCACGGTGGCCGCCTCGCGCTCGAGCGAAATGGTGAAGCGCCGCTCCCAGCCGTTGGCGGGTACCTGAGTGGCGAGCACCTCGTCGAACGCGTCGAGAAACAGCGCCGCGCCGGCTCGATCGTGGGCGCGCGCCGTCGTGGCAAAATCGCGCTCCGCTTCGCGTGCCGCGGCGAGCACTCCGAACACGTCGCGCATCGACGCCGCGCGCGACAGCTTGGCGGCCAGCAGCGCGTCGAAGCCCTTTTGACCCAGCTCGTGCTCGCGCGCCTCGCGCGCCGCGCGGTTCGGTCCGTCCACCGCCGCCAGCGCCGCCGCCGCCGCGTCGAACTCGCTGCGCAGCGCCGTCACCTGCTCGGGCGCCAGGCGCCAGCTGGCGTCGTTCCAAATCCACCAGCGCAACAGGCGCCGGTGCACCTCTTCCAGGGCGAGCAGCGCGTCGTATTGATCGGGCGCCGGCACGCGGTAGTCGGAGCCGTGGATGGTGGCGCGCAGCTCGCGCCCCCCGACCAGCTCGTCGCACACGAAGTAACGCACCACCAGCTCGTCGATGGGCAAGCTCGTCTCTTTGCCGAGCTCGACGAGCAGCGTGCAGCCGGCTTGGTTGACGATGGCGTTGGTCACCACGGTCGCGACGATCTCGCGGTGCAGGTGGTGATCGAGAATGGCGCTGCGGTAGTGCGCCGCCGCTTTGTGCGGGAAGTAATCGACCAGCAGCGGCTCGAACAGCGGCAGGTCAGGGATCTTCGACGACAACACGCGGTCGTAGAGGTCGTTCTTGGTGTGCGCGACGAGCACGGCGAGCAGGTTGCGCGGCAGGCCGCGGCCCGTGGCCAGCCACTCGCGCAGCTCGTCGTCGGGCGGGATGTGCTCGGCCGCGCGGCTGAGCCCGCGCTTGTCGAGGTACGACAACAGATCGAGGAACACCTCGCCGCTCTTGCGGCTGCGGATCGCCTCCATCGAGAGCAGCGCGCTCTGCAGGTAATTGTCGCGGATGCACGCTTCGGCCACGTCCGGCTCGAGGTCGCGTAAGAACGTGTCGCGGGCGGCGCGGGTGATGCTGCCGGCGGCCATCATCGGCGCGAACAGGATCTTGAGGTTCACCTCGTGGTCGCTGCAGTCGACGCCCGCCGAGTTGTCGATGGCGTCGGTGTTGCAGCGCCCGCCGTGCAAGAGGTACTCGGTGCGGGCGCGCTGGGTGATCGCCAGGTTGGCGCCCTCGCCGAGCACCTTGGCGCGCAGCTCGGTGGCGCTCACGCGCACGCCGTCGTTCACCTTGTCGCCGACCTCCGCGTGGCTCTCGTCGCTGGCCTTCACGTAGGTGCCGATGCCGCCGAACCACATCAGATCCACGCCGAGCTGCAAGATGGCGCGCACCAGATCGGGCCCGCTCACGGTCTTTTGCTTGATGCCGAGGAGCTCGCGCGCTTCGGGGCTGAGCGCGATTTCCTTGGCGGCGCGCTCGAAGACGCCGCCGCCCTTCGATACCTTGCCCTTGTCGTAGTCGCTCCACTGCGAGCCCGGCGTGGTGAACAGCCGCTTGCGCTCCGCGTACGACGCCGCCGGATCGGGGCTCGGATCGACGAACACGTGCTTGTGGTTGAAGGCCGCCACCAGCTTGAGCTTGTCGTTGAGCAGCATGGCGTTGCCGAACACGTCGCCGCTCATGTCGCCGACGCCCGCAACGCGGATCGACGTGGCGCGGATGTCGATCCCCATTTCGCGGAAGTGTCGCTCGACGTTGGTCCAGCCGCCGCGCGAGGTGATGCCCATCGCCTTGTGGTCGTATCCGGCCGAGCCGCCCGAGGCGAAGGCGTCGTCGAGCCAGAACTCGTAGCGCGCCGAGATGGCGTTGGCGGTGTCGCTGAGGTGCGCGGTGCCTTTGTCGGCGGCCACCACCAAATAAGGGTCGTCTTCGTCGTAGCGCAGCACGTTGGGGGGGGGCACGATGCCGCCGGCCTTGAGGTTGTCGGTCACGTCGAGCAGGCCCGAGATGAACGCCTCGTACTGGCGCTTGGCCTCGGCGGCCATCTCGTCGCGGCTCGCCGCGTCGCCAGCGCGAGCCGGCGACTGCGGAGCCCCAGACTGAAGCTTGCGGGTGACGAAGCCGCCCTTGGCGCCGACCGGCACGATGACCGTGTTCTTGAGCGTCTGCGTGCGCTGCAGACCGAGCACCTCGGTGCGGAAGTCGTCGATGCGATCGCTGTGGCGGATGCCGCCGCGCGCGACCTTACCGCCGCGCAGGTGGATGCCTTCGACGCCCGGGCCGTGCACGTAAATCTCGAAGAGCGGGCACGGCCGCGGCATGTTCTCGACCGCGTTCGATTCGATCTTCACCGCGATGACGTCGCGGCTCGCGCGGTAGTAATTGGTGCGGCGCGTCGCCTCGAACAGATCGAAGAAATTGCGCAGAATGAGATCTTCCTGGATGACCGTGACCTTCTGCAACAGCTCGTCGTACGCCTTGGCGAGCGGCGCGAGGGTGCGCTCTTGGCGCTCTTTCGGCCCGTGCGCGGAGTCGGTCGCGAACTTGGCGTGGAAATACTCGGCCAGCAGCGCCGCGCACGACGGATGCTTGAGGAGCGTCTCGTCCACGGTGTGGGCCGCGAACCCCTGGAACACCTGCACGAAATAGTTGCGGTAGGTGATGAGCAGCTCGATCTGCCGCCCGTCGAGCGCCGCGAGGTAGCCGAGCCCGAGCAGCCGATCGTTGCCGATCTGCCCGGTGAGCACGCGCCGCACCAATTGCCCGAGACGCTCGAGCGCCGGCTCGTCGGTGATGTGCTTGGCGTCGGAGCCGCTCACCTCGAAGCTCGTCACGAACACGGCCGGCCCGCCTGCGGTGGTGATGCGCTCCGCCATGCGGCTCGTGGCGCGCAGGCTCATGCGCTGCAGCACCGGCACGATGTCGTTGAGCAACAGCTCGGCGCGCGACACCAGGCGCAGCGAGGTGTAGCGGCCCTCGCCCTCGCCCAGCACGGTCAGCACGGTGGCCACGCCGTCGCTGTCGTCGAGCTGCTCCATCAGCGCGATGTCGCCGAGCGCCACCTCGGGGCTGGTCGCCGTCTTGTACGACGCCGGCAGGCGCGCGCCGTAGCGCGACCACACGTCTTGCGCCGAGGCGACCGTCGCGAGGTAGCGCGATTTGTGGTTTCCACCGCCGCGGTAGCGCTTGAACACCAAACGCCGCAGCTGGTCGTCCCAACTCTCGAGGAGCAGCTCGAGCTTGGCTTTGAGCGCGTCGAGGTCGCGCGCGCCCAGGCCCGCCCGGTAGCGGCCCACCGTGAAGTGCATGCGTATCGGCGACTCGTCGTCGGTCTCGGCGCGGTACTCGCGCAGCTTCGGCGCGCCGAGGAACTCGCGGATTTCGTGGGCCAGCTGCTCGCGCAGCGCCTCCGAAAAGCGGATGCGCGGCACCACGCACACGGCCGTCACCCGCCGCCCGCCCTTGCGCCGCCACACGAAGGCGCGCGCCTGATCCTTCGACTCGGCCAAGCGAAATTGATTGGCCACGTCGAAGATCTCGTCGGTGGTCCAGTAGAACAAGTCCTCGAGCGGAATCGAATCGAGGATGGCGTGCACCTTGCCGTAGGCGTAGCTGCCCGGCTGATCTTCGAGCTTTTGCATCAGCGCTTTGATGCGCTCGGCGACCACCGGGATGCGGCGGTTGGGCGTGCGCAGGCCGCGCGTGGAGATGAGCCCGACGAACACGTGCTCGCCGATCGGGCCATCGGGGCCGGCCTCTGCGACGCCGAAGTAGCGCACCTGCGCCACCGAGCGCACCACGGTGGTGTAGTCGGTGCGGTAGAACGAATAGAGCTCGTCGCGCTTTTTGCGCGTGGCGACGATCTCGCCGATGACCTCTTCGAGCTCTTTGCGGTCCGGGGCCGCGAACAGGCCGAGCCCCTTCTCGGGGTGCGGGTCGCCCTTGCCGTGCGGATACCAGGCGTAGCCGGTGAACACGAAGTTGTCGTCGCGCAGCCAGTCGCTGAGCTGCAGCGCCTCGGCCGCCTCGGCGGCGTGCGGGCCGCTCTGCAAGGTGGTGAGCAGGCCGCGCACGTGCTCGAAGCGCTCGCGCAGGTCGCCGAACGCGCGGTTCACGATGAGCAGGCACTCGAGGCGCTCCTCGAGATCGCGTTGCAGCGCCGCGCGCCGCTCGGGCGGGATGGGGCTCACCTGCATGTACACCTGCGAGATGCGCGTGCCGCGGCCGCGCTCGCGATCGATGGCGGTGATGTGCCCGTTCTCGTGCACCACGCCGTGGATCGGATGCAGCACGAACTGCAGCTGGATGCCCATCTGCCGCAGAAACGCCTTGGTGGTGCGCACGATGAAGGCGCAATCGGGCAGGCGCGTCTCGATGACGGTGTACGGCGTTTCGTCGGCGGAGAGCGAGGTCTCGGCGTCGCGAATGACCACCTTCACGGTGCGCCCGAAGTCCTCTTCCAGGAACCCGAAGCGGTCCATCGTGAACGCCAAGAGGCGGCTGGGGTCGACCTCGTCCAGCACCTCGGGGGGAATGGCGCGGCAATAGGCTTGGATGTAGGCGTCGAGTCGGTCGCGGTGGGCTTCTTTGACGGCCTGGCGAGCGAGCGACAGGACCTTCTTCACGACCTCGGTTTGCATGGATCCGCGCAACGTTACCACGCGACGCGGCCCCGGGGCTTGCGTTCGACGCGTCCGGCCGCCATCATCCGCGATGATGGACCTCGCGCGCGTGCTCGTGCTCCACGCCGGCGGGACCATCGGCATGAAGGACAGCGAGCGCGGCTACGTGCCGGCGCCTGGGCACCTGGAGTCGCTGCTCGCGACGCTGCCGCAGCTTCATGACGCAGCGCATCGCATCGAGCGCCACGGCGACATGCCGGTGTTCGTCACGCCCAGCACGCGCCTCGGCCAGCGGGTGGCGTTCGCGGTCAAGGAATACGAGCCGCTGCTCGATTCCTCCAACATGGGGATGGACGACTGGGCGCGCATCGCCGCGGACATCGGCCGGCACTACGCGGCCTACGACGCATTCGTGGTGCTGCACGGCACGGACACGATGGCGTACACGGCCGCGGCGCTGTCGTTCATGCTCGAGAACCTCGGCAAGACGGTGATCCTGACCGGCTCGCAGATCCCGCTCGGTACGGCGCGCAACGACGCGCTCGACAACCTGCAGGGCGCGCTCACCATCGCCGGGCACTACTGCATTCCCGAGGTGTGCCTCTATTTCCATCACAAGCTCTTGCGCGGCAACCGCGCCCAAAAGCAGGACGCCGCCGGCTTCGATGCGTTCGCCTCCGGAAACTACCCCGCGCTGGTCGAGGTGGGCGTGGACGTGGCGGTGCGCTGGGAGGCGATCTTGCCGGCGCGCGGCGGCGAGCTGGCGGTGGCCACGGCCATGAACCCGAACGTGGCGGCGCTGCGGCTGTTCCCCGGTATCACCAGCGATACCATCGCCAACTTCCTGCGGCCGCCGCTGGAGGGAGTGGTGCTCGAGACCTACGGCAGCGGCAACGCGCCCGATCGGCGCGCGGATTTTCTCGACGCGCTGCGCGCCGCCACGCAGCGCGGCGTGGTGGTGGTCAATTGCACGCAATGCCACCGCGGCACGGTGACCACGACCTACGCGGCGGGCACGGCGCTCGGCGAGGCGGGCGTCATCGGCGGGGCCGACATCACGCCCGAGGCGGCGCTCACCAAGCTCTCCTATTTGCTCGCCAAGCGCCTGCCGCGCGACGAGCTCTGCCGCCAACTGCAAGAGAGCCTGCGCGGCGAGCTCACCGCGCAGCCGGCCGCCGCGCGCGCCCGCGGTTGAGGGAGCGACCGCGCCTTCAGGAGCCGACGCGGTGGATCGACACGAACGTGGCGCTGGGCGGCATGCCCACGTAGGTCGTCATCGTCACGCCGCTGGTCTGCGCCACGCGGATGTCGATGGTGTCGCCGTCCGCCAATTGGACGAGCTTGGTGCCCGTCAGCACCGGCGTGTAGTTCTCGCCGGCGAACATGCGCGTCCCCGCCAGGTAGACGTGCAGCTGGCCGTTCTTGAACAGGCCGACGTTGCAGAACTCGTTGATGTTCCAGTTGCCGCCGTTGTCCCCCAAGAACACGTTGGCAGAAACGCTGTAGATGCCCGCCTTGCCGGCCGGGACGGTGAACTTCCAGGTGGCGCCGGTCAACACCGCGTTGTTGGTGTCGATCTCCTGCTGGTGGAAGTTCAGCACCGTCCAGGAGTTGTCGCCTGGGATGCTCGTGGCGATCATGTTGGCTTGGTACACCGCCACGACCGTGGCGGCGGGATCGCCCTTGTCGCCCTTGTCGCCCTTGTCGCCTTTGTCGCCCTTCGCGCCGGGATCGCCCTTGGCGCCGGGATCGCCCTTGGCTGCAGCTGGGCAGTTGCAATCGGCGTTGGCGCTGCCGCTGCCGCTGCAGGCGCTGAAGGTCGCGTGGATGGCGAGGGCGCCGACGAACGACGCCAACACGATGCTGAACGATGGACGGCGCATGCCGCACGGATCACACGTGACCCGCGGCGCGTCAATTCGACGGATCGGTCGCGGCGCGCGCCGCTGCCCCAAAAACGCGAAGAACCGCCCACGGCCGCGACGTCGCTCGTCGCCAACGCGTCGATCTCTGGTGAGCGGCGCGCCGCGCCCGAACGCGAATGGACGGTTCGCGCGGCGGCGCGCATGATCGACGTTGATCATGGGCTGGAAAATTCCCGAACCGCTCGCCTTCGACTGGAAGATGCGCACCACCGCAAACGCCGCCATTGGCGTCCACGAGCACGAAGACGGCCGCCAGGAGCACGTCATCCGCCACGACCCCATTCCAGGCGTCACGCCCGAGATGCTGCTCTGGTTCTTCGAGAACATCGACAAGGAGCTCGTGTGGCGCGGGCAGCGCGCCATCGGCTACCGCTTTTGGCACCCCGTCGATCACATTCACTTCAAACGCGAAGGCACGCTCGGCGCGACCGACCGCTGGCACATCGTCGAGGCGTTCGGCGGCGACCCCGAGTTCCTCATCGACCAGACCTTCGAAGTGCTGAAGTTCGACGAGACCGGGTTTTGCATGGCTGCGTTCGCCGCCGGCAACATGGTGGCGTTCATCGACGAGCGCTGGGAGTGGACCTCCGCCGGCCTGATTTGGACGGTCCATTCGCTGGCCGGCGCGACCGGATTCCCGGCCGGCCTCGTGTTTCGCGCCAAGCGGGCGGAGATCACCCGCAAGCTGAAGCGCTGGCAGCAGCACAATTGCGAAGAGGACGGCAATCTCCAGCATTTCTTGCCGGAGCTCTACGCCACCAAGGGCCGATGAACCGCTCCGCGCTATGGGCGGTGCTGCTCTGTGCGTGCAGCCCGTCGCCGAGCGGCGGCGGAGCGGGGCCGGGCTCTGGAACCGGAACGGCGTTCGCCGGCGGCCCCGGCACCACGACCGGCAGCTCGACCAGCAGCGGCTCCACCGGGGCGGGTCCTGGCGTGCTCATCGAGGACGACAGCGATCTCTCTGCCATCAAGATCACCTGCCCGAACGGAACCACCATCGTCACCGGGCCGCCCGAGATCCACGGGCAAAGCATGCAGTGCCTGGGGATCGAGCCCGAGAGCTGCCCGGAGACGGCGATGCTGCCGGGGCCAGGTAGTGCCAAATGCGCCGACCCGAGCTACGACAAGTTCATCGGCGCGGGGCAGTGCGTGTCGGATTTTTTCGCGTGCTACGCGCCGAGCGGGGGCTGCAAGGCGAGCGACGCACAACACTTCGCGTGGGGCAACGGCGCGCACCTCACGGTGACCATGACGGGCAGCGAGTTGGCGGAGATCGACTATTACCCGGCCGCGAGCGGCCCGCCATGCATCGTCGCGAAACCGTCCGCGCCCGGCACGCCGGTCTACCGCTTCGTGCGCCAATGAGCCGCGGCGGCGCCGCTTGGTCGGCGCCACCACCGAGTGGGTGGCGGCGCTCGGTAGCGTCCCGGACGCCACGCAGATCGCCGCGCCGCAAGCGCGCTGGGCGGCGGCTCACTATGTGCGCACCGCGGTGGCGCTCGCCACCTTTGCGGCGCTGGTCGCCGGCGACGGCTGGGGCGGCCCGTTCAGCCGCACTCGCGCGTAGCCAGGCAGCTCACCGTTGCCTGGTGGCCGCCCACCGCGAGGCGCGTGCCGCTCTCGGTGTATTTGTACTTGACCGAGGCGAGCGCGAACACCTTGCCGTCGTCCGCGATGGCGCTGGTCACTGCACCGACCTTGGCGCCGTCGGCGCTGACCTCGGCGCCGGGCGCGATGTCCGCCGGGCCGTCGGTGACCAGGCGCACCAGCCGCTTCGCGACGTGGCCGCGCTTCTCGAGCATGAACACCGCCTCTTGGCCGACGTAGCAGCCCCTGGTCAAGCGCCCCCCCCGACTCCCCAAGCGCCCTCTTTTCCGATGGATTCCACCG
>JACXTT010015078.1_pt1 | contig 10052 bp, 7 predicted proteins | sample 9270951 | NCBI WGS metagenome assembly JACXTT01 (sample SAMN15532306, study PRJNA645909) | rock metagenome | isolation source: weathered quartz diorite | place: Puerto Rico | collected 2017-06-21
CTCTTCTCGGTCGCTCTGGCGGTGGGATTGACTCCCGAGCTGCTGCCCATGGTGGTCTCCGTGACCCTCTCGAGCGGAGCGGTCCGGATGGCCCGCAAGAAGGTGATCGTCAAGCAGCTCGCGGCCATCGAGAACTTCGGTAGCCTGGACATCCTCTGCAGCGACAAGACGGGCACGTTGACCGTGGGGGAGATCACGGTCGATTGCCATCTGAATCTCCGCGGTGAGGACGACGAAGCCGTGATCCGACTGGCCGCGCTGAACAGCGCCTTCCAGACCGGGCTACGCAGCCCGATGGACGAGGCGATCCTGAAGCACGAGCATCCGGCGATCGGCTCCTGCGAGCGGGTGGACGAGATTCCGTTCGACTTCCAGCGGCGGCGTGTATCCGTGATCCTGCGGGAGGGCGCGCGCCGGCTGCTGATCACCAAGGGCGCCCCCGAGAGCGTCCTGCCCGCGTGCACCGCGAGCGAGCTGAAGGGGGACATCGCAGCCCTGGACGCGGCCGGGCTGGCCGCGGCGGAGGCGCTCTTCCGGCGGCTGAGCGAGGAGGGGTACCGCGTGCTGGCGGTCGCCTACCGGGAGGTCGACGAGCGCCCGGTCTATGCGGCGGCCGACGAGCGCGACCTCGTCCTCGTGGGGTTCGCCGCCTTCCTCGATCCGCCCCACGAAGGTGTGGCCGACACGCTGCGCGCGCTGCGCGCCGACGGAATCGAGGTCAAGATCATCACCGGAGACAATGACCTGGTGACCCGCAAGATCTGCCAGCAGGTCGGACTCGAGCCGGGGGAGATCGTCCTCGGGGACGCGGTCGAGCAGATGTCCGACCCGGCGCTCGGGGTGGTCGCGGAGCGGACGCAGATCTTCGCGCGCGTGTCGCCGATGCAGAAGAACCGCATCGTCCGGGCGCTGCACGCCCGCGGTCACGTGGTGGGCTGCATGGGGGACGGCATCAACGACGCGCCGGCCTTGCGGTCGGCCGACGTGGGCATCTCGGTGCAGAACGCGGTCGACGTCGCGCGGGATGCGGCGGACATCATCCTGCTCGAGAAGCGCCTGTCGGTCTTGCACGACGGTGTCGTGGAGGGGCGCCGGAGCTTCGGCAACATCATGAAGTACGTGTTGATGGGCACCAGCTCGAACTTCGGCAACATGCTCAGCATGGCGGCGGCGTCGGTCTTCCTGCCGTTCCTGCCCATGCTGCCGCTGCAGATCCTGGTCAACAATTTCCTGTACGACGTCTCGCAGGTACCCATTCCGTCCGACCGGGTGGACGAGACCTACATGCAGAAGCCCAAGCGCTGGAACATCGCGTTCATCCGGCGCTACATGCTGCTGCTGGGGCCGCTGTCGTCGGTGTTCGACTTCCTGACCTTCGCGGTGATGCTGGGCTTGTTCCGGGCCGACCCCGCGCTCTTCCGCACCGGCTGGTTCGTCGAATCGTTGGCCACCCAGACCCTCGTGATCTTCGTGATTCGCACCTCCGATCGCCCGTGGAAGAGCCGCCCGAGTCGAGGCCTAGTGGTGGGCGTGACTGGCTGCGCGCTGGTGGGTGCCTTGTTGCCGTTCACCCCGGTGGCGCCGTGGATCGGCTTCGTCCCCCTTCCGCTGCCCTTCTTCGGTGTCTTGATCGGGATGGTCGGGGTGTACCTGACCCTCGTCGAGATCGTGAAGCGCTGGTTCTATGGGCGATTCGCGACATAGCCACGGGACATCACGTCCGAACGGCGGCCATCACCACGCTGGCCCGGCTCTCGGCGGTGCCGTGCCGACTTCGCGCAGCGTAGGACCCGGCCAGCACGCGTTGCACCACGCCCACATGGTCACGGACTTCCGTCGACGCTTCTGGGTGTCCGTGGGCCTCACCATCCCGGTGCTCGCGCTGGCCCGACACATCCAGGGCTGGCTGGGTCTCCTCGGTGCCGTGGCGTTCCCCGGCGACTCGCTCGTCCAGTTTGCGCTCGCCTCCGCGATCTTCTTCTACGGCGGCTGGCCATTCCTGACGGGTCTCGTCGGGGAAGTCCGAGCCCGGCGCCCGGGCATGATGACTCTGATCGGCCTCGCGATCGCGGTGGCCTACGGCTACAGCAGCGCGGTCGTGTTCGGCCTTCGCGGCGAGGACTTCTTCTGGGAGCTCGCGACGCTGATCGACATCATGCTGCTCGGCCACTGGATCGAGATGAAGTCGGTGCTCGGCGCCTCCGCCGCGCTCGAGAGCCTGGTCCGGCTCATGCCCGCCGAGGCGCACCTGGTCGAAGCGAGCGGCGCGACCCGTGACGTGCCGGTGACGGCGCTCCGGCGGGGAGACCGTGTGCTCGTGAAGCCGGGCGAAAAGATCCCGACCGACGGGTCGATCATCGAGGGGCAGACCTCCGTGAACGAGGCGATGTTGACGGGGGAGAGCAAGCCCGTGACGAAGGAGCGCGGCGCCGCCGTGATCGGCGGATCTGTCAACGGCGAGGCCGGGATCACGGTGGAGGTCGTGAAGACGGGTGACGAGACCTACCTCGCCCAGGTGATCGCGCTCGTCCGGCAGGCGCAGGAGTCCCGCTCGCGCTCGCAGGATCTCGCCAACCGCGCCGCGGTCTGGCTGACCTCCGTCGCTTTGGGCGGCGGCGCGGTGACGGCCCTCGCCTGGCTGGCGCTCGGCGCGGGTCTGCCCTTCGCCATCGAGCGCACGGTGACGGTCATGGTCATCACCTGCCCACACGCCCTCGGGCTCGCCGTGCCACTGGTGGTCGCGGTCTCCACCGCGCTGTCGGCGGGGAACGGCCTCCTGATCCGCGATCGCGCCGCGTTCGAGCGGGCCCGGGCGCTCGATGTGATCGTCTTCGACAAGACGGGCACGCTCACCGAGGGACGCTTCGGGGTGACCGACGTGATCTCACTCGGCAGCCGGAGCGAGCAGGAGATGCTGGGCCTGGCCGCGAGTCTCGAGAGCCAGTCCGAGCACCCGATCGCGGCGGGCGTGGTCAGGAGCGCCCGCGAGCGCGGGGTCACGATCGTGGCGGCGAGGGATTTCCGGGCGATCCCGGGAAAGGGGGCCGAAGGCCACGTGAGCGGTGTGGCCATCAAGGTCGTGAGCCCGGGCTACCTCGAGGCGACCGGGATACGCGCCGATCACCCGCGGGTGCGCGAGGTCGCGGCGCAGGGGAAGACCGTCGTCTATGTGCTCGCCGACGGGCGCCTCGAGGGCGCCATCGCCCTCGCCGACGTCATTCGACCGGAATCGCGCAAGGCGCTGGTCCGATTGAAGGCGATGGGAATCCAGACCATGATGCTGACCGGAGACGCGGTGCCGGTGGCGTGCTGGGTCGCCGGGGAGCTCGCGCTCGACGAGTTCTTCGCCGAGGTGTTACCCCACCAAAAAGCGGGCAAGATCAAGGAGGTGCAGGCGCGGGGGCTCACCGTCGCCATGACCGGGGACGGGGTCAACGATGCGCCGGCCCTCACCCAGGCCGACGTCGGGATCGCGGTCGGCGCGGGCACGGACGTGGCGATCGAATCGGCGGACATCGTCCTGGTCCGCTCCGATCCCCGCGACGTGACCGCGATCGTCGAGCTGGCACGCGCGACCTATCGGAAGATGGTCCAGAACCTCTGGTGGGCGACGGGCTACAACGTGGTCGCGATCCCGATCGCGGCGGGTGTGCTCTATCCGGCGGGCATCCTGCTCACGCCGGCGGCCGGCGCGGTGCTGATGTCGGTCTCCACGGTCATCGTGGCCATCAACGCCCGGCTCCTTCGCCTGCAGCGGTGAGGCGTCGGCGGGGCGATCGCGCCCCAGCGGGGAGGCGCCGCCTCATGACCCGCCGGGCTCGAGCGTTCAAGAGCCCGTTTTGCTGCGCTTTCTTCGATGGCACTTGCGTTGCACCTTTCCTGCATTCGGGGAGGAACGCGATGAAAGTCGACCGGATCCTGGTCGCGCTCGACGGCTCTGACATGGCGGAGGCGGCCATCGCCGACGCGCTCCAGATGGCACACCCGGACTCTACCCTCCTGCTCGTGCGCGCAGCCCAGGCGCAAGCCGTGCCGGGAGCCACCCTGCTCGACGACATCCAGGCGGTCCACGAAGCCGAAGGATACCTGGCCGCGCTGAAAGCCAGCCTCGAGAAGGGCGGTTCCCGGCCCATCCAGACGCACGTCTGGTACGGCGCGCCGGCCTCCGTCATCGTGGAGGCGGCCCGCGTGAACCGGGCAGACGTGATCGTGATGAGCACGCACGGGCGCAGCGGCCTGGGCCGGCTGGTGTTCGGCAGCGTCGCGGAGTCGGTGCTGCGGGGCACGAGGGTGCCGATCCTCCTCGTCCGGCCCGCCGGCGCCCTGCTCGAGCGGCCCGTGGGGCAGGGCGAGGCTCGACCCGCCATCATGCCGCCGGTGACCGGAGCGCGGGCGTCGCGATGAGCCGCATCCGTCGCATCCTGCATCCGACCGACTTCTCGCGCGCCTCGTCGGCCGCCCTCCAGCGCGCGGTCGAGCTGGCGAAGGGCAACCGCGGCGAGCTGACGCTCGTGCACGTGCTGACCCCCAGCGTGACGCTGATGACCGACGCGTACATCGCGCCGCAGGTCTACGAGGACATGGACGCAGCGGCCCGCGCGTCGGCGCAGAAGCAGCTCGACAGGCTGGTCGCCAGGGCCAGGCGCGCCGGCGCGCGCGTCAAGGGCCGCTTGCTCGAAGGCGTGGCGCACGAGAGAATCGCGCAGGCCGCTCGGTCCGGCAAGGCCGACCTGGTGGTGATCGGAACGCATGGCCGGACCGGCTTCGCGAAGCTGTTCCTCGGTAGCGTGGCCAGCCGAGTCCTCACCGTGGCGCCCTGTCCGGTGCTCACGGTCCGAGGGAGGGCGTCATGATCGTCGCGGACCTGATGACGAGATCGGTGATCTCGGTCCCACCGGACACGCCGGTGCTGGACGCCCGTCAGGAGATGCTGAAGCGGCAGATCCGGCACCTCCCGGTGATCGGGCCGGACCGCGAACTGCTCGGCATCGTCACCGACCGGGACATCCGTCTCAACTTGCCCTCGCAGGCGACCAGCCTGTCGGTGTGGGAGCTGAACTACCTGCTGACCAAGCTCACGGTCGAGCAGGTGATGACGAGGACGGTGATCACGGTGGGACCGGAGCGGCCCGCCCCGGATGCCGCGAGACTGATGCTCGACCAGAAGATCGGAGCGCTGCCGGTGATGGATGCGGGACGGCTGGTCGGCATCGTGACCGAGACCGACATGCTCCGCACGTTCGTCCGGATGACGGCTCCGGACCTCGCCCGGCGCCCGTGAGTTCGTCCAGGGCCACCCGCCGCGGCCCGTAGGGGGTTGCGCACCGCCGCGCCTGCCGGCGGCTCGTGGACCGGGCGGCCCGGCCCACGATTCTGCCGATCGTCGACCTCGGGACGCGGATCCATGTTCGCGCCCTCGCGCAGCACGATGTCACCCTCGAGCGCCTTCGGATACCCTGGCGTCGGCGGGCCATCGGAGCAGCCGGAGCCAACCAGGGGACGAAGACATGACCACCGAGGTCGAGGTCGGGCTGAGCACGGCGGAGGCGCAGCGCCGGCTGCGCGACGTCGGTCCCAATCGAGTCGTCGATCATCCCGGGACCCCGCTGTGGCGTCTGGCCCTCGCCCAGTTCAAGAGCCTTGTGGTGCTGCTCCTCCTCGTGGCGGCCGCCGTCGCCGCGGGCCTCGGTGAACGGGTCGAGGCCGCGACGATCCTCGCCGCGCTCGTCCTGAACGCGGCCATCGGCTTCGCGTCCGAGTGGCGGGCCCGAGTCTCGCTGGCCAGGCTTCGTACGCTCACGGTGCCGCAGGCGCTCGTGCGGCGCGACGGCCACGCGACCCACGTGGCGGCCGTCGACCTGGTTCCCGGCGACATCCTGCTGCTGGAAGCGGGAGCGGCAGTGGCCGCGGACGCGCGCCTACAGCGAAGCGCCGCGCTGCAGGTGAACGAGTCGGCCCTCACCGGCGAGAGCGCCCCCGTGTGGAAGGACGCCCTGGCACGGCCGGCCCCCGACGGCCCGCTGGCGGAGCGCGCCAACATGGTCCACGTCGGCACCACGGTCCTGTCCGGCAGCGGGGTCGCGCTCGTCACGACGACCGGACCGGCGACGGAGCTCGGCCGGATCGGCCAGCTCATGGCCTCGACCGAGTCCCGGGCGACGCCGCTCGAGCGTCAGGTCGAGGGGCTCGGCCGGCGCTTGATCGTGCTGACCCTGGTGATCTGCGCGGTCGTGGGGCTCACGGGCATCCTGCATGGCGAGCCGATCGGTCTCATGCTCGAGACCGCCATCAGCCTCGCTGTGGCCGCCGTGCCGGAGGGACTTCCCGCGGTGCTCTCCCTGGCGCTCGCCGCCGGACTCTGGCGGCTTGCCCGTCGCGGCGCGCTGGTGAGGCGGCTGGCCGCGGTCGAGACCCTCGGCTCGACCACCGTGATCTGCGCCGACAAGACCGGCACCATGACCGAGAACCAGATGACCGTGACGGCCATCGTGCTCGCGGGCCGTCGTATCGACGTCGGGGGCGGAGGTCGGTCGACCAGGGGAGCCTTCACCGAAGGGGCCGGCGCCCTGTTGCTCCCGATCGCCGAGCCGCATCTCACGCTGCTGCTGACCGCGGCGGCCCTCTGCAACGACGCGAGCCTCTGCCCCGCGCCGGACGGGCTGCACCTGCAAGGCGATCCGACGGAGGCCGCCCTGCTGGTGGCGGCGGTCAAGGCAAAGCTGGAGCCGGCCGAGCTCGCGCTGGCGTGGCCCAGCCATCGCGAGATCCCGTTCGATCCGGTCAGCCGGATGATGGCGACATTCCACGTGATGCCGGGCCGCGGCCCGGTCCTGCTCGCCAAGGGCGCGCCCGCGGTCATACTGGAGCGTTCGACTCGACTCCACACCGCCGACGGGCCGGTGCCCTTGTCCCCCGAAGATCGGGCCCGGCTGCTCGAGGACAATCGCGCGCTCGCCGGCGAAGGCCTCCGCGTGCTCGCGGTCGCCTGGCGCCCGGTCGCCGACATCGAGGGCGCGGCGGTGGAGGATCTGGTGTTCCTCGGCTTCGTGGGAGCGGTGGATCCCGTGCGGCCGGCGGTGAGGGTAGCGATCGCCGCGTGTCGGGATGCCGGCATTCGCACGATCATGCTCACCGGAGATCAGCGGCTCACCGCGGAGTCGGTGGGCCGACAGCTCGGGCTCGCGCCCGAGGCGATCCGGAGTCGGGTGAGTCCCGAGGGCAAGCTCGCCCTCGTCGCAGAGCTCCAGGACCGGGGCGAGATCGTGGCCATGACCGGCGACGGCGTCAACGACGCCCCCGCGCTGGTCCGCGCCGACATCGGGATCGCGATGGGTCGTCACGGCACCGACGTGGCGCGCGAGGCGGCGGACCTTGTGCTGACCGACGACAACTTCGCCACGATCGTCGAGACGATCAGGGAAGGCCGGGTCATCTACGCCAACCTGAGGAAGGTGATCCACTTTCTCTTCTCCTGCAACCTGTCCGAGGTCCTGACCGTCTTCGTGGCGATCCTGCTCGGCTATCCGACGCCGCTCCTCCCGCTGCAGATCCTCTGGGTGAACCTGGTCACCGACATCCTGCCGGCCATGGCCTTGATCCGGGACCCGGCCGACGACGAGGTCATGCGGCGAGCACCCCGTGACCCCGCCGAGGCCCTGGTCACGTGGCAGTTCGGGCTCCGCGTCCTCGCCGAGGGCGCGCTGCTCGCCGCCGGGGTGTTCAGCGCATATCTCTGGGCGGTCAGGAACGAGGGGGCGGGGGCGGTCGCGAACACGATGGCCTTCACGGCACTCGTGCTCATTCATCCTTTTCAGGCGATGAACTGCCGCTCCACGAGGCTGAACTGGTGGCAGCTTCCGCCAAATCCCTGGGTCCCGTCCTCGCTGATCGTGCTATTCGGGCTGCAGTGGCTGGCCATCGAGTACGGGCCGCTGGCCCGGCTGCTCGGCACCGCGCCGCTCGGGAGCGCACACTGGCTCGGGCTGGCCGTGGGTGTGCTGTGGCCGGTCGGAGCGCTGGAGATCTGGCAGGCCTGGGGCCGCTTGACCTCGTGGGGGCTTCCCACTCCGCGGGCCGGGGCTGAGACGTGGACAGGCCGGTGGGGCATCGTCGCCCCGGCCGGGGGCATCGCCGCCTCGCTCCGCGCGGCGGCGGGGTGGGCAAAGCGTTGAATTGACATGCGTCCTTCGTGGCACCCGCGTTGCAGAACGGGCTCTTCGAAGGAGGAGCTGCCATGATGCGTGGCCTGATGCCGTGGCCGGGACGCTCGAGAGTGGATCGGGAGCGGCTGCTCGAGCGCATCGCCGAGGAGATGAGCTGGGACGACCTGTCGCCGCTCGGCGACTGGGCGCCGCCCCTGGACATCGCGGAGACCAGGGACGGCCTCGTGGTTCGGGTCGAGGTGCCGGGCCTCGACCAGAAGGACATCGGGATCTCGCTTCAGGCGGACCGGCTGACGATCAAGGGCGAGAAGTGGCGTGAGGCGACCGAGCTCGGCGACCGTCAGCACCGCGTGGAGCGCGCCTTCGGCGTGTTCGCCCGGATCGTGCGACTGCCGTTCGCGATCGACGTCCACCGGGTGACCGCCGCCGTGCGCAATGGGGTGCTCACGGTCACGTTGCCCAGGGCCGCCTCAACCAGGAGCGCGACGATTCCGGTCGAGGCCCGGTAGGATCGGCATGTTCTATCGCATCGTCGTCGCCACGGACTTCTCGACCTGCTCCGAGGAGGCCTGGAGTCTTGCCCGACGGGTGGCCGCGACGTCCCGCGGCGAGTTGGTCCTCACCCACGTCCTCACCGAGACCCCCCTCTACCGAGAAGGCCCCTTCTCGATGGCGCGCGTGCGCCAAATCTATCGGCAGGCCCGCGAGTGGGCGGCATCCTCCCTCGAGAACTGGGTGACCAAGGCCCGCGGCGAAGGGCTGGCCGCGAGAACGGCCCTCCGCACCGGCGTTCCGTACGAGGAGATCGTGGCGCTGGCCCGGGACGAGCGCGCCGATCTCATCGTGATCGGCACCCACGGCCGCGGAGGGATCGACCGCGCGCTGCTCGGGAGCGTGGCGGATCGTGTAGTCCGGCTCGCTCCGTGCCCGGTGCTCACGCTTCGCGAGCCCGCGTGAGCCCCGCCGGCCGCTCGCTCGCTCCGTTCCTGGATCCCGCCAGCGTGGCGGTGATCGGTGCCTCGCGCGATCCGTTCAAGGTCGGCGGCAGCGTGGTGGCCAACCTGCGCGCGGCCGGCTTTCGCGGCCGGGTCATTCCCGTGAATGCGCATGCCGAGACCGTGCAGGGGCTGCCGGCGGTGCCGAGCGTGCTCGCCGTCGACGGCGCGGTGGACCTGGCGGTGATCGCGGTGCCTGCGGCCGGCGTGCTTCCGGTGCTCGAGCAGTGCGCGACCAAGCGCGTGGGAGGCGTCGTCGTGATCTCTGCCGGGTTCCGAGAAACGGGCGGTGAGGGCGTGCGACGCGAGGCCGATCTGCGCGCATGGCTCCGCGGCCAGTCGATCCGGGTCCTGGGCCCCAACTGTCTCGGATGGATCCGCCCGGCGCGCCGGCTCAACGTGACGTTCGCGCCCGGCATGCCAGAGGCCGGCGGCATCGCGTTCATCTCCCACTCCGGGGCGCTGGCGGTGGCGATCCTGGACTGGGCGCGCGAGCGGCGAGTCGGCTTCTCCCTCTTCGCCTCCCTCGGCAACCAGGCCGACCTGAACGAGAGCGATCTGCTCGAGGCCGTGGCCGCCGATCCGGAGACCCGGGTGATCGCCGGCTACTTCGAGGGGGTGGCCGACGGCCGTCGGTTCCTCGACGCGCTCGGCGCCGCGGCGGCGGTGAAGCCGGTGGTCCTGCTGAAGACCGGCCGCTCACCCGAGGGCGCTCGCGCGGTATCCTCCCACACCGGCGCGCTCGCCGGATCCGACCGCGCCTTCGACGCCGCCGTCCGCCGCGCCGGCGCGCTGCGCGCCGACACGGTCGAGGAGCTGTTCGATCTCGCCCGCGGCCTGGCCAGTCAGCCGCTGCCGCGCGGCCGTCGCCTCGTGGTCGTGACCAACGGCGGCG
>JACXTT010015079.1_pt1 | contig 10052 bp, 11 predicted proteins | sample 9270951 | NCBI WGS metagenome assembly JACXTT01 (sample SAMN15532306, study PRJNA645909) | rock metagenome | isolation source: weathered quartz diorite | place: Puerto Rico | collected 2017-06-21
CTATATAATCTGCTTGGATAAGTCATGATTCAGACCCTTTTCGGCAGCCTGGACGAAGTACAGAAGCCCAGTTTTCTCGAACGTATGAAGGAGGCGGTCTCGCGCACGCGCGAGAATCTGGCCGAGCGCATCGAGGACGTGGTTGCCATCGGCAAGGAGATCGACCGCTCCACGCTCGACGACCTGGAAGCTACGCTGATCGGCGCCGACCTCGGCACGACCACCACGCACGAAGTCCTCGAAAACCTGCGCGACAAAGCGGACCGTAAGCAGATCAAAGACGTGAACGAGCTAAAGCGTCTGCTCAAGGAAGAGCTGCTCGCGATCCTGACCTCGACGAGCGCACGACCCGTCACCAAAGTGGATGGTACACCGGAAGTGATTCTCGTCGTGGGCGTCAATGGGACAGGTAAAACGACGACGATCGGCAAGCTGTCGCAAGTCTTCCGCTCTCAGGGCAAGACCGTCCTACTGTGCGCGGCCGACACATTTCGCGCAGCAGCGATCGAGCAACTGGAGATCTGGGGACAGCGCACCGGCGTCGAAGTGATCAAAACGAAAGCCGGAGGCGATCCCGCTGCGGTTCTGTTCGATGCCTTGCAGGCTGCAACTTCGCGCAAGACGGATTACGTCATCGTGGACACTGCCGGTCGCCTGCACACCAAACAGAAGCTGATGCTGGAACTCGAAAAGATGAAACGCACAGCGCAGCGCATCGTACCGGGTGCTCCGCATGAAACGCTGCTCGTCATGGACGCCACCACCGGACAAAACGGCTTGCAGCAGGCGCGGCAGTTCACGCAGTCGGCGGGAGTGACGGGGATTGTCCTGACCAAACTGGATGGCACCGCCAAAGGCGGAGTGGTAGTGGCGATCTCGCGTGGGTTAGGACTGCCGGTACGATTCGTGGGTGTGGGCGAGAAGGCAGCCGATCTGCTGCCGTTTGACGCGAAGGAGTTTGTGGATTCGCTATTTGCTTGAAAGGCAGTTCCCGGTTCTCGGTTCTCAGCAAAGCCTATGGGACCGGGAGTTAGCTAAGGCCGGAGGTTCCGAACATGAAGAAAGGGCCTAGGTCGTCCTCTTACCTGCAACGCCTGCTCGAGCGCCTGCGACTCCTCTTCCGGCGCAAGACTGAGCCGGAAGATCCTTACGCGTACACGATGGCGCCGGTCCGCCGTCCACCGCGCGGCCGTAGCGGAGCTGCGGTCGCCGAAATCGAAGAAGACATGAGGAACTAGCCTCACTTGAACGACGAACTTCACATGAGGCGGGCGCTGGAGCTGGCCCGCGGCGGTATCGGGCTGGTTTCTCCCAATCCGGCGGTGGGCGCGGTCGTGTTGGATTCGTCCGGGAAGAAAGCTGGAGAGGGCACGCACACCTACGACGGCGTGAAGCATGCCGAAGTCCTGGCCCTGGAGCAGGCCAGTGCACGCGCCCGTGGCGGCAGCCTTTTTCTGAACCTCGAACCCTGCTCTCATCAGGGCCGGACTGGGCCCTGTGCCGATGCGGTCATCGCCGCCGGAATCCGCCGGGTGGTCTGCTCGATGAAAGATCCCAATCCGCAGGTCGGCGGCGCCGGCTTCGCGAAACTGTGCGACGCCGGGATCAAGCTGGATGTCGGTCTGTTTGAAGCGGAAGCAAAGAAGTTGAACGAGAGCTTTGCCAAGTACATTCGAACCGGAACGCCGCTGGTGGCGCTCAAGGCGGCGATGACGCTGGACGGGAAGATTGCGCCGCCTCCCTCGGGGTCGCGCCATCCTACAGACATTGCCGCGGGCGGCTCGACGGGTGGTTGGATCACCGGGGAAATTGCGCGCCGCCATGTTCACCAACTGCGGCATGAGCACGATGCCATTATGGCGGGAGTCGGCACGGTCATTGCCGACGATCCTCTGCTCACCGATCGCAGCGGCCTTCCTCGGCGGCGGCCGCTGTTGCGAGTCTTGCTGGATTCCTGGCTGCGCTTGCCGCCGGAATCGCGCCTGGTGAAAACGGCCCAGAACGACGTGATGGTGCTCTACTCGCAAGCAGATGAGACCAAGAAGCAGGAACTGGAGAAGGTGGGCATCCGGGTCGAGCACGTTGCTCCAGCTCATCCCGATGGACGTCCGGATTTAGCCGAGGTCTTGCGCCATCTCGCAAAGCACGAGATCACGAGCGTGCTGATCGAAGGCGGTGCCACCGTGAATTGGACCGCTCTTTCCTCCGGAGTGGTGGACAAACTGTTTCTCTACTACGCTCCTAAGATTCTCGGGGAAGGAGCAGTCCCGTTTGCGGCTAGCGGAGGTTCCGCGGGCAGTCATGTGATGCTGCTTGCGCAGCGTCTGGAATTGCATCAATTCGGGGAGGACTTTGCGGTCGAGGGATATCTGCGCGATCCCTACTCCGACAAAGCCTGAAACCGGTGGCTATTTCTTCTCGAACGACAAGCTGACCTGATCGAACTCCGCGTCGAAACCGCCGCCTTCCGGCGCGGCACACATGACGCCCACCTCCGCGGGCGAAACGGGGAAATAGCCCTGGCGAACCGAAGTGAAGCTCTTTCCGTCCAGTGAGCATAGGGTCTCCACGGACTCGCCTTTGCGCACCGCGCGCCACCACACCGGTCCGGTTTCGGTCAGGTCAGGCATAGTAGACCAATCGGAGAACTCGCGTGTGAAAACGACGCTGGCGTGGCGCTTGCGGTCGAAGAACTCCGTGCCGCACTTCATCCAGTTTTCTGCATTCACGCGAACCATCAGGCCAGCCTGATCGTAGAGGGCGGCATACTGGCCGTTTACGCGAGCCTGCAGAACGAACTCGCCTTCGGCGCGGAGATGAAAGAAGTGTCCATTGTCAGTGATGTAGCCGTAGAAGGTCTTACGCCAGAAGTCGGTTTTGGCACGCGAGCGAACCACCAGCTTTTCGCCTACTCGCTTCCAAGAAAAAGGCTCGTTGAACCAGCTCATGCGAGTGATGAGGTCGGTTTCGGCGGAGTGAGCGAGGGTTGATTTCACGATCGCGCGTGTCCCCGCGTAGGCGGTGGCGTGAACGAGGAAGGATCGGCGGGTTGGGTTGGCCATGTTGCTCTCCGAAGCCGCCACAGGTCGGCGGCGGGATGAGTGTAACCGGCACGGTGATCCCTTCGCCACCCGCGTCGGACCGCGCCGATCACCATTTAGAGTGCTATCTTCGAAGGTTGAGTGTGAGGAGGTACGGCTCATGTTTACTGGAATCATCGAAGAAGTGGGCAAGGTCGCGAAGATCGAACAGCGCGGAGACAATCGCCGCGTCACGATCGAGGCCAGCGACACGCCGAAAGAGTTGCGCTCCGGAGACAGCGTCGCCGTAAGCGGCGTCTGCCTTACCGCGCTGGACACCCAGCCCAAGTCGTTCTGTGCCGACCTAGCGCCCGAAACCTGGAACCGAACTTCGTTTTCCAGAATTCGTGAAGGCGCGCTAGTCAATCTTGAACTAGCGATGAAGGCGAACGGCCGCTTCGACGGGCACATTGTCCAAGGACACGTGGACGGCGTCGGGCAGCTGATCGAACTTGAACGCATCGCCGATTCCGAAAACTGGTGGCTGCACATCGAAATCCCCCCCGAGATCGAGATGTACACCGTCTTCAAAGGCTCCCTTTCGATCGAAGGCATCAGTCTGACTATCGCCAAGCTGGAAAACAATCGCTGCACGATTGCGATCATCCCGCACACGGTCGAGATGACGAATCTCGGCTCGCTCAAGCCGGGCGATCCGGTGAACCTGGAGTCCGATCTGATCGCGAAGTATGTCGAGAAGATGATGAAAAGAGATCAAGCTGAAAGTCATCTCTCGATCGAGGAATTGGTGCGGCAGGGGTTTTGAAACAGTGGTTAGTGGTTAGTGATTAGTGATTAGGGCCGATAGCAGGGCTGGGTTCAACCAACCACTAACCACCAGCCACTGACCACTGCTTTCTTACACTTCCAAAGTCAACTCATCCAATTCCAGGAATTCCTGCACGATGGGCTCGTTCGACTGCTCCATCTCTTTGTAGGGTCCAAAGAAAATCACCCGCGCTTCGTGGAGAAACACGATGCGGTCCGCCAGTTTCTTGGCCAGTCGCATGTCATGAGTGACGACCACCGAGGTCAGGTGCAGTTGCAGCTTCAGGCGTGCGATCAGATCGCCGAGCAGCTGCGCCATCAGCGGATCGACCATGGTGGTCGGCTCGTCGTAGAGAACGCACTCCGGTTGCGCGGACAGGGCGCGCGCGATCGCGACCGAACGCTTCATGCCGGTGGAGAGGTCGGAGGGGAGTAGATCGCGCATCTCCTTGACGCCAACCATTTCGAGCAAGCCGTCCACAACCTGGAAGATCTGCTCTTCCGAAAGCTCTTTTCTTTCGCGCAAGGGGAAGGCCACGTTTTCGCCCACGCTCAGCGAGTCGAAGAGTGCGCCATTCTGGAAAACCATGGTGACCTTCTTGCGGATGCGTTCCAATTCCGCCTCGGGGTAATCGGTGATGTCCTCACCAGCGACGATCACGCGTCCCGAATCCGGTTTGAGGAAACCCATGATGTTGTGCAGTGACACCGACTTGCCTACGCCGCTTCGACCCAGGATGCAGACCATCTCTCCCGGCAGGACGTCGAAGCTGACGTTGTCGAGAATAGTGCGATCCCCGAACGCCTTGGAGACGCTCTTGAACTCGATGTAGGGAGGTGGGGATCCGTTTGCCATCGCCAACAGCATGGCACGAGAAGCAACTCCGGCTCAAGGCCGGAGCGGATCGACTGCGGCAGAGCGCAGATCCTCGGGGGTGTTCACATTGAAGAAACTCCGTTCGAAGAATCCGGCAGTGGCCAGCTCGGCCTCTTCGATAACTCGGACGTGCAAGCGGGCAAACAGCCCATCAATCTTGTACTTCCCGGCCCGGAGGGCTTCTTCGGCTGCAACGGCGAACGAGCGACGATACACGGCGCAGAGTGGCTGAAATCCGCGGGCAGTGCGGGGCACTGTGACGACTGCTTGCGTGCCCTCGGCTACGGCAAGGGGCATGGCGAGGAGGGTTTGAGAAACGAACGGCATGTCCACCGCCAGAATCAGGTTCAGATCGGCGGACGAACGGAGGAGTGCCGCATGTATTCCGGCTAGCGGTCCGCAGCCAGGGTACAGGTCCACGATGACAGTTCCATAGCTCGCGAACTTCGTTCGGTCTCCAACAATCGCAAAGTTCGGGCTGGTCTCCCTCATCGCCGCGATGGCCCTCTCCAGAAGTGGGTGTCCACTGAAATCGAGAAATGCCTTGTCGGCGCCCATGCGGGAACTCTTCCCGCCCGTGAGGATGAAGCCCATACGTGATTGTGAAGGATGTGAGCTCATGCAAGCGGTTGTCTCTGCGCGGAATTCCAAGGGGCTCTACGAAAAAGCATAGGTCGTGTCTCTCAGTGCACGAAAGTAACCTATTCAGCAACGCCAACTCAGCGGAAGATGAAGGAGTCCGAAAGTTCCGGGCGCTTCACTCATCATGCCGCAGAAGCTCATGGATGTTCTCATGTTGGGCCGTTGTTCGCACGAATTTGCCTGGCCTCGGCGGGCTACCAATGGAGAGTACTACCAGGTTTGCCTGCTTTGTGCCGCCGCCTACCAGTACGACTGGAAGACCATGCGCCGCGGAAGCCGGGTGGAAACTCCGGTGGCTGAGACGGCGGGAGTTAAGCGCCGTTCCAGTCCAAAACAGCCGACCTGGGTCCCGCGCGCGCGCCGTCTGAAGCTGGACACTCCGATCCGGTTCCGGGTGAAAAACCTGAGCAGCTGGTTCGAAGGCGTGATTCAGAACATCAGTCAGTCCGGAGTGTTGTTCCGCGGTCCGCAACAGCTGCCTGCGAACGCACTGGTGGAGATGGTTTTCGAGATGCCGGAGGAAATTTCCGGCCAGAAGAACAGCAGCGTGCTCTGCCAGGGTCGGCTTATACGCGCCAAAGAAGCGCACGCCACCGAAGACGGTTTTGTGCTGGCAGCGTCCATCCTGGACTACAAATTTCTTCACCAGGACTAGTCGCAAAACAGACGATATGCGTCGCGGTTCCAGCCACGTTGCCTGCTTTGCTTTAGAGCTAAGTCCTTGGCTGAGAACTGCTTTGAAGGGTCCAACCTGGTCAACGTCGACACACAAATTTTCCTGCGCTTCCCACACTCGAGGCATCTAAACTGATTGAAAATCCTTTCCCTTGCTCAGGAGTGATCTATGAAACCTCGGGTCGGCATTTACGTTTGGGTAGTACTTCTCATTGGAATTCTTTCGATCGGGATGGCTTGCACTAAGGCTGCCGGCGACAGCGAGGTGACCGGCGAAGTGCAGAGCAGGCTGAACGCGGATTCGGGTTTGCAGGGCAAGCAACTAACGGTGCAGACGGCGGGAGGCGTGGTCACCCTCTCCGGCACAGTGGACAACGACGCCCAGCGCACAGCGGCATCCCGCTATGCGTCGTCGGTGCCTGGCGTGAAGGAAGTCGTGAACAATCTGCAGGTCGCGCCGGCGTCGGCTATAGCTGATCAGACAGATCGGACGCCTCCGGTATCAAACAAACCTGCTCCCAAACCCAGGCCGAGTACTCCTCGTCCGCGATCAGCGCCGAGTGCGAGAACGATAGCGGCCGCGACTCCGGCGCCCGCCATGGCCCCAACGCAGGACTCGCAACCCACTCCCCCGCCGGCGGCCGCGCCAGTGACTCCGGCCGCTCCCGCGGCGCCTCCGGCTCCGAAGAAGGTGACTATTCCGTCCGGAACGACACTGGCTATCCGGCTGGTGGATGAAATTGATTCGGAGACAGCCCAACCAGGACAAAGTTTCAAAGCTACTCTGGATTCCCCCTTGTCGGTGGAGGGAGACATTGTGGTTCCCGCCGGCTACGACGTACAGGGCCACGTCATCGACGTGAAGAGCGCCGGCAAGTTTGCCGGGAAATCGGAACTGTCTCTGCAATTGGATCGGATTACGGTGGGTGGAAGAAGCTATAACCTCCAGACGGACCAATACCGGCGTGAAGGCAACTCGCGCGGCAAAAATACAGCAGAAAAAGTTGGAGCCGGGGCGGCGATCGGCGCCATCATCGGCGGCATCGCCGGCGGCGGAAAAGGCGCAGCCATCGGAGCCGCGGCTGGCGGAGGCCTTGGAGGCGGCGTGCAGGCCGCGACCAAGGGCCAGCAAATTAAACTGCCGACCGAAACTGTGCTGAACTTCACCTTGCAGTCATCCGTGAATGTGATCCCGGTGAGTGAAGGCCCGAAGTCGGGACGGCAGAAGCTCGAAACCCCTCAGTAAGAGGTCCAAGATCACCACGAAAGGGCGCCGGCACGGGGCCCTTTGTCGTTTGCATTGCCGCGCCTTGTCTGGCGGTTGCCGCAGCACCCGGCTGCTGCTAGAGTTTTATGAATACCGGAGCTCGTGGACCCACCCTCGTAGGACCTTCGCAGAGTCCGCTTAGTTTGAACCGGCAGCTTTTTCTTCAGCCATGTTGGAGAAAATTTCAATTCTGGAGAAATGGACGGTGCTGAAGCGTCACTCGGCACTGGTGCAGTACGGGTGCTCCGTTCTCGGGGTGTGGGTCGCACTCAGCCTGTGGACCCTTTCCCCGATCCTGCAGCGCCACCCCTTTGCTCTCTTTCTGGCCGCTGTGGTGGTAACGGCTCGTTTCTTCGGTGTGGGGCCAGCGCTCCTATGCTCGGTGCTATCCACCGTCTGCCTCGATCTCGTCGTGCTGTCGCCGCGTTACAGTTTTGCTCTGAACAAACGAGAGGATCTGGAACGTCTGGCTGTATTTCTCGCGCTGAGCGTACTGGTGGGAAGTCTGGCGCGGCAGAAAACCCAGGCGGAGTTGCGGGCGGAAAAAACTCTGCGTGAGATGGCAGCCATCGTGGAGTGTTCCGATGACGCCATCTTCAGCACCAACCCGGACGGAATCATCACCAGCTGGAATCGCGGCGCGGAGCATTTGTATGGCTATAGCGCGGACGAAGCGGTGGGCACTTCTGTGATGCTCCTTGCGCCCCCCGAGCGGCGCGCAGAGTCGAACAACAACCGGGAAGCGCTCAATCGAGGCGGCACGGTGGAGTCCTACCGGACCGAGCGCCTGCGTAAGGATGGCACGCGCGTCCCCGTGATGCTCACGGTTTCACCCTTGCGCAACGCGCAGGGAAAGATTGTGGGGGCATCCGCCATCGCGCGTGACGTCTCCGCTCAGCAACGATCGGAAGAAGCGGTGCGCCGCAGCGAGAAGCTAGCAACCGCGGGACGGCTGGCGGCCTCCATCGCCCATGAGATTAACAATCCGCTCGAAGCCGTGCTCAACCTGCTTTACCTGGCCCGCAACGATCCTCGCCAGGCCGAACAGTACTTGTCCATGGCCGAGCAGGAAGTGGGCCGAGTGGCGCGCCTGGCGCAGCAGACACTGGGATTTGTGCGGGACTCGACTTCTCCGGGCCGGATGGCTCCCGCCGGCATCATGGATGAAGTCCTCCAGTTGTACGCGGGCAAACTTGAAGCCAAAAAAATCCACGTGACCCGGCGCTATCGTAGCGGTTCGCAGATCAGTGGGTATTCTGGCGAGGTGCGGCAATTGCTGGCCAACTTGCTCGTGAATGCGGTCGACGCGATGGAGGAGGGCGGTTCATTGCAGGTTCGTGTGGCCGCCAGCCGCCGGGCGCGAGACGGCCGGGAGGGCGTCCGCTTGACGATAGCGGACGATGGCAGCGGCATCCCCAACGAAAGTCTCCGCCGGATCTTCGAGCCGTTCTACACCACCAAAAAAGACGCGGGCACGGGCTTGGGATTGTGGGTGTCACGTGGCATCGTGCATAAGCACGGCGGCTCCATTCGAGTCCGCAGCCGCGCGGATGGCCCGCGGCGAGGGACTGTCTTCTCGGTCTTCCTGCCCAGCGCGCAGGTCGCCAGCCGCGTTGCCTGAGCAAATGCTTGTGCTTTCCTGACAATCACTTCCACCGGCCGGAAGTACAATCCCCTTCGTACCTTAGAAGCCCACCGCTGACCCGGAATATAATCGCCAAATCCAGAAAAACTGGGCACTTAGCTAACGTGGACCCTCTTCTCGCAGCCGCGATCTTCGCTCTGGGGCTAGCCTTTGGCAGCTTTCTGAACGTTTGCATTTACCGGCTGCCGCTTGGCAAGTCGGTGGTGACGCCTCGGTCTACCTGTCCACACTGCGGGAAGCTGATTCCGCTCTATGACAATTTGCCGGTTCTGAGCTGGCTGCTGCTGCTCGGGAAGTGCCGCGAGTGCAAGGAGCCCATCTCTCCGCGTTATCTCGTGGTGGAGTTGCTCACGGGACTGCTGTTTCTCGGCTGCTATGCGCATTTTGGTTTGAGCCTGGCGACGCTGAAATGCATCGTGCTGGGCTACCTGCTGCTCGGCCTGATTTTCACCGACGCCGAAACCAAGCTGCTTCCGGACGCGCTCACACTGCCGGGGTTAGCTCTGGGAGTTGTGTTCAGTCTGGTAGTTCCCGTGAATGATCTGGCCTCGCGAATCCTGCCCGGCATCGTCTCGCTGCCGGTCAGTGGCGAAGTCTCCTGGAGATTGTGGTCGCTGGCGGATTCGGCGCTGGGCGCAGCAGTCGGCGCTTCATTTCTTTACGGCGCGGCTGCGATTTACTTACGGGCACGCGGCGTAGAGGGCATGGGCTTCGGCGACGTCAAGCTGATGGCGATGATCGGTGCGTTTCTGGGAGCCAAGCTGACCGTGCTCACCATTTTCGCGGCCTCGCTGGCGGGCTCCCTGTTCGGAGTCAGCACCGTGCTGGCGGTCGGGCTGAAACGCACACGCCGGAATGCCGCGCGGGGGACTTCGTCCGTCGAAGCGCGACGGCGGGCCCGGCAATCGGCCCGCTTGGCTCTGCGCTATTACGAAATGCCGTTCGGAGTCTTTCTCGGAAGCATGGCGCTTCTCGCCTTCTTCTTTGGAAACAGACTCCTGCACTGGTATTGGGGGTGGCTGTGAAGTTACTGATGGATCCACTGGCGTTGCGGATGGGCGTGCTTCTGCTCGCCGGCCTCGCGGCCTTTGTGCTCGG
>JACXTT010015080.1_pt1 | contig 10051 bp, 10 predicted proteins | sample 9270951 | NCBI WGS metagenome assembly JACXTT01 (sample SAMN15532306, study PRJNA645909) | rock metagenome | isolation source: weathered quartz diorite | place: Puerto Rico | collected 2017-06-21
ACACCTGAAGGGGGCACGCCGATGTGGAGTTCGGGATTCCTGCCCGCCGTGCACCAGGGGACTACGCTGCGCAGCGGTCCAAGTCCTGTGTTGAACCTGCGGATCCCTGAAGGCATGACGCCGGAACGGCAGCGGCGAACGCTCGATTTCCTGCAGAAGATGAACGACCTCGATGCTGGCCAGCACGATTCGGAGATGGCGGCGCGCATCAGTTCGTATGAATTGGCGTTCCGCATGCAGAGCCATGCCCCGGAAGCGGTCGATCTGGCGAAGGAATCAGAAGCCACGCGTAAGCTCTACGGCCTGGATCAGAAGCAAACGGCGGAGTTCGGCTCGCGGTGCCTGCTGGCGCGGCGATTGGTTGAACGCGGCGTGCGCTTCGTGCAGTTGTTTTCCGGTGGCGGTCCCGTCAGCATCCAGTGGGATGCGCACAAGGACCTGAAACAGAATCATGAGAAGATGTGCGGGCTTACCGATCAGCCGATTGCGGCATTGCTGCAGGATCTGAAGGCTCGCGGTTTGCTCGATACGACGCTCGTGATCTGGGGCAGCGAGTTCGGCCGGCTGCCGAATTCGCAGTCGGGCAATGGACGTGATCACAACCCGCACGGCTTTACGATGTGGTTTGCAGGAGGAGGCGTCAAAGGCGGTCAGTCGGTCGGCGAAACCGACGATTTCGGCCTGTACGGCGTTGGTGACCGATATCACATGCGCGACTTTCACGCAACGATTCTGCACGCGCTCGGTCTCGACCAGCACCGTTTGTGGTACCTGCACAATGGCCGTCAGGAGAAGCTGACCGACTTCGGCGGCAAGGTGATCGAAAAGGTCTTTGCCTGAGATTCATCGCGCGGGCGGCGCGTATTTCTGCAGCAAACGGTGCGTCGGGTAGAAGATCAGAGCCGGTAGTCCCAGAAGCAGAAGCGCGAACCATGCGCCGCCCGGCATCCAGGTTTGCGCCGCCTGATCGCTCATACCGTACACGTAGTTGATGTTGACCGGCAGGTTCGGGTTCGTGTTGGGGGGAGGCGGCGCGGGCATGAAGAAATAGCAGGTGAAGAGCAACACCCACGCGGCGGCCGTCCAGACCAGGAATCCGCGTTTGTCGTAGCCTGTCTTCCAAACCAGCCACGCGAGCGCGAATGGCAGCCAGAAATGGAAGAACGAAAGTCCACGGGTGAAGAGCGGCAGCTTGTCGCTGAACATGTACGCCGTCATTCCCGTGATGGGCAATCCAACCGCCGCTGACAGAAAATCAATTGCCCAGAGCAGTTGCGGCAGCAGAATGCCCACAGCGGCGGACGAAACGAGAAGCGCGCTTTCAAGCCAGATGGCGGCCAGCGTCGTCAGCAACGCGACATCGCAGAAGTAGAGAAAGTTGGTAGGGCCGTAGTCCATCAGGTACTTCGGAACCAGAATCGCGCAAAAGGCCGTGTAGGCGAGTTTGAATCCGATTGGAATACGGTTCGATGTCTGCATGAGTAAATGTTGCGCGTGTCAACATCTTTCCGGTACTATGATGACGTGGCCTCCGAAAAGCCCTACCATCATGGCAATTTGAAGGCCGTGCTTGCAAGAGCGGCTCTTAAATTAATTGGCGAAACCGGTTTGGGCTCATTCACCCTGCGTGAGGTGGCGCGGCGCGCTGGAGTTTCGCACAATGCGCCATACCGGCACTTCAAGAAGAAAGAAGACGTGTTTGCGGCGCTGGCGACCGAAGGGTTCCATCAGTTGAATGAGCGTCTGAGCTCGGCGTTGGCAGACGACCTCGATCCAGCGTCGAAACTGCGCGGTGCATCGCGAGCGTATCTTTCATTCGCCTTCGAAAACCCGGCCCGGTTCGGCGTGATGTTCCACGCGAACTTCGACCGGCAAGCGTATGCGGAATACGTCGAGGCTTACACAGAGTCGCTGCGCCTGCTCTCAGAACTGGTCACCGCATGCGGCGAACTCGGCGCGGAGTCGGCGGAAACCGCGGGCGAGTTGGTCTGGAGCGGAGTCCACGGCATCGCGGAACTCGGCTTGGCGAACCGGTTGCGGGGAGGGGACCAGCCCGAACTCGAACATCTGGTGGATGCCGCGATTGACTCGCTCTTGAACGGCATGCCCAAGGCCCTCGAGCAACGCAAGAAATTCCGGCGCGAACTCTGACTGGAAATATCACGAGGCCGGACACATCGACGCTCGATATGCCGGCCTCTTCGCCTTGGGCTTGTTTCAACGATTAGCTCGCTTTGATGCGAATGCTGCCGTTGACGGTATGCAATTTCAGCTCCGGCCCGCCGTTGCCAAGAGTCGCTTTGACGTTGCGCTTGGACATCGTGCCGCGAACCTGCATCGCGATGTCGCTGTTGATGCTGCCGTTGACGGTATGTGCGTCCATTTCGGCCCCGGATCCGCGCGGCATCGTGACTTCGATGCTGCCATTGACGGTATGGAATTCCAGCGCCTTGCTCGGGATGGTTCCCATGGCCACTACGACATTTCCGTTCACCGTGTGACCTTCCACCGTACCGCTTGCGGTGGCATTGATCCCGCCATTGACTGTGTGCGCCTTTACATCGCCCTGCAAACCGCTTGCATCGATATCGCCATTCACGCAGTGACCGATGAAGTTCACGCCGGCAGGAACGCGAACGGTGAATTCCACTTCCACGTCATTGTCACGCACGTTGGATCTGCCATCGTTACCGCCGCCGCAGCGATTGCCTTCGCCCGGGTACACGGCGCAAATGGTTACGCCGTTATCCGTCGGAACCACATCAATGTGGACATCAAGCACGTTGCTGCGCTTTGCCGACTTACGCGCTGTCACCTCAATCGAGCCGCTCGAGGAGGGCGTGGCGTGAATCGCGCCATTGACGCCTTTGATCTCGATCGCCTTGCCTGGAGCGACTGTGCCGCTCCATTGAAAATCCTGCGCGGAGGCGGTTACCGCCAAAGCCGCGAGTCCGAACCACAAGAGCGCAACGGGTGGGGCGTAACGTACCGCCATTTGTCCAGGAACCATTCGCGCCTCACCCGTTTTGCGCGAGTTCCCAAGAAGTGTCTTCATGCCGGTAGATACCGGGCTCGTCCGGCTTGGTTACCGGCTGATTGCGCGAATTTGTTCCGGTGTGAGGTTGCCGCCGCAAACGATGGTTCCAACCCGCAGGCCCTGCCAGTTCTGCGCCATCAGCTTTGCTGCGGCCACTCCGATGGCTCCTGACCCTTCGGCGACGATGCCGAAACCGTGCAACAGCATTCGCATCGCGTCACGCGTACGGCGATCTCCGATGATGATACAGTCGTCCATCAACTGGCGGATGTCATCCACGGCCTCTGGAATCGGGACGCGCACGCCGATACCATCCGCGATGGTGTTGGCCGTCTCTGTCAGCACCACATGCCCGCGCCGCCAGGATTGTTCCATGGATGGCGCCGCTGCCGCGCACACGCCGATGATGCGGGTTTGCGGAGAGTGCGCCTTCATCCACCGTGCAATGCCGCCCAGCAGAGCGCCATTGCCGAGCGGGATGAGCAGGACATCGAGCTGCAGCGGGGCCAGTTCCACGCCGATGGTGCCCGCGCCTTCTGAGAATTCAGGTTCGCAGCCGTCCTCCGCAAAGAAGAGTCCGTTGGCGGCGGCGTAGGCTTTGCCTGCGAGTTTCGCGGCGTCGAAGTCATGCCCGGTGATGTGCAGGTTCGCGCCGAACCGCCGCATGGCGTCGAGCTTGACGGGGCTGGCAGTCTCCGCCGCAAAAACGTCCACTGACATGCCGTATTTTCGCGCTGCGTACGCGAGGCCTTGTCCAAAGTTGCCGGCCGAAGCGGCGACCAGCCGGGATGCGGAAGCGGGAAGTTTGGAAACAAAGTAGTCCGCGCCCCGCCCCTTGAAGGATCGGATCGGATTGTGGGTCTCGAGCTTCAGAAAGAGTTCCAGGCCGAGGCGTTCCGACATCCAATCCCAACGCAACTGCGGAGAGCGCAGAAAGACTGGATCGACCGTCTCAGAGGCCTCCTGAATGTTTTCGAGCGACAATCTCATTGTTTTTCGGTTTCGAACTTGATAGTGGAATCGGCGCCGAACCGCTTGTAGTTCGCGTAATCGATGACGATCCGCATACGCTCAGAACCGCTACGGAAATGCAGCACATCGTCGCCCCAGGTCTTGACGGGGAACCAGTGTTCGCCGTCGATCTTCTGGCGCAGTGTGGTGAAGTGCGGAAACAGGTTCTCGGACTTCGTGGTGCGGATCTGCGGCACAGCCTGCCCTTCGCTGCGAATGATGGCGAAGTCATTCTTGCTGATCCAGAGCACGCCTTCAAATAAACGCATCCCCTCGAGAATCTGGCGCGGACGCACCTGCAATAGCCAGCAATCAAGGCCATCCATCATTTCTTCGCCCTTGAATTTCGTCTCGTAGATAAAGAGCGTGTCTTTGGTGAGCAGCATCGGTTGGACGTCGCGCAGATCGCGAAAGTCCTCATCGGTGAGTTGGATACGCACTAGCCGGTTCCACGCCTTTTTGACCTCGCGCTCGGTTCGCTTGCCACCCTCGAGAAAGATCACTTCACGAACTTCTCCGTACTCGCCGGCCTTCACGCCGCTAGGTTGGAAATCCTCTACGCGGACGCTCTGCTTGTACATGTATTGCGCGCGGGCCGCCTCTGTCGCGGACTCTTTGGCGGCGACTCGGCGCGCCAGATTTTCCGGTGGATCTTCGAAGGCGCTGCAGCAGGCGGATGCTACGATGAAGGCAATCACCGGCATGCGGAACTTCGCCTGGACAGTCATCATCTTATGGGTTTTGGGCGGCATTGCTGGCGTGTTCTACTCGTACCAACAGAGTATACCGTTGTCGATTGCGGCGGCTGCAATTCCCGCGATTCTGGTGGAAGTCGCGCTGTACGTTGCGCCAGGATTCCCCGATATTCGCAAGAGGTTTGCAGCGATCCAGCCGGCCGTTTTGCAGGGCGCGTGTCTGCTCGCTCTTGCCGTGCTGCCTTACCTGATTTACACGCTGGGAACGCGGTCGTTCACATGGTCAAGCTTCGGTTTCCTTGTAGCGATCGCCAGCGCGATCTCGTTCTGGTATGTCGTGCTGCCGCACAAGGCGCCGTCCGATCTGGCGCTGCTGGCGCTGCTGGCTATTTTGCTCTTGAGCGACGCCTTCAAGCGCATTTATCCGCAACTTGCCTCGAAGGCCGCGCTGAACATACTGGGCCAGTTGATGATGATTCGCACGGTCGCCTTCGCGGTCATTTGCATCCGCAAGCTCGAGAATGTGGGGTTTGGGTTTCTCCCCGAGCCTAAAGACTGGGCCGCGGGATTTCGCAATTTCGTCTACTTTGCGCCGCTTGGCTTCAGTTTGGGGTTCGCGATTCACTTCGTGCAATTGCGATCGGATCCGATGCCTTGGATGAAGGTTGTTCCCATCGCGATTGCGACGTTTCTCGGAATGCTCTGGGTTGTAGCGCTGAGTGAAGAGTTTTTCTTCCGCGGCATGCTGCAGCCGCTGCTGTCACGCTGGCTTTCGAACCGGTGGATGGGTTTGATTCTGACGTCGATCCTGTTCGGAATGGTGCACCTGCCGTTTCGCAGCTTTCCGAACTGGAGGTTCGCCCTGGTGGCCGCGCTCGCCGGTTTCTTTTATGGCAGAGCCTTTCAGGAAACCGGCAGTATCCGTGCGGGAATGGTCACGCACGCGCTGGTCGCGACCACCTGGCGAGTGTTTCTGGTCTAGCTCGGTTAGCTCAACAATGCGCTGGGGCGAGGTTTCCAATCCGCGCTGATTCCCTGCAAAGCCTTCACGTGAGCGTCAGCTTGCGTCAGGACATGGTGAAGATCGTTGCCGATGCTGATGAACCGGAACCCTTTTTCGAGAAATTCCGCGACCCGCGCGGTGCCGAATAGAAACAGTCCGAGAATTACGTTGTTCTTGGCCGCTTCGTCGACCAGCTTCTTGGTCGCGGCCCCGAGTTCCGGCGACGTGTACATGTGCGGAAATTCGTACTTCTCGTAGAGGCCCATCGACATGCAGAGGTCGTTCTGCCCGAGGAACAGAATGTCCACGCCGGGCACGGCGGCGATCTCTTCCATGTTCGTGATGCAGTCCGCGGTTTCCACCTGTAGCGCGATGACCGCGTTCTTGTTCCAGTTACCCGCGTAGCCGAGCAAGCCATCTTTGTTCATGCTGCGCTGCGGAAAGTAAACCGAGCGCGTGCCCACCGTCGGATACTGGGCGCAGCTAATCGCCTGGCGCGCTTCCTCAGCGTTATTGATGTACGGCACCAGGATGCCATCCGCGCCCAAATCGAGCGCCTGTTGGATGCCTGCGCGATCGGCATATCCTGCCACGCGAACCATCGATTTCGCTCCGCCGCTGGCGATTGCGGACAGCATGGCCGACAGCTTTTCGTAGCCCATCGGGCCGTGCTGCGAGTCGACGAGAAGCCAATCGTAGCCGCTGTGCGCCAGTTGTTCCGCCACGGTAGGGCTGTGTGAATTCAGGAAAAGCCCCATCTTGGGAGCGCCTTTTCGCATTTGCTCTTTGAACTCTGAGCCGGAAATGGAAGTTGACATGTCACTCGATAATACCGCAAGAGGTTACCCTGGAAACTGCATGCAAGTCAGTATTATTGGAACCGGATACGTCGGTTTGACGACGGGCATTTGTCTCGCTTATGTGGGCCACCAGGTGACCTGTCTCGACACCGACCCTGCCAAGATCGCACGGCTCGAATCGGGCAAATGCCCCATCTATGAGCCCTTCCTGGAAGAGCTGCTCGCCGAGGCCCGCCCTCGCCTGCGGTTCACCACGAGCTATGAGGAATCGATCCCTGGATCGCAGGTGATCTTCATCGCCGTTGGCACGCCGCCTGGTGAAGGCGGCAGCCCCGATCTCCGCTATGTGCGGTCGGCCGCGGAAGGCATTGCGAAGCATCATTCCGGGGGATTCACGGTGGTTGTCAACAAATCCACCGTGCCGATCGGCAGCGGCAATTGGGTCGACTCGATCCTGCGGGAGTCGTATCAAACCTTGCACGGCAAGAAGCCGGATAGATTGTTCGCCGTGGCGTCGAACCCGGAGTTCCTCCGTGAAGGCACTGCGCTGCATGACTCCTTGTACCCCGATCGCGTGGTGATCGGTTCTGATGATTCGCGCAGTCTCGAAGTGCTCTATACGCTGTACCGTCCTGTCCTCGATCAGACGTTCGAAGCCCTGCCGTACCTGCCTCGTCCCGAAGACTTCGGCGCCGTGGCGCTGGTATCCACCGACCTTGCGTCGGCGGAATTGATCAAGTACGCGGCCAATGCGTTTCTCGCGCTCAAGATCAGCTACATCAATGAAATTGGCACGCTCGCGGAAAAAGCGGGCGCCGACATCCGGCAGGTGTCGAAGGGGATTGGGCTCGACGCACGTATCGGAACGAGGTTTCTGCAGGCGGGCATCGGCTGGGGAGGTTCGTGCTTCGGCAAAGATACCGCGGCGCTCGTGGCGACCGCGTCTGAGTATGGCCTCGACATGCCGATCGTGAAGGCGGCGCGTGAAGTCAACCGCCAACAGCGCGAACGCATCGTCGAGAAGTTGCTGAGCGAACTGAAGATCCTGAAAGGCCGCACCATCGGGTTGCTGGGCCTGGCCTTCAAGCCGAACACGGACGATTTGCGCGAGGCGCCGGCAATCGATATCGCCAAGAAGCTGATCGAGCGTGGCTGCCGCGTCAAGGTGCACGATCCGGTTGCGATGGATCGCTTCTCGATCGAGCATCCCGGCCTTGACGTGGTTCGCTGCGAAGGCGCCGCGGAGGTCGCGGCAGGCGCGGATGCGTTGGTTTTGGTCACCGAATGGCAGGAATACCGCGAACTCGAGTGGCATTCCATCGCCGAAAGCATGCGGAATGCACTGATCATCGACGGCCGCAACGCCCTCGACCGAGCGCGCTTGACCCGTGCCGGATTCCAGTACCGGAGCCTTCCGGGCTGATATGTTGCGCGACATCGTTCGTCTGGGCAATCCGATCTTGCGCGAGGTCTGCGCTCCTGTTGCGGAAGCCTCCGCAGCCGCGAGTGTGGTTGCGGACCTTCGCGACACCCTGCGGCATTCCCGCGAGACTACGGGCTACGGACGGGCGATCGCGGCGCCGCAGATCGGCGTGTTGGAGCGCGTGATCTTTCTGAATGTCGACAAACCCTGGCCGCTGATCAATCCGGAGATTACGGCCAAGAGCGGCGAGACGATCGTGGTGTGGGATGCGTGCTTGAGCTTTCTGTCCATCTTCATGAAAGTGCGCCGCCACAAGTACATTACGGTTCGCTACCAGGATCTCGATGGCGCCACGCACGAGTTCCACGCCGGTCCGGAACACGATTTCGCGGAACTGCTGCAGCACGAGATCGACCATCTGGACGGTGTCCTGTGCATCGATCGTGTCGAGGACTCGAAGACCGTCTGTTCCAAGGAAGAGTTCGAACTGCGATACAAAACCGGCAGCCCGTACGCTTGATTTATTACTTGCCGGCGAAGGCGAAAGAAGTTTCGGCCGTTGCAGATGGCGCGACTGTAAGCTTCTGTGTCATCTCTCCGAACTTCTCATGCCATGCGGCAATCGTGTACTCACCCGGAGGCAAGCCTTTTAGGGTGAATGCGCCGTCTTCGGATGTCACCGCGAAGAACGGATGATCCAGCACTCCGATGTACGACTTCATCCAAGCGTGCACGTTGCACTTGACCGGGATCATGACTTCGGCCGCCGGAAACTTGCGCTTGAGGTCCGGCGCCTGCGGAGGCTGCTGCTGGTTCCAGTCCCGATTGTTCTTCGGCATCGGATGGATGTTGTGCGAAACCGGGTCGCTGTTCTTCACGGCGAGCATCTGTCCCGTACGCAGGGCGACCACTCGCGGTATGAACTGGCATCCCTTTTGTTCGAGCACGACGGCCTCTGCCGGCGGCGCGAAGGTCTTGCCTTCCAGTCCGCTCTTGATGTACACGAACGCATTCGCCAGGGCCCGGTCTTTATTGACTAGAACCGCTGCCTCGAACACGGGTTCCTTGTGGAGCTTTTCACAGTCCTCTTCCGCCTCCATCGAGATCTTCTTGGCGGCGGGAACCTTGCCTTCAAACTTCACGGAACCACGAATAGCCGCCGCGGTGGCAGGGTCCACCTGGAAATACGCTACAGCCTGCGGGGCCGGCTGCTCCGCTTTTGTCGTGGCGGGCTTGTTGCCGCCGCAGGCTGCCAGCAGGAGGGTCAATAGGGGCGCCGCGCAGTACCTCACTTTGCGGCCTCCCCAGTGAGTGATACCATAAATGTCACGAGGTCCGCGCGCTCCTGCTTCGTGAGGTGGCTGAGAGACTTGATCTCTTTATCGAGATTCGGATTCGCATTGCCGCCGCCGACATAGAAGTCGACTACTTCTTTGAGCGTCTTGAGGCTGCCATCGTGCATGAAAGGCGCGGTCAGTGCGATGTTGCGCAGCGTCGGCGTGCGGAACGCGCCGCGATCTTCGTCATGATTCGAGATTTCGAAGCGCCCGCGGTCGATCAGTTCCCCTTCGGGATTGATGCCAACCCCCAGGTTGTGGAACTTCTGATCGCTGAACAGCGCGTGGTCTTTCTCGATCGTGTGGCAGACCGCGCAATTGCCTTTTTTCGGGTCGCGGAAGACGGCCAAGCCACGTTGGGCGCCTTCACTCAGAGCTTTCCTGTCACCGCCGAACTCGTACTTGTCGAAAGGTGAATTGGCGCGCAGCAGCGTGCGTTCGTACGACGCAAGCGCACGTCCAATCGCGATCTTCGACGGCGGTCCACCGAAAGCGTCCTGAAACAGCTTGCGCATGCCAGGGTCGTCATTCAGCTTCCTCTCCACGGCCTCTAGCGTCGCTCCCATCTCAATGGGATTCGCAATCGGTCCCAGCGCCTGGTCTTCAAGACTCGCTGATCGTCCATCCCAGGACTGACTGTTTGTGTATGCGGAGTCCTGAGATGGCGGGGCCTTTCGTTTCCCGACCTGCCCCGTCCACCCTACCGATCTTGTCCGTGTACCGGCAAAACCCACTTGGGACGTCT
>JACXTT010015081.1_pt1 | contig 10051 bp, 8 predicted proteins | sample 9270951 | NCBI WGS metagenome assembly JACXTT01 (sample SAMN15532306, study PRJNA645909) | rock metagenome | isolation source: weathered quartz diorite | place: Puerto Rico | collected 2017-06-21
GTGAGCCGCGCTTACTACTCGTTCTCCACTTATCTGTGCACCCCGAACTCGCTGTCACAGAACGTGGGCCTGGCGCTGGGAGCGCAGGCCGGTCCGAAGCGGATTCACGACGTTGTCACAGCCGGCGGCTTCACGCGGTTCCGCAAGGTCGCGGAGACGCCGTTCAACCTGGTCTACGAAGCACGCCCCTAACCTCTCTGAGGCGGGCGGTTGCAGAACCGCCCGCCTCTCCTAACACTTAGAGGTCCAACATGACGGTGACCGAGACCAGCGGCCGCGCGCGGTTTCCAGATACAGACGGCTACGCGATCACGCGCGAGGGGCTGCGCCTCCACTACGAGATCTTCGGCAAAGGCGACAAGACGATCGTCTTCCTCCCCGCCAGCCCGATCTCCCACTCGAGACTCTGGAAGGCGCAGATTCACTACCTGGCCCGCCACTTCCGCGTCGTCACGTACGACGGGCGGGGCAACGGGCTGTCCGATTCTCCCGACCCGACGACGTTTTGGAGTGACCGGTTCTATGCCGCGGACTGCCTCACCGTGCTGGATGCGACTGCGACCAGGTCGGCGGTCCTGGTCGGCATCTGCGTGGACGGCGTCTTCCCTTCGATCCTGCTGGCGGCCACGAAACCAGACCGGGTCCAAGGGATAGTGGCGATCGCGCCGGGCGTCGCGCACATAACGCCGCGCCATCCCAACCGGGTGGACGCCGTCGCCGTTTACGACCAGGTCCTTGAAACCAACGAAGGCTGGTTCAAGCTCAACCGGCACTACATGCGCTCGAACTACGCCGACTTTCTCGAGTTCTTCTTCACCCAGATGTTTCCCGAACCTCACTCGAACAAGCAGATCGAGGACGCGGTCGCCTACGGGCTCGACGGCAGCGCCGAAGTCATGACCATGGACGACCGCCATCCGATCCCAGCCTCCAAAGAGGAGGCCGAGGCGATATGTCGCCAGGTGCAGTGCCCGGTGCTGGTGATCCACGGCACGCGCGACGAGTGCCAGCTGCTCGAGCGCGGACGGCTCACGGCGGAGCTCACCGGCGGCCGGCTCGTCACGCTCGAGGGCTCGGGGCACATCCCGAACGCCCGCCATCCGGTCGTGGTCAACAAACTGATCGCGGAGTTCGCCGGCAACGGCTCATCGCCGCACGTCAACATCCGGAGGCACGACACAAAACGCGCGCTGCTCATCAGCTCGCCTATCGGCCTCGGCCACGCGTGGCGCGACGTCGCGATCGCGCGTGAGCTTCGGCGCCAGGTACCTGGGCTGCGCGTCGAGTGGCTGGCACAGCCGCCGCTCACCACCCTGCTCGCGGAGTGCGGCGAGATCGTGCATCCCGCCAGCGTCGAGCTCGCGCCGGAGGCGAGGCATGTCGACGCTGAATCGGGCCAGCACGAGCTGCACGCCTTCAACATGATCCGGCGGATGGACGAGATCCTGTGTGCGAACTTCATGGTCTTTCACGACGTCGTGCAGCAGGAGCACTTCGACGTCTGGATTGCTGACGAAGGCTGGGAGATCGACCACTTCCTGCACGAGAACCCGGAGCTGAAGACCTCGCCCTATGTATGGATGGCGGACTTCGCCGGCTTCCTGCCGATGCCATCGGGTGGCGACCGCGAGGCGTTCCTGACCGCCGATTACAACGCCGAGGTCCTGGAACATGTCGCCGAGCATCCGGGCCTGCGCGATCTCTCGGTCTTCGTCGGCCGGCCGCAGGACGTGGTGCGCAAGAGATTCGGACCTGGTCTGCCCACGATCCCGTCATGGACCAAGGAGCACTTCAAGTTCGCAGGTTACGTGCTGCCTTTCGACCCGGCGGACCTGGCCGATACCAGGAAGATCCGGCGGGAGCTCGACCTCGCTCCGGACCGCCCGCTCATCGTCGCCACCGTCGGCGGCTCGGCGGTCGGGGTCCATCTGCTCCGCCGGATCGTCGACGCGTTCCGGATCCTGCGCAGGGACGTGCCCGAAGCCGAGCTGCTGCTCGTGTGCGGGCCGCGCATCGACCCGAACGACTTCCCCACGGTCGACGGCATGCGCGCCACCGGCTACGTGCACGACCTGTTCAAGACGCTCGCGTGCTGCGACCTGGCGGTGGTGCAGGGCGGGCTCTCGACGACCATGGAACTGGTCGCGAATCGCCGTCCTTTCATCTACATCCCACTGCGGAACCATTTCGAGCAGAACTTCCACGTCGCCCACCGCCTGCGGCGTTACGGCGCACCCGCTCCCACCCAGTACGACGACGCATCGCCCGAACGGCTGGCGCGACAGATGCGCGAGCGACTAGGGGCCAAAGTGATGTACGAACCGGTGCAGACCGACGGCGCTCGCAACGCGGCGTCGTTCATCGCACCACTGATCACCCGCTAGGTCTGTGCTGAAAACGCCGCCTGCGCGCGGCGAGTCTTCCCTGACTTGACAGCCGAGCACAAGGGCCTCACTCCAGAAGACGTCGCCCGGTACCCGCGGCCGGGTATGGCCATCCCCAGGAGGATCAAGTACTCGCCGGACTCGGGTTTCATCACATATCTGTTCAGCAGTGCAGGCGATTTGGCCCTCGAGCTGTGGCGCCTCGACGCCTCAACCGGGCACCAGGAGCGGTGGCTGGCGCCACCCGGCGCAACGACAATCTCCCGCGAAGAAGAGCTGCGCCGCGAACGCACTCGAACGCTAGAGGTGGGCATCACGGACTACTTGTGGGCGGAGAAGGCGAATCTGCTCCTGATGCCGTTCGGTGGCGACCTCTACCGCTGGCGTGAAGGCAGGCTCGAGCAGATTGCGGGCGGAGGCGTTGTCGATCCGAAGGTCACAGCCGGTGGCAGTCGCGTTTTCTTCGTGCGCGACGGTGAAGTGTGGTGCATCGATGACGGCGGTGAGCGCGTCCTCACCACGGGCTCGTCACCGGGTGTGACCAATGGGCTGGCCGAGTTCATAGCCCAGGAGGAGCTGGGACGGGCCAGCGGTTACTGGCCGTCGCCCGATGGGAGCCTTGTCGCCTTCGCGCATGTCGATGAACGGCACATCCCGCTTTACCCGATCGTCCATCAGGGCACCGCGCAGGTCGAGGTCGAGGAGCACCGCTATCCGTTCTCCGGCGCAGCGAACGCGCGAGTGAAGCTCGCGGTGGTTGCGGCGACAGGCGGCAAACCCTTGCATCTGGAACTACCAGATGAGGAGGGCTACATCGCCCGCGTTGACTGGCACCCGGACGGGAGGCTCTTCGTGCAGTGGCTGCGGCGCGACTGGCAACGCATCACCCTGCTCGCATATCAACCGACCACCGGCGAGCGCGTGGAGATCCTCGTAGACGAGGTCAAGCCGTGGGTGAACCTGCACAACGACCTGCGCTTTCTGCCCGCGACCGGTGAGTTCACGTGGTCGTCGGAGCGCACGGGGTTCCGGCACCTCTACCTGCACGCGCCGGACGGCCGGATGTTGCGCCAGATCACGCACGGCGATTGGCCCACAGAGACGGTCGTGGCGCTGGACAGCGACCGGCGCGAGGTCTACTTCACCGGCTGGCTTCGGACACCGGTCGAACAGCACCTGTTTCGGGTGTCGCTGGATGGAGGCGAACCCGTGCGGCTGACTGCCGACCCGGGCATGCACGCGGTCGAGATCGCGCCGGACTTCTCCAGCTTCGTCGACATGCACGACAGCCGCGCCCGCCCGCCGAGCGTGACGGTCCGCGGAATGAAGGGCGAGAGCCGGCACACGCTGCACGCATCGGCTGCGGTTGACCTCGACATCGCACCGCCGGAGTTGCACGAGCTCTCGATCGACGGAGGCGTGCGGCTGCATGCGGCGGTCTACCGTCCGCCCGGAAGCGACCACGCTCCGGTGGTCGTGGAGGCCTACGGAGGTCCGACCGCGCAGACAGTCACTGACAGCTGGTCGATGACCGTCGACCTGCGCGCACAAATGCTGGTCGAGCAGGGGTTCATCGTTCTGAAGGTCGATAACCGTGGCTCGGCACGCCGTGGCCTCGCATTTGAGGCACCGATCGCGAGGCACATGGGCGACGTCGAGGTGCATGACCAGGTCGCCGGGGTGCGCTGGCTCGAGTCACTCGGCATAGCCGACACTTCGAGGGTCGGGATCACTGGCTGGAGCTATGGCGGCTACATGACCCTGATGTCGCTGCTCAAAGCTCCCGACGTCTTCAAGGCCGGAGTGGCCGGGGCACCGGTGACGGATTGGGACGGTTACGACACCGGCTACACGGAGAAGTACATGGGCACGCCGCAGAACAACCCGGACGGTTACCGCGACGCGTCCGTGATCACGTACGCCGCGTCACTGCGCGGCCGCCTGCTGTTGGTGCACGGCATGATCGACGAGAACGTCCATTTCCGGCATACCGCCCGGCTCATCCAGGCGCTGATTGATGCCGGCCGTCCATACGAAACACTGCTCTATCCGAACGAGCGCCACCTGCCGCGGTCAGAGCGCGACCGGGCGGATATGGAGCGCCGGCTGCTGGAGTTCTTCAAGAAGCACCTCGCGTGATCTCAGCCAGTCGCTGCCACGCGGGCGACATCTTACTCGTGGAAGTCGCGACGAGCTGCGCAAACGCGGGTTCGACACCACGCGCGCTTCCGTCCTCCTGCTTGCGCCCCTGCTGCGCCATCCACCGGCGTGCGCGGGCAGCCAGCCTGGCCAGGCGCGGGTCGTCCGGCGACCAGTCGTACGCCGCGTCGTAACTGCGGTAGATGGCGCGGAACTCCGGGTCATTCATGATCACGCGCCTTTCCGCCAGCACGGCCGCGGCGCCCCCCGGCGAGACCGATTGCAGGAGGATCCACATCTCGCGTTCCATCTGGACGCTGCGTTCGCTCACGCCTGCGTCGCGCAGCCTGTCCAGGTAGTCGGCCACCTCCGACGAAACAAACAGGCGATCGCCGCCCGTCAGCCGCCGGAGCCGTTCGCGCGCCTGCGCGATCTCCCTCGAGCGCTTCTGCAGCGAGCGATCGATGTCCGAGATCGCGGCGGCGAAGGGCTCTGGGTCAGCCGCCAGCAGTTCCTTGATGCGCGCCAGTGGGACGCCCGCCTCGGCGAGCGTCCTGATCTTGATCAGCCTGATCGCGTGCTCGGCCGTGTAACGCCGGTAGCCCGACGCGTCGCGCGGCGGCTCCTCGAGGAGGCCGACGCGGTGGTAGTGCCGTACGGTCTTGATCGTGACGCCCGCGTAATTCGCGAGCTGGCCGATCGTGATCGACCGGGTGGCCGCCATCACCTCATCTCGTCGCGCGGCGGAACCTCGCCTGCGCCAGCAGAAATCCGGCCACCGCGATCGCTGCGCACCACGCCACGGCAGCGTACTCGGCACCTCCGGCCGGTGCGCCAGTGAGCAGTGCTCTCAACGAATCCACCAGCGGCGTAAATGGCTGGTTCGCCGTGAACCATCTGACCGCAACCGGCATACTCGCAGCCGGCACGAACGTGCTGGAGAGGAATGGCAGGAGCAGCGTGATCGGCAGGGTCGAGCTGTTGGCGCCGGCGACGCTCTTCGCCACGACGCCGATGGCGACTGACAACCAGGCCAGCCCGAATGCGAACGCCGCGACCAGCCCGATCACCGCCAGCCATTGGCCGACTGAAGCCTGGGGCCGGAAGCCGATGAGCAGCGCTACAGCGATCAGCACAGCAGTGCTGGCCAGCGTGCGCACCACATTGCCGCCGACGTGGCCGAACAGCAGGGCCGCGCGGCTGACGGGCATGGTGCGGAACCGGTCGAATATGCCGCCGGTCATGTCGAGACAGACGGTGATCGCGGTGGTCGACGATCCCGCCGCCGCGGTCATGATCAAGATGCCCGGCACCAGGTAGTTGACGTACGGCATCCCGCGCGCCGCGCTGCCAAGTCCGCTGCCGATCGGTCCGCCCAGGATGTAGTCGAAAAGCAGCAGCATCACCACCGGGACTGCGATCGAGCCGATCAGCGCGAGCGGGAATCGCACCGTGTGCCTGAGCTCGCGCCCAAGCATCGTCAAGCAATCTTGAATGATCATTGCGACCTCTCCTTGGTGGACCCGTTGGCGGTCAGGGCGAAGAACACGTCGTCGAGGTCCGGTGTGTGAATGGACACGTCTTCGAGCGCAACGTCCTCGCCGACGCGCGAGAGCACCGCGCGCAGCGGCCCGCCTCTGCCGTCACTGGGCACCCGCAGCACCAGCTGGCCGGCCTCGCGCGTGCCTTCGGGCAGCGACTTGGCCGCGGTGGCAAGCGAGGTTTCATCGGCAAAGCGCAGGCTGATGTGAGCGCCGGGGATCTGCCGCTTCAACTGCTCCGGCGTGCCTTCGGCCACGATTCGCCCGCGGGCGAGAACGGCGATGTGGTCCGCCAGCCGGTCGGCCTCCTCGAGGTACTGGGTAGTCAACAGGATGCTGACGCCATCCTTGTCGACCAGGTCTCGGATGATCTGCCACATCGTCTGCCGGCTGTTCGGATCGAGGCCCGTGGTTGGCTCGTCCAGGAAGATCAGCCTCGGACTGCCCATCAGAGTCATCGCCAGGTCAAGGCGCCGCTTCATGCCGCCGGAGTAGGTCGCCGGCGGTCGCTTCGCGGCGTCGACCAGGTCGAAGCGCTCCAGCAACCAGGCACTTCGCGCGCGCCTTTGGTCGGAAGGCACATGGAGCAGGCTGCCCATGAGCAGCAGGTTCTCCTGGCCAGTCAGCAGATCGTCGACGGCGGAGAACTGGCCTGTGACACCGATCACGCCGCGCACCGCGACTGCCTGGCGACGCAGGTCGAACCCCATGACGCTGGCCGTCCCGGAGTCGGGGACGATCAGCGTGGACAGGATCTTGACCATCGTCGTCTTGCCCGCGCCGTTCGGACCCAGCAGCGCTGCGACCGACCCGATCTGCAGGTCCAGGTCGACGCCGTCGAGCACGAGGTGGTCGCCAAAGGATTTGCGGACGTTTTTCGCCGATACCGCCTTGTCTGTTTTGCCCATGCACACATGCTCGAACCCTTCCCCTGGGTCAATGTCAAGGGCAATTTTTCGGGCCGCTTATGCTGGTCCGCGTGACTGAGACAGACGTCAAGCTCGAGGACGGTCGCACCCTCCACGCGTACGACGCGCGATCCGAAGGCGACAGTGATCGCCTGCCGATCTTCTGGCACCACGGCACGCCCAACATCGGCGAGCCGCCCGAGCCTCTATTTGCAGAAGCCGCGAAGCTTGGTCTCCGCTGGGTCTCTTACGACCGGCCGGGTTACGGAGGTTCGACTGTCGACGGCGGACGCAACATCGCGTCAGCCGCGTCAGATGTTGCTGCCATCGCCGACGCTCTGGGCATCGAGCGCTTCGCCGTCATGGGTCACTCGGGCGGGAGCATGCACGCGCTCGCCTGCGGCGCCTTGTTGCCAGAACGCGTGGCCTGCTCAGTGTGCGTTTCGAGCCTGGCCCCAATCGCCGGATCGGGGCTCGACTGGTTTGCGGGCATGGCCCCAGCCGGCGAAGCTGAGCTGAGAGCCGCGGTGGCCGGCCGCGCAGCCCTGGCGCATCACCTGGCGACTTCGGACTTCGACCCGGGCATTTTCACGGACGCCGACATGGCCGCGCTCAAAGGCTCCTGGTTGTGGCTGTGGAACGTGGCGGGCAAGGGAATGCTCAGCGGCCCCGACGGGATGATCGATGACGACCTTGCGCTGGTCAACGAGTGGGGCTTTGAGCCGCGCCGCGTGAGCACACCAGTCCTTTTCCTGCACGGCGGCGATGACCGCATCGCGCCGCTGGCCCATGCCAAGTGGCTGGCGGGCCAGTGTCGACGCGCGGAGCTGTGGGTCCGGCCGGAGGACGGCCATGTCTCGGTCCTCAGCTCAGCGGTCGCGGCGATGGAGTGGGTCATTCAGCATGCCGCGACGACAGCGCCCTAGCCAGTTCTAAGCTAGGCCAGTCCCCCGACCACTTGGGCCCAATTGGCGGCATCGGAGCCCTTGTTTGGCGCCATTTGTGCCCGAATGGTTGTGTCCGCGAGGGCGTGACGGACCTGCATCACAACCGCGCTCCCGGCTCCGTACACATCAGCCGCGGTGAATCGCAGCATCTGGAGGCCCATGGCGATGAGACCGTTCTGACGCCGGTTGTCATCGACCAGGCGATCGCGATGATTGCCACCATCGAATTCAATGGCCACGCCCTGGCGGCGATAGAGCAGGTCGGGCCGGCCCACGAAGCGGCCGCTCAGATCGTGAATCGAAACTTGAACCTCGGGTCGCGGGAGCCCGGCCAGCACCAGGAGCATCCGCAACCGAGTTTCCATCGGCGATTCTGCGTCAGGCTCCGCCAGCTTCACCACCCGTCTGAGCCGGGCGATGCACCTCGCACCTGGATGTTCGGCCACATGTGCACGCAGCTCATCGATATCGACCAGCCCCGCGTGAAGAAACATGTCCGCCGCAACGACTCCTTCAGTGATCGACCTCGTACCGGCAAGGTCCAGCACGGTGCGGTGCGGGGTCGTCACCGGCAACCCGCGACGACGCACCACGTCATCGGCACTGAGACAGGTCCGCCGGACCAGCGTGCCTGCCAGGCGACTGCTACCGCTTGGTTCTGGAATGGTGACTTCGATGGGATCGCACGGGGACACGTCCAGACCATGCAGCCAGGCTGCGGTCCACCCGCTGAACGCAGCCTCGACAGGCATTCGCCGTGCGACCGCTGACAGCACGAGATGCGGACTCTCCTTCAAACCCGTCCACCGATAGATGCCTGCGCCCATCGGGTGGTAGGCGCCTGTCCGGAGCCGGCCGCGGGTCACACCCTGATCAGCAGCTTCAGCGAGCGTGAACGGTCCGGTTCGGAGTGCAGTCGGCACTCGAGGTCGGCGTGGCACTGATCCAGCATCGCTACGCCACCGGCTGCAGCACAACGCTGCCGGTTAAGACGAAACGGCTGCCCGCGACTGCCAACAGTGCCCAATTGGCCGTGCGGGACAGCGGGGATGCGACCGTTTGTGCCCGAATGGCTGGGTACTTCGGGCGCTAGAGCCGGCGCGCGTCGACGATCCGCTGCAGGAATTTCTGCGTCCGCGGCTCGCGCGGGTTCGAGAAGATCTGATCGGGAGGCCCCTCCTCCAGGATCACGCCGTCGTCGAGAAAGCAGACGCGGTTGGCGATCTCGCGCGCAAAGCCCATCTCGTGGGTCGCGATCAGCATCGTCATGCCTTGCTCCGCGAGGCTCCTGATCACCCCCAGCACCTCGCCTACGAGCTCAGGGTCGAGCGCGGATGTCACCTCGTCGAGCAGCAGCAGGCTCGGACCCATGGCCAGCGCGCGCACGATCGCGACGCGCTGCTGCTGGCCACCGGACAGCCGGTCCGGGTACTCGTCACGCTTCTCCGCCAGGCCAAAGCGGCGCAGCAGCTCGGTGGCTTCGGCCTCTGCGCCGGCCGGCGACTTCCCCAACACTCGGATCGGCCCCAGCGTGATGTTCTTCAGCACCGTCATATGCGGGAAAAGGTTGAAGGCCTGGAAGACGATGCCGATCTGGCGCCGGACGGTGTTGACGTTCGCGCCGGGCATGCTGATCTCAGTACCCAACAGCTCGATCACGCCGGCGTCGATCGGGGCCAGCAGGTTGATGCACTTCAGCAGCGTCGACTTGCCAGACCCCGAAGGCCCGATTAGGCACACGACTTCGTGCGATCGGATCGCCATGTCTACGCCGCGGATCACCTCGGTGCGGCCGTAACGCTTGTGCACGCCCTGCAGGCGCACCACCGTCTGCACGCTCACGCCGCCACCTCACCGTGGCGCTGCGCGCGATCTCGCGCGATGAGGTAGTCGGTAAAGCGGGCCAAAGGCACGGTGAGGATGAGGAACAGCAGGGCCGCCACCGTGTAGCCGGAGTAATTGAAAACGGTCGAGCTGTAGATCCCGGCCGCGCGGTTGGCCTCGATGACGCCCAGCACCGCCACGAGGGCCGTGTCCTTCTGCAAGCTGATGAAATCGTTCAGCAGTGGCGGAATAACCCGGCGGACGGCCTGCGGTATTACCACGAAACGCAGCGCCTGCCATTCCGTCAG
>JACXTT010015082.1_pt1 | contig 10051 bp, 10 predicted proteins | sample 9270951 | NCBI WGS metagenome assembly JACXTT01 (sample SAMN15532306, study PRJNA645909) | rock metagenome | isolation source: weathered quartz diorite | place: Puerto Rico | collected 2017-06-21
GTCACGCCGGTCCGGGCTCCCTAGAACGCGTGCTGCAGAGGCGAACAGGGACCCGGACCCCCGCCTGAGTGCCCCGGAACCCGGGTGCAGCAGCTTGACATATACCAGGACAACGCCCAGATCCGCCTGGTCCGACGGCCATGGGCGTGGCTCGTCCGACATGGGTTCATCGAGGACGCCTCGCTCTGCCCCAAGTGCGATGGGTCGATGCGCTGGCTCGTGGTTGCCGTCGAGCCGGATGACATTGCCTCGCTGCTTGCTCGCCACGACCTCGCCGCCCCGCGAGCGCCTCGGCCGCGCGCTGCGCCGCCCGCGCAACTGCTGCTGCCCTTCGGGCGTGATGGTTGATCGCCGCGCACCGTTCCGCTTCGCCGCAACTTTCGCCTCGCGGTCGGCGCACCGGGATCGTGCACGGTTCAGTCGCAGGAACGTGTTCGCCTTCAGCTTGGGCGTCGCTTCCCATAAAGTGCTGCAACTTGTCGGTCTGGTCACCGGGAAGACACGTGTGGGCGGGGTCGGTCCGCAACACTATCCGCGTACCTGGGGCGCATGGACGTCGAGCCGACAACTGCGTGCAATGGCGATTGCGACATGCGTCAAGTCACCGCGACCACCTGTAATCCGATCGAGTAGGCCCGGAGCACGACACCATCGTCGCGAACCCATGACGAAAGAAGACATATACGCGGACAGCCACGGGACCGATATGGTTTCACCTCCCGCCGTCGTGTTGTGGTTGATGTGTTGGCCGTCGTGCGCCAATGCCTGTCGGTGTTCCATCGCCCGTTGGGCGCGCTACAGGGGCGGCGCACAGCAGACTGTGAGTGCGTTGGGCTTGAGCTGCACGCCGCCGGATGCTTGCCCGCCTTGCGCTTGGCATGCCGGGCCGGTGACGGCGACTTTGATGCTGCCCGCGCCGTCCATGTACCAGCCGAGGTAGCACGCGCCGTCGATGGGGTTGTCGCCCTTGGGGGTACCGCTGCAATCGGTCGACGCGTACGCGGAGACGGTGCCGCTGCACTTGCCGGCACCGGGCGCGCCGCACGTGCATTGCGAGCACGCTCTCGTGTCGATGACTTGGCTGAGGTCGTCGACGACTTGGTGGGCGACTGGGTACGACGCGGGGCACTCTCCGGGGCCTTGCCGGTACACGCAAAGGGCGCCGCCCTGCGGGAGCGGCGCCACGCAGGTGCCGGCGCTGCACGAGCCAGTCGCAGCGTCGTGCGTGCACACGAGCGCCACCGCTCCGAGGGCGAGCGCTGGGATCGTTTGCATCGCGTCGGGCGTGCACGAATTGCTGGTGGCGGCGGAGAACGAGTGCGGCTTGTCGAGGGGAACCGGCAGGTTTCCTTGAGCGCATCCCACGGTCAGGTTGGTGGTGTTCGCGGCGCCGGGGCACGCGTTCGAATAGACACTGAGGGTGGGGGCGGCACACGCGGGGCCGCACTTGCACGTGCACGACGGCGGATCGGCGACGAGGAGTTGGCCCGCGCGCACCGTCGCTTTCGCACAGCCTTGTTTCGCGGCGTCGCCCGAGAGGAACGTGACCGGGCCGGTCCATCCCGATGGGACTTGAGGCGCGCACACAGCGCACGTACCGCCCGCTCCCCCGCCGCCTGTCGTGGCATTCGGCGAGCCCGTCGCGGTGGTCGCTTGCCCGGAGCTCACGCTGTACGTCGTGACACCCGAGCCACCCCCGCCGCCCGGAAGCGGCTTGCCCTCCTCGAAGCCGAAGATCTGGGCGCAGCCCGACAGCGCGGTGCCCGTCGCGAGGAGATGTCCCACGACTCCCGTTCGAAGAGCTTTCATTCCCAGCTCCCCGCAACGGCGAAGCCCGAAGGGCTGAACCCGAGGCGCGGCGCGGATCGGCTGCTCGGCGCGGTGAACCACAGGGTAAACGCGGCCGCCGCGGCAGCCCCGGCAAAGGCGAACGTGACGTTCGCGCCCATTGCCTTCGCGAACGCACCGCGACGGTCCGTCAGGCCTTCGTCATCGCAGAAGTTGTCGGCGTCGCAGTGGCCGTCCGACTTGCCGTATTGCGCCTTTGCGAGCCCCGCAAATGTCCCACCGGCAATGACGCCGAGCAGCGCGACGGCGCCGACGGCGATCGCCGCCGTCCGCTGTGGACCGAGGGGAGGCGTACCGCCGGACGCGACCGCGGGCGAAGACGCACGGGCTGTCGGCGGCGTGACAGGCCGGGGCGTCGGCGGGGATGGTGCGACCACGAGCTCGATCAGCTTGTTCTTCTGTCCCTGGGCGAGCACAACGGAACGTTCGGCCGCGACGCCTCCGACGACCACGCGGATCACGTGCCCACCGGGGTCGACTTCGATCGGCTTGCCGTTCGCGGTCGCTGCGGTGCGCCTCCCATCGATCCAGACGACGGCGTCCGCGAGATCGACGCCCGCCGACGTGCGCGCCACGACCACGACCGTCGGAATGCTCTCTTGGATTGTTGCGAGCAGTTTCGCGCACTCGGGCCGCACGAAGTCGGGGCAGCTCGCAGCTCCACAACGCGTGGCGTCACGCTTGGCCGCAAGCAGTCGACCCGCGAGCTGCTCCGATTGGGTGAGCTCGAACGCGTCAGCACAAGCCTTCGCTTCATCGTCGGCTCGTGCCGCGGAGGCCACGGCCGCGACGAACGCAACGGCGACCACAGCGGCCGTTCGCGCGGTGATCATAAGCACTCCCTCCGGACGCGGCGGATCCCGCTCGCATCGACGTAGAATGGTTTGTCGCAGAAGGTCGGCTTGCCCGTCGGCGGCGGCACCGTCGCGGATGCGGCCGTGCTCGCGGTTGGACGCGGCGACCTTGGCGGCTCGGCGGCAATAATCGGAGCGGCATCTACTGTGGCCCGCGGTGAAGGCGCAGCGGCTGGCAGTGAGTCCACGTGCGTGGAGATTGCCGTGGGCGGCGCAGCGGCTTGCTGCACGCGTTGCGGAGGTTTGTCGGCGCCGACGGGAGCTGAAGTCGCCTCGAGTCGCACCGTCGGCGTACGCGCGGCTCGTATCGCGAACGGCACCAACGCGCCCGCGGCAGCGCCGAATGCGATGATCCCGAGGGCGATCCGAACGTTGCCGGGTTTGGCGTGGCGCACGGTGACGGTGGTGGTCGCCGACATGAGCCCGAGCGTCTCGACCTTCGATCGCTGCGACTGATCCGAGGCGCCGCGAAGCGATGCCGGTCGTAACTCCTCGCGAGTGACTCGCAGCGCTGCCGCGAAATCGCGGGCGAAATCCTGGGGCGCGTCGAACCGCTCTGCAGGGTCGCGCGCCAGCGCGCGGGCGAACCAGGCGTCCACGTCCGCGGGCAGGTCGGCACGGACGATCGTTGCGGAAGTGAATTTCGCCGCGCACACCGCCACGGCGATCGCGGCTGGGGTGGCGCCGGTGAACGGGAGCGCCTGGGTGAGCATCTCGTAGGCAGAGACGGCGAGCGCCCACAGATCCGCTTGGCCGTCGATCGCCTTGGAATCGAGCAGCTGCTCCGGGCTCATGTACGTGGGCGTGCCGAACACGTCGCCGGTGGACGTCAAGGCGCGCGCAGGCGTGTCGCTCTGCTTGGCGATGCCGAAGTCGAGGATCTTCACGAACAACTCACCCGCCGAGTCCGTGAGGAACAGGTTCTCGGGCTTGATGTCGCGGTGGACGATGCCAAGGGCGTGGGCCTTGGCGAGGGCGTTCGCGGTCTGATCGACGATGGCCGCCGCTTCCGCCGGCGCGAGAGACGCTCGTACGATTCGCGCCGCAAGGTTCTCGCCCTCGAGCAGCTCCATGACGATGAACGGCGTACCGTCAGACATCGTGCCGTGGTCGAAAATCTGGACCACGTGCGGATCCTTGATGCGGGAGGCCACTTGGGCCTCCGCGGAGAAACGAGCAGCGAGCGCTGGTTCGCGCTGCAGCAGCTCGGGGAAGATGAACTTCACGGCAACGTCGGTGTGGAGCCCGAGGTGCTCGGCAACCCAAACGGCGCCCATGCCGCCCTCGCCCAAACGGCGCTTCAGCCGCACGTTGGCGGTCACCATCACCCCGCTCGCCAGCTGCATGTGCCTTCGCTTCGACCGCGCCGCCCGGGACCCGCGGTTCGTCCTCGACGAACCAGGTTCGCCCTGGACGAACCTACTGTCAAGGCGGATGCCTCGCCGTACGACGCCCGACCCGCTTGCCCTGGCCATCGGCCAGCGGATCAAGCAGCTGCGGGAGGCGGCGGGCCTCACGATCGAGAAGCTCGCCTACGAATCCGAGGTGGGCTCGAAGGGCTATCTGTCCGACATCGAGAAAGGGCTCGCCCTCCCGAGCCTCACCAAGCTGAAAGACATCGCTACGTCGCCTACGACTCCAACTACACCGGCGTCTTCGATAACAAGGTGCACATGCGCGCCAACCTGGCCATCGTCGACCTCGGCAACGGCACGATCAACGAGACGCCGCAAGTGCTCGCGACACGCGTGTATCCATCCTCGTTCGGGCAGTTCGATGCGTTCGCCAGCATCACCACCGCGAGCTTGTTCTCGACCGGCGTGGGCTGGTTTTTCTACGCGCAGGAAGAGAACCGCTCCTCCGGCGTGAGCAATCCGTGCAAGACCATCTACATCGGGCAGACCCACGCCAACCTAGGCCTCGACGCCAACTGGATCGATCGCGATCTCGACACGGCAACGCCGTTTCCGACCCTCTTCAAGGGCGGAGCCGACTACGTAGGCATCATCAAACGAGGACTCCCGGGCGGCGATCTCTTCCCGACGTGGCACAGAGCAGCACTATCGAGCGGCGCATGCGCCACCTGCAACGCGGCCACTCCGCCGGGCCCGTACGCGCTCGGTATCTTCGGGGTGAACGTGACGCCATGACGCCGTGGCGCGTGTTGGCGCCCACGTGGCTGGGTGCTGCGGGATGGTCGATTGCCCATTGTGGAAGCCAGGTGGTCGTCGACGCGGGCGCGGGTGGCGCGCGGACAGAAATGAGCGCGATGGTTTCGAGCGCCGCACCCGAAGCATCAAGCGCCATGGCGCTCACGACCTCGACGGGAACGCCGTGCACCCCCAAGAGCTGCGCCGAGCTCGGCGTCAACTGCGGCCAACTCGACGACGGCTGCGGCAAGGTGCTCGACTGCGGCGCGTGCACACCGCCCGAGACCTGCGGCGGCGGCGGGACGGCCCACGTGTGCGGCAAGAAGTGCTTGCCCACGACCTGCCAAGCGCACGGCTGGAACTGCGGCAATCCGCCCGACGGCTGCGGTGGCACACTCGAGTGTGGGACGTGCAGTTTGTGCGATCCCAAGTGCTGCTTCGGAAACGGAGACTATACTGGGTGCGGCTTCGGCGGCGAAGCGTTCAAGTGCGGGTGTAGCACGGGTCTTTGTTTCTTGACGTGCAAGGACTATGGCCCTGCGGCCTGCGGGACCATCTACACCGGATGCGTGAACGGGCTCGTCGACTGCGGCACCTGCACGCCACCGCAGACTTGCGGCGGCGGCGGCAAAGAGCACTTGTGTGGGCCATGATTCGTCTCGGCCGCGCCACCCAGTACTCCGTGAGCGGGGGGATAGAGTTGAAGGTCCTCACGCAGTAGCCGGGCCTCCATCTCGCGGGATTTCTCATATGCATCGAGCACCTCCTGAACTGCCTTACGCTTGGCCTCAGGGACGTCCTACAGCTCGGAGGACGCGTCGTGCGGCGCCGCGCGGCCTCGCGGCGCAAGTAGCGGACGTCGCCCGAGACCATCGGGATTCGGCGATTCCAACCGTGCCGCACCAACGCCGCCGCCAGGCTCGACTGCCGCGTGACCTCTGGAACTTCACCGGGTGAATCGCCGATTCCGCGCGCAGATCATCGCGACGAAAACCGGGTGTTTCTCGTCATCTTTCCTGACGTCGCTCGGACGGTAGAGCGCCAAGGGTTTTCGCGGCCTTCGTGGTGGAGGGCCAGGAAATAGGGGCTGAAAATTGCCGAAAGACACCTCGGTGAGGATGAGGGCGCGACCGGCAGGGTCTATGATCAGTAGGCTAGGATGCGTCGCAGGCGTTATCGTTCCGTAACATTCCGCGAGCTTAGCAAGCTCATCGGTTCGGTACCGGGGATCCCGGAGCCGGCAGTGAGGCCCGTGGCGAACCAGGTGTTCCGCACGCTGCATGAGCCTCCCGAGCTCTTGGCGGCGCTCCGACACCTCGATGCCGCTGCGGCCGAGCTCCGCGAGTGGTGGGCCGAGGACGCGTCCAGCGACCCGCGCTTCCCGGTCGAGCTACGTGACGCCCTCGACGCAGGGGCGCGCGCCCAACGTGCCTTCGCACGGCGTACCTGGCGGCGCGCGGTCGGCGACGAGGGCATCGAGGACGTCACGACCTGCCCGGAGTGGCGCTTCGCGGAGCTTGCCACGGCTTGCAAGAACATCCTCTGGGAGCACGGCTTGACCACCGAGGGAAAGACCCCGGACCCCACGGTGGCCACCGTCCTCACGGCCATCGCCGAGCTCGTCTGGCCACCGAAGAAGGGGGCTCCGCGCGACCCGGACGCCGTCATCCGCGAGGCGCGCGGCGGACGGCTCCCTGGGCAACAACCGGCGGCAAGCCGCACGGCGCGCTCCGCGGCCCGACGGCTCATCGGTGAGGGGTACGTGAACGTTTTCACCGAGCCGGACGAGGACGAGATCGTCTGGCTGCCCGAGGTCACGCCCGGCGATCGGACATAGATTCTTTGGCCATGTCCGTGGCCGCGCGATGCGCGTTCGGCACGATGGCTTCGGAAGTGCGGTCATGCCCAGCCGAATCGCGCCCAGGATCTTGCAGGCCGCCGGTGAGCCCTCGGAACCCGCGCGGTGGTTGTCGCTGCCGGCCGCGGCGGCGCTTCTCGACATGTCGCCGGACGCCCTGCGTCGCGCGGTCGAGCGGCACGCCATCCGCGCGCCCGACGGCGGCATCGAGGCGACCATCGACGGAGTCCGGGCCCGGAAATTCGGGCGTCGCTGGCGAGTGTGTTTCTCGGAGCGATGGGCGCCGGGGCCGCGGCGCTGACGCTGCCAGATCCCGTCGCGGAAGAGCATGGCGTGGGGTAGCGTTGGGAGGTCGCGCGTGAGCGACCGCCCATAGGAGCAACACCATGGGCGTTTGGAGACATGGCTTCCGCAAGGAAGTCCGGGGCGGCAGGCCCCGTTTGGTCATTGATTTTCGGTACCGAGACAACGAGGGGAAGAGCCAGCGCTTCCGCCGCGATGCCGCCGTGCAGACGGCGACCGCTGCGCGCGCCGAGGCGGCTCGGCTGATGGCCCTCGCGGCGCGGACCGGCTCGCCATTCGAGGCACCGGGCCCGCCCACCTTCGAGATCTTCGTCGAGGAGCAGTACCGGACGCTATTCATGCCGCGGCTGCGGCCTGGCACGCGTATCCGGTACGACGGAATCTTTCGGCAAGGCGTCGCCGAACACTTCGGACCACTGCGACTCGATCAGCTCGGGCCGCAGGAGGTTCGGCGCTACGCGGCGGGCCTCCTCGAACGCGGTGTAAGCCCGCGCGGGCACGTCGACCTCGTGGCCGGCGTCCTGCGCGCGGCCGTGGAGTGCGGGCATCTCGCCGAGATGCCCAAGCTGCCGCGCTACAAGCCCAACGAGAAGCTCCCCGACGCGCCAACGGTCGAGGAGGTCACCAACATGCTGGAGTGCGCTGAGGGTTGGCTGCGGGTAGCCGTCGCGCTGGCCGTCTACGCCGGCCTACGGCAGGGCGAGGTGCGTGGGCTCAAGGTGGGGGACATCGACTTCGCGTCGGGCCTCCTCTACGTGCGCCGGGCCTTCAGCGAGGACGAGCTCGTGGCGACCCCGAAGGGAAAACGAGATCGCGTGGTGCCGCTTGCCTGGGAGCTACGGCAGATCATCGCGCCGGCGGTGAAGGACAGACTCCCGGGAGCCTTCGTGGTCGTCGACAAGGGGAACGTCCCCCGGCGCCAGCAGGTGCTTCACCAGCTGAAGCGCCTGCAGACCGCGTACGGCTTGCGCGAGCGGAGCTTCCACAGCCTGCGGCACTTCTTCTGCTCGCGCCTGCTCCAAACTGGGGCGAGCGTCGAGGCGGTGCGCGTCCTCGCAGGACACCGCGAGCTGAAGACCACCGAGCGCTACTTGCACGCCACGGACGCCGAACTGGTGCGGGCGGTGGGCAGACTGGGAAACCGCGGGCAGTGACGGGGAAATGCGTTTCGGCACCGCCTCTTAAGTAATCGTATTGCTTTGTTTTTTTGCGAGTCCGGTCGGGGCGGCCAGATTCGAACTGGCGACCCCTTGACCCCCAGTCAAGTGCGCTAACCAGGCTGCGCTACGCCCCGAACGCCCGCGGGGCTTGGCGGCCGCGCGAGCCGGTGCACCGTACTAAAGCTACCGGGGGATGCAAGCGGGCTTGCGCAGCACTCGGCGGAAATCTTAGGCTCGGAGCTTCCCGCGTTCGGGGGAGAGGCAACCATTGGCAGCGCAGCAGGAAGAAGAAGTCCTTCAGACCGACATCGGCGGCGAGGTCGGTCCCCGTGAAAACGGGGACGACGGCGACAAGAAGCGCAAGAAGAAGAAGCACAAGCGCAAGGGCAAGAAGAGAAAAAAGAAGGACAAGGCGCGCGCCGCGGAAGGCGAGGCGGCGACCGGCAACGGCGCGGCCGAAGGCGACGGCGCGGGCGACGCGGCCGACGACAAGGGCGACAAGCGCGGCGACGGCAAGGGCGTCTCGAAGAAGTTCTACGAAAAGGAGCTGGCGCGCCTCACCACCGAGCTCGTGAAGCTGCAGTACTGGGTGAAGCACAAGGGCCTGCGCGTCATCGTGCTGTTCGAGGGGCGCGACGCAGCCGGCAAGGGCGGCGTCATCAAGACCATCGCGGCGCCGCTCAACCCGCGCGGCTGCCGGGTCGTGGCGCTCGGCACGCCGACCGAGCGCGAAAAGACCCAGTGGTACTTCCAGCGCTACGTGGAGCACCTGCCGGCCGCGGGAGAGATCGTGCTGTTCGACCGCAGCTGGTACAACCGCGCCGGCGTCGAGCGCGTGATGGGCTTCTGCTCGGGCGACGAGTACCGCGAGTTCTTGCAGTCGTGCCCGGAGTTCGAGCGCATGCTGGTGCGCTCGGGGATCATCCTGGTGAAGTACTGGTTCAGCGTGTGCGACGACGAGCAAGAGAAGCGCTTCCGCGAGCGCGCCGAGACGCCCACCAAGCGCTGGAAGCTGAGCCCGATGGACCTCGAAGCGCGCTCGCGCTGGGTCGAGTTCTCGAAGGCCAAGGACGCGATGTTCGACCACACCGACAACAGCGACGCGCCGTGGTGGGTGGTGAACGCCGACGAGAAGCGCCGCGCGCGGCCCAACTGCATCACGCATTTGCTGAGTCAAATCAAGTACAAGGACGTGCTGCCCAAAGATCCGCTCAAGTTCCCGAAGCGCCAAGGCGACAGCGAGTACCAGCGACCACCGCGCGAAAAGCAGCGCTTCGTGCCCGAGGCGTATTGACGGAAAATGAGCCGAACTGGCGGGCTCCGGCGTCGTAAGCCGCAGAGGAGCACCCCACCATGTCGAAGACTCTGTTCAGCCTTGCGGCCCTCGCGTTGTTCGGCGCCGCCGCCTGCGGCCCGGCCACCCCGGCCGCGGATGCCCCCAAGAGCGGCGACACGGCGGCCCCGAAGGCGGACGCCGCCCCGGCGGACAAGGCGGCCGACAAGCCCGCCGACGCGCCCAAGCCCTGACGCAACCACAGCACTTCACGGCTCTCGCTCGGCGCCGCCGAGATGCGCCCCTCCTCCCGCAAATCGAGTAGGTGCGATCGGCCCCCCGAGCGTGAGCCGTTTTTTTATGCGTCGAACGCGAAGCCGTCTTCGGCGTAGATGCGATCGAAGGTGGCCGCGAAGCTGTGCTCGATGGCCTTGCGCTTGAGCTTCATGGTCGGCGTGAGCTCGCCGCGCTCTTGCGAGAAGTCGCGATCGAGGACCACGAAGCGCCGCACCTGCTCGACGCGAGCGAGCTCGGCGTTGCCGGCGCGCACCGCGGCCCGGATGCGCTCGCCCAGCTCGGGGCGCGCGACCACGCGGGCCATGGCG
>JACXTT010015083.1_pt1 | contig 10049 bp, 9 predicted proteins | sample 9270951 | NCBI WGS metagenome assembly JACXTT01 (sample SAMN15532306, study PRJNA645909) | rock metagenome | isolation source: weathered quartz diorite | place: Puerto Rico | collected 2017-06-21
GGGCCTCGGCGAGGGCGCCGTCCACGAGCCGCTCGCGCTCCTGGCGTCCGCCGATCTCCGCCGCCCGCAGCGCCAGGTTGGGCCGCGCGAAGCCGCGCACGATCTGCGGCGTGTCCGGCGGCAGTCCGAGCCGTGCCAGGATCTCGTCGCGCACGACGGGCGTGGCGGTCGCCGTGCACGCGAGCACGCGCGCGCGGGGAAGGTCGCCGAGCACCGCGCCGATCTCGAGATACTCCGGGCGGAAGTCGTGGCCCCACTCGCTAATGCAGTGGGCCTCGTCGATCGCCACCAGCGGGCAGTCGATCTCGCGCAGGAGCGCGCGAAAGCCCGGGAACACGAGCCGCTCCGGCGCGACGTAGACGAGCGCCGGCTCGCGCTGCGCGATCCGCGCCATGCGGCGGCGCATCTCGGAGGCTTCGAGCGTCGCGGCCAGATAGGTCGCCCGGACGCCGCGCGCCTCGAGCGCCTGGACCTGATCGGCCATCAGCGCGACGAGCGGCGACACGACCAGGGTCGTGCCGGGCAGGATCGTCGCCGGCAGCTGGTAGCTCAGGCTCTTGCCGCCGCCGGTCGGCGCCACCAGGAGGAGCCGTCCCCGCGCGAACAAGGTCTCCACGGCCTCGCGCTGGCCGGGACGAAACTCGGTGTAGCCCAATCGCGCGAGGGCCAGCTCCAGATCGCTCACGCCTCACCCGCCACGCTCTGTGGTATAGCAGAGCCGCCCGTGACCAACAATGTATCCGCGAACCTACGCATCCGATTCGGCGGCTACCAGGAGCCCGCGTCGATCCACAACCGCGCGGCGGCCCGGTTCGGCGAAGCGCTTCGCGAGCGCCTCGGCGCGCGCGTCGTCTTCGAGTTGATCGGCAGCATCGTCAAGCTCGGCCGTCCGGCCGGCGATCTGGTCCCGATGGTCGAGCGCGGGGAGCTCTCGTTCAGCTACATGTCCACCGTGCGCTTCTCGCGCGCGGCGCCGGAGCTCGAGCTGCTCGAGCTGCCGTTCGTCGTCGCCGACCGCGCGGTCGCGTTCCGGGCGCTCGACGGCGAGTACGGCGAGCTGGCGCGCCGGCAGGTCGACGCCAAGACGGGCTGCCGACTGCTCGGCTATTGGGACAACGGCGTCCGTCACCTCTCGAACAAGGTGCGGCCGATCCGCACGCCCGACGACTGCCGGGGCATTCGCATCCGCACGCAGACGAGCGAGCTGCACGGCGAGGTCTTCCGGGCGCTTGGCTTCGAGCCGAGCGCCTCCGACATCAAGGAGTTCGTCGAGCAGATCGGCGGCGACCGCTTTCAGGCGCAGGACAACCCGCTGACCAACATCTACAACTTCGGCGTGCACCACCATCACCGCTACATCACGCTGAGCGGACACTTCTGGGGCGCGTCGGCCCTGGTGTGCAACGCGGCCCACTACGCGGGCTGGCCCGCCGAGGTGCGGGGCGCGGTCGACGCGGCCGCGCGCGAGGCGACCGCCTATCAGCGGCGGCTGGCGGCGGCGGAAGACGCGGAGATCATCGCGAAGCTCGATCCGCGCGAGAACGACGTGATCCGGCTCGGCGAGAGCGAGCGCGCCGCGTTCGTGCGCGCGGTCCAGCCGGTGCTGGACAGACACCGGCGGCGTCTCGGGCCGAAGCTCTGCGCCTACCTCGGAGCGTGAGCGGCGCGCCGCGGAGCGGCGAGCCTAGCGCGGGAGCCGATCGCCGTCGGCCCGCACGATGAAGTGCTTCTGGGCCGTCGGCATGTCGACCTCGATGGGCTTGGGATCGATCGACGCGCATCCGACGAGCAGGAGGACGAAGCCAAGCGCTGCATAACGGAAAACCACCATGTGTTCCTCCTGCCGCGTGTGCGAGTGCGCGGCAGAATACGAGCGTCGCGATCTTCTGTCAAGCGCGACGTGGTGGTTCCGGAAAGAAAAACGACGGCGCGGGGCTCTCCCGCGCCGTCGTCCGGTTGGATGCTACGCGACGTGCGTGCTAGTTGCCGTCGCCGGGGGACTGGACCTCGTTGAGCCGATCGGCCGAAGGCCGGAAGTTGAGGTTCAGCTCCTGATTCTGGAAGTACGCCTTGCCGTTCTGGAACGTGACCTGGCTGGCCGGATACTGAGGCTGCGTGCCAACGGTCTGGCTCTGGATACCCGAGGCCTGACCGGCGACCTGCGCACCCGTCTGCGTCATCGGGCACGGCCCGAAGTTCGTGCCCTCGGCCCCGTAGGACCCGGCACACCAGGCGCCCGGCTCCTGAGCGAAGACCATCGTCGGGATGGCCAGCGCCGCGATCGCAACCGCTATGACTCGCGTCCACCGCATTTCGCACTCTCCATCGTGTTGAGATTCACTGCACCGACTCCACCCTATCCACGCTGTTGCAAGCGATTCCGGTAAAAAGCAACGGCGGTGCCAAGGCGCCGGTGCGGCCGAGGGTCGGTTCGGTGGGGACTTAGCGGGCGGGTATCGGCGCGGTCAGGCGCCGGCAGGGGATGAGGCTGCCGGAAAATGTTCCCTATCGGTGCCGCGCTGACAACCGTCCGTCGCAGAAATTGCTTGACTCCATGGGCGCGGCCCCGCCCGTCGACGCGCGGAAGACAGCGGCTTGACACGGGGCCGCGGCTGGCGCAGCCTCGCGTGAGGCCCGAGGCCGGACGGGAGATATCGCGATGACGACCCAGACGATCGAACCGCGGATGGAGCTGGAGCAGAACCTCCACATGTACCGCCAGATGGCGAAGATTCGCGCCTTCGAGGAGCAGGTGAACGAGCTCTACAAGAGCGCGAAGATGCCGGGCCTGGCGCACCTCTACGTCGGCGAGGAAGCCGTCGCGGTCGGGGTGTGCGAGGCTCTGCGCCGCGACGACTTCATCACGAGCACCCATCGCGGCCACGGCCACTGCCTGGCCAAGGGCGCCTCGGTGAATCGGATGTTCGCCGAGCTCCTCGGCAAGGAGCCCGGCTACTGCCGCGGCAAGGGCGGCTCGATGCACATCGCCGACCCCGAGACGGGCAACCTCGGCGCCAACGCCATCGTGGGCGGCTCGGCCGGCATCGCGACCGGTGCCGCGCTCTCGGCCAAGATGCGCGGCAGCCAGCAGGTCGCCGTGTGCTTCTTCGGCGACGGCGCGCTCGGCCAGGGTCTCCTCTACGAATCGATGAACATGGCCGCGCTCTGGAAGCTGCCGGTCGTCTACGTCTGCGAGAACAACCTCTACGGCGAGTACACGCCGTGCGGCGAGACCATCGCCGGCGACATCCTGGCGCGCCCGAAGGCGGTCGGCGTCTACGCCGAGAGCGTCGACGGCCAGGACGTCCAGGCCGTCAACGCGGCGATGCGGCGGCTGGTCGAGCGCGCGCGCCGCGGCGAGGGGCCGGCGTTCCTCGAGTGCAAGACCTACCGCTACTACGGCCACCACGTGGGCGACGTGAACCGCGAGTACCGCACCCGGGACGAAGAGCGCGAGTGGATGAGCCAGCACGACCCGCTGCAGACGCTCTCCGGGCGGCTCGAGAAGCAGGGGCTGGCCGATGCGAGCGTGTTCGAGCGCATCCAGACCGACGTGAAGGCCGAGGTCGACAACGGCGTGCAGTTCGCGCTGGCGGCCCCGTACCCGGACGTGACCCAGGTCGGCGAGGACGTGTACGCGTGAGCCTGAGCCCCGAGGAGTTCCGCGAGCACCTGAAGCTCTCGTCGGCCACCGCCGGCCTCACCTTGCCGGACCTGACCCTCCCGGAGGCGCACCACGTCGTCCTGCGCGGGATGCGCTTCCACTATCTCGACTGGGGCACCTCCGGCCTGCCGCCGGTGCTGTTCCTGCACGGCGGCGGCCTCAACGTCCATACGTGGGACCTGGTCTGCGCGTCGCTGAAGCCCGAGCGTCACTGTCTGGCGCTCGACCAGCGGGGCCACGGTGACAGCGAGTGGTCGCCGGCGATGGACTACACGACCGAGAGCCAGGCCGCCGATCTCGACGCATTCGTGGACCGCATCGGGCTCGAGCGCTTCGTCCTGGTCGGCATGTCGTTGGGCGGCGCCAACGCGCTGGCGTGGGCGGGTACGCACAGCCGGCGCCTGGCGGGGCTCGTGCTCGTCGACGTCGGCCCCGAGACGCGCGCGGCCGGCCGCGCGAAGATCCAGGCGTTCACCTCGGAGGCGACGCCGCTCGACTCGGTCGACGACTTCGTGAACCGCGCGCTCGCCTTCAACCCCCGCCGCAACGCCACCTTGCTGCGCCGGAGCCTCCTGCACAACCTGCGACAGATGCCCGACGGCAGGTGGATGTGGAAGTACGACCAGCGGCACCGCGGCCGGAACGATCCAGCGGCCAACGAGAAGCGCCGCGAGCTGCTCTGGTCAGCGGTGGCCGGAGTGAAATGTCCCACCCTCGTCGTGCGTGGGGCGGAGAGCGACGTCTTCCACGACGAGGACGCCGAGAAGTTGTCCGGTGCGCTGGCCGACGGCCGCTGGGTGAAGGTCGAGAAGGCCGGCCACACCGTGCAGGGCGACAACCCCGCCGGACTCCTGGTGCCGCTCCGCGCCTTCCTGAACGAGGTGACCGCGGCGCCCGGCCGGGTCTAGAATCCAGGCAAACGCGAGAGGGAGGCCTTCGAATGCCCGCCACGATGTCGGTGACTACGCGTCTGGTCGGTCCGTGCTTCGCTGCCGAGATGGAGGGCCTGGACCTCACGAAGCCCTTGTCCCCGGACGAGGTGGCGGCGGTTCACGCGGGCATGGACAAGTACGCCGTGCTGGTCTTCCACGACCAGCCCCTCACCGACGACCAGCAGCTCGCGTTCACGCGCAGCCTGGGCAATCTGGAGCAGACCGCGAACTCGAGCCTGCGCGCGGCGGACGAATACCGGCTGCCGCCGACGTTTGCCGACGTGTCGAACCTGGACAAGAACAACCAGGTGTTCGCGCGCGAGGATCGCCGGCGGCTGTTCGCCATCGGCAACCGCCTCTGGCACTCCGACAGCTCGTTCAAGGTGATCCCGGCGAAGTACTCGCTGCTGCATGCCCGGAGCGTGCCCTCGAAGGGCGGCAACACCGAGTACGCGTACATGCCGGCGGCCTACGACGCCTTGGACGAGGACACCCGGCGCGAGATCGAGGGGCTGATCTGCGAGCATTCGCAGCTCTTCTCGCGACAGCAGATCGGCTTCACCGACTTCACGGAAGAGGAGCGCGCGCGGTTCAAGCCGGTGCGCCAGTCGCTGGTGCGGCGGCACCCGACCACGGGTCGCCGGTCGCTCTACCTGTCCTCGCACGCGGGCACGATCCTGGGCTGGCCGCTGCCGGAAGCGCGGCTGCTCCTGCGCGACCTGGTCGAGCACGCCACCCAGCGCGAGTTCGTCTACTCGCACAAGTGGCGGGTCGGCGACCTCGTCATGTGGGACAACCGCCAGACGATGCACCGCGCCCGCCCGTTCCCGGCCCACGAGCCGCGCGACATGCGCCGGACCACGCTGATGAGCGAAGGCCCGACCGCCGCACAGGACGCGGCGTAGCTCATGTTCACAGCTTCAGGTGCGGGTCGAGCCAGTCGCGGAGCGCGTTGCCCATCAGGTTGATCACGAGCGTGGTGAGGAAGATCGCCAGGCCGGGGAAGGTGGCGATCCACCACGAGTTGAGCATGTACACGCGTCCCTCGCCGAGCATGTTGCCCCAGGCCGGCGTCGGCGGCTGGATGCCCAGGCCCAGGAACGACAGGAACGACTCGAAGATGATCACCTGGGCCACCTGCAGGGTCGCGATCACCACGATCACCGAGACGAGGTTGGGCGCGATCTGCCGGAACACGATCCGGACGTGGCTCATCCCGAGCGCGCGGCCGGCCAGCACGAACTCCCGCTCGCGGATCGCCATGGTCTCGGCGCGGATGACCCGCGCGTAGATCGGCCAGCCGGCCACGCCGAGGACCAGGATCATGTTCGTGAGGCTCGGGCCGAGCACCGCGATCACGGCCAGCGCCAGCAGCACGAACGGGAACGTGAGCATCACGTTGATGCCCGTCATGATGATCCAGTCGGTGCGGCCCCCGAAGTAGCCGGCGCCGAGCCCGAGCAGGACGCCGATACTCGCCGCGATCAGCACGGAGCCCGCTCCCACCACCAGCGAGACGCGCCCGCCGTAGATGATGCGCGCCAGGAGATCGCGCCCGACCTGGTCGGTCCCCAGCAGATGCTGCGGGGCGCCGCCATCCATCCAGGCCGGCGGCGCCAGCCGATGGCGGATGTTCACGGCCAGGGGATCGTGGGGCGAGATCTGCGGAGCGAACACGGCGCTCGCGACGATCAGCAGGAGGATTGCGGACGCCGCCAGGCCCCAGCGCAGGCGGAGCAGGCGCGATCGGTTCACGTTGCCGATCGCCGCCGTCTCGGCGCGTTTCTGGTCGAGCTCGGCCAGCTCCACCTTGGTCGGAGCGCTCATCGCCGTCATGTCCGGGCCCGGATGCGGGGATCGATCACCCCGACGACGAGATCGACGATCAGGTTCACGCCGACGATGAGCAGGGCCAGCAAGATCACGGCGCACTGCACGACCGGGAAGTCCTGGTTGCGAATCGAATCGACGGTGAGCGTGGCGACGCCGGGCCAGGCGAACACGGTCTCGGTGATGATGGCGCCGCCCAGCAGCTGGCCGAACTGCAGGCCGAGCACCGTGATCACCGGAATGCACGCGTTGCGGAACGCGTGCTTGATGACGACCGCGGGCTCGGCGAGGCCCTTGGCGCGCGCCGTCTTGATGAACTCCATGTTCATCACTTCGATCACGCCGGAGCGCACCAGGCGCATCGTGATCGGCGCGAGGGTGGCGCCCAGGCAGAAGGCGGGCAGCAGGAAATTCTGCCAGGTGCCGTAGCCCGACGCGGGCAGGAGCTTGAGCCGCACCGCGAACACGATGATCAGCATGATGCCGAGCCAGAAGAGCGGGGTGGCCTGGCCGGCGACGGCCAGACCGGTACAGCACGTGTCGATCCACGAGTGGCGCTTGAGCGCCGCCAGGATCCCGAGCGGCAGCGAGATCAAGAGGGCGACCAGGAGGCCGGCCAAGGTGAGATAGATCGTCGGCGGCATGCGCTCGAGCACCAGCTTGAACGCCGACGTGTCGGCGTACCACGACTTGCCGAAGTCTCCGTGCAGCGCGCCCGACAGGAACTTCCAGTACTGCACGTAGAGCGGCCGGTCGAGGCCGAGCAGGTGGCGATAGCGCTCGAACTCCGCCTTGCCGGCATTCTGCGGCAAGAGGAGGAGCACGGGGTCGCCGAGCACGTGCAGGATGCCGAAGGCGAGGAGCGAGATGCCGAACACCACGACGACGAGCTGCACGAGCTGGCGGGCGAGGTAATTTCGCATCGGGTGCGCGCGGCCGGGCGCTCCTCCCCCCGGCGGGCGAGGAGCGCCGGCCGCGCCGCTACTTCTTTCGCGGGGTCACGACGAACATCCGATCGACCTCGTCCTTGGGCGCCTCGTAGTCGATCCGATTGCTGATGCCCCACACGCCGCGCAGCCCCCACTTGTAGAGATAGGCGGCGTCGTCCGAGATCAGCTTCTGGGCCTTGGTGTAGATCTCCGCCCGCCGCTTGGGGTCGAGCGTCGAGCGACCCTGGATGACCAGATCGTCGAGCGCCTTGTTGCAGTAGTAGCTGTACGGCTGATCGCAGGTCATGGTGTCGAACAGGACGGCGTCGGCGTCGAAGATCGAGTAGTAGCCCCACGACCAGGTGAACATCGGGTCGGCCTTGTTGTCGCGGACCAGGTTCGTGAACGGGCCGACCTCACCGACGAACCGGTTCTTGACGCGGAAGCCGGCCTTGGCGAGGTCCGCGACGATCGCCTCGGTGGTCTGGATCAGGCCGGGCTCGACCGTCGGTCCCGTGCTCAAGAGGCCGACGTCGAGGCCATTGGGAAAGCCGGCGTCGGCCAGCAGCTTCTTGGCCTGCGCCAGGTCCTGCTTGTAGGGCTTGATGCTCGGATCGTAGCCGAAGGCCATCGGGTTCACGGTGGTCGCCGTGCGGTCACCGAGGCCGTTGATCACGTGCTTGATGATCCCGTCCATGTCGACGGCGTAGTTGGCGGCCAGCCGCACGCGTCGGTCCTGAAACGGGTTCTTGCCCGAGCGCCCGGCCTGATCGAGCTGGATGAACGCGGTCCGGAGAATCGGCGAGGTCGACGTGCGCGCCAGACCCGACTTGTTGATCACGTCCATCTGGTCGGGCGGGACGGCCTTGATGATGTCGACACCGCCGGAGATGAGCTCGGCGATCTGCGTGGCCTGCTCGGGGATGATCCGGATGCGGACGTACTTGAAGGCCGGCTTCGGCCCCCAGTAGTCGTCGTTGCGCTGCAGGAGGTGCTCCTGCTTCTTGGCCCACCGGACGAGCTTGTAGGGGCCGGTGCCGACCGGGTTCTCCTGCATCCACTCGTGACCCTTCTCGCGAATCACCTTCTCGGACTGCATCACGAGCGCCGTGAGCCGCTCGACGAACAGCGGGTACGGGCCGTCCGTCTTGAAGCGGACCGTGTGGTCGTCGACCACCTCGACGCTCTTGATCTTGGAGTGGTTGCCGCGCGCGGTGAGCTTGTTCTCGGGATTCAGCACGCGCTCGAACGTGGCCTTCACGTCCTTGGCGGAGAACGGCGTGCCGTCGTGAAACTTGACGCCGCTCCGGAGCTTGACCTCCCAGGTGGTGTCGTCGAGGCTCTTCCACGACACCGCGAGGCTCGGGCCGACCTTGCCGGTCTTGAGGTCGCGCGCGGCCAGGTGATCGAAGACGTTGTAGCCGAGGATGATGCTCTCGCGGAGCACCGAGTTGGGTGGGTCCCAGTTTTGTACGTCGCTCTGCAGGCCGTAGACGATCGTGTCGTCCTTCGTCTGCGCCTCGGGGCTCGCGGGCGAGAGAAGCGTCAGGCTCAGCAGGAGCAGCGATCCCAGCGTAGCGGCACGCGTCATGAACTCCTCCTCCATCGAGCGGCCTCGGAGTGCCTCGTTCGTGCTCAGCGGCGGCGATGAACGGCGCACAATCCTATCCGTCGCCCGATCTGGCGTCAAACGCCGGCAGGCCGTCTATAATCTCCTCGAAGCCGATCGCGGCACAGCCCGAGGAAAGGGGGTGAGCCCATGGCGAAAGGTACGGGGATGCGGAAGGAAAAGAAGAAGCCGAAGAAGACGAAGAAGTGAGGTCGGATGCCCCGATCGCTCCTGCTCAGCTGTGAGAGCATCGGCAAGGCCTACGGGACCCGGTCGCTCTTCGACGGTCTGACCCTCGGATTGTTCGAAGGCGACCAGGCCGGCCTCGTCGGGCCCAACGGCTCTGGCAAGTCCACCCTCCTGAAGATCCTCGCGGGCGCCGAGGCTCCCGACCGCGGCTCGCGCTCGCTGCGCAGCGGCGTCGGCGTCGGCTACGTCCCCCAGGACCCCGTGTTCCCGACCGCCCGCACCGTCGACGACGTGGTGCTGGCCGCGCTTCTCGGCGTGGACGAGCAAGACCGGCCCGGACGGCTCGCCCACGCGCTGAGCCGCGCCGGCTTCGCCGACGGGCGCGCGCCCGTCGACACCCTGTCGGGAGGCTGGAAGAAGCGCCTGGCGATCGCGCGCGAGCTGGCCGCCGAGCCCGACATCCTCTTGATGGACGAGCCCACCAACCACCTCGACGTGGAAGGGATCCTGTGGCTCGAGGATCTCCTGACCGAGCGGGCCCGGGCCTTTCTGGTCGTGAGCCACGACCGCTACTTCCTCGAGCACGTCGCCACGCGCATGCTCGAGCTCAACCGCGTCTATCCCGACGGCCTGTTCGAGGCCGAGGGGAGCTACAGCGAGTTCCTGGCGCGCCGCGACGAGTTCCTGCGCGGCGAGGCGGCCCACCAGGACGCACTCGCCAACACCGTGCGGCGCGAGATCGAGTGGCTCCGCCGCGGCGCCAAGGCGCGCTCCACGAAGGCCAGGGGCCGCATCAAGCAGGCCGGGCGCCTGATCGAGGAGCTCGAGGACGCCCGCGCGCGGGGGCTCGCGGCCACGGCGGGCATCGACTTCACGTCGTCGCAGCGCCGGACGCG
>JACXTT010015084.1_pt1 | contig 10049 bp, 12 predicted proteins | sample 9270951 | NCBI WGS metagenome assembly JACXTT01 (sample SAMN15532306, study PRJNA645909) | rock metagenome | isolation source: weathered quartz diorite | place: Puerto Rico | collected 2017-06-21
GGTGCTCCCACGGTGGAGGGCGCGGCCGATGAGAAACGGGACGCCCACAAGCGTCGCCACCAGGCCCACCGCGTGACTCACGGCGTTGGCGACCTCCTCTCCGGGAGATTGCAGACGTTCAGTGGGCGGCGGGCTCAACATCAAGGCGCACGGGGGTTCCTTGCTGACGGTGCAACGACTGGGGCGGGAGGACTCGAACCTCCAACTTCCCGGTTAACAGCCGGGCGGTCTGCCAGTTGACCTACACCCCAATGCCCCTCACCCAGACCGCCCCGCTGCCAGGCCGGGACCAGACGCCGAGGCAACGGGCGGGGATCAGGCTCTGGGGCCTAGGAAAATCAAGCACTTCCGGGGGGGTCGGGCAAGTTAGTTTTGTTGCCCATGAACGTCGCGATCGCTGCGGCGAACGCCGCTGACCTTCCGATCGTGCTCGACCTGTTGCAGCGCTGCAAGCTGCCGCCGGCGGGCCTCGAGCAGCACCTGGCGTCCACGCTGGTTGCGCGGGAGGGCGTCCGCATCGTCGGCTGCGCGGCGCTGGAGCTCTACGGCCGGTCCGCGCTGCTACGCTCGCTCGCCGTCGAGCCGAGCTCCCGAGGTTTGGGGCTCGGGAAACAGCTCACCAACGCGGCGCTCGACCTCGCCCGCGCCCGTAAGGCGAAGGTCGTGTACCTCCTCACGGACACTGCCAGCGTGTTCTTCCTCCGCTTTGGCTTCCACAGAGTCCTGCGCACTGACGTCGACCCCGCCGTCCAACGGTCGGTTGAGTTCACCGACGCGTGTCCTGAGAACGCCCTGGCGATGCGCGCCGAGCTGGACTGAACCGACGGCTAGTACCTCAGCCCCGTCTTGTCTGCAAACGCCTTGATCGCCGCTTCCTGGTCAGGCGTCAGCCGTTCAGGAATCTCCACCTTGATCTCGACGTACTGATCCCCGCGCCGCCCATTCTTCTCGATCCCCTGCCCGGGAATCCGGAACTTCTGGCCGTGCTGAGTTCCCGCCGGGATCCTGAGGACGACCCGCCGGCCGTCGAGCGTCCGCACCCGAATGCGCGAGCCGAGCAGGGCCTGCACCAGGTTGATCGGCACCACGCAGATGATGTCGAGCCCCTCGCGCCGGAAGAAGCGGTCGGGCTCGACCCGGAACACGACGACGACGTCGCCCCGGCCCCTGGTTCCTTGCCCCGTGAGCCGAACGCGGGTGCCGTCCTCGGTCCCCGGCTCGACGGTGATCATCAACCGCTTCTCCACCCGCACGTCGCCACTGCCCTGGCAGGTGGGACAGCGTTCGGACGGCACTTTTCCCCTGCCGCGGCACACGGGACAGGGCCGATTGACCGCGAAGCTACCCTGCCCGAACGAGACGATGCCGCGCCCTTTGCACTCGGGGCAGGTGGAAATGGTCGCGCCTCGTGCCGCACCGTTGCCACCGCAGGTCGGGCACACCTCGGTCATCGGTAATGTGACCGGCACCTTGCCGCCCAGCGCCGCAACCCGGAAGGGAATGGCAATGGAGGCCTCGACGACCTCTTCGGCGTCATCGCTCTTCCCCGTGCCGCGCCTGCCGAAGATCGACGAGAACAGATCGCCCAGGCCGCCGAAGGAGCCGAGGTCGGAGAGGTCGAAGTCGACGCCGAAATCCCCGCTGATCGGCCCCGCTCCTCCTGCCCCACCGGGCCGGCGACCCGTCCCCGCCCCGGCGAACGCCCCGTAGCGGCGCAGTTGGTCGTACTTCCTGCGCTTTTCGGGGTCGCTCAGCACATCGTGCGCCTCGTTGATCTCCTTGAAACGGTCGGCCGCCTGCGCGTTGTTGGGGTTACGGTCAGGATGATACTGCTTGGCGAGCCGCCGGAACGCCTTCTTGATCTCGTCGACCGTGGCGGCCTCCGGCACCCCGAGGGTCTGGTAATAGTCGCGCGCGGCCGCCATCAGTTGGTCTGGGCCTCCCCCCCTCTCCCGGTCTCCGCCCCGCCCATCTGCCACGTCAGTACCACCACCCGGGCCGGCCGCAGCAGCAGGGTGCCGAGCCGGTAGCCCGCCTGGAGCACGGCGCCCACCGTATGATCCTGCGCGGGATCCTCGGCAGGAGCCGTGGTGACCGCCTCGTGGAGATTCGGGTCGAACGGGACGCCCACCTCATCGACGCGCTTCACGCCGAGCGGATCGAGGGCTTTCCAAAACTTGCGCTCCACCAGGTCCACGCCGTCGTGAATCGTCTTGGCGTCTGTCTGCGCTGGATCGACGTGCGCGAAGCGTGCCAGGTCGTCCAGGGCGTCCACGAGGCTCGCCACCACCTCGGCCTGCGCCTTGCCCCGCGCCTCGGCCCGCTCCCGCACCATCCGCTTGCGGAAGTTGTCGAACTCGGCGGCGAGCCGGAGATGTTTGTCCTTCGCTTCGGCCAGCTCGGCACTGAGCCGCGTCACCGTCTCCTCGAGGCGCAGCACCGCTTCAGGAGCGGGCTCCACCAGCGCTGGGCCCGCGCCAGCCGCGTCGCTCAACTCAGCCTGCGGCTCGGTCGGCGCCGCAGTCGGCTTCCCCTCTTCGGCCACCCTATGCTTGTGCTTGGTCATGTATTGTCCTACATCGGCAACGGACGTGCCGTCGTACTCCGCCGTTTTGGCGGCCTGCCAACCGGCAGATCACGGAAATGGCTATCCTGCAACAAGATAGCCCGGCGCTGCGTCGCTGTCGAGCGGACGCTTTGGTCTAGAGTCCCCGCCCTTTCAAGAACGCGAGCACATCGTCCATGGCCTCATCGGCTTGCGGGTCGAGCAGGATCTCATGGTACATCTCGGGATACCACCGCACCTGGACCTCGCCTTTCAGGCTGTCGGCGAAGGCGCGGGCAAGCTGAGCATCCACGATGCGGTCCTCCCCTGCGAGCAGGAATAATAGAGGCGACTCGATACGGTCCGCGTCGGCGGAAACGACTCGCTGAGCCCACTGGAGCTCGCGCCACGCGCCCGCGGTCATCACCTGGTGCACGAGGGGATCGGCCGCATAGGCCTCGCCGACGGCCTGGTCACGACTCAGGTGATCGGGTTCGATCCCCGTCGCCAACGTGAGCGTCGGCCACAGATCGGGTAGCACGCGGCCCAAAGTCACCTTCCAGCGTGGCGGCTGGAATGCGAGCCCGAGCCAGGGAGAGACGAGCACGGCGGCGGCGATCGGGTCGCTGGGCTGGCTCTCGAGGTAGCGCAGGGCGACGAGAGCGCCGAATGAATGGCCGAGCAGCACCTGCGGAGCGTTGGTCCGCAGCCGCACCATGCGGCGAACGGCCTGCAAGTCCGCGAGGAGCTGGCTAAAGCGCGACAAGTGACCTCGGAGCCCGCCCGAGCGCCCGTGTCCGCGCACGTCGATCAGATACGCGGCGAGGCCCGCCTGGCGCAGCCGCTCGCCGACATGTGACCAGCGGCCGGCGTGGTCCGACCACCCCGGCAGGAAGAGCACGGCGACCGTGGGGTCTCTGCCAGCGGCCCCTCCGGGCTCGAATGCCTCGTAGTGCAGTGGGGTCCCATCCGGGGCGAGGAGCTGCGGCATCAAGCCTCGAGCAGCTCGCGTCGCAGAAGGTCGAGGCCTGCCTGGGCAGCGCGGGCACGGATCTCGCCGCGGTCGCCCGGGAACACGCGCTTCACCGCGCGCAGGTTTGCGCCAACGGCCGCCGCGAGCCAGACGGTACCAACCGGTTTTTCGGGGGTGCCACCATCGGGGCCGGCGATGCCGGTGACCGCGGCGGCGCAGTCGGCGCCAAACGCGCGTTGCGCGCCGGCGGCCATGGCGCGCACCGTCTCCTCCGACACGGCTCCATGTGTCGCGAGTACTTCCTCACGGACGGCGAGCAGGTCGCGCTTGATGCGGTCGGCGTAGGCCACGACCCCTCCGATGAACACGTCGGAGGCGCCGGGCACCGCCGTGAGACGCGCGCCCAGCAGCCCGCCGGTGCAGGACTCGGCGATGGCGAGATGCCACCGGCGACGGCGCACCGCCTCGAGCACGACGGCGGCGAGGTCGGCTTGCTCCTCGCCGTAGCAGTGCGTGTCGAGCAAGCCGCGGAGCCGCTCGATCCCTGCGGCGAGCCGCTGCTCGGCCTCCGGGCGCGCCAGCGCCCACGCCGTGAGCCGCAGGTCCACGCCCGACTCGGACGGCAGATACGCCAGCGAGAGCGGGGCGAGCGCCTCCTCCGCCGGTCCGACCCGTTCGGCCAACACCGACTCCGGGAGGCCCGTCGTGCGCAGGGTGCGGGACAGCACGACGCGGGGCGCGGCCTCATCTGGAGCGGCCCGCTGTTGCCGGGCGACGAGACGCGGCAGCACCTCTTCGATCAGCAGGCCGCGCATCTCCGACGGCACGCCCGGAAGCATGATCACGAGCCGGCCGGCGGCCGCGTCCTCGAGCCACAGACCCGGGGCAGTGCCACGCGGGTTGGGCAGCACCGTCGCGCCACGCGGCACTTCCGCTTGCGTCCGGTTGACGGCCGGCATGGGCCAACGGCCCAGACGTTTGAAGCGCGCCTCGAGGGCCTCCAGCGCCACCGGATCGAGCTCCAGCGGCCGATGCCACAACTCCGCCACGACCTTTTTCGTGATGTCGTCACGCGTTGGGCCGAGCCCGCCGGTGGTGAGGACGGCGCCGGTGCGGGCCAGGGCCTCGGCGACGGCCTCACGGATGGCCGCCGGGCGGTCGGCCACCGTGGTGCGGCGGACGATCTCCACACCGGCCGCCGCCAAGGCGCGGCCCAGCTCGGCCGCGTTGGTGTCGATCGTGTGGCCCAGCAGCAACTCCGTCCCGATGGTGAGGACTTCGAGGTTCACCCGCCGCCCTTGAGCAATGCGCGGTAGCGGTAGAGATACACGACGAGGGAGTAGACCGTGAGCACGATCGCGCCCGCGAGGGTGACGGCCACGACGAGGCCGTGGAACTGGTCCCAGAACACGCGGAACCAGCCGGCCCAGCGATGGGCGGCGAGGGCGTCCTTCCAGGCGAACCACGCGATGGTGGCGCCGATGAAGACGTTCTGCACCACTGCTTTCAGCTTCCCTGCGCCCATGGCCGGGATGACCACCCCGCGCCGCTGGGCGAAGAATCGGAACGCGGTCATGAGCAGCTCACGCCCGACGAGCAGGAGGCACACCCAGACCGGCAGGCTGCCCCACCACGGAATGCGGTAGTTGACCAGGATCGTGGGGTGACGCGTCAGCCAGAAGATCGGCACCAGCGTGGCGAACAGAAGCCATTTGTCGGCGATCGGGTCGAGCAGCTTGCCCAGGTCGCTCACCTGGTTGTACTTGCGCGCGTAGTACCCGTCGATGACGTCGCTGAAGGCGGCGGCGAGGAAGATCACGAACGCGATGACCTTGGGCCAGTACCCCGAGATGAACGGCAGCAGCGCGATGACCGGGGTGAGGCTGATGCGCGCCAGGGTGAGGATGTTCGGCAGCGTCCAGCGCATGGGACTCGCCCGTCAGCTGAGCGTCTTGAGGACCAGCTTGCTGACCGCCTTGAGGGTGTCGAACACGCCGTCGCCACGCACCGCCACGGCTTCGTGATACGGGGCGCGGCCGACCCATTCCCCCCCGGCCTTGTCGACCAGGTTTTCCCCCGGGTGACCGGTGTCCGGGGTCACCTTCTGCAGCGCCGCGTCCTCGATCGGCCAGCCGGGGTTGATCGCCGCTTGGAGGTCCTTGATCGGCGCGGCGTTGGGCAGGTCGCGTTTGTTGTATTGGATGACGAACGGGATTTTGGTCAGGTCGTAGCCGTACTCGGCCATGTTGTCGTAGAGGTTCTGCATCGATTCGACGTTGGCTTCCATGCGCTCGAGTTGACTGTCGGCCACGAAGACTAGGCCGTCGACGCCTTTGAGAATCAGCTTGCGGCTCGCGTTGTAGTACACCTGTCCGGGGACCGTGTAGAGGTGGAACCGCGTCTTGAAGCCGCGGATGGTGCCGAGGTCGACCGGGAGGAAGTCGAAGAACAGCGTGCGCTCGGTCTCCGTGGCGAGCGAGATCATCTTCCCGCGCGTGTTCGGCGCGACTTTGCCATAGATGTGCTCGAGGTTGGTCGTCTTCCCGCCCAACCCGGGGCCGTAATAGACCAACTTGCAGTTGATCTCGCGGGACGCGTAGTTGATCATCGACATACGACTGGCGTCCCCTTAGCCGAAGAGTTTGTCAATTTCGTCTTCCGCCCCCTCAAGCAGACCTTTCTGCTGAGCCGGCCCGGTGCCCACCCGGTTGAACATCTCTTCGAAGACCTTGTTCAGGTTTTCCACCGCGGCCTTGGCCTTCAGCTTGACCAGCCCCAGCGTGGTGCGCTGGTCGAACAGCACGACGAGGATCACGCGCTTGGCGACGTCGGCGAGGTACATCGATTCCTTCTCGCCCTGATGCACCAGGCTCGCGAACTCGGCCTCGCCGATCATCTTGGCGAGTTGATCGTTGGCGCTGAAATCGGCGGCGGTCAGGGAGGCGAAGGCCGTGGGATCGAAATGGGGCGTCTCGCCGACCGTCGCGACGAGCTGGCCCGTGCGGTCCACGAGCAGCGCGCAGCGGGCGCTCGAGTCGCGGAGGAACGCCTGCAGATGCGCCTGGATCTGCTTGAAATCGTTTTCGCTGAACGACCAGCTCGCCGCACCCGTCATCCGTGTCCTCGGTCAGTCGGCTTCGGACATGTCGCGACGGGCCTCCAGCGCCTGCGCGATGGTCACGCCGTCGGCGTACTCCAGATCGCCGCCCATCGGCAGGCCGCGCGCGATGCGCGTCACCCGCACCCCCGTGGGCCGGAGCACCTGCTGGAGGTACGTCGCCGTGACTTCCCCCTCCATGGACGGGTTGGTGGCGACGATGACCTCGCGGACCCCCGACCCGTTGCCGACCCGGGCCAGCAGGCGCTCCAGATGGAGCGCCTCGGGGCCGAGGCCGTCGAGCGGCGAGAGCCGACCGCCCAGGACGTGGTAGCGTCCCCGGAAGCGGGCAGCCCGCTCGATCGCGGCCACGTCCACCGCTTCCTCGACGACGCACAGCAGCGCGGCATCCCGGCGCGGATCGCGGCAGATCGCGCACGGATCCGCGTCCGTCAGGTTGCCGCAGCTGCTGCAGGCGATCACCTGCTCGCGCACCCGCCGGATCGCCTCCGCCAGGCGCTCGGCGGTCTCCGCCGGCTGCTTCAAGAGATGAAACGTGAGCCGCTGCGCCGTCTTGCGTCCGATCCCGGGGAGCTTGGACAGCTCCGTGACGAGATCCTCGATGGCCGACACGACCGTTTACAACGGCAGCTGAAACGGGAATGGCAGGCCCGAGGAGAGCTTCCGGACTTCCGCCTGGTAGAGCTCGGCGGCGCGCTTTTGCGCCTCCGCCACCGCGGCGAGCACCAGATCCTCGAGCATTTCAACGTCACCTTGACGCAGGGCCTCGGGGTCGATCTTGATCGCCCGGATCTGCCCGCGCCCGTCCGCCGTGGCCTGGACCATCCCGCCGCCGGCTTGGACCGTCACGGTCTGCTGGGCGAGCTGGGATTGTATTTCGGACAGCCGCCCCTGTACCTGCTGTGAGAGCTGGAGCAGGCTGGATAAATCCGCCATACGTCGAAAGTTACCCCTCGTCTAATGACGCCGCAAGCTACTCGAGCAATTCCAAATCCAGTGCGTCGACCGCCGCGTTGAGCGTCGGATCCTTCGCGCGCAGCACCTTGAGTCGCTCGGCTTTGACCGTCTCCTCGGTGAGCCGGCCGGGCCGGGTGGCGGGCGGCAGCGGCGCTCCGCCTCCCCGCTCCCCGCTCGCGGCTCCCATGACCCTGATGCGAACCGACTCAGTCACGTACTCCCCTACGAGCCTCGCCACCGCATCGCGCTTGTGGGCGATCCCCTCTGCGTGGCCGGGAGCCTGGTTCAGCAGCCGCAGCGTCACGGCGTCGCCTTCGATAGCCGCCACCTCGGTCCCGGCGAGCAGCGTACCGAACATAGGGCTCGTGGCCCGTGCGTGCGCGATGATCACGGGCCACAAGGAGCGCAGCCTGTCGAGCGTCAGCGGGCCCTTCTCGGGGGGGACTGGGGACTGGGGACTCGGGACTGGAGCAGCCCGTGACGGCCCAGCATCGCGCAATTGCGGTGGCGACGACGGGGCTTGAGGCGGCGCTGTCCCTTTCCCCACTCCCCTGTCCCCAGTCCCCTGGTCCAACCTCCTGATGACGTCCTGGAGCTCGATCGTCCGATCCATCATCGCCCACCGCAGCAGCAGCACCTCGACCGCGAGCCGCGGATTGCCACTGCGGCGCACCTGCGCTTCCATCTCGCTCAGCACGGTCAGCAGCCGGATGACGTCCGGCGGCGGCAGCCGGGGCGCATACCGCCGCACCTGCGCCTGCAACCCATCGGTGAGTCCTTCAGGCTCGCCCCCGACGCCGACGAGCAGTACGGCGCGCAGCGTTTCTCCGGCGCCGCTCACGAACTCGCCGAGATCGGCGCCGGCTTCGAGCAACCCCTCTACGAGTGGGAAGACCGATCGTGCGTCCCGCTCCGCGAGGAGGCGGAGCAGCTCGCCGTAGAGATCGTCGGGGATGAGGCCGAGAACCTCCCGCACGCGCTCGGCGGTGACGGGTCCTTCCCCGAAGGAGAGCACCTGGTCGAGCAGCGAGAGGCCGTCGCGCATCCCCCCGTCGGCGCTCCGCGCCAGCAGGTGCAGGGCATCGTCCTCGGCCTGGAGCCCTTCAGCCGCGATCACCTGCCGCAGGCGCTCGACAAGGGCGTGGGGCCCGATCCGGCGGAAATCGAATCGCTGTAAACGCGAAAGGATCGGCGCGGCGCTTTGGGCGATCTTCTGCGGCTCGGTCGTGGCGAACACGAACACCACCCGCGTCGGCGGCTCCTCGAGAATCTTGAGGAGCGCGTTCCAGGCTTCGCGGGTGAGCATGTGCGCTTCGTCCACGATGTACACTTTGTAGCGCCCCTCGGCGCTGGCCGCATACATCGCGCGCTCTCGCAGGTCGCGGGCATCGTCCACCCCGCGGTTGGAGGCCGCGTCCAACTCCACCACGTCCAGGTTCGCCTGGCCCGTCCAGATCCGCACACACGACTCGCACACGCCACAGGGCTCGCCGCCCTGGCGCTGGGGACAGTTCAGAGCCATCGCCAGGATGCGGGCGGCCGTGGTCTTGCCCACGCCGCGGGGCCCGGCGAAGAGATAGCCGTGAGCCGTGCGACCGTTCGCCACGGCGCCGCGGAGCGCGGCGCCGACGTGATCCTGAACAATGAGGTCGGCGAACTTGCGAGGACGGTACTTGCGTGCGAGAGCAATCATTGTCGTCGGACTGTTGGACGGTCGGACTGTCGGACGGACCGGCAAACGCAGGGACAGTCCGATCATCCGACCGTCCGACCGTCCGTCAAAGGGAGTGCCCCAGGCTCCCCGCAGCGACCTCCGGCATCGCTTAGCGCTGCTCCCTGCGGGGGCCTGACGCGATTCGCGAGCGGCTGACCTGCGGACCTGGGGCGACGGAAAGATAGCCGCTCGTCCGCACGAAGCCTAGCAGGTTCCTCGCATCGCTCAGGGCCTCGGGCACCCCGAGCGGCCAAAGTGTCGTTCCACGCTGTCGCTGCCGGCGGTGAGGATCTGGTCCCTCACCTGCAGCACCGAGTCAAGCACCGACACCGTCGTCTTGTAGCGGCTGTAAGCGATCAGCTGGTCCTCCACGCTCACGAGCCCGGGCGCGAGCGCCCGGCAATCGATCTGCCGGTTGTCGAACAGCTTGGCACGGTCTCGGTAGCGGCGCACTGCTTGGGCAAGTGAGTCGCTCAGGCGTCTCAACGCTTGGAGCGTGGTGTCGGGCCCTCTCACCGTGGCCGCTGGCGCAACGCCGCCGCCGAAGAAGCGGGTCCGGAGCGCCTGGCCGGGCCCATAGTAGAGGTACCAGACCGCCCCGCCCGCCACGACGAGCAGTAGTAGCAACGCCATGAATCCACCGCGCCCACGACGGGGGCTCCGCTCCTTGACGGAGAACCTTCCCACAGCTGGTGCCGACCGGCGCACCGGACGTCGGGGTGCCTCGACAGACATGGGCGTC
>JACXTT010015085.1_pt1 | contig 10048 bp, 4 predicted proteins | sample 9270951 | NCBI WGS metagenome assembly JACXTT01 (sample SAMN15532306, study PRJNA645909) | rock metagenome | isolation source: weathered quartz diorite | place: Puerto Rico | collected 2017-06-21
CCGTCCGGTGCGCGCACACCACGCCCGGCGTCCCCGGCCGCCTCGCGCTGTGCGTGCCTTGCGCCGGCTGGCCGAGGGGAGTGTCCCCCCCACACGGGGCGTGACCGCCCGTGATGACGGCGCACGTCGACGCGGCGTCGTTCGGGTTGAGCTGGTAGTTCCGATAGCTCCCCGTGGCGACCTGCGTCGCGACGCCCTTGCCCTTACCGGTGAGCCCCACCCCCGCAGGCAGAGGCGCGCAGAGGACGTTGGGCGTCGACAGGGTGATCGTGTCCGCGATGTCGCCGAACGCGGCCGGGGAGAACGACACCGCCGTGGTGAAGCTCCCCGGGCCCGCAACTCCGGACGTGACCGTTCCGAAGCCGAACGACGCGGTGGTCTTGTTCAACGTCACCGTGGCGGCGGCGTTGCCCGTGTTCGTCACCGTGACGTTCTGATTCGTCGCGGCGCCGAAGAGGGTGCGCGTGCCGTAGTCGGCCGGCACCGTCGTGAACGCGAGGATCGCGCCCTTCGCGCCCATGAGGAGGTTCACGTCGTGAGGCGTGTCGTTCGCGGCATCGGTCGTGACGGTGAGCACGTCGCCGTAGAGGTTGTCCGTCACCGCCGACGTACCTGGGATGTCCTTCGGCGTGACGAAGATGCCGGTCTGGCTGCCCGCGAGCACCGTGCCCGAAGACGGCGAGATGTCGAAGTACGACGACGCGCCTTGCGCGAGCGACGTGTTCCACGTGAACGATGCGGTGCCCGAGTTGAGGAGCGTGAGCACCTGGAAGTTCGCCTTCCCTCCGCAGTTCACCTTGCCGAAGTCGAGCTGCCCCGGCGACACGCCGACGACGCCGCCGGTGCCCTTGCCGGTCATCTTCACGCCCGTCGCGCTCGCGCCGCACACCGCGCCCTTCACCTTGATCGGCGCCGTGGTCGTCTGCTGCACGAGGCGGGCGGGACGGAAGCGCGCTGCGGCGCCGGGAACGCTCGCGCCGGGCGCCACGACGAGCGACGTAGGCGTGCCCGTATAGGTGAGCCCGAAGTCCGTGGCCGATGGCTGCTCGAACGAAATCGCCGCCGGCGCGTTGCCCGTGTTCTTGATCGCGAGCGCGAGATCCGGCGCCTGTGTGTTGATCGGGATCTCGCCGAACACCGCATCGCCGGGCTGGATCGTGAACGTCGCGCCTCGCGACGTTGCCACGAGCGGCACGCGGAAGATCTTCGCCTTGTCGATCACGATGACGAGCGTTGCGCGGCTCACCGTCCCCGCCTCGACGTTCGCTGGGAACGGATTCGCTTGCACGCGCACGTTCACGGAGCCGCCGCCCGTGAACGTTCCGCTCGAGGCGCCGACGATCGCGAAACCGCCCGACTCGAGCTCCGCCGACCACGACACCGAGCCGCCGCCCGCGTTCGTGATCTTCACCGAGCGGGAGGGCGTCGCCGCGCCACCACAATCTCCGAAGCCGAGGTCGACCTTGTCCTCGGAGACCGTCACGTTCGACGGTCGGTTGTCGATGGGCGCGCCTCCGTCCTCGGGCGGTGGGTTCGGCGCCGTGCCCGCACCACCGCATCCGAAGAGCGCGAGCAAGAAGGCCCAGCGCACGAGCTTCATGAGGAAAGCGTATCGTAAGGGGCGACCGCTTCAGAAGCCGAAGACGGTCGTCGGGGTCGTTCCGGTCGCGGCGGGGTTCCCGAGCTGGCCGGATGCGTTTCCACCCCAGCACGTGACGACGCCCGTGTTCAAGACCGCGCAGGCCGAGGGGCCGCCCGCCCCGATGGCCACGGCCCCCGAGATGCCGACGACGTCTTGGACCGACGTCGTGCTGAAGGGCGTCGCGTTGTTGCCGAGCTGACCGGACTCGCCGCCGCCCCAGCACTTGATGGCGCCGCCTGCCACGATCGCGCACGTGTGATGGTTGCCCTTCGCGATGGCGGTCGCTCCCGAGATCCCGGTCACGGTGGCAGGCGTAGGTACGGCGCCGTTCGTCGTGAGATCGACCTGTCCGCGACGTCCGCCGCCCCAGCACTGGACCGTGCCACCGGCGATGAGCGCGCAGGTGCCACCACCATAACGACGCTTGCCCGACGTGGAGACCGTGGTCGCGTTCACGACGTTCAGCGCGGTCTGGATGAGACCGCCGTTGTTGAAGCTCGTGTTGCCGGTACCGAGCTGTCCGCGGCCGTTCTGTTGTCCCCAGCAGACGACGTTGCCCGTGGCGCGTCGTGCGCATCCGCCGCCGCCGCTGAGGCCGATCGCCGTCGCATCGACGAGCCCCGTGACGTCGACCGGCGTGCTCGTGCCGACGCCTTGTCCACCGGTCGAGCCGTTGCCGAGGTTCCCCGCCCCGCGCGCGCCCCAGCACGAGACCTTGCCGCTCGTAGCGCCCGCGGCCGCGCCGACGATCGCGCAGGAGTTGTGATACGCGGTGGCGACGTAGATGGCGTTGGAGATGCTCGCCACCTGGACGGGCGAATTGCGGTTCCCGCCCGCCACGCCGAGCTCGCCCGTGGTGTTGCTGCCCCAGCAGTACACCTTGCCGTCGGACATGCGCGAGCACGTGTGATTGCCGGACGTGGCGACCTGAACCGCGCCGGCGAAGTTCGGGATCGCGACGGGCGTTGGCTGATTCGTGTTGTTGCCGATGCCGAGCTGGCCGAGCGCGTTGTCTCCCCAGCATGCGATGTGGCCGCCCGTGATCACGGCGCAGGTCGAGTTGCCGTCGATCCGTCCGAGCACACGGTTGCGCGCGTGACCGATCGCCACGGAGGTCGCCGAGCCCTTGCCTTTGCCGGTGAGCGCCACGCCCGCGGGCAGCGGCGCGCACAGGACGTTGCCCGTCGAGACCGTCATCGTGTCTGCGACGTCGCCGAAGGATGCCGGAGAGAATGCGACCGTGGTCGTGAACGCGCCGGGACCGGAGACCAGAGAGCTCGCCGTGCCGAAGGAGAACGACGCGGTGGTCTTGTTCAACGTCACGGTCGCGGGAGCATTTCCCGAGTTCGTGACGGTGACGTTCTGGTTGGTGGCCGCACCGAACAGCGTTCGCGTCCCGTAGTCGACCGGCACGGTCGTGAAGTCGAGGATCGCGCCCTTCGCTCCCATGAGGAGGTTCACCGCGTGCGGCGTGTCGTTCGCGGCGTCGGTCGTGATCGTCAGCACGTCGCCGTAGAGGTTGTCGGTCACCGCCGACGTCGCCGGGATGTCCTTCGGCGTGACGAAGATGCCCGTCTGGCTGCCCGCGAGCACGGTGCCCGACGACGGCGAGATGTCGAAGTACGAGCTCGCGCCCTGCCCGAGCGCCGTGTTCCAGGTGAACGACGCCGTGCCGGAGTTGAGGAGCGTGAGGACCTGGAAGTTCCCCTTCGCTCCGCAGTTCACCTTCCCGTAGTCGAGCTGTCCGGGCGAGACGCCGACCACGCCACCGGTGCCCTTGCCGGTCATCTTGATGCCCGTCGCGCTCGCGCCGCACACCGCGCCCTTCACCTTGATCGGCGCCGTCGTCGCCTGTGGGGCGAGCCGCGCCGGGCGGAACTTGGCCGCCGCACCGGGCACGCTCGCGCCCGGCAGCACGACGAGCGACGCGGGCGTGCCCGTATACGTGAGCCCGAAGTCCGTCGCGGAGGGCTGCTCGAACGAGATCGTCGCAGGCGCGTTGCCGGTGTTCTTGATCGCGAGCGCTAGGTCGGGCGCCTCGGTGTTGATCGGGATCTCGCCGAACACCGCGTCGCCGGGCTGGATCGCGATCGTGGCGCCTCGCGAGGTCGCGACGAGCGGCACGCGGAAGATCTTCGACTTGTCGATCACGATGACGAGCGTGGCGCGGCTCACCGTGCCCGCCTCGACGTTCGTGGGGAACGGATTGGCCTGCACCTTCACGTTCACGGAGCCGCCCCCCGTGAAGGTGCCGCTCGAAGCTCCGAGGATCGAGAAGCCGGCCGACTCGAGCTCGGCGGTCCACGACACCGATCCGCCGCCGGTGTTCGTGATCTTCACCGCCTTCGCTGCCGACGCCGCGCCGCCGCAATCGGCGAAGCCCAGGTCGATCTTGTCCTCGGCCACCGACACGTTCGACGGTCGGTTGTCGATCGGCGACCCGCCGTCCTCCGGCGGAGGGTTCGGCGCCGTGCCCGCGCCGCCACATCCGAGCGCGAGCGTCACCGCCACCAGCGTCGCGCCGACCGCGAAGCGCATCAGAACTGCCCGACCACGCCAGCTTGGCCGGCGCCGAGATAGGGGCGCGCGGTGACGCCGCCCCAGGGTCCGCCGGAGGCGGCCCGTCCTGACGGAGTCACCTGGGTAGCGGTCGCGGGCGCTGGCGCGACCTCGACCCGCTTGCCGCCGACCACGAGGCCGACGACGGCGGTGGCGGCGCCGACACCCGCGACGATGAATCCGATGTTGGAGATCGTCGCGGTGGTCTGCGCCGAGTCGAGATCGCCGTGCGTCGCCGGCGGGCAGAGGCCGTTCCTGCAGCCCTCCTTCGCGGTGCTGACCGACGACAGCGAGATCGCGCCGGTGATGCCCCCGACGATCGCGCCTGCACCCGCGACGCCGAGGCCGATCCACACGAGCGGGCTGATGAGCGTCTTCGTCGGCTTCGCAGGCGCGGCGCCGGGACCCTCGGCGGGCTTCGCGACCACGACCGGCATCTTCAGGTCTGCGGGGAACTCGAGCGTGACGCTCTTGGCGTCCTTCTCGGCGAGATCGACCTCCGCCTTGCGCTCGACGTTCGCGGCCTTCGCGATGACGACGTGATGACCGGGGTTGAGCCGCCGCGGCGCGATGAGCGCGTCGTAGGGGACGTTCGCGTCGTCGACCTTCACCTCGGGCGTGAAGCCCGCTGGGATCTTCACTTCGATCTTCCACGTCGGGATGCGGGGCGCGAGCGCCGACGCGAGCTCGTCGGCTTGCTTGCGACCTTCCGCGACGACCGCGGGCTCCTTGGGCTCGACCGGGATGCGCGTCACCGCGAGCGCGGCATCGCGCGCCTCGACGAGCTGACCGAGCTTCTCGTGCATCTTCGCGACGGCGATGCCCGTGGTGGGCACGTGCATGATCGCGTCCGCGCCCTTGTACGCGGCGAGCGCGCCCTTGTAGTCCTTCTTCTGCTCGGCGGCGCGCCCCTCGTCCATGAGGGCGCGCGCGGTCTCGCGGTCGGCGGCGCTCGGCGCGGCATACGCGACGGAAGCAGAGAAGCTACACGCAATCGCAACGGCCACCGTCAGACGACATGCGACGCGGACGCGCTCAGAACCCATAGTCTTCCTTCTTCGGCGGAGGCTTCGCGGGAGGCTGGCCCGCGGGCGGCGGCTGCGCGGCCGGAGCGCCCTGCGTAGGCGGTCGAGCCGGTTGTTGCGGAGGCGGCACGAACGCCACGGGCGCTCCGGGCCCGTTGGGTCGCGCGTTCGGGGCGCCCTTGTTCGACGCTGCGGCGGATGCGGAGGCGCCCGCCCCTGCCGACGGCGCGGGCTCGCCGCCCGGCACGCCCGTGGCCGGACCACTCGGCAGCGTGACGTTGAGCGGGGTGTCGACGGCCGGCAGCGACTCTGCGGCCTTCGCCGCCGCGGCGCCTGCCTTCGGCGAAGAGCGCATGGACACGGCGATGAGGATTCCGCCGACGACCGCGAGGATGCCGGCGGCCGCGATGATCGCGGGCAGGAGGCGCCGGCTGGCCGGCATCATCGCCGCCTGCGCTACGAAGGTGGCGCCGGTCGACGGCATGTTCGCCGGGTCGTACGACGGCTGACGCAGCGCCGAGTCCTCGAGCCCTGGGCTCGAGATCAGGCTCGGGTTCATCAGATGCGGATTCGACGTCGGCATCGATGGCTGCGACCCGGGCGCGGACGGCGCCGCGGGGTGGGCCATCACCGACGTGGGTACGGCGACGAGCCCGGAGCTGTGCGAGTTGTTCGAGCTCTCCTCCGAGTCGGTGTCACGCGGCACCGTGAGGGCCTTGCGCGCCGCCTCGCGATTCGCGGCCTCGCCGAGCGCGCTCTGCACGAGCGCACGACGCGCCTCGAAGCGATCGCCGAGCGTCTGACGTACGAACGCGCCGACCTCGGCGTGCGTGGTGACGACGCCGAGCTTGCGCATGAGCCCTTCGAGCGCCTCGCCCATCTCGAGCGCGGTCTGGAAGCGCTGGCCTGGCTCGTGCGCGAGGGAACGCGTGACCGCCATGCGGAGCGAGAGCGGCAGCGCGTTCGACAGCGGCGGGATCGCAGCGCCGTTCATCGCCTGCTGCAGCGTCGCGAGCTGGTGCTCGCCCTTGAACGGCGGACGTCCCGAGAGGAGGTAATAGAGAACGGCGCCGAGCGCCCACGTGTCGGCGCGACGATCGACCTCCTGGCCGAGCGCCTGCTCGCGCGGCATGAAGCTGATCTTGCCCTTGAGCGTGCCGACCGTGGTCTGCCCGGTCGAGCGATCGCGCGCCTTCGCGACGCCGAAGTCGATCACCTTCGAGACGCCCGCCGCCGACAGGAGGATGTTCTGCGGGGACATGTCGCGATGCACGACGCCGAGCGGCTGTCCCTCTGCGTCCTTCAGCTCGTGCGCCGCGTGGAGGCCGTGGCACGCATCGGAGAGGATTCGAAGGATGACGCCGAGCGGGATCCGTTGATTCAGCTTCTCGCAGGCGCGCGGGAGCTTGTGGAGCGGCTCGCCGTCGACGAGATCCATGACGAGATACGGCGTGCCGTTCGACTCGCCGACGTCGACCATGTGGACGACGTTGGGATGCTCGATGCGCGAGGCGATGCGCGCCTCGTCGAGGAACATCGTCTTGAACGATGCGTCGTCGGCGACGTTGGGGAGAATGGTCTTCACGGCGAAGAGCCGCTCGAACCCCATCTTCCCCTGCACACGCGCGAGCCACACGTTGGCCATGCCACCGTGCGCGAGCACGCAGAGCAGCTCGTATCGATCCAGGCGAGTGCCCGGTTCGAGCGTGAGTTGGAGCGGAGGCGCCGACGTGGGCATCCGAACATCCATGGTACGGGCCGCGCATCAACGAGACAACGGAACGCCCCTTCGTCGTCGTCCTTTAATAAGGAGAGAGAAGGGAAGGCTTGTTCAGGTGGGCTGCGTTCGGTCGTTGTCGGCGGGCAGCTCCTAGCCGAGCTTCTTCTTCAGGAGATCGCTGACGAGCTTCGGATTGCCCTGTCCTTTCGTCTGCTTCATGACCATTCCGACGAGGGCGCCGAACACGTTCGCGTTGCCTGCCTTGTACCGGGCGACGACGTCGCCATTGGCGGCGAGCACCGCGTCGACGGCGGGCTCGAGGGCATCGGCGCTCGCGATCTGTTTCAGGCCCTTCTCCTCGACGATGGCGCGGGCGCCCTTGCCGCTCACGATCATCTCGCCGAGGACCTCTTTCGCCTGCTTCGAGGAGATCGTGCCACGGTCGAGGATCGCAACGAGCTCGACGACGGCCGCCCCATCGAACGCTGCGCGATCGAGACGACGCGCGCGGAGCTCGCCGAGCACGTCGTTCGCGAGGAGCGAGGCAACGGACTTCGCATGCTTCTCTCCATCGGCGCTCGCGATCGCGGCGTCGAAGAGCGCGCGCAGGCCTTGCTCCTGCACGAGCACGCGCGCCTCGTCGGCCGTGAGGCCATGCGCATCGACGAGCGCCTTCGCCTCGGGAGCGAGCGCCACGGCCTCGCGGATCGCGGCCGGCACGGCGGGCATCGTCACCTTCGAGGGAGCGCGCGGCGCGGGAGCGGACGCCGGAGACGTCTTCGCGGTCGCGCGCGCCCAGCCGTCCTTCAAGGCGACGGTGCGGTTGAAGATCGGCGCGCCGTGGTTCGTGTCGGGGTCGACGTAGTAGAAGCCGAGCCGCTCGAACTGGAGCCGCTCGCCCGGCTTCGCAGACGCGAGCGACGGCTCGCCCTTCGCGTTCACCACAGCGAGCGACCCAGGATTGAGATCGGCGAGCCAATCGCGATCGCCCTCGCCCGGCGCCTCGCTCTGGAAGAGGCGATCGTAGACGCGCACCTCGACGTCTTTCGCGTGGTCGGCGCTCACCCAGTGGATCGTGCCCTCGATGCGCTTGCCGCCGGGCGCCACGCCGCCGCGCGTCGCGGGATCGTGCGTGCAGACCACGCGCGTGATGCGTCCTTGCGCATCCTTCTCGAAGCGCGTGCACGTGACGATGTACCCGTGACGCAGGCGCACCTCCGCCCCCGGCGCGAGGCGCTTCCAGCCCTTCGGCGGTGTCTCCGCGAAGTCGTCTTGCTCGATGAAGAGGCGGCGTGAGAATGGCAGCTTGCGACTGCCGCGATGCGCGCTCGGAACGGAGGGCGCAGGCTCGGTGCCGGCCGGCCAATACGGCGCGTCGAGCTCCTCGACCTCGTTCTCGGGGTACGACTCCACGACGAGCTCGAGCGGCTTCTGAACGCACATGACGCGCGGCGAGCGCGTGTCGAGGTCGTCGCGTACGCACGACTCGAGCAGCGCGACGTCGACCGTGGAGAGGTTCTTCGCCACGCCGATGCGCGCGCAGAACTCGCGGATCGCCTCGGGCGTGTAGCCGCGACGGCGAAGGCCCGCGATCGTGGGCATGCGCGGGTCGTCCCAGCCGCTCACGTGCTTCTGCTCGACGAGCTGGAGGAGCTTGCGCTTGCTCATCACGGTGTACGTGAGGTTCAGACGCGCGAACTCGGTCTGCTTCGGGACGTGCGGGACCTCGGTCGCCTGGATGACCCAGTCGTAGAGCTCGCGCGCGCTCTCGAACTCCATCGTGCAGAGCGAGTGCGTGACCCCTTCGAACGAGTCCTCGAGGCAGTGTGCGTAGTCGTAGAGCGGGTAGATGCACCATGCATCGCCGGTGCGGTAGTGATGCGCGTGCTTGATGCGTACGAGCGGCGGGTCGCGCATCTTCATGTTCGGCGACGTCATGTCGATGCGCGCGCGGAGCACCTTCGCGCCGTCGGGGAACTCGCCTTTGCGCATGCGCCGGAAGAGATCGAGGTTCTCGTCGACGGTGCGCTTGCGGTACGGGCTCTCTTTGCCGTGCTCGGTGATCGTGCCGCGGTACTTCTCGGAGAACTCTTCGTCGGGCAGGTCGCACACGTACGCGCGACCGAGGCGGATCAGCTTCTCGCCGAGCTCGTAGTACCGCTCGAAGTAATCCGATGCATAGTACATGTGCTCGTTCCAATCGAAGCCGAGCCACTTCACGTCGCGCTGGATCGCCTCGACGTAGGAGACGTCTTCCGTGGTCGGATTCGTGTCGTCCATGCGGAGGTGGCAGCGGCCGCCGAACTCCTTCGCGATACCGAAGTCGATGCAGATCGCCTTGGCATGTCCGATGTGGAGGAAGCCGTTCGGCTCGGGGGGGAAGCGCGTGACGACCTGACCGCCATGCTTCCCCGCCTGGACGTCGGCACGGACCATCTCTCGGATGAAGTTCTCGGTCATGGGGCCGTGAAGATAGGCGAAATCGCGGGGTTTCGCGAGGCAGCGACGGCCTCCGTGCACGACCGCAATCCGCATGCTACCGATCGGTCGATTTTCGAATCGATCCCGCGCGCGCCCGCCAAAGGGACGGTATGGCTCACGTCCGACGATGGTTCTCGGCAGGCGCGTTCGCGTTCGCAGGCTTCTTCGTGTCGCAGGCATCGATGGCGCGGGACGTCCTGGTTCAGGGATCACCCGGATGTCTCGCGAGCGACGAAATCGCCGCGCGAATCGACGAGCGCGCGCCGAACGGTCCCCCGACTCGCATCCAGCTGACTCGCACGAAGGTGGGCTTCCACGGCGAGCTTCTGGTCGGCGAGCGGAGCGCGCCGAGGCTCGCGCGCAGCATCGACGCGAAGACCTGCAGCGCCGTGGTCGAAGCGATCGCGCTCGTCGTCGCGCTCGATCGCGACGACGAGACGGTGGCGGACACCCCGACGGACGTGGCGAAGGAGACGCCGGCGGCGAGGGTGCCCGAATCGGTGCAGGTCTCGCCATCCAGCGACTCTTCCCCGAAGAGAACGCGATGGGCCATCGGAAGCTCCCTCGTCGTCAGCGACTTCAGCAAGCAACTGGGGGAGACATTCACGCTCCAGAGTGTGT
>JACXTT010015086.1_pt1 | contig 10047 bp, 9 predicted proteins | sample 9270951 | NCBI WGS metagenome assembly JACXTT01 (sample SAMN15532306, study PRJNA645909) | rock metagenome | isolation source: weathered quartz diorite | place: Puerto Rico | collected 2017-06-21
TCTTCCATCGGGGAAACGCAGCTAACAGGGCCCAATATCTCCCGTTTTGCGGTCTCGCGGGGAAGCCCGGACAGGATTCTTGCCGGAACCGGGGATGGCCGGCTGGGAGTGACCCCTGTTTTTGACATATTCCGCTCGGTGAACGGCGGTATGTCGTGGACAAAGGTAAGCAACGGGCTACCGCACCGATACCCGACCTATCTGCAATTCGACCCAACCAACAGCGCGATCGCCTATCTGACCTTTTCGGGCTACGGGACGGAACATCTGTTCAAATCCACCGATGCGGGTCTGACCTGGGCTGCGATCTCTGGAGGCCTCCCCGACATGCCGCTCCAGGCCGTGGCGGTAGATCCCGAGAGCCCGCAGGATGTATATGTGGGATCCGACCTGGGAGTGTACCATTCCTCCGACGGAGGGACATCCTGGGAGAATTTCAATGCGGGCATGCCCCCAGCTATGGTGCTCGACGTTGTGGTGTCGGAATCAGGGGGAACGCTGAGGGCGGCCACTTTCGGGAACGGAATTTTTCAGCGGCCGCTGCTACGCGTGCCCCAGCTCGCCCTGGTGCGTCCTGCCGGGGGCCAGGTCTTCTCCTCGGGGATCCCGATGCAGATCGGGTGGACGGAAAAATTCATTGCGAGCGTGACGCTGGAATTCTCATCGGATGGCGGCGGGTCGTGGGAGACCATCGCGAGCGGGGTGGATGCCTCCTCGCGCAGCTATTCCTGGGCGGTCCCGGAGATCGCGACGACAACCGGCCGCATACGGATCACATCAGGCGGGGGATTCGCCGATTCAAGTTCCGCCTTCACCATCCTTGTGAACCCCGACATCCAGGGCGGATGGAACCTCATCTCGCTCAATGTCCGCCCGACCGATCCGCGGAAAACCACCCTCTTCCCGACCGCCGGTTCGAGGGCATTCGAGTTTTCCCACACGTACGCGACCGCAGAGTCGCTGCAGCCCGGCAGGGGTTACTGGCTGAAATTCGCCGAGCCCCAGGACTTCACCCTTCCCGGCGACAGTCTCGGCTCGGACACGATCGACGTCAATCAGGGTTGGAATATGATCGGATCGATCGGCGAAAAAATTCCGGCCGGGTCTGTGGCGCAGATCCCCGCGAACAACATTCGATCCCCCTACTACAATTATTTCTTCGGCTATCATATCGCTGATTCGCTCCGTCCGAAGAGGGGTTATTGGGTCAAGGCCGGGGCCGCGGGGAAACTCATCCTCGCTCCGGGCTCAAACGCCGCACTCCGTAAGGGGGCCCCCGCCTCAGATCCCCCCGGGGATCGGCTGACGATTGCCGGCGATGGGGGTGTTTCTGGAACCCTCTTTTTCGCCCGGGCCGGAGAGTGTCCTGATCCTTCGTACTATGAGCTTCCGCCGTCAGCTCCCGGCGAATCTTTCTTCGACGTCCGGTACGTTTCGGGGAGATGTTTTGAAGAATTTCACGGGGGAGAAGAGTTTGCCATAAAAGTTTCACGCTTTCCCGTAACGGTGAAGTGGGATATCAGAGAGATTCCATCGGCGTCGCTTTCGATCGACGGGCGGGAGATTCCCATCGCCGGGGAGGGTTTCCTGACCATAGCGTCCGAGCCGGGACACCTCGCGCTCAGGATCCCTGCTTCGGGGGCGGCGAAGCCTCTTGCCTGCCGGCTGCTCCAGAACTATCCTAACCCGTTCAACCCGGCGACGACAATACGCTACTCGATCGGCGCGCGGACCAGAGTTGTCGTCGAGATCTTCACCCTTCTCGGCGAAAGGGTTTCGCGGCTTGTCGATGAGGTCCAGGACGAGGGGGAGCACTCCGTCGTCTGGCATGCGGAGAGTTCGCCGAGCGGGGTCTATTTCTGCCGGCTCAGCGCGGCAGGGGGCGCGGCCGGAGTACGGAAGCTCGTCATCGCGCGTTAGACATCGAGCGGATGATGGACGAACCGAACTCCGAGCATTTTACCTCTTTTGCGCCTTCCATGAGCCGGGCGAAGTCCTAGGTAACCACTGTGGATGCAATCGTGTCGGTGAGCCCCTTGAGGATGAGGTCGGCGGCCTCGACCCAACCCATGTAACGGAGCATCATCTCACCGCTGAGGATGACGGAGCCCGGATTCACTTTGTCGAGGTTGGCATATTTCGGGGCGGTGCCGTGGGTGGCCTCAAAGACGGCATGGCCGGTGACATAATTGATATTTCCTCCGGGCGCAATGCCGATCCCTCCGACCTGGGCTGCAAGAGCGTCGCTCAGGTAATCCCCGTTGAGGTTCAGCGTGGCGATGATATCGAACTCGTCGGGGCGCGTGAGAACCTGCTGCAGCGTGATATCGGCGATCGCGTCTTTAATCAGAATTCTCCCTGATTTCAGGGCTGCGGCCTGCTCCGCGTTCGCCGCCTGCTCCCCCTTCTCTTTTTTGCAGCGCTCCCACTCTGCCCACGTATAGACTTTTGCGGGGAACTCCGCTTCAGCCACGGCATATCCCCAGTCCCGGAATTTTCCCTCGGTATACTTCATAATATTTCCCTTGTGGACCAGCGTAACTGATTTTCTCGACCGTTCGATTGCGTAGTTTATAGCAGCCCGGACAAGCCGGTCCGTCCCCTGCTGGGAGACGGGCTTGAGTCCCATGCCGACCTGGAGCGAGGTTTCAGGGCAGCCGATATTCTGGGACCATTCGCGGGCCGCCCCGGCGGTGCCGAAACGGATTTTCTTGAATTTCTCCGGAAATTCACGGGCAAGATAATCAAGCACCTTTTGAGCCTCCTCGGTCCCCGGGACGAACTCAATGCCCGCATAAATATCTTCCGTGTTTTCGCGGAAAATCACCATGTTGACCTTTTCCGGGGATTTCACGGGCGAAGGGACGCCTGAAAAATACTGCACGGGCCGGAGGCAAACGTAGAGATCGAGCAGCTGCCGGAGCGCGACGTTCAGCGACCGGATCCCCCCTCCCACCGGCGTGGTGAGTGGCCCCTTGATGCCGACGAGGTATTCACGAAACGCATCCACGGTTTCATCCGGGAGCCAAGTCCCTGATTTCTCGAAAGACTTACCCCCGGCCAGAACCTCTTTCCAGGCGATGGAGCGCTTGCCGCGGTATGCCTTCTCGACCGCAGCGTTGAAGACCCGCACCGAGGCGCGCCAGATATCGGGCCCCGTGCCGTCGCCTTCGATGAAGGGGATGACAGGATGATCGGGGACAATGAGTTTTCCCCCTTTGAGGGTGATGCGTTCAGGTGACATGGCGGGCCTACTGTGCGTGGACGAGGTTATGCTGGATCTGCCGCCTCATCCGTTCGCCGTAGTCGGTCATCTCCCCTGCGGTGTATTTTTTCAGCTTCAGCACGAACTGGATGTTATCGTGGTCGTAGCGGGGGGTAACATGGAAATGGACGTGGAGAACGGACTGGCCTGCGGCCTTCCCGTTATTGGAAAAAATGTTGAATCCCTGGGGTTTGAGCAAATCCACGATCGCCTGCGAGACGACTTTGGTCGCCAGGATGAGGTCGTGGAGTTCCTCCTCCGGCACATCGAGGAATGTTTCGCTGTGCGTCCGAGGGATGACCAGAACATGGCCGAAATGAATCGGGTTTATGTCGAGGATCGCAACGGAATGCCGGTTTGCGTAGAGGGTCTCGGCCGATGATTCGCCCCCGATAATCCGGCAAAATTCGCAATTCTTCATCGTGATGGGAAGACCATGCGGTCGACCACACTATACCAAAAATGCGGCTGAAAGTCAACGCAGTTGCTCCACGGGGAAGATCGGTGGTGTTACAGTTTGAACGTTATTTAAAAATAATGCGTACCAGTTCGATAACAATAAGGACAATGAGAAGTTGTTGTATTCCACGCAAACCATTTGCGGTTGTCTCAAAAATAGAATTTAAGCATGAATAGATCTCATCATTCCCCTTAGACTGATAATTCTGGTTCATGGTTTTTCCTTCCTCTTATTAGGCCGCTATCCGTTCGTTGTTTCACGTTAATAATTCTACCCAATCCCACATCTTTGTCGTCACATTAGCTTCCATTGCGGGGATTATCCGTCAAGTCTTGTGAATCCTGATGAGATTGTATGCGAAGAAATGCAATGCCGTTGCCGCTTCGTGATGCTGTAAACTCTTTGAGAATCCGAACGACAATCGCGTGTAACGACGACAATGCGTTCGTGTAGATAAGTTCAAGCGTTTGATGTGGGAAGTCGAGATGCGTTTCGGGTTAGGATTTCCTGTGATCGGAGTCTTTGTCACCCGTATTATCTTGCCAGGACTGTATTTACGAGCCTCTTCTTTCGTTTCTTCACGGTATTCCTTATGGATTTGAGCATAGGCAATGTGGTCGCCAAATACACAGTCAACAGCATCTTTTGTACGGGACAAAAGAGTCTGTGCTTAACTGGAAGCGAGTCATAACGCGTGCTGAGAATTCCATCACAAAGGAGGTGGTAAGACGTGCGGTACATATCCCCACGCGGTAGCAGATCGCAAGTTTGGTGTCGGAATCCATCGCAAGGAGGGTGTAGAAATCCCCCCTTTCGAGCTCGTCCTCTGGACGAACGCGTTTATACTTGCAATAAACATATTGCCATTGTTCATCGCATTGCATATATCCATCCTTGATATTCATAATAAGGGAGTCGTGAATAACTTTTGCTTTTTACCCTGCTTCGAGCAACAATTTGAGAACGCTGACGAGACTAACGTCAGAAATACTTGCGCTAGCCCGAATGGATTGACCTTCAGTCAGAAGGGAGAGAATCAGTGATTTTTTGTCAATGGAAAGGGTACTCATCTACGCATCTTGATTTTGGCATGGAAGCAGCGTATATTTGTCTTGGCTCATTCATGCACTCTCAACCAGCGTGTGTTTGAATAGGGTTTGTAGCTGTTTCCGCACTTGCAACCCCCCCTTTTAAGCGTGGAACGGCTTCAACCGGCTAAAGTATCAACCGCCACACGATCTGACGTTACTATGAAGCGCCTACCCTGATCTCGTCAAATCAGAGTAGGCGTTTTCGTCTTATGCGGTCTCTATATCGCATTGCCATCACCCCCTTTCCCAAATGGAGCCACCGATTCTTATTTTTGACGTTTATCACCATTGGTTCACTGTACTGGTTGTCACGGGAAAAAGCAAGCGCGATGTGCCCGCTATCGTCCCCGTTGACACTATTAGACGGGCATAACTCATTGGTTCATAGAATGTTATATAGAAAAGGAATAATATTCTTTTTTATCTTTTTTTCATATTGCTTTTCTCAATCAGTGTTTGTATCTTGCGGAAGAAGTTGAATACTACACATAGGAAAGATTATCGTATGGACGAACAAACCAAGACGGTTATAGAAAAATACGAATTAAAGATTCAGGGATTGCGTGCCCAGATCGAACCCCTCCAAAAGGAGGTCAATAAGTATAAGTTAATTGTAAACCAGTTACTAATTGACGAGGGTGAATCCGCTAAGTATGAGGATTCTTCTGAAGAATTCGAGGAAACACCCAAAACAATCATTCCGCTCAAACCTAAGCAGGAAGATCCTGGTGGTGGAATTTCTGTGAGGACGGGAGAATTCTACAATCGCCCACTCGCAAAAGCCGCCAGAATAATTCTAGAGCGCGCTGGGGGTACGATGCTATTTAGTGAAATTATAGAGAATCTAAATAAGGGTGGGTTTCCGGCAAAAGATGAGAAGTGGGTTCGGTTAACGCTATTGAAAAATAAACATTTTGATATTTTACCGGATCGACGCTATATGATTTTTGTCTCGAAGGGGAAGTCCAGAAAGGGGAAAGCTACCAAATCGGAAGAAACAAAACAATGAAAATGATTCGCAAACACGTGCTCGAAAACATCAAATTTAAAAACGTCCTTGACTTTCATTAACTTATAGGTTAAATTGCCTTCAAGATTGGAAAAATACCTCGGCGATCAGAATACTAAGGCCGACATCTTGGTATTTATAGATCAACACAATAGGGCGCCTGCCGACATATTTATTTCCAAACTTGATCGTCAGGAAAAAAATAAAATTGATAGATGCATAGAAGAATTTGCATCTCGCGGTGAAATACTTAATAAGCAAAGATTTAGAAATGAGGGATCGCCTATTTACGCATTTAAGGCGGGTAGGGCAAGAATAGCATGCTTCTTTTTACCTAATGCACCCAAGAAAACTCTTGTTCTGACGCACGGTTACTCCAAGCAGTCTAAACAAGTTGATAGAATTCCGAAAGCCGAGTGGAAAAGAGCACACAAAGTATATTTAGAAGTAGAAGAAAATAAGATCAAATAATGGACTTTGAATGATAGTCATGAACTACAAAGAAAAACTTGCCAGTCGTCTTCATCAACACGAAAAAGACCCCGATTATCACTTTGAGGGTCTTCAGTTTGACGTAATGGAACAAATGCTTGAGATTATGGAACAGAAAAATGTTTCCAACTCACAAATGGCGAAGAAATTGAAATGCAGTAGTGCATATATTACCAAGTTACTTAAGGGCGATCAAAATTTAACAATTAGAAAGCTATTTGATATTGGATGGGCGTTGGGTCAAAAATTGGAAGTAAAATATAAGCCGATGAAAACAACTGTTTATGATATCCCCAATATTTATGATATTGGCAATCAGTTTATTTCACGAAAATTGACGGATGTAACATATGCATCCGGGGGGGAACTGATAGTAATCGATTTGAAAACACCCAACGTTCCAACGAGCGATATGGGTGATATTTTGATTTATGATAAAAATAAATTACAAGAACTCTCTAAGGCTATATGACAGCAGCTCCATCAACATTGAAGATTCGTTCTATTTTTCTGCTTGAATCTAATTTCAAGAGATCGCCCAATGTTACCATTGATGGAGCAGAAATTTTTGGTGCGACAATGGAGGTTCACGCGGGCGAGGTGAAAGATGAAGAAGACACCATATTTTCTGATTTGATAGTAAACTCTGAGGTTCGCTATAAGGATCAGATTCAAGCGGAGGCCAAAGTCAGGATGGTTGGCATTTTTAAGACTGAGAACGCAAGTCCTGATGAGAAGAAAAAATTTGCATTTATTAATTGCCCAGCGATAATCTTCCCATTTATTCGAGAACAAATTGCTTCTTTATATGCTAAGTCTGGTCTAAAGCCATATATGCTCGACCCCGTTAACTTTGTAAAGTTAGTTGACGAACAGCAACCAATTCAACGAAATACTGAGGTGAAACAAGAGGCTTAGGAATTAGTCAATCAGGATTTACCCGCTTTTAGTCTTGAGATCAGACACCCCCTCTGACGTGAGATATGCTAAAAGCGGGTTTTTTTATTTTCCCCGTTCAAACTGTAACACCACCGGAAGCTCCTTGCGGTTGATTCTTGAAGTCCCGTTCCTTATATTGCTTCGGCATTTTTCGGGGCGTCCCAAGACATTTCAGAGGAATTTCCATGAAACAATACATGATCGTCGCGGCTGTGATTCTGTGCGGCTGCCTGGTCTCGGGATTTCAATGCGGCTCATCGGATGTGACGAGCGCGAAACTTTACATCCAGCGGTCGGACTGGGCTCAGGCGGAAACCGCGTTGCAGCGTGAGGTCACCAAGAATCCCGGCAATTCCGAGGCCTGGTTCCTGCTCGGCCAGACCCGAATGAACATGGGGAATTACAAGGGAATGATGGATGCATTCGACAATTCTCTGAAAGCGGGAAAGGATTACGAGAAACTTATCTTCGATCACAAGAAGTATGTCTGGGGCAGCGCTCTCAACGGAGGAGTAACCCTCTATAATAAAAGCGTGAATGCTTCGAAAGACAGCGCTATGATCTACCGCGACCAGGCCGTCGAACAATACAAGATCGCCCTCCTGGTGAACCCCGACAGCGCCATCACCTATCAAAACCTCGCCTTCGCCTATCATGCGAATGGCAGGTACGACGATGAAATCTCGACCCTCAAGGCGGGGATGGCAAAGAAAGCCACGCCGGAGATGCAGTCTGCCATGATCAATGCCTACCTGCAGCGGGGCCAGGCGGCAGAGGATAAAGGGAACAAGGACGCCGCCACGGCCGATTACAACAGCGCCATCGCTGCCATCGCCGAGGAGCGCAAGAGCGATCCGGCAAACGAAGAGCTCCTGCGGACGATGATAGACCTGTACGTCCGGCTGAGCCGATCCGCCGAGGCAAAACCTTTCATTTACGAGGCCGTCGCCAAGGATCCGGGCAATAAGGTATACCAGTACAATCTCGGGGTGCTGCTGATGCAGACTGACAGCCTGAAGGAAGCGATCGCGCATTTTGAAAAAGCCCTCGAGAGCGACCCCAAATACGACGTCGCGCTCCAGAACATCGCGGTGGCGCATGTCAAAATCGCCGACAGCCTCAAACAGCGTGCGATGGCCTCCGATTCCAAGAAAGGCGCTGACAAGGCGTCGATCGAGCATTTCAAGAAGGCCGCGGGCTATTTCGAGCGCCTGAGCGAACTGAAGCCGAACGACCCGAAGATCTGGGATTTCCTCGTCACGGCGTACGCCAATGCGAATATGCTCAAGGAGGCGAAAGAAGCTCAGAAGAAGGCGGAGGACCTTCGGAAGAAATAGAGTCCCGCTGTAAGGGGAGAGACGTTAACGGTGTTAAAACCAGGGTAAAGGCCGTGCAGCAACCACAACCGCAGCAACAGATCAATATCGAGCTCGGGGAGAAGGAAGCCGAGGGAATTGATTCAACCCTCGCCAGCATCACTCACTCCGCCGCGGAATTCGTCGTCGATTTCACACGCGTCCTCCCGGGCATTCCCAAGGCGAAAGTGCTCGCCCGGATCATCACCACTCCCCAGCACGCGAAGCTCCTCCTCGGGGCCCTCAAGGACAACATCGAAAAGTTCGAGAAGGTTTTCGGCGAGATAAAGATCCAGGGAGAGCCCCCGCACGGAGGCTTCGGCTTCCAGCCCCCGGTCTCAGGCATGGATAAGACCCGCTAGAGGACGTACCGGCTCAGGTCCTTATTCTTTACGATCGTCGACAGTTTTTCCTCGACCAGCTCCCGCGTCACGACGATAGTTTTCCCGGAAAACTTTTCTGGCGCTTCGAACAGAATCTCTTCCAGAAGCGTTGTGAGGATCGTATGGAGCCGCCGCGCGCCGATGTTTTCCACCTGTTCGTTCACTTGCGTAGCCGTCCGGGCGATTTCGCGGATCCCTTCCGGCGAAAACTCGAGCCTCACTCCGTCTGTCTCCAGGAGAGCACAGTACTGCTTGATGAGCGCATTCTGAGGCAGGGTCAGGATTTTGACAAAATCCTCCTCGTTGAGGCTGTCGAGCTCGACGCGGATCGGGAATCTTCCCTGCAGCTCGGGGATGAGATCGGAGGGCTTCGACACGTGAAAGGCGCCCGAGGCGATGAAGAGTATATGATCCGTCTTTACGACCCCGTATTTCGTCATGACGGCGGTCCCCTCCACGATCGGAAGCAGATCGCGCTGCACTCCCTCCCGTGAGACATCCGGGCCGGAGTGGTGGCCGCCCCGTTCTCCTGCGATCTTATCGATCTCGTCGAGGAACACGATCCCGGAATTTTGCACGCGGTCGATCGCCTCTTTGACGACGCTGTCGGTGTCGATCAGCTTCCCGACCTCCTCCTGGCTGAGGATGCTGCGCGCCTCGGCGACGGTCATCTTCCTCCGCTTGGTCCGTTTCGGCATCATGTTGCCGAACATCTCCTGAAGATTGACCCCCATCTCCTCGATATTGATCGGCCCGAAGACCTGCATGGCGGGCACCTGGGGGGAGCTCACGTCGATTTCGACGGTCCTTTCCTCCAGCTCGCCCGAGCGGAGTTTTTCACGGAACTTTTCCCGGGTAGCCTTGTTCTCGTCCGGGTCGAAGTACTCCTCGCCCGGCCCCACCGATTCCAGGGTCTGACGTCTCTTCATCGGAGGAACGAGGATGTCGAGGATCCTGTCCTCGGTCAGCTTATTGGCCCTCTCCTGCACCTCGGCGATTTTTTCCCCTTTGAGCATGGTCACGGCGAACTCTGCGAGATCGCGGACCATCGAC
>JACXTT010015087.1_pt1 | contig 10047 bp, 9 predicted proteins | sample 9270951 | NCBI WGS metagenome assembly JACXTT01 (sample SAMN15532306, study PRJNA645909) | rock metagenome | isolation source: weathered quartz diorite | place: Puerto Rico | collected 2017-06-21
GTGGCCTGCGGGTAGTAGTACGAAATGCCGTCGATCGTTTTCTGCGGCGTGATGAAGAGGTAGCTGTAGCCGCTCGGCCAGACCCGCTTTTTGTTCAGGACATTGTTCACCTGCAAGCGCACGCGGAGGTTATGGGCGAAGGCATATGCAGCGTTCGTTTCGAGCGTGAAGAACGACGGGGTGGTGAAGCGCTCATCGTTCGTGTTGTCCAGATACGACTTGCCGGCATAGCGGCCGGTCGCGCTGAGGGCGAGCGCGCGGGCCGGAGTCCACTCGACGGTCTGATTGACAAGGATGTTCGGTGTGAGGAGGGGATTGACGTCGCGGTGAATCCGAGGCTCACTGCCGACGATGTTCCCCTTGGCGTCGTAGACGTCGTAGAACTGCGTCCACTTGCTGATGCGGTTGCGGCTGACGTTCGCGTTGCCGCGCAGGCGCAGCGACGGCGTGGCCTGCCACGTCAACTCCAGCTCGACGCCGCGCCGGTAGCTGCGGTCGACGTTGCGGCGCAGCGCCAGGCCGATGTCCGAAAGCTCGCCGGTCGCAGCGATCTCGTTGTGGGACTCCATGTCATAGACATTGGCCTTGAAGAGACCGGCGCCCGCGCGGTAGTCCCATCCCGCCTCCAGGTCGAAGAGGCGCTCCGGCTTGACCGCGTGCAGGTCGTGCGCGAACGATGCGTTGTCCTCCCCCTGGAAGAGATCGTTGCGCGTCGGCTCGCGCGTGGAGAGGCCGGCGGAGGCGTACACGCTGCTGGTCGATGAGAGGTCGTAACGCGCGCCGAGCTTCGGGTTGAAGAACGTCCAGCGGATGGGAGTAATGGCCACGTCGCCGTGGTAGTGAAAGTCGGTAGTGCGCACCTGCGCATCTGCGTACAGATGCCACCGCGCCGGATCGACGCTGAACTTGGCGAAGGCGTTGGCCTCCCCTTTCGTGCCGTAGTTGTAGTAGTCGCGCCCGCCGCCGCGGAGGTCGCGCGTGTGCTCGCGGCGGAACTGGTTGAGGTGCACGCCGTAGTTCGCACTCACCGCCCCGTACGACGCGCTGGCCGTGACCATCCCGCCGACCAGCATGCCGTCGAGACCGTAGCGATGGATGCCGGCAGCGTCGGTGAGGTCGTACCAGCCGTAGCCGCGCTGGTAGAACGCCGAGGCGGTCATGTTGGAACGGATGTACTGCAGTTGCGCCAGGTCGTAGCCGAAACTGTCCTTGTCATTCGGCCCGAACGAGTTCGCGCGCAGGTCGTGCTTCAGCGTATCGAGATCGGTGGCGAAGAAGGCGAGCTGCGAGTACTCGTGCCCGGAGAAGCCGGTCAGCTTGAGCTGCGAGTCGCCGAAGCTCTTCGCCGCGCTGACGAAGACGTTGCGCTGCCGCACGCCGGACGATTGGCGAAATCCGTCCGACTCCTGCGCCGACAGGCGCGTGTACAGCGCGAAGCCCGACGGCAGCCAGCCGGTCTGGTACGCGGCGGTGGCCATCCGCGTCCCGAACGATCCCCCCCCCACTTCCGCGCTGGTCCGCCGCGCCTGCGACAGCGCGACCGATTCGAAGTTGATCGATCCGCCGAACGACGGCGAGCCGACCGTGGAGGTGCCCACGCCGCGCTGCACCTGGATGCTCTCCAGCGAGTGCGCCAGGTCAGGGAAGTCGGAGAAGTAAGTCCCCATGTCCTCCGAGTCGGCGAGCGGGACGCCGTCCAGCGTGAAGTTCAGCCGCGTCGGGCTGATCCCGCGCAGGGTGATGTACGAGTACCCCGATCCGCCGATGCCCGCTTCGGTGTAGGTGTTGATTGACGGCGTGTCGCGCAACAGGAGCGGGATGTCCTGCCCGTAGTAATCCTTCTCGATGGTGGTCTTGTCGAGGTCCGTCTTCGTCACCGGCGTCTTCTCCTCGGCGCGGATCCCGGACACGACGATGGCCTCGTGCAGGACGGGCTTGGCGTCCTGCTCCAGAAGAAGGAGGAAAATCCAAAGGGAAAAAGCGCTCATGGAAACCCTTTCCAGGAGGCCTCGATGGGGAGGAGAGCTGACGGCGGGCTAGAGCCCGCCCTACATTCGCCTTTTCCTACGCCGGTCCTAACCGGGTCAGGTTCAGAGGGTCTGATCTCAGGCCGTAATGGCCACCCCTAGGCTTCCTACAACGGACGCGATTGTCGTTCGGCGTGAGTTGTACGTCAAGCGCGGAATCAAGGCAGAAGGCAGGGGGCAGAAGGCAGATGTGTTCATGCCCACTTCTGCCTTTTGCCTTCTGCCTTTGATTCTGCCTTTAATGCAGCGTCAGCGCGACCGTACTCCCCACCACCACGTTGTCCACCGTGGCGGCCGGATCCTTCGGGTCCCTGGTCAGCGGATCGCCGTCGGAGTCGACGCGCGCTTCGAGGCGGATCTTCGGCGGCAGCGGCTGGCCCATCATCGAGTCAGCGGCGGAGAGGTCAAACGAGAGCGGGAACCGCGACAGCGGCAGGCGCTTGACCGCGGCGGGCGGTCCGGCGCTGACTCCCGCCGCGCGGGCGGTGACGAAGATGATCCCCTGCTGCGGCGGAGCGACGCCGTCGGCCAGCCGCAGGGTGACGTGAATGGCCGCGGGATTGGACGATGCCGCCGCGGCGGAGGCCGCGCCGGGCGCTTCGACGGCCGGGTGGTTGGGGGGGACGGCGGCGCGCTGCGTCTTGGCCTGCTCTTCCATCTTCACCAGCACCTCGGCGAGGCGCCCCTTCTGCTCGGGATGCGCTTTCTCCGCCTCCTTGATGGTCGCCTCGGCTTCGCTGTTCTTGCCGGCGGTGGTCTGCGCCCAAGCGAGGGTGACGTAGGCGTCGAGGAATCTCGGATCGTGCCGGATGGCCTCGCGCAGCATCGGCATCGCCGTGTCGACCTGCCCCATGGCAATGCGCACCAGCGCCTGATACGTCAGCGCCTGCGGATCGTGCGGCGTCCGCTTCAGGATGTACTGCGTCTGCTCGAAGACGCCCATCAGATTCTCGCGATCGAGATAGGCGCGCGCGAGCTGCGTGCGGAGGCCGAGGTCGTCGGGGCGCTGCGCCACGGCAGCCTCGAATTGCTGGAGCTGCGGATCGGCCTGCGGTTGCTGCTGTTGCTGCTGCATCGGCGCGGCCTGCGGCGAGGGCGCGGCCTCGCGCGGCTGCGCCTTCTGCGTGACATACCAGCCGATGCCCACCAGAACGAGCACCGAGCCTGCGCCCCAGGCAAATCCCTTGATGGCGGCCTGGCGGGCGATGAGCGCCTGCGGCCGCTCCTCGCGCTTCTTCGTCTTCGCCTTGCGCTCATCGATCTGCCGCAGCACGTTCGCCGCCTCGCGCTCCAGGCGCTTCTGTTCGTCGCGGCCGCCGTCAAAGTCGCGGAGCTGCTGCACGAGCGCGTCGCGCTTGGCCTTCATGTCGCGAAGCTCAGCGTCGCCGTGATCGGCGCGGCGCTTCATCGCATAGAGGAAGACGACTCCGACGATGATGCCCGCCATGAGCATCGCGCCGGCGCTGGTCCAGTCGGTCATGACTTCTCCACCAGGTCGCGGACGCGGGCGAGGTAGGGATCCTCATCGTTCGCCGTTGGCTGTTGGCCGTTGGCCGCCGGCTGTCGTTCGAGCTTCTTCGCTTTGCTCGTCACTACAACGATTCCGATGGCGACCGCCAGCAGCGGCAGGATCCACACGGCGGTGCCGACGCCGTCGAATTTCGGCTTGAGCAGGACGAACTGTCCGTACGAGCGCTCGAAGTAGCTGAGGATCTGCTCCTGCGTGTAGCCGCGCGAGAGAAGCTCGCGCACCTGCCCCTTCATGTTGGCGGCCATCTCGGACGGGGAGTCGGCAACCGAGAGGCCCTGGCACACCGGGCAGCGCAGCAGCGCGGCGACTTCCTGCGTCCGCTGGTGAAGCGCGTCGGGATCAGTGATCGGCGCGCCCTGCGGCCCGCCGACGAACTGCTCGGCGTCGGGCACTTTGAGCGTCTGCGCCGTCGCGCCGAGAGCAACGGACAGCAACACGACAATCCAAAAAGGAGTGCGGGCGTCTCGCCCGCGCTCGCCGGGCGTCTCGCCCGGCGATGGTCGCGGCCAATGCGGCCGGGCGGGACGCCCGGCCGGTGCGGGCGGGACGCCCGCACTCCGATGTCTTTTCCTGATCATTTCAGGGCTTTCCGCAGGTTGGTCTGAATGTCATCGGCGCTCATCGGGCCGGCGAACTTGGCCACGATCGTCCCGTTCTTGTCGAGGAAGTACGTCTCGGGCACGCCGCCGACACCGTAAGCGATGGCGGTCTTTCCGCGCTCATCGACCACCGTGGGATAGGCCCAGCCGCGCTGCTCGAGGAAGCTCTTGATCTTCGACTCCTCGTCCTGGAAAACCACGCCGAGGAATTGCACATGGTCGCCCATCATCTGCGCGCTCGCGGTGAGGACGGGATGCTCGTCCCAGCAGGGACGGCACCAGGTGGCCCAGAAGTTCAGCACCACCGGCTTGCCGCGATAGCGCGACAGATCGATGGTCTCGCCTGAGCCGACCACCTTCAGCGCGAAACCGGGCGCTGGGCGTCCGATGAGTGGCGAGTCGATATGCTGCGGGTCCTTCCCCAACCCCATGAAGAGGATGGCCACCACTACAGCGACGATGAAGAGGCCGATGATGAGGACTGTGCGGTTCATGATCGCGCGGTTCCCAGTGTAGAGGCGGCCGCTCCGGCCGCCTCGGCGGGCGAAGCGCCCGCCGCTACACGGATTTCGGCACGTCTTGCCGGAATCAGCGCCACCACCCCACCCAATCCCATCAGCAGCACGGAGATCCAGATCCACGACACCATCGGCGTGTTGATGACCACGATGCCGGCGCTCTGGTGATCGGGGGCGATGTTCATGAGGGAGATGTACAGATCGCTGGCGGCCGTGGAGTGCACCGCCGGCGTCCCGACGGGATCGCGCATCGCCGCGTACTGGTTCATGCGCGGCTCCATGGTCGTCACCGGCTTGCCGTTCTTGGCGACGTTGAAGCGCGCGATGGTCGACTGGCGGTGCGGCTCGGCGCGCTCCTCCACGCCGGCGAAGGTGATGGCGTAGCCGGCGGCGTGCGCGGTCTCGCCGCGCACCAGCGTCACTTCCTGCGTGGTCCGCTGCGTGGAGCTGACGGCGATGGCCACCAACACGACGGTGGCGCCGGCGTGCACGATGTACGAGCCGAAGCGGCGCCGCCCGCGGCGGAGCTGCGCGTCGAGCAGCGCCTCCCCGAACGAGCCGCCGCGTTTCATCCGTTGCACCAACGGCAGCCACATCTGCGCCAGCGTGACGTGCACGGCGTAGCCGCCGAAGAAGAGCGTGAGGATCGTCCACGGATTGCGCACGCCGAGGAGCGCGCCGATCGCCGCCAGCACCACCCCGGCGCCGAGCGGCGGCACTAGCGCGCGGAGGATGTCGCGCTTGGTGGTGCGCCCCCACGGCAGCGCGGGGCCGATGCCGATCAGGAACAGCAGCGCCGCCCCCATCGGCACCGCCATGGCGTCGAAGTACGGCCGTCCGACGGACAACTGCTTCCCTTTGATCGCTTCCACGATGAGCGGGAAGCACGTCCCGATCAGGACGGTGAAGGTCAGCACGACGAAGATCAGATTGTTGACCAGGAACATCCCCTCGCGGCTGACGGCGCTCTCGATGTTGCCTTCCGATTCGAGCGAGTCGATGCGCAGCGCGAGCAGCACGACCGAGGAGATCAGCGTCGCGGCGAGGAAGACCAGGATGGTCGGGCCGATGGAGCTCTGCGTGAAGGAGTGCACGGAGTTGAACACGCCGGAGCGCGTCATGAACGTGCCGAGGATGGTCAGGAGGAAGCTGGCCTGCACGAGCGTCACCGTCCATCCCTTGAGGATCCCCCGCCGCTCCATGACCACGGCGCTGTGCAGCGCGGCGGTGGCGGTGAGCCACGGCAGGAGCGACGCGTTCTCCACCGGGTCCCAGGCCCAGTAACCGCCCCAGCCGAGGACCTCGTACGCCCACCAGCCGCCGAGCATGATGGCGATGGTGAGGAAGATCCACGGCAGCAGCAGCGACGCGCGCAGCGGGCGGAGGAACGAGTGGCCGAGGCGTTTGCGCAGCAGCGCGGCCATGGCGAACCCGAACGGGATGGTCATGCCGACGTAACCGAGGTAGAGCATCGGCGGGTGGATGATAATCAAGAGGTGGTTCTGCAGCAGCGGATTCGGTCCCGGGCCGTCGGGCGGTGGGCTGGCCACTGTCCCGAAGGGACTGGCCGGTCCGGCGATGAGGAAGCTGAAGAACGCGCCGCAGGCCAGCCAGGTGCCGATGGCGAATGGCATGTAGTCGTCGTGCTTGTTCGTGTTCAGCCACGTGGCGCCGGCGATGTAGAAGCCGAGGATGCAGCCCCAGAAAAGGATCGATCCCTCCAGCGACGACCAGAGGCTGACGATGGTCACCCACATCGGCACCTCGCGCGACCCCACCTGCGTGACGTACTGGACCGAGAAGTCGTGCGTGACCAGCGCGTACTCCATGACCAGCGTGGCCAGCAGCATCAGCGCGGTGAAGCAGTACGCGAATCTCCGCGCCCACTTCAGCCCCTCCGGCGAGCGCTTCTGTCCGGCGGCGAAGCCGACGAACGCGCCGGTCGTCGACACCAGCACGGAGGCGAGGATGAGGAAACGGCCGAGCGCGGCAGTCATGCGTGGTCCTTCGTGATTGGCGAACCCTCATCCGCCCTTCGGGCACCTTCTCCCGCCCCGCGGGAGAAGGACGCACACGGGCCCTCTCCCGCGGAGCGGGAGAGGGTGGCCGAAGGCCGGGTGAGGGTCGCGCTCACGACTTCTTATCCAACCCTTCCGTCGACCGCATCAACTTCTCCAGCTCCTTCTTGTCGATGGGATGGCCGGACTTGGGCGCCTTGTACTCGTTGTTGTGCGAGACCATGAGGCGGTTGCACTGGAAGTAGCCGCCGCGGGTCATGGTCCCTTCCACCACCACGCCGATGTTCTCGCGGAACATCTGCGGCGGCACGCCGGTGGACTTGACATGCACCACGCCGGCGGCGTCGTGGACGTCGAACTCCAGTCCCGACACGCCCGTTTGGTTGCGGATCGAGCCCTTGGACACCATCCCGCCGAGGCGGATGGTGGCGCCGTAGGCCTTGTCGCCGGCGGCGTGGAGATCGGTCGGCGTCCAGTAATAGACAAGGTTCTTGTTGATGCCGCCCCAGGCGATGACCATGAAGGCCACCGCGGCGACGGCGATGGCGATGAACATGAAGCGGCGTGTCCTGCGGCGCATCTCCTGGCTGGAGCTCATTCGGCCCTCCGCTCCTCGTCGCGCAGCCGCGCGATCAGGCTGATCCCGTAGATGAGAAACACCGCCGCGGTGACGCTGTACGCGGCCACCACGAAGTTCCAACCGCCGGTGATCACTCCTCCGCTCATACAGCCTCTCCCAGTTGTGCTTCCGCCGGCGGCGGCGGCGCCAGCTCATGTTTGAGCCGCAGCGCGGAAATGCGCGCGCGCAGCATGATGAACGCGGTCATCAGTAAGAGGATGCCTAACGCGTTGGCGCGCAACGGAATCCAGAACGGCTTGGACACGGTATTCGGATTGGACTGCTGCTGGTGCAGCGAGTTCCACCACTTGACGGAGAAATAGACGATCGGCACGTCGACGAAGGCGATGATGGTGGCCACGCTCGACCAGATGCCGCGCTTGACCGGGTCCTCCACGAACTTGCGCAGAGCGAGGATGCCGAGGAAGGCGAAGAGCAGCACTGCGGTGGTGGTCAGGCGCGGGTCCCAGTCCCACCACACGCCCCACGTCGGCTTGGCCCAGATCGCCCCTTGGCAACAGAGCAGAAAGGCGAAGACGACGCCGGTCTCGATGGAGCCCTCCATCCGCGCGTCCCATTTGAAGTCGCCGCGGAAGAGAAAGACCACCGCGCTGAAGAAGGCGATGGTCATGGCCAAGAGAGCGAACCATGCGGTGGGAACATGCACATACATGATCCTCTGCGTGTCGCCCATGAACTCCTCGGGCGGCGCGACGAAGAGGCCGAAATAGGAGCCGACGAGCAGCAGCAGGACGCCGAGGGTGAGGATGATCTTCGGACGGCGCGTGCCGGCGAAGTCGTCGCTGCCGAGGAAGATGATCGACGCGGCCAGGCCGGAGAGGAACGCCAGGATCGTGCGCGTCACGGGAGGGACGGCGAGCGAGATGTCTTCGTGCAAGTACAGCTCGGCAGCAGTGACGACCACGCCGAAGTAGACGGCGACCGCCACCAGAGCGATGCCAATGATGAATGAACGGTTCATTCTCCTATCCCGACCCCCTCACCCGTCCCTTCGCTACGCTCAGGGCCACCCTCTCCCCGCTTCGCGGGACGAGGGCGCAAGTGGCCTTCTCCCTGCTTGCGAGGAGAAGGTGCCCGAAGGGCGGATGAGGGGACTCTAGTCCTCGACGACTCGATCGAAAAGAAGCCCGCAAAGGGACCAATAAATTGCATTGAAGGCTATCAGTAATTTTATCCACGCCGGCGACTGATTCATGGGATCGCCCAGGATGACGAGCGAGGTGGCTTTCACCGAGGCCAGGAGCACGGGGACGATCAGCGGGAAAAGGAGCAGCGGCAGCAGAGTCTGCTTTGAGCGGACCTGCGCGGTCATCGCGGCGTAGAGGGTGCCGGGGGCGGAGAGCCCGGCGGCGCCGAGGGCAACGACCAAGAGCAGCGAGTCGAGCCGCGTGGTGCCGGCGTCGTAGAGGATGGACATGACCGGCACGAGCGCGCTGCCGAGCAGGACGAGCTGGATCCAGTTGGCGATGGCCTTGCCGTAGTAGAGCGCGCGCGGATTGGCCGGGAGGAGGAGCAGCCCCTCCAGCGCGCGGTTCTCCATCTCGGCGTGGAAGCTCTCCGCGAGCGTGAGCGTCGACGAGAGCAGCAAGCCCAACCAGAGGAAGCCCGCCGAGAACTGCCGCAGGATCTCGGCATTGGGCCCCACGGCGAAGCTGAAGAGCAGCAGGGCCGCGGCGCCGAAGACGAAGACGGCCATGAGCTGCGCGCGCGTCCGCCACTGCAGGAGCAGCTCCTTGCGCAACACGGCAGCTAGCATGGAGCGCCGCCCTCCGCCGCCGGCGTGGACGCCGGCGGTCCAGCCGCCGAGAAGGCGGCGTTCCGCACAATGCGGCCCGCCTCGAGCGTCAAGGCCTCGTCCGCCAACCCACCCACCCGCTCCACCTGGTGCGTGGCCAGGAGCACCGTCGTGCCGCGCGACTTCAGCTCGCGGACGACCTCGTCGACCAGCGCGAACCCTTCCGGATCGAGCTGGCCGTACGGCTCGTCGAGCATCACGATCTTCGGATCCTGCAGGAGCACGCGCGCGAACGAGAGGCGCTTGCGCATGCCCGCCGAGAATGTGGCCACGGGATCGTCGGCGCGCGTGTCGAGCCGCACGCGGGCCAGCGCTTCGTCGACACCGCCCGTCCGCAGCAGCCGCGCGATGATGGCGAGGTTCTCGCGCGCGGTGAGCGATTCGTACAAATACGACTGATGGCTCAAAAGCGCGACGACGCGGCGGACATCGTAGCGCTCGCGCACCAGATCGAATCCCATGACCTTCGCCCCGCCGCGATCGGGGCGGATGGCGGTGGCCAACGTGCGGAGGAGCGTCGACTTTCCGGAGCCGTTCCGGCCGGCGATCATCATGACCTTGCCGGCGCGGAGCTGAAAGGAGACGTCGATCAGCGCCCACCGCCTTCCGAAGCGGCGGGCGAGGCTCTCCGCGTCGATGGCCAGGTCATTCACGGGCGTTATGATGCCGCAAATGCGCAAACTCGCCCTGGTGTTGGTGGTCACAGCCTGCACCACCGCGCCGTCACATCGGCCGCCTCCCGCGACCGTTGCGCCAGCCGAGCCGCAGGCTGCGCCGGCGGTCTACGGGCTTACGGTAGAAGAGGAAGTGCGCGTGCTGCGGATGGAGGACCGGCGCGAGTACGACCCCGCCCTCGCCGACGCGTGGATCCACAATTCGAATCCGCTGCACCGCGAGCGGATGGCGCTGGCGCTCGGGC
>JACXTT010015088.1_pt1 | contig 10046 bp, 9 predicted proteins | sample 9270951 | NCBI WGS metagenome assembly JACXTT01 (sample SAMN15532306, study PRJNA645909) | rock metagenome | isolation source: weathered quartz diorite | place: Puerto Rico | collected 2017-06-21
CGCCAACGCGGGCCCGCTAGCGCGCCGTGTCGCGCTTCGCGGGCCCGAAGCCCGGCCGCGGCGCGGGCGACGAGGGACGCAGCGGCACATCCGACAGCAGGATGCGCGGGATCACCTCGGGCGGGGCCTGCTTCTGCTGCATGATCGCACGCGTCTTGGCCGCGTCGGACTCGGCGGTCTTGCGGAATTCCGCTGGGCGCTGCAGCCTTCGCGGCTGCGGGGCCGGGGCGGATTCTTGGTCCCCGAGGGTCGGACCTTGCCTCCATCCGCGATCGATCGCGAGACGCTGCGCCATGTCCTCGATCCGCGCGCGCCTGAGCGGTCCGGCCGCGCGCTCCACCCAGTCGATGCTGGGACCACGGTTCACGACCGTGTGCTCGACTTCGGCGTAGTTCTCGATGGGTTGGGCCTCCCGCAGCGCTGTGCTGGCTCTTTCCGGCGCGAGCACATGCGACCGCAGGTCGGTCGTCCCGAGCTGCGTGACGGGCACGACCTGGAATCTGCCCGCGGGCTGGCCGCTCGGCGAGAGCGCCGCCCAGCCGACGTAGCTCTGATTCCCGGTCCACGCCACCCACGCCGGCGCCCAGTCGAGACCGGGGACCCACACCCAGCCTTGGTAGTCGTCGTCGATCCACGCGCCGTAGTGGTACGTCGCCCACCCGAACGGCTCGCCGGACACCCACACCCAGCCGTAGGTATCGCTCGGCGACCAGAACCCGTCGTAGTACGGCGACCAGTTGCCGAACCGAGTCCGGGGGCGGAACACGAACCCGTACGGCTCGATCAGCACCCAGTCACCGTAGTCCTGGAGCTCGTCGTAGAACACGCGGTATTCGGGGCGTAGAGAGGCGCGGGCGGCCGGCATCGAGCGGGACTGCGGCCCCGGGCCGGTCGTCGCGCACGACGTCTGCAGCAACGCGAGCAGTGCGGCTGCCGCCGCGAGCGCCACGAGGCGCGATCGAGAGGCGATGCGGAATGGGGCTCGGGTCATGTTCGGCCTCCTGGCGGCCATATTCGCGCCTCCGGAGCGGTCACTGCAACCGGCGCGATCACAGATTCTTGTAATCGGGACCACCCCCGCCTTCGGGTGTCACCCAGGTGATGATCTGGTACGGGTCCGCGATGTCGCACGTCTTGCAATGCACGCAGTTTGCGGCGTTGATCTGCAGCCGGATCGCGCCGGGCTTGGCCTCGTCCGCGACCATCTCGTAGACGTTGGCGGGGCAGAAGTGCTGACACGGATTGCCGAACTCCTCGCGGCAACGGGTGGCGCAGACGCTGGTGTCGGCAACGACGAGGTGCACCGGCTGATCCTCGTCGTGATGGGTGCCCGACCAATACACGTCCGCGAGCTTGTCGAACGTCAGCGAGCCGTCGAACTTCATGGGCGCCGGCTTGCCGCCCGGATGGACCTCGCGCAGCTTGCGCATGCGCTCGTGGCCCGCGTGGCCCGGCGCGCGGTCGCGCAGCCGCCAGTCGCGGCCCCCGGTCACCATCGCGACGCCGGTGTTGAACATGCCGGCGTAGAGGCCGGCGTCGAAGCCTTGGTGGAAATTGCGCACGCTCCGCATCTCGGCCCCGGCCCACGACGCCTCGAAGCGCCGGTCGTAACCGCTCAGTCGCTCTCGCGAGACGTCCTTCGCGATCAGGCACTCGAACAGGGTTTCGGCGGCGAGCATGCCCGACTTGATCGCGAGGTGAATCCCCTTGAGCCGCGCGCCGTTCAGGAATCCGGCGGTGTCGCCGCACAGCAGCACGCCATCGGCGCTCAGTCTCGGCATCGCCCAGTAGCCGCCCTCGGGAATCGCCTTGGCGCCGTAGCCGACGGGCTTGCCGCCCTCGATCAGCGCACGAACGAACGGATGGGTCTTGAAGCGCTGTAGGTTCGCGTGCGGGTCGTTCGTCGGATCCCGTGAGTCGAGGCCTGTGACGAAGCCCACGTACCAATGTCGATCGTCGAGGCCGTAGATGAACGCGCCGCCGAAGGTATCGTTCGGCAACGGCCAGCCCATGGTGTGAATGACGCTTCCCTGTTGGGCGCGCCCCGGCGGCACTTCCCACAGCTCCTTCACTCCGGTGGCGTAGGTCTGCGGATTCTTGCCCACCGTGAGCCCGAGCGCCTGCTCGAGCTGTTTGGCCAGGGTCCCGCGCGGCCCCTCGCACAGCACGGTGGCCTTTGCGCGGCAAATCGCTCCGGGCTGGTAGTTGGGCTTGTGCTCGCCGCGCTTGTTCACGCCCTTGTCGCCGATCTGGACGCCGGCGACGCGACCGTTCTCGACCAGCGCCTTGGCGGCTGGCATCTCGGTGGCGATCAGGACGCCCAGTGATTCGGCCTGCTGCGCCATCCATGCCACGAGGCTGCCAAGGGAGACGATGTGGTTGCCGTGGTTGTCGAGCACCGGCGGCACCCACGGCAATCGGAACTGCCCGTGCTCGCCGAAGACGTACACGTCGTCGGATGCCACGTCGGCGGCGATGGGGCAGCCCTGCTCGCGATAGTCCGGCAACAGCTCGCGCAGCGCCCGCGGATCCATGACCGCGCCGGAGATGCCGTGGGCTCCCACCGTCGCGGACTTCTCCAGCACCGCGATCGTGACCTCGCCGACCGGGTCGCCGGGAACGCCACGCGCGACGGCGGCATCGTGGCGCTGAATCAGCTGCGCCAAATGGATCGCACCCGCCAACCCGGCGGGGCCGGCGCCGATGAACTGGACATCGAATTCGAGTTGTTCGCGCTCCACGGCTCCTCGGTCAGGCTGGGCGCCGGCCTCGGGCCGAGCGCTACTCCGTTCCGGTCGCCGCCGCCACGTGGGCGGCGTGCGCTTCGGCCTCGAGCCAGCGCTCGGCGTCGATCGCGGCCATGCATCCCGTACCGGCGGCGGTGACCGCCTGTCGATAGACGGCGTCGGCCACGTCGCCCGCGGCGAACACGCCGGGCACCGAGGTGCGAGCGGTGCCGGGCTCGACGATCACGTACCCCCTGGCGTCCGTCGCCAGCTGGCTCTGCAAGAAGGCCGTATTCGGCTTGTGGCCGATCGCCACGAACACTCCGTCGATCGGCAGCTCCTGGATCGCGCCCGTGGTCACGTGGCGGAGCTTGACGCCGCTCACCTTGCGGTCGCGGACGCCCAGCACTTCCACGATCTCGTGGTCCCAGATGAAGCGGATCTTCGGATTCGCGGTGGCGCGATCCTGCATGACCTTCGAGGCGCGCAAAGTATCGCGACGATGGACGACGATCACCTCGGTCGCGAATCGCGTCAGATAGATCGCCTCTTCCATGGCGGTGTCGCCGCCCCCCACCACGATCACGCGTCCACCCCGAAAGAAGAACCCGTCGCACGTCGCGCACGCGGACACGCCGAACCCCAGCAGATGTTGCTCGCCGGCGATTCCGAGCAGCTGCGCGGAAGCCCCGGTCGCGACGATCACCGACCTCGCGCGATACGTCTTGCCGCCGTCGGTCCACACCGTGAACGGCCGCGAGCCGAAGTCGACCCGCTCGACGTTCTCCTGGACGACCCGGGCGCCGAAGCGCACGGCCTGATCGCGAAAGATCTCCATGAGATCGGGGCCCTGCACCGCGTCGCGAAACCCCGGATAATTCTCGACGTCGGTCGTGATCATGAGCTGCCCGCCCGGCTGCGGTCCGGCCAACACGACGGGCTTCAGGTTGGCACGAGCGGCGTACAGCGCCGCCGTGTAGCCGGCAGGGCCCGAGCCCAGGATCAAGACGTCACAAATGTCGGACACGACGGGCTCCATTCAGGTCGAGGGGAAAGGGGCAGTCTAACGGCTCCCTACGCGGGCGTGAAGCCGAGGCGGGCGGTCGAGCGTGCCCCGAACCGCCCTTGTTGATGATTGGAGGCCGCCGGTCGATTCGCCGGCGAGCGGCCGGTCAGCCCTGGCGCAGGCTCATGGCGAGCGACTGGCGGGCGGCGCGAAACGCCGGCAACAGCCCACCCACGAATCCCATGCCGATCGAGAACAGCAGGCCCGCGATCAAGGCCGCGGGCGTGACGCGGAATCCAAACGCCAGCTCGCTGAAGGATTGGAAGTTCGTCGTGCTCGTCGTGATGCCGTTGATCGGGAGCGCGAGCAGGCAGCCGAGCGCCCCGCCGATCAGCGCCAGGAACATCGACTCGAACAGGAACGACAGCATCACCGCGAACGGCCCGAAGCCGAGCACGAGCAGCACCGCGATCTCGCGTGTCCGCGTCTGCACGGCCGCATACATCGTGTTCATCGCCCCGAACACGGCGCCGACCGCCATGATGATCGTGATCAAGATGCCGGCGATGCGAATGGTGTTCGTGAGCAGCTCGGACTGCCCGGCGTAGAACAAGTCCTCGCGCTTCACCTGCACCTGGAGCCGCGGATCGGCCTCGAATTCGCGCTTCAAGGCGTCGAACTTAGCCGGGTCCTTCATGCGGAACGTGACGCTCTGGTACGCGCCCTCGCGGTCGAGCGCTGGGCCCAGCACGGCCGCGTCGCCCCAAATCTCCGACTCGAACGCGGAGCCCGCGGCCGTGAAGTGGCCGACGACGGTGAACTGCCGGCGCTGGAACACGATCTTGTCGCCGACGTTGCAGTTCGCGAACCGCCCGGCGATCCGCCGCCCCACGATCACCTCGTCGGTGCCGGGGTTGAACATGCGCCCGCTCACGATCTTCACGTCCGGGCGCAGAGCGGCGACGTTGCCGCTCACGCCGCGCACGCTCACGTTGGACGAGCCCGGCTGGCCGAGGCGCGGCTTGTTCGTGACGACGACGATGTCGGAGGAAATGATCCCGCGCCCGTCGCCGCCGGTGGCCACCGCCGGATGCGAACGAATGATGTTCGCGGCGTCGATCGATACTCCGCTCGACAGCTCGCTGTCGGCGCCCTTGCGCAGCACGATGGCGTTGCGCGGCGATCCGGTACTGACGAGCGCGGCGCGGACGCCGCTCGCGAGCGCCATCGCGCCGATGAAGATCGCGACCGTGAGCGCGATGCCGATCGCCGTCGTGAGCGTCGACACCGGACGCTGCAGCACGTTGCGGACGTTGTACGAGATGGGAATCGCCATGGTCGTCTCCTCAGTCCACGCGCCGTAGCGCATCGACGATGCGCAGCTGCGACGCCCGCCAAGCGGGGATCAATCCGCTGACCGCCCCGACCAGCGCGGCCATCCCGATTCCCAGGATCACCGTCGACCAATAGACGCTCATCGGCGGCAAGAAGCCCCCCAGGTTGAACTGCCCCTTCTCGATCAGCAGCTTGGCGAGCAACGCCCCGAGCGTGCCGCCGCCGACGGTGATCAGGCCGGCCTCGAGCAGCACCAGCCGGAACAGCGTGCCGTCGCTGAAGCCGAGCGTCTTGAACACGGCGATCTCACGCGTTCGCTCGCGGATCGCCATGACCATCGTGTTCGCGGCGATCAGCAGGATCGCGAACACCACGGCGAGGCCGATCACGCGCAGCACGAACGGCAGGTTGCCGTACATGCTCACGAACCCGGCCTGGAACGCCTGCTCGCTCTCCGTGTGCGTTGCGGCGGAGGAGTTCTCGAACATCGCGTCGACCGTGCTCGCGATGTCGGCCGCGCGCTCCGGCTGCGACAGGTCGAGCACGTAGATGCCGACCGCGCCCTGCCCGCCCATGCCGCGCTCTTCGAGATACTTCCAGTGGAAGAACATCACTTCTTCGCCGAACGACTTCTTCTTTCCCACGTACACGCCGCGGATCACGAACGGCCACGATCCGGGCCAAATGGTGCCGCTCACCGTCACGGTCTGGCCGAGCTTCCAGTGGTTCTTCTCGAGCAGCTTGCGGCCGACGACGCAGGCCGTCTGCTCGGAAAAATACGACGCGAGCTTCGGGTCGACGCCCTCGGGAACCTGGGTCGCGACCTGCGGCGCCGAGGCCTCGACGATGCTCATGTCGTTTCCGTAGATCTTGTAGAAGTGATCGTCGACGCCGAACTGGGCGAAGAAGTTGTGCGGGTCCTTCGGATCCTGTCCGCCGAACCACTGCTGAATCGCGATGTCCTTGATCCCCGGCACCGCCGCGATGCGTTCGCGATAGGCGAGCGGAATGGGAAACACGAGCGATACCGCGTTGCGGGTGATCAGCCGGGACTGGCTGCCGACCTTGATGGAGTCCGTCAGCGTGTCCAGCACGCCGCCGAGCGCACAGAACAGGAACAGCGCCACCGTCACGCTGGTCAGCGTCAGGAACGTGCGGAGCTTGTTGCGCCCCAGGTTGACCAGCACCAGGTTGAAGAGGTTCATGCGTACGCCCCCACGGGTGCGGTCTCGAGCACACCCTTCTCCAGCCGCAGCACGCGGTGGGCGCGCTCGGCGGCATGGGGATCGTGGGTGACCATGACGATGGTCTTCTTGAATTCTCCATTGAGGCGCTCGAGCAATTGCAGAATTTCACCCGCGGCCTTGCGGTCGAGGTCGCCGGTCGGCTCGTCCGCCAGCAGCACCTCGGGATCGCTCACCATGGCGCGGGCGATCGCCACGCGCTGCTCCTGGCCGCCCGACAGCTGCCGCGGAAAGTGGTCCTGACGGTCGCCGAGCCCCACCAGCTGGAGTGCGACCTTCGCGCGCTCCTTGCGCTCCTTGCCGCTCATCTTGACGAGCAACAGGGGCAGCTCGACGTTCTGCATCGCCGTGAGCACGGGGATCAAGTTGTAGAGCTGGAAGATGAACCCGATGTTGCGCGAGCGCCACTTCGCCAGCGCCCGGCCGTCCAGCCTCGCGATGTTCGACTCCCCGACGATCACGTCGCCGGACGTCGGGCGATCGATGCCGCCGATCAGATTGAGCAGCGTCGTCTTGCCGCTCCCCGACGGTCCCATGAGCGCCACGAAGTCGGCCGACGCGATGTCGAGCGTCACGCCCTCCAGCACCGGCACCTCCTGGGTGTCCCGGTGGTAGACCTTTCGAACGTTCACGAGCCGAACCGATGCCATAAGGACCTCTCGCTACGATGATGATGATGGGCGAACGCGAACGGGCTGGCCGTCGCGCAGGGTACGCGTGGGCTTGAGGACGACGCTTTCGCCGCCATCGAGGCCCTGTTCCACTTCGACTTCGCTGCCGCGCTCGTGACCCAGAGTCACCGGGCGCCCCGTGAGGCGCCCATTCCGCACGAGCCACACCCGCGTTTCCGTCCCGACGCGGACGAGCGCCTCGGTGGGCACCAGCACCCGCGGGCGAGCCGTCGCCACTTCGGGCCGCTGGGCCTCGCGCAGGAACACCACCTTGGCGCCCATCTCGGGAAGGATGCGCGGGTCGTGGTCCAGGATCGAGACCTTTACGAGCACCGTCGCTTTCTGGCGGTCGGCGGTCGGGACGATCTGCCGCACTCGGGCGCGAAACGACGTGTCGGGGTAGGCGTCGAGCGTGACCCGCGCGTCCTGACCGTTGCGGATTTGCGCGATGTACGCTTCGTTGACGTCGACTTCGACCTCGAGCGTCGCCAGGTCCGCCATGGTCACGATCGCTGTGCGCGTCAACCCTCCGCCTGCGGCCGACGGCGCGACGATCTCTCCGACCTCCGCGTCCTTGCGCAGCACGGTGCCGTCGAACGGTGCGCGGACGTTGGTGTTCTCGAGATTGGCCCTGGCGACCTTGAGCTCGGCGTTCGCGCTGTTGAGCTGCGCCACGGCCGCGTCGACGCGAGTCTGCGCGTCTTCCAAATCATGCGACGAGATCACCTGCTGGTCGCGCAGCGAGCGCGCTCGCTCGAGGTCGCGACGGGCCTGCGCGAGGTCGACCTCGATGCGTCCGACCTGCGCTTTCGCGGCCTCGGCCGCGGCCGAGTAGGCGTCGCTCTCGATGCGGGCGATGATTTCGCCCGCGCGCACGTGCGAGCCCTCGTGGACCCCGAGGTAGGTCAGCTGGCCCGCGATCTTTGCGGACACCGACGCCTTCGTGCGCGCGACGACGTAGCCGTTCGCCGAGATGCCCTCGCCGGTCACGCTGCCCGTGCCGCCCGACACCGCGACGCTCGCGACCTCGACCATGACGGGCTGCTGGCGCAGCGCGAAGAACCCTCCCGTCCCGAGCACCGCGAGGACCAGGGGCGCGAGCCAGAGCCAGCTGCGCCGCACCGGGCCGCCGGAAGGCGGTGCGTCGTCGCGGCGGATGCGCAGCCGCGACAGGTCGGGGGTGCTGGGCGTTTCGGACATGGCTCCATCGTAATGGGGGTGAGTCCCGCAGCCTATGGGTGTGTCGCGGCCGGGGTCAAGCGCCTGCCCGCAACGCGCGCGACGCCTCGTTGTGAGCGGCGTGAGCGACGAGCCTGCGCGGGACGACGGGCGCGGGCGGTGTTCCGCCACCGACGTCGTGGGTGGTCCATCGCGTTGCGCTTGGTTGCGGCCCGGCCTATCCTCGCAACCCTCGGAATCGGTGGCAGCGCTGCCGGGAGGAATCCATGCCGTTCATCATCGCCGAGCCCTGCATCGGGGTGAAGGACAAGTCCTGCGTCGAGGTGTGCCCGGTTAACTGCATCTACGAGGGCGAGGACCAGTACTACATCCATCCCGACGAGTGCATCGATTGCCAGGCGTGCGAGGCGGCATGCCCGGTTCAGGCGATCTTTCCGGACAACGGCGTGCCCGAGAAGTGGCTGAGCTTCATCGACAAGAACCGGGTCTATTTCGAGAAGAAGTAGACGCATACCGGGCAAGGACCCGAGGTGGCGCCGTCGCGACCCGCGTGGCGCCCGTTTCATTGAGGAACCCGATGACCGTAGGAGCGTTGCCGACCCGAGAGCAGGCGCTGGCACTCCTCCACGACTGGATCCAGAACCCGAACCTCCGCAAGCACTGCTATGCGGTCGAGGCGGCGATGCGTGCGTATGCTCGCAAGGCGGGCGAGGACGAGGAGCGCTGGGGCGTCACGGGTTTGATCCATGACTTCGATTGGGAGCGGCACCCGGACCTCGAGCGCCATCCCATCCAGGGCGTCGAGGTGCTCCGCTCGCTGGGCTGGCCCGAGGACGTATGCCGCGCCGTGCTGGGCCACGCCAGTCGAACCGGCGTGCCTCGCGACACGCCGATGGCGAAGACGCTGTTCGCGTGCGACGAGCTGACGGGCTTCCTCGTCGCGTGCGCGTTGATGACGCCCGGCAAGACGCTCGCGGAGGTCGAGGTTCCGAGCGTTCGGAAGAAGATGAAACGCGCCGATTTCGCCCGCAACGTCAGCCGCGACGACATCGTGAACGGCGCCGCCGAACTGGGCGTGGACCTCGACGAGCACATCGCCTTCACGCTCGAGGCGATGCGCGGGATCAACGAGCAGCTGGGGTTGTAGGGCTCGAAGAGAGCCGAGCGGGCCGAGTCGCGCGCGAAAAGTGCCGGCGCCCGATCGGCTGTTCCCGCCAGGGGTATCCCTTCCCGGGTTTCCGATCCGACGCCGGCGTTCGCGTCTTTCGGCCGGCCCGGTCCATTCGGATCCGAGCGCGACCGCGCCCAACGGAATGCGTGGGCGATCGATGACGCGCGAGGCCGTAGCCTCCGCGTCGGTTCCATTGCACGCCCGTCCCCGGCGGATGTCAATGCCTATCTGCGACCGGCTCGAGCCGCGGCGCGCCGGAGCCCGGAGCGTCCCAATCGGGTGACGGCGCCACGGCCGCGGTGAGGACTTCGATCCGTGCGGCCTCGAGCGTGATCGCCCCGAGCGCGTCGCTCACGCGCCCCGTGACGCGCAGCACCGCGCCGCGCAGCGCGGCGGCGTGCCGGGCGTACGTGTCCGGAAACAGCACGCACTCGGCGACGCCGCTGCGATCGGCCAGCGTCAGGAACAGCATTGGGCTCCTGGTTCGAGCCTCGACGCGCCGCCACGCGCAGGGCAGCCCGACGACGCTCGCCGCCCTCCCGGCGTGGCGCTCGAGCTCGGCGGCCGGCGCGGCCGCCGACTCGACGTCCGGCGGCAGCGCGTCCAACGGATGCCCGCTGAACCACAGCCCGGTCGTCGCACACTCGTGGCGGACCCGCTCAGGGATCGCGTACTCGGGCAGCTCGGGAACTGCGACCGGCGCCACCGGGCGCG
>JACXTT010015089.1_pt1 | contig 10046 bp, 10 predicted proteins | sample 9270951 | NCBI WGS metagenome assembly JACXTT01 (sample SAMN15532306, study PRJNA645909) | rock metagenome | isolation source: weathered quartz diorite | place: Puerto Rico | collected 2017-06-21
ATCCCACTTGACCAAGAATGGGCCAACGGACTCATCCCAGGCTAAATTCAGCCGCCGCTGTTTTAAACGGATTTCGGTGTGATCGCTATTAAGATTTGCTTTGATATCAACTGGTGGGATACCTGGAAACGACTGAAGCAACAAGGAGTAAAGATTGTCTTTTTCCCTTCCGCATATCCGGCCGTACGCCAGCTTTCCGCGTTGGCCTTGATGAACCAGTACTACGTGGTCTCTTCGACAATGAGGGGTTCATTCAGAATCTACGATGTCAGCGGAGAGGTCCTCGCCTCTTCGGGCAACTACCAACAGTGGGCTGGTGCTGTGCTCCCTATTGGCAAGCGACTTTTCGAGATCGATTTTAATGCTCAAAAAGTGCGAGAAATCCAGCGGAAGCACGGGTCCAAAGTTGAAGTCATCTGGTTTCACGATGACGACTGGTTCACTCTTGCTTCTCTTGATCCGGACCTTACGGTCGAAGATCTCATTTCCGAATTCGGATTAACCCCGTTGAATGATTATCGCCTCAGAGCCACAAAGGCCATCGACCAAGCCCGTGCCAGCGTTGCGAACCATGCTAAGGCTGGAGAATAAAGCTTAAATTGGCATCGCTGTTCCTCGGTCGCGGTCTCATTATCAACTCCCGATTCCGATGGCGATACCGATTCCGATGCCGAGTCGTCTATTGCCGGCACGACGACCAAGCTGTGCCGCCGGTTCGCTTGCAATTCTCATGGCTGTCGTTTTCTCCTGTCGGGATCGGTATCACCATCGGAATCGGCATTGTCCTCCGATCGAATGGCATCGGTGCCATATGCGATTAACTCTTCCTTGACCGAGTAGCCTCGCCCCCCAATCTTGGTCAACATGGCCACAATACGATCGAGCATATTTTTCCCCTCAAGGTTCTCGTGGGCCCTAATGGCCCCACAAACCTCCAATACATCCTGGGTCGCCGCGCATTCCAACGCAGAGCCACGCGCAATTTCGAAGAAGCGGCGCCTGTCAGCTTCGCTTGCTTTGCCGTTTCCCTCTGCAATATTTAGTGGGATCGATTGTGAAGCACGCAAAAGTTGTTCCTTCGCATGACGGTGCCTTCCCGACAGCCTTTCACTAAGGAAATAAGCCCAGCGCACATATTCGATCGCAACACGATACACATCGAGCTTTTCGTGTGCGAATCCCAATCCCCCATTCGACTGCGATTCCGATTCCGAAATTCTGCTTCAGACGTGCTATTTCTCCACTGACACTGGAACACTCAGCGGCTCGACATTCCATCCATCAACCTTCAAAGTAGCCCCTTCCTCCACGGCAGCGCTTTTCAAATACCGCGCTGTGAGCTGCTTTGACTCTCCTGGTAGCAGTGACACGTAGTTGTCTTGCCACAACACGGGGAGAATCTCTAGCTCGGAATTCGCGTGGCGAATGCCAAGGTGAACTTGGAAGGCCAGAGCCTGGGTGGCATTGTGGACCGTGACTCGAACCAGGTCACCACTTGCGGTCTTCTCGACTCCGGCTGTGGCTCTTAGCTGGGTTCGCGGCAGGCGGTTCAGGCCAGTCAGGTCCTCGAACGAGCCAATAGGCGTAAAGGCGGTGTCGGGTGTCTTGTCCCAGTCGAGTCTCGAGAGCTTTGCTGGAAGCCAGTAAAAATTGGAGCTAACCTCCTTTCTGGCAGGGTCGCGAAGCGAGAGCTTCACGAAATAAATGGCCGCAGCAGGCTCAGCCGGGAATGGAGGAATCATCAACACCCGATTGGATGTGTCCGCGCCAACATTCGTCTTCACCTCTTGCGAGAAGATCTCTTTGAGGCTGAAATCGAACACATGAGCGGCCACTGTTAACTCGGAGAATGGCTCTTGACGGCTATTTACAACCACCACGCTACGATCGTCATACGAATACTGAACGTGCAGCGGCTCACAAGCCTTCTTAGTTCCGAAATAGCCACCCCCAGGATAGAGGTAGTAGTCGTACAAGTGCCAGTAGATTGATGGCCAGGCATTGTTCAACATCCACTGGATCACGCCGGTCGAAGTGTATTTGTTTCGTCCATAAGCCTCAAACATGGCTCGCTCTCCATCGTAAGCCATGGCCTGAGACTTCCTGAGGAAATCTTCCAATTCCGAGGGCGGTCCGTAGCTGTGATCCATCGCCTGCCTGTAACGGTTCAGGTTTCTGAAACGCTCCCCAGCAGCGTGGAAGTTCCAGAATTCATCGATCGGCCAGAGATGATCCTGGGGCAGCATCTTGCGCAGGCTCTCCAAAGGCGGAATAGCTGGGCCAGGGCTAGTTTCGGTATTGAAACCGTGAGCGCCTCCATACTTTGCTTTGTCGGCCAACCAATAAGATGGAGGCTCGTAGTCGTAGGGCCCCGTCATCTTGACACCAGAAGGACCGGTGACGGGGGTGGAATCGGCTGCCGCAGAAGAAATCATCGGGTTCGCCCAAGCAGTCTCTTTCAAGACATTCAAATAAGCGCGTTCGACATCGGGAGGTGGTGGGCCGTCGCTGCCGTTGAGCCACAGCAGAAGACTTGGATGGCGACGCATCCTCAATATCTGAGTGCGTAACGACTGAGTCGCCACTTCCAAAGTGCCAGGCTGCCACTTTTTCCATTTCTCCCAGATGTCGCAGCAGCACCAGCCGGCCATAATGAGAATCCCCTTCTTGTCAGCAAGATCAAAGAACTCGTCCCTTTCTAACTGAGCCTCTAACCGGATCGTGTTCAAGTTCATGTCCAAAACGTATTGGATCTGAGCTTCTATCCTTTCCTGGGAAGGTCGCAGCAACATGTCCTGAGCCCAGGCAGCGCCACGTATCAAAATCTTTTTGCCGTTGATGCGGAAGAGGCGGTGGCCTTCATCGGTAATCTCGGAAGTTACCTCGCGGATGCCAAATCGCACCCGTTGCTCATCCGACAGACTTCCGCCGATAGAGAAACGCACGGTGAGATCGTGCAGGTTCGGCTTTCCCATTTCCGCCGGCCACCATAGAGTGGGCTGGTTCAATTTCAATTCGGAAAACTGCTCAGGCAAAAAGCTGACGGTGCGAGTTTCATGCGGCGGCAAAGTCACATATTGTTGAACACGCATGTGGTCGACCGAGGCTTCCAACGTGCCCTCGACCCGCTTCCCAGAAGCGTTCTGCAGCTGCGCCATCACCGTCAGATCTGCGGACTGAAGGGACTTGTCCGGGAAATGTGTGACTACCTGGGGATAACGAACGCTCACTGGGCCGCTCGTGCTGATATACACGTCGCCCCATATTCCCATGTTCTTGTCCGGAGGCGCCGGATTCCAGTCTACCCAGTTGATGCCTAGTTCCTTCTCGGTCGGAGCGAAGACTTCAAGGGCCAACACGTTAATCTGGTCTGAAAGCACGAATGACGTCGCGTTAAGCTCGTGGATCCGATAGGCACCAGCAACGTCCTTCGAATCGGCCAGTTTGTGTCCATTCAGCCAGATGTTGGCACGGTAGTTGATCCCTTGAAAATGCAGCCAGGCATTCCTGCCACGATAGTCCACTGGCAATTTGAACTCGGTGCGATACCACCAGGAGCAAGCATAAGGGCTATCCTTGTCCATCGGCAGGTTGGAGAAGAGATGGCCGATCGGATAGGTCGTGCCTGGGATCTTGCGCAGGCTCATCCCGAAATAAGGATCCGGAAACTCCACTGCCGCCACTTGCGCAGCCAGAACAGTCGAGGGAATTTTGGTTTGATACCAACCACGTGGCTTGAAAGCTTTGGAAGATAGCACCTCGGCAGTTTCGGTTAACTTGCTGGAGGACTGCAGCTGCCAGCCATCATGGAGGGACATCCCTTTCGGGGTGGTTGTATCGGCTGATGCGGCACAGCCTGAAGCCGCAGTAGAGCCGAGAAACGTCAAGAGAAGAATAACGGAAAGTCCAATTTGGTAACTTCGCATGGAGTTGCCGAAAAACCCTTTGGTAGCCACGATTGGCGCGTTTGCGGCGTCAATCGTGGGCAGTTGTAGCCATCTCCTAATCTCGTCGGCCGAATTCACTCTCCCGCCAAAAAACCCACGATAAACGCGAAAAGCGTGCGTTCATCGTGGCTACCACCTTGGCGATCTTTGCGCCCTTGGCGTTTCCATTTTCTCCACGCGATCCTATAATGCCCAGCCCTGGCGGCGCTCCGGAGAGACATATTGTTGCGCTGAAGACGTGTTGGTAACTTTTAAGGCGGTTCGATCCCAGGTGATCTTTTCGCCGCTTCGCAGAGCTACGGTGCCCAATAGCAGGGCTTCAGTAACGAGGCCTGAGAATTCAAAGTTCGCTCCGGGTTTGGTCTTGCTCCCCTTGCAGGCATCGAGCCATTCCCGGTCGTTGCCGGGTGAACGCGGCAGGGTCTTGGGCGGCTGCTGGTAAGCTTTCATCCTGGACTCGGGAATAAGCCTGGGGCGGCGACCATTGAATCCGCACAGAATCGTGCCCTGGTCTCCAACAAATAGCAGTCCCTCACCCTCTTCTCCACTCATTGGCCGGGTCTCTTCCATGCCTTCCGGGCGGGGAGGCGTCAGACCCCCGTCATACCAAGTCAATCTCACGGCCGGCATCTCGCCGCGACTTGGGAAATTGAAGTGTACGATGCAGGCTTGGGGATAGGTTTCGGAGTAGCGCTCGGTGGAGCTGGCCTCGACGCTTACGGGTGCCTCCAGCTTCAGTACACGGAAAATGGTATCGAAACTGTAGCAGCCCATGTCGCCGAAAGCGCCGCAACCGAAGTCGTACCAGCCGCGCCAGACGAAGGGCAGGTAGGCGCGGCTGAAGGGACGATCCGGCGCCGGACCGAGCCACAAATTCCAATCCAGGCCGTCAGGCACGGGATCGTCTGTTTTGGGCCGGTCGAGACCTTGCGGCCAGAAAGGCCGGCTTGACCAATTGAGAACCTGGCGCACCGGCCCGATGGCTCCATCCCAAATCCACTCGCATAATAGTCGGGTATCCTCTGAGGCCTGATTGTTAACTGCAACCTGGGTGGCCACGCCAGTCTCGCGAGCCACTTCTGCGACACGCCGTGCTTCATAAATCGTGTGGGTCATGGGCTTCTGGCAGTAAACATGTTTGCCTTTCTTCATGGCCGCCACGGACACCGTGGCATGCAGGTTGTCCGTCGTGCCCACTACCACGGCATCCACATCCTTTTCCTTGTCGAGCAATTCGCGGAAGTCACTGTAAGCCGCGCAGCCTCTGTACTGGCCGGAGCGTTTTTGATTGGCGTAATACGCCTCCACGATTTTCTGGCAAGGCTCGCGTCCAGCCATGCCACCGGTGACCTGCAGCGAACGGGTCAACTGAATCGGCTGATTAAGGCTGAGCCACTCCCAGCCCGAACTGGTCCCGAGCAAGCGGCGTACTGATTTGCAGAACTCGCCCTCATCCCACTGCGGGTAGTCTCCACTCCCCGGGTTCGGATCACAGACCGAGACACCTTGCACATCGGGCTGCTTCAAGAAATTCAGCATCACGCGCAACCCCTGCGCGCCCACGCCGATGAAGGCGACATTCACCTTTTCGCTCGGAGGCACGTATCCTGGCCCACCTAGCACATGGCGTGGAACAATCGAAAGACCAACCGTTGCGGACGCGCTCTGACTCAGAAACTTACGCCGTGAAAAGCGATGCGTGAGAGAAGCTTCCGATTGATGGTCATGTTTCACGGTACCACCTCTTACGCTACAGTTGGGACAGACTCACATTTGATCTTAGCTTTCTACGAGTGGGCACTCTCCGTCACGAGGAAAAAGACCACGTCTCCCTACGCTCACCGTGGCTACCCAAAAAAGATCCAACTAGTGACGACGATTCATCAGTCCCGCTGGATTAGGCAAAGGATCCTCGCGGATCGCACTGATCTAAAGACAATCGAGCATCCACTTTTGAGACATTCACTCTAGGGAATGTGAAAATCGGCGGTCGGTCAGCTCCTCAACCGTCAGCAATAAGAAAGAGACTATTCGGCGTGTGTTCTAGAGGGAGGCATTGCTCCCTGACTGCTGGTTAACGCGCGAAAGGGTTCGGCTCCCCTCTCCCCAGCGCGGGAGAGGGGTTCGGGGGTGAGGGGGATAGTCATGCACTCGGGCCTAGCCATCGTTGCAATTGTCTACAAGGATCAGCTCGCTGTAGCAACTCCCACTCGCACAGACTGCCCGTCGGTGCCCAGTTCCGCCCGGCAACGGTTGTGATGAGCAATATTGGCGAGGTGGAGCGTGCGCACGGCCTTGTGACCAATCTCCACTGTTGCGTTAGGCTGCTTCCGGCTCTTGAGGCAATCCACAAAATTCTTTTCGTGTGGCCCGATGTCGGTAGCGCCACCAGCCAAGTTCTGCTTGATCGGCGCTGGTACTTTCCAACGATCGTAGCCCTTTTCGCTCCAAGGCTCGGCGAAAACCCGGTAACCGTCTTCACACATTTCCAAAGTTCCTTTTTGACCTTGAAAGACGATGCCCCAGCCTTTCATAAAGGTGTTCATGTAGGCCAGTGTCCAGGTGCAGGTGAACTTGGGATATTCGAAGATGGCGCAGAATGTATCAGGCGTTTCGGACGGGTGCAGTTTGTAGACAGCTCCATACGTCTGGGCTGCAATGGGTTGCTCAACTCCCGTGAACCATTGGATAACATCCAGCAGATGTGTACCCTGATCGGTCATGTTGCCGCCGGAAAAATCCCAAAAATAGCGCCAATGACGGAAGCGAACGGCTTCGAAGGGTTTCTTGGGAGCCGGTCCCTGAAAGGCGTCCCAGTCCAATTTACCCGGCAGCTTGGGGTCGGTGTTGATATTCAAATTCCAGTACCACTCGGCCCGAACCATATTGATCTCACCGATCAGTCCTTCATCAATCAGAGCCTTGGCTTCCAGTACCAACGGTGAACTCCGCCGTTGCATGCCGATCTGCACAATGCGATCGCTTTTTTGAACCTCCTTCACCATGTCTGCCCCCTGCTCGATGGACCAGGACATGGGCTTCTCACAGTAAGCGTCTTTGCCTGCCCGGACTGTGGCAATGAGATGATCATGATGCCAGTGTTCCGGGCTGGCTATAAGAACAGCATCGATCTCTTTGTTTTCCAGAAAACGCCGATAATCTGAATACGACTTAGCTCCGGCGCCGGCAATGTCCAGGCCCTTTTGCAGGTTCGCGTCATAGACATCGCAGACCGCGATCCATTCTACGCCCTGGCTCTTGAACCTGTTCATGTGGTTTCTACCCATGCCTCCGGAGCCAATGATACCCATGCGAACACGTTCATTGGCACCGAGGATGGGCGGGGTTCTCGACGTGGCAATCGCAGCGGCGACCCCAACTTTGGCGCTTTTGCCCAGGAATGCGCGCCGATTCATTTCTTTCTGGTTCATTTCAGCCTCCTGAATCATCGTTTTGTGAAGAGATTGTTTGGATCAAACTTCTGATGCCTTTTCCGCTTGAGCTCAGCAAGAGCCACGGAATAGCGCGCCTCGTAGTGACACCTTCGGGTGCGGCTAAGCCGGTTTCTGTCACGGAACTCGATAAGGTGCTCCAGGTCTGATTTCAGTCCTGAAGGGACGACGGAATTTAGCCCAGGGTGTAGCGCAGCGGAACCCTGGGAAAAAGTAGAAACAATGCCAGACCCGGGGGGGCGGCGGAAACCCACTGGATCAAGGGAATTCGAGCAGACTTTCCGGCGCCCTTCCCAGGGCTCTACACTCTTGGTTTCCTTGGTCCCAGGGTTCCACTTCGCTCCACCCCGGGCTATGGTTTCGTCGCCCCTTTTCAGGGCTGAAAGCCGCTGTCAACAGGGCTTCTAAAGGATGAAACTAATACCAGCGTAGCTTACTATTCCTTCCCTGCCACCAAGGTGATTTCCACTTTCGAATCGCGCACCAGCTTTTGGACTGAGATGCACGTCCGCGCCGGAGGATCCGATTTGAAGTAGCTCCTATAGACTTCGTTCATCTTGGCGTAGTCTTTCATATCTGCCAGGTAAACTTTGCCCTCCACGACATTGGAAAAGTCCATCCCAGCAGCCTTGAGCGTTCCTCCCAACCCATCCATGACCTCTTTGACCTGAGCTTCGATTCCGCCTTCTGCAAAACCGGCTTTGCCCGACGGAAACAGGAAGTCTCCCACCTTAACGGCAGGACTCAAAACAGGATTGGGCTGTGAGCCCTCAGGCTGGATGATGTTCTTCGCACCAGCCTTGGCTGCGATAAAGGTAATTTCGACTGGCGGCTCCCCCGGCAGAGCCGAGACTCCAACAGTGGTGCGCGCGGGGGGATCCGCCTTGAAATAGGTCTTATACACGTCATTCAGCTTTTGAAAATTTGCCATGTCGGTCAGATAGACATTCGACTTAATTACGTTCGAAAAATCCATGCCGGCGGCCTTAAGGACCGCCCCGAGGTTGTCCATGGCCTGTTTGACGTGGACTTCGAACTCGCCCTGCGGAAACTCTTTGGTCTTATAATGACGGCTCCCCTGGCCTGACAAATACAGAAGGTCGCCCACACGGACACCGCCGCTATAGAGATCGTTGGGCGTGGGTTTGATGTCCCCGGCGTAGACGCATTGGCGATTCTTATTTTTCGAGGCGATGAAGGTAATCTCCACTTGAGAATCGCCCGGCAGCGCAGGAACCGCAATAGTCGTACGCGCAGGCGGATTGCTTGGGAAATAGCTTTTGTAAACTTTGTTCATCGTCTGAAAATTCTTGATGTCCGTCAAATAGACGTTCGAATTGACCACATTAGAAAAGTCCATTCCTGCGCTCTTCAGGACCGCTCCCAAATTCTCCAGCGACTGCTTGACCTGGGCTTCAAAGCCGTCCGGATGCTCGCCAGTCTTGGGATCGCGGCTACCCTGGCCCGCACAGTAAAGAGTGTCGCCCACCAGGATACCAGGGCTGAGAACGCCTGACAGCCGTGGAGCCGAGCCTTGCTTTGGCGGCTCTTTTGCACTGGGGGGTTGAATCACTTTTCTGTCGAGGGCACTCGTAGAGACGATCTGAAACATTCCCAAAATCCCGAGAAAGAGGAATAGTCGCACGCACTTCACTTTCATCATGCCTCCTTCGGCTCGTCCGTTACGGATAACCGCGTCATTGTATCAACTTTGGTGTTTTTTACAATTTTGGGTCAGAGGGAATTCAACAAATTTGCCGATCTGGCCGATGGATCGGCAGCGTTAATTGGACAGAGCTACGGCTGCGCCGTTGGATGTGCGGCAAGGCCGCGCCTTTCCATGGAGGTTCTACATTTCCCTTGCCTTCTTCGATGGGTCCCCCCTTGGACAAGGGGGACTTCAGGGGGTTGTTGTTGCGTTTGGACACTTAATTGTTATCATGTATCGAAACGGAACGGGTTTGAAACCAGGCGGAAAATCCGCCACTCAGCCACCATTTTAATCGGAGGGTCTCAGGAGGTTCGCTGGCGAAACGTTCACAACCATGCCCCAAACGCTGACCGAGAAAGAAACAGACAAGCGCAGCCAGAGAGAGAAGGCACCTCTCTTCAACGTTGTCTTATTAAACGACGACGACCATAGTTACGACTACGTGATTGAGATGTTGCAGAAGATCTTCTGCTTTTCCCGCCAGCAAGCCTACGATCACGCTGTGGAAGTCGATACAACGGGCAGGACCATTCTGATTACCTGCAGCTTGGAAGAAGCCCAGTTCGCCCGCGATCAGATCCATGCTTATGGCGCCGACCATCGCATTCCGCACTGTCGCGGCTCCATGTCAGCCATCATCGAGCCAGCTGATCAGGGTACGTCTTAGCCCTAAGCTGATCCCACTGGGTACCCACTTGTTCAGCAACCACTCAAATTTCTGTTCCCCGCTAGTTTTCTGACAATATCCCTTCCAATTCGATGAGTCGCAAAATTATAGTCCGCTGCGTCACTTTGCTTGCTGCCGTTGCTGGTATCGATGCCTTTCTTATCGATCCCTACTGGATTAAATTTACTCACCATCGTTTCCTGGCTCCTTTAGCCTTTCCGGTCAAAATCCGCCACTTTAGACATATTTACCAAACCGGGGTTGGGCTG
>JACXTT010015090.1_pt1 | contig 10046 bp, 6 predicted proteins | sample 9270951 | NCBI WGS metagenome assembly JACXTT01 (sample SAMN15532306, study PRJNA645909) | rock metagenome | isolation source: weathered quartz diorite | place: Puerto Rico | collected 2017-06-21
TGTGGGTTATGATCTGGCAAGCCCGGTCACAGTCGCGGTTTCGCCGCAATCTCCGGCGGCGCTGGATCTCCAGCTTCGCAGGCTACCCGATATATCCTCGCAGCTCACCAATGCCGAATGGCTCATGAGCGTTCCTGGAACCGAACAGCAGAAGAACGGAGTGAGTGGCTGCGTCAGCTGTCACACTTTGCAGCGCATCTTCAAATCCGGACACGATGCCGACGAGTTCGTGCAGGTGATGGTGCGCATGGCCGGCTACGCTCCGGGCAGCAATCCTCTCAAGCCGCAGCGGCGCGTCGGCGAGATCGAGCCGATCAACGCGGAGCGCTTCCGCAAGGAAGCAGAGTGGCTCGCCGCAGTGAATCTCAGTTCAGTCAACAAATGGGAGTACTCGCTGAAAACGCTGCCGCGTCCCACCGGCAGGGCCACGCGCGTCATGATTACGGAATACGATTTGCCGCGCAAAGTAGCAATGCCTCATGACGTGATCGTCGATGTCTCCGGTATAGCGTGGTACAGCGACTTCGGCTCGCAGTATCTGGGCAAGCTCGACCCCAGGACGGGCAAGGTGACCGAGTACCCTATTTCTGAATTCAAGAGCGGTTTCCCGCAGGGCAGCCTGGATATTGAAATAGACAAGGACGGAAACATCTGGCAGGGCATGATGCTGCAGGGCGGAATCGTGAAGTTTGATCCCCGCACCGAGAAGTTCCAGAGCTTTCCCCTCTCGCCCAACATCAATAGTGACGTGGCGCAACAAGCTATGGTCATGCCGGCAAGCTTTAGGATTGACGGCAAGGTTTGGATGAATAACGTTGGCATCCGGGGCATTCACAGGCTTGACCTTGCCAGCGGCAAGTTTGAAACCTTCCGGCCGTACCAGGCGCTGGGACTGGGTAGCGGCGGTATGGATACCGGCGGGCACTCCGTTTACGGCATCGCCGCCGACTCCAAAAACAATCTCTACTTCATGGATTTCGGCAGCGAGAACATCGGCCGGGTGGACGCCCAAACCGGCAAGATCAAGCTGCTGCCGACTCCGACGCGCGACTCGCACCCCCGCCGCGGTCACATGGACGCCCAGGACCGCCTGTGGTTCGCGGAGTATCTGGGCGACAAAGTTGCCATGCTTGACACCAAGAACGAGAAGTTCACCGAGTGGGCCGTGCCCACCAGGTGGACCTGGCCCTATGACGTGGTGCAAGACAAGAACGGCGATCTCTGGACCGGTAGCATGAGTACCGACCGCATCGTCCGCCTGAACCCCCAGACCGGGCAAGCGGTCGAATACCTGCTGCCGCGCAGCACGAACGTCCGCCGCGTCTTCGTCGACAACTCCACCACACCGGTTACCTTCTGGGTGGGGAACAATAACGGAGCATCCGTGATCAAGCTGGAGCCGCTGGATTAAGACCCGCTCCGCTATGTCGGACATCAAGCAAGCCTATCGCATCGAGGCCAAACGGCTGTTAAAGACGTGGGCGATCAACCTCGTGAACAGCGCCGTGCTCCTTTTGACGTGGGGGAAGCGAGTCCTTCACGAGGGTCGTTTTCGCAACGGTGTGTGGACGGAATGGGCACGGGCATTCTCATGCAGGCCCGCGCAGTACGTTGAACCGGCAACGGAAGAAGAGATATGCCGCCTCGTACGCGAATCCACCAATGTGAGAGTTGTCGGAGCCGGCCATAGCTTCAACAGAGGAGTTCTCACCGACCACACGATGATTTCGCTGAATCGATTCAACAAAGTCCTTCTGCGCGATCATCCGTCGAAGCCGGGTTTCAAAATCGCGACTGCTCAAGCCGGCGTTCGATTGCGCGATTTTACGCGAATCCTGTGGGACGCAGGCGCATCCGTCAGCGTGGCAGGATCGACTGATGCTCAAGCGATCGGCGGTCTGATAGCCACAGACGTTCATGGAACGGGCCGCGATCATGGATTTGTCTCCGAATCGATTCTTTCTCTTCGCATCGTGGACGCCCTGGGAACAGCTCGAACGTTTCGGCCGGGAGATGACGTGTTTCATGCCGCAATTGGCGGGGCCGGAACGTGTGGCGTCGTCATCGAAGCCGAAATCGAGTGCGAACCTGCATATCGGCTGGCCAAGGCCGTGAAGGTCGTCGACCGCGAATGGGCGGAAGATAACATCGAAGGTCTTCTCCAGGAGAACACGCATCTCAGCTTCTACTATTTCAGCGGTTTTGCGCGAACGCCCGAACAGGAAAACGTGCCCGGCTTGAACAAGGTAAGGATGAACAAATGGAATCGCACGCTGGATCCGGTTGATCCCTTTCGCGTCTTTCACAAGATCAGCGACGAACTCGGCGACATGCTGTTCTCCGGATTTCTCTTTGACATTGCGCGGTGGTTTCACGTCGCCGACATCCTTGCGCGCAACTCACTGCGCGTTTATGCGTTTGTGGTAAACAGTCGCGAGATCGTTTATCCATCCAGCGAGGGTTTTCCGAGGACGTTATATTACCGGCACGATGAACTCGAATACGGACTGCCTTTCGAACGCTACCGGGAGTGCCTTAGAGAAATCCGCCGATTACTGATCGCGTTGCGTTATCCGTTGATTATCGAAGTACGCTTCACTCCCGATCATCGCACAGCCGGACTCCTGGGCCCGGGCGCCGGACGGCGGACGGCTTACCTGGAAATCACGCCGAGCATGGCCCGGCCAACGGATGCGGTGTTAGCGAAAGTCGAACAGGTGATTTTGCGTTTTGGCGGGAAGCCTCATCTCGGCAAGAAGTCGTACATCAACCGGCAGGAGTTCGACGCGACGCATCCTCCGGCTGTGCTCCAGCGATTTCATGGGGCACGCCGGTCACAGGATCCTGATGGAAAATTCCTCAATGAGTTTACGGGACGATTGCTTGGATGATGTGCTCACTGCTCTATCAGGTGGGCATGACCTGTTTCGAACTCGACAATGAGCCGGGCCGGAAATGAACCGTCGTAGCGGAGACGACCCTTTGACCCGGACGCGCGGCGCAGTCCCTTTGTCCGTAACAGGCTTTCCATCACGAGCGGAACCATCACGCGGGCAATGTGTTCACCGAAGCATGTATGCAGTGCATGGCCAAAGAAGATCTGAGTGTCTTTCGGGCGGCCGGGACGGAATTCATTCGGAGAGTGCACAACATTGCGGTCGAACATGGCGGACATCGTTCCCGCGACGACGATGCTGCCTTCCTTCGCTAAAGTCTCCCTCTTTGTTCCTCTTGCGATGCGATACGGCGATTCGCAATAACGAATCAACAAGGGATTCTGGGGATTAAAACGAAGAGCTTCGAATACGTGATCCGCCACAACCTCATGTTCGCGTTTCAAAGCAGCCTCGTGCGCGGCCTTTAATGCATCCGGGCGGTCGAGCAACTGATTCAAAGCCTGCGCCATGGCCTGCGAGCTCGTATCCACGACTCCAACGATTGTTCCGCCGATCAAACGAACAATGGTTTGCTGATCGAGACTGGTATCACGAATCAAGCGGATTAAAAAGCTATCGGCGGGTTCCTTACCCTGAGCAAATTGCGCGCGCGTCCTCGAGATGAGCCGGTTGAGGTACTCGATCATCTCCTGTGAGGACGTCACTGCGTCAGCAGCCATTTTCTTGTTGTTCGTCAAATTCAGAAATATCTGGCGGAAGATCGTTCGCATCCACCGCATGACCGTGGCTTCATCCGGGCCCGGCACGCCGAAGTAAAAATTGACGAGTCTTGTGGGAACAACACGCGAAAGCGCACCAACTGCGTCGATGGAACCATCGGGAAGCGCCTGGCGAACGATTTGGTCGGCGCATCGCGTCACGAACCGGGAAATCATCTCTCGATCATCCGGACGCACTGCCCGGTGCATGGCCTCGAGTTCCAGGCGATATTGCGGAGTGTCGCGCATACCGAGGACGAAGGTGCCGGTCGTCATGCGCATCTTCGCGTCGTAAATCTGGGTCACCGAAAAGCTTTGATCCTCTCCCAGAACTTCCCTGACATCGTCGTATCGCGAAACGACGACGATCCGGCCGATTTTGAGGATGGGACGATATCGGCGTAGCAAACTGAAGAAAGGGCGCACGAAGGTTGGTTTCGCCAGCGGAGTTTGCATTCGTTTGGCGATCGACTCTCTAAAATTGTCGAGCATTACCGTCTCTCCAATGCGAGAAAGCGCAACCCCCGAAGGCTGGGAAGGAAGAAATATCCTCCGCCTTTAACGTCGACGAACCGGGGCAATCCGTGAATTCTCCGCCGGACCGGTTTGTCCTGTATCTCCATGCGGCCTCCGCCCTGGTGATCACCGACGAGTGGATCCTGGCTGTCGTGAAGGCCAAGGAATTTTTCGTTGTTCAACCAGGTCTGTTGCAGGAATTCAAACTGCCGCTGGATATCTGCATTGATGGCGACGAACACAAGACCCTGGTCGGCCTTCCCTGAATCGCCGGACGGAGGATCCTCGTATCGCCGGCCACGCCGCAGAATTCGGTGTCGATTGCCGACCTCGAGCGATTTACGTTCATTCGAAAGCAACGCATCCCGAGGATTCATGCGCCGGATGTGGGAGCCGATCGGACACGCATACCCGTCGCGGTCGCTTCGACTGAACATGAAATCGTTGTTGCGCTTCGAATCTCCGCCCAGCGTCGCATCATCCTTATATGGGCGAAGAGTAAGGGGAGCGCCGCTTCGCCACCGGCCCACAAATTTCGCGGCGAGCAATTCGCTTTCCGCAGGGTTTGGACTTCCGTCGGCATTTCGAGTCGCCTGGTCGCAGAAGTTACGAAAGGCATCGACGTTTTGAGAAAGCTTGCGCAGCACGAGAAACGTGCCGTTGCGTCCGAGATCCTTGCGCCCGGAACCATTGGGGTCGGACGCCAGGAGGTCCGTTCGATCTTCTGCGATCGACACCATCGGGGAGAGCGAAATCTGCTCGTACTCATTCTCATACCCAAGCAGAAACTCTCCTGCCTTTATCACTGTTTGCCCGGGCAGCTGCCGGGTACTTCCCTCGATCACCGGTTGTGAGATTCCGTCGCGAAAACCAAAAGGCTCGTAGTCGGACATTCGGCCGCAGTCTTGTTCATAGACGCGCTGCACATCGCATTTCCGAAGAGTTTCCAGATGCTTTCGATGCAGTGCTTCCAGTGTCTCTTCGTTCTTCCCATACAACATCAGCAGGGAATGAATTTCCCTGGTGCCGGGACCGCCGAACTGCCACGTCGCCGGATCGCTCGTCTCTACGTCGCCCAGGCGCCGCGAGCATTTCGCCTCAGCCATTCCGTTGATGAACTCGCGTGGAAAAGTGGCCAGCGTCGCGTCGGAAAGGCTGAAGCGCGTCAATCCGGATTGTGTGAACGCGACATTTGTTGCTGTTGAGAGCTTGACTGAATCCTTGCGCGCCGCGGTCACAACATCGGGAATGACGGAGTGCAACCACTCATGCGCCGACTTGCGGTCCACGAAGTGCAGAAAGAGAAAGCGGGAATAAGGCAGATAGGAAAACGCACTCAGAACGATCCCCTGGATATCGCCAGCTTCTAACATCCGATCTCCATCCCTACAGGCGCTTCAACCATTCTTCGGTTGCCGCCTCGTTCAGGTTGCCTTCAAGGCCGTCGCGGACTTTCAAATCCTCGACAATGTTCACGAGCGTTTCATTCGGGTATGCGCTGTACCAGACGTCTTCATACACGTTGTGAGTACGGCTCCATACTTTGAACCAATCGATGTCCCTCGCTCCGCCCCAACACAGCCAGCGCGCGGTCGGATAAGCAATCGTGTTGCCCCACACGCCTGTCAGGCCGTACCAGGCCTGGTCCGCAAAATCTCCCAGGTAGTTCGCCCAGCTGCCGTCGTAATTGCTGAAGAACAGCAGGCGCTTCTTGTCGTCGGTGAAAACCCACCGCGCGAAGTGAATCGTCGGAATAGTCCCGAGCTTTCCATTCACGAATACAGTGCGTCCCAGAAGACTGATCAACCACAACACAGCGCGCAGCGTCAAAAGACGAAACAATCCCGGCGTGACTTCGACCATTGTCGTCAGATGATTTTGCGTTTGAAGGTCTTCCTTCCCAAAAAGGCGCGGATCGATTTCCGGATTGATGAATGCCGCGTTTCGAGAAGTCCGGCTCCCTTCTCGACGCTCATGAATGCGAACGACAATCAGCCAGGCGACGATGAATGCGGTCCCGGCCAGCCACACAGGACGGATTACATTTTCAAAAATAAGGTAATAGAGAAATTCAGGAACGCCCGACACAAGCAGCCCGATAAGACCGAAGACTATCGCGTAGAGCAAAGACCGTCGCCTGACGCGGTCAAGGGTTATCGATGGCAACGGTTTCGTTTTGGATTCTTCCTTGATGAAATGCTGAATCGTGTTACGCACTTCCTCAGGCTTCTGCCCGCGGACTGGATGGCGATCGAGAAACGATTCGATTTCGCTTCGAACCGCAATCGCATTGCGAATGCTCGCCACTGACTGACCGGGACAGCCGATATAAAACGCGAGAGATTTCGCCGAGTTGTCCTTGATGTATTGCGCGAAGGCCGGGAGGTCCCTGGTCCCTCCGGCGGGATACCCGGCACACTCGCTATAGACGCTATCGATGACATCGCCGGCCTGTGCCGCTAAGTCGCGGATGAACTGGTCCATGTCGCCGTCGTAGCTCGTCTCGAATGCCAGGCGAGGTGGATAATTCGGGTCATTATCAATAATGACCCAGCATGCGAAGTGAATCGTCGGGATCGCCGAGAAAGGACCTCTGCCTTGCCTGACTTCCTGCCCGATTCGCGCAAGCAGGGTTCTCAATTCCGCCAAATGCGTCGTTCTGACCTTTGTGACGACCGTCAGCGCGTTTTGCTTCAAGGGAAGGCCTCGTCGATAATGCGCATTCTAATGTCACGACAGGAAATGCCGAAGGAATTCTTCCGAAAAAAATCGGATTGGCCTAACGGCTTATTGCAAACGCATACAAACTATCGCCGGCCGCCACAACAAGGTATTGAACGCCGTCAAGTTCGTAGGTGATTGGCGCATTCGTCATGTTTGTGTGAAGCCCGGCATGCCACAACGGCGTGCCGTTTGTGGGATCGAGCGCGACGATGTTCGAAGAGATGTCGCCCGCAAAAAGCAAATTGCCGGCGGTCGTCAGAAGTCCGGATCGAGTGTTGCCGGTTCCCGGCCACTTGTGACTCCATCGAACTTTGCCGGTTTTGTAATCGATGGCCTGGAGCAGCGCTTCAGACCAGCCTCCGCGATCGTTTCCTGCCCAGCCCTCGGGCTTGTCGTCGTCATCGTCGTAGAGATAGTACACGCTGAATGCGCGAGCCGCGTTCACATAGAGAAGTTGTGTTTGGGGACTGAAACTCGGAGGCGGCCAGTTGGCGGCGCCGTTCTGGTTGGGCGATACCAGTGCTCCGTCGAGTTGAGGCTCTTTCGCTGGATTCGGAATGGGCTGCCCCTTCGCATCGACGCCCTTCGTCCAGTTCGTTTTCACGTATTCGGAAGTCACGACGTTCTTGCCGTTCGTCCGGTCGAGCACGAAAAACCAGCCATTGCGGCTGGCCTGTGCCAGGAGCTTGCGCGGTTGTCCGTTGATGATGCCATCGAAGAGCACGGGCGTCTGCACGGCGTCCCAGTCATGCGTGTCGTGGGGCGAAGGTTGAAAATACCAGGCAAGTTTTCCGGTGTCCGGATTGAGTGCGACGATGCTCTCCGTATACAGATTGTCGCCCTTGCGTCCTTTCCCGGCGATGACAGGCTGCGGATTGCCGGTTCCAAAATAGAGCAGATTCAGTTCGGGATCGTAGGTGCCGGGAACCCACGTCATGCCGCCTCCGTGCAGCATCGCTTCGATGGACGGCCATGTTTCGGCTTCCGCCTCGCCGGGGCTCGGATGCGTATACCAGCGCCACTGCAGAGCGCCCGTTTCCGGATCATGCGACTCGATATAGCCCGGAATGTCGAGATCGTCGCCGCTCACGCCGGTGATCACATGATTCTTCACGATGACCGGAGCGGCGGATGCGTAGTAGAACTGCTCGAGATCGCAGATTTCCGTGCGCCATCGTTCCGTTCCATCTTTCAAATTGAGCGACACCAGATTGCAATCCGGCGTTTCGAAGTACAGCGCGTTACCCAACACGGCGACTCCGCGATTTCCGATATGCCAGCCGCCTTTCGACTTCGTGACGTAGTGCCACAATTCCCGGCCGCTCCGCGCATCCACGGCCCAGACGTGGTCGGGAAGTGTGATGTAGAGCACACCGTTCACCTCGATCGGCGTGGCTTTGATGATGGCAGTGACGCTGCCGCCCCCGCCCTGAGGTGCGTTTCCCGGATTCACGCGATGCACCCATGCGAGTCCGAGCGAACTCCCTTCCGATGCGTTGATCTGCGTGAGCGGGCTGAAGCGCCGTCCCGAATAATCGCCGTTATACGTCGGCCATGCGTCGGCCGGCGGGGCCAGCAATTTTGCCGGATCCAGCGACCCTTGCGCGCGCAACGGCAAACGGGACAACGCGCAGATGACGAGGACGGAAGTGAGTTTCCATTGCTTCATTTCAACGTCTCCAGATACGCAACGATGTTGTGAATATCCGCATCCGTATATCGATCCAAAAGGTCAATGTGTGCGGCATACGGATCGCGAAGTTCCACTTTCAATTGCGGCGTGCGGCGCCACGCATGGAATTCGCCGGCGGAATCGCGAAGCGAAACGTTGAAGTCGTCGATTCGCTCTAATGTTCCGGATACGGGACGGCTCCCAGCAGACGTGACCGTCACTTCGGTCGGCTTGCCGCCAGTGACGCCGCGCGGAAAAAGACTGCGCTGCTGCAGCGTAATGGGATCGTATCGTCGTCCGATTCCGGCCAGATCTCCCGTAGGCGAGTGACACATGCTGCATTTTCCCGCGCCGTTGAAGTACTCCCTTCCAGCATTGGCGTTCCCGGTGAGGACGTTGGGCGGTTGCGTTGTGTTCCGGTTTCGAACCGTCTGCTCGATATATTGCTTCAGGAAATGCGACAGGTCGGCGATCTGCGATGCGGGCAGATCCGCCTTATGATTCGGGAGCTTCTTTAATGCGGGACCGATTTCCGTGCCCATGCGGTCGCGCAATACGGTCACAGATCGAATCAAGTCCGGCCCGTTCTCCGTGCCCTTCGCTCGAGCACCATGGCAGTTGATGCAGTACTCCGCGTAAATCTTTCTTCCGCGGTCTGCGGCCGCAGGATCAATAGCCTGTCGCTCGGCCGGACCCTGGGCAACGGCCGGCGCCACAAGCAACGCGAAGTACGCCCAGACGGTAACGAAGCGGTGCACGGTTACACGTCGCAAATCTCGATCGCTTTGTTCAGCGTGGCGATCGGGTCGTGCCCGGGAGCGGGCGTGTATTCATGCGACAAGAATCCGGTGAATCCCATATCGGCGATGGATTGGGCAATGAACCGGTAGTTCAGTTCCTGCGTGTCGTCGATGTCGCGCCTTCCAGGATTCCCACCAGTATGGAAGTGACCGATCCATTGCCAATGGTCGCGGATGTTGCGCACGATATCGCCGTCCATGATTTGAGCGTGATAAATATCGAAGAGAATTTTGACGCGCGGCGAATTGACGCGCTTCATCACATCGACGCCCCAGGCTATGTGATCGAACATGTAGTCTTTGTGATTCACTTTGCTGTTCAGGTATTCCATGCAGATCGTGACGCCTTTGTCTTCTGCCTGAGTCTTGACCTTATTCAAAAAAGCCACACAATTGTCCGCGCCTTCGGCATCGGCCATGCCGTTTCGATTTCCGGAAAACGTAATCACGTTCGGCACACCATTCGCAGCGGCTTCATTGATCGCGGCACGAAGCGACTTCTCGAGCCGGTCATGATTTTCTTTCCGGTTGAGCGCGTCTGGAATCGTTCCTCCCGGTCCGGGCGGATACATGGACGGAACCAGGCCGTATTTCTTGAGAGTCGGCCAGTCTGCCGGTCCGATCAGATCGAAGCCCTTGATACCCAGTCGCGCGGCTTCCCGGCAGCAATCATCGAGGC
>JACXTT010015091.1_pt1 | contig 10045 bp, 9 predicted proteins | sample 9270951 | NCBI WGS metagenome assembly JACXTT01 (sample SAMN15532306, study PRJNA645909) | rock metagenome | isolation source: weathered quartz diorite | place: Puerto Rico | collected 2017-06-21
GATTTACACAACCTGCAGTGAAACCGGATCACGGCTTCGGTGGGGCCGTACCGCGATTCCCAGGCCAGGGTTTGACACGGCCCAACGGTGGCCAGTTTGGCCGCAACCTTCGGCCGCGGTGCGATGACCAATGGCTGGATCGACATCAAGAACGCCGATGTGATCCTGGCCATGGGCGGCAATCCCGCCGAGAACCATCCGGTCGGGTTCAAGTGGTTCATGGAGGCGCGGCGGACGCGCGGCGCGAAGCTCATCGCCGTCGACCCGCGATTCACGCGCACGGCGGCCGTGGCCGACTTCTACGCGCCCATCCGGCCCGGCACCGACATCACCTTCCTCATGGGCATCATCCGCTACGCCATTGCCAACAATCGGTATCAGGACGACTACATCAAGATCCATACGAACGCGCCCTATGTGATCAACGATAAGTTCACGTTCAACGACGGGCTCTTCTCCGGATTCGATCCGGCCACGAAGCAGTACGTGAAAGACTCGTGGGCCTATGAGGGAGATCCGGCGCACGGCGGCACGTACCTCGTCGACCAGACCCTGCAGCACCCGCGCTGCGTTTTCCAGTTGTTGAAGAAGCACGTGGATCGCTACACACCCGAAATGGTCGAGCGCATCTGTGGCACGCCGAAGGAGAAGTTCCTGAAGGTGGCCGAGATCGTCACCTCGACCTATCCGGCCAATCGCGCCGGCACCATCACCTACGCTCTCGGATGGACGCAGCACTCGACGGCCGTGCAGATGATCCGCTGCGCCGCGATGCTCCAGCTCCTCCTCGGCAACGTGGGCATGCCCGGCGGCGGTGTGAACGCCTTCCGCGGACACTCCAACATTCAGGGCGCGACCGACATCGCCGGCAACACGGAGATCCTCCCCGGTTACCTCCGGACGCCCGTCGGCGCGCAGCAGATGCTCGCCGACTACTACGCCGCGGCCGTTCCCGCCACGCTGAACAAGCAGGCGTGGCCCTCGATGAACTACTGGGTCAATTACCCGAAGTTCATGGTGTCGCTGCTGAAAGCGCTCTACGGCAACGCCTCGACGAAGGACAACGACTGGGGCTTCGGCTGGATGCCGAAGATCGACGGCAACTACTCCTGGATGTACATCTACGACGACATGTACAAGGGGTCGTCGACGCGGGTGGGCGGCAAGGAGCCCGGACCGGAAGGCTTCATTACCTTCGGCATGAATCCGGTGGGCCTCGGCCCCAACTCCAAGAAGATGGTCGCTGCCCTTTCGAAGCTGAAATGGATGGTCGTCGTCGAGAACGCCGAGACGGAGACGGCGATCTTCTGGAAGGCGCCCGGCGAGTATGGCGGCGCACCTCCCTCACAGATCCAGACGGAGGTGTTCCTGCTGCCGGCCGCGAATTTCGCGGAGAAGGACGGCACGTTCACCAACTCCTCGCGCTGGATGCAGTGGAAGTGGAAGGCGCTCGATCCTCCCGGTCAAGCGAAATCGGATCAGGAGATCGTCTCCCGCATCCTCCTCGCCGTGCAGAACCTCTATCGCAAGGAAGGGGGAGCGGTTCCCGAAGCGGTAGTGAACGTCACCTGGCCGTACAGCAACCCCGTGAATCCGGATCTCTCCGAAGTGTTGAAGGAGATAAACGGCAAGGCGCTGGCCGACATCAAGGACCCGAAGGATCCGACGAAGGTTCTGAAGACGGCGGGCCAGCAGGTCGACGGATTCGGCCAGCTTCAGGACGACGGCTCGACGCTGTGCGGCAACTGGCTGCACTCAGGGGTCTTCACCGAGGCGGGCAACAACACGCAGCGCCGCATCAATGCCGATCCGCTGGGGCTCGGCATGTATCACAACTGGGCGTTCTCCTGGCCGGCCAACCGCCGCATCATGTACAACCGGGCGTCGGCCGATGCGAACGGCAATCCATGGGATCCGCAGCGCGTCGGCATCAAGTGGGACGGTACGAAGTGGGTGGGCGATGTCCCCGACATGAAGCCCGATGCGCCGCCGGGAACCTTCGGCGCGTTCATCATGCTGCCCGAGGGTGTGGGGCGTCTCTATTCGCCGGCAATGAACGACGGCCCATTCCCCGAGCACTACGAAGCGGTCGAGGCGCCGGTGGCCAACGCGCTGCACCCGAAGGTCACCTCCAATCCGGTCGCGCTGGTGTTCAAATCGGACAAGGATTCTCTCGGCACGGTCGACAAGTTCCCGATCGTTTGCACCACCTACCGCCTGACCGAGCACTTCCACTACTGGACCAAGCATCAGACAGGCGGAGTGCTCAATGAGCTGCAGCCGGGATTCTTCGTGGAGATCCCCGAAGCGCTGGCCAGCGAGAAGGGCATCGCCAACGGATCCAAAGTGAAGGTCACGTCGGCGCGCGGCTCGATCGAGGGAACGGCGATGGTCACCAAGCGCCTCCCGGAGCTCAACATCGAAGGAAAGCGCGTCTGGCAGATCGGGTTCCCCATCCACTGGGGCTATGCCGGCGCGCCGAATCACACCGGCCCGCTGGCGAACTTCCTCACTGCGTCCGTCGGCGATCCGAACACCTGGACGCCGGAGTACAAGTCGTTCCTGGTCAACCTCGAGAGGGCGTGAGGAGGCGACGATGGCTGCGCAAACCCTCGAAATCAAGCGCTCCTCCGCCTCGCTGTGGGGGACGAACACCGGCATCCGCACGCTGCCCACCGTATCGAAGTACATCGACACCACGACGTGCATCGGGTGCAAGGCGTGTGAAGCCGCCTGTCAGGAGTGGAACGACCTCAAACGTGTCTCCACCAGTCAGGATGGCAGCTATCAGACCCTTCCCGCGCTCGACGCCGAGTTCTGGAACCTGATCAAGTTCAAGGAGCTGGAGACCGACGGCGGCCTGGCCTGGCTGATGCGGAAGGATCAGTGCATGCATTGCGCGGAGCCGGGCTGCCTGGCGGCTTGTCCCGCGCCGGGCGCCATCGTGCAGTACGCCAATGGCATCGTCGACGTGAACCCGGAGCTCTGCATCGGCTGCGGCTATTGCGCCACCGGCTGTCCCTTTGACGTCCCCAAGTTTTCGGCCAAGAGTGGGAAGATGGCGAAGTGCACGCTGTGCGTCGACCGCGTGGACGTCGGCCTGGAGCCGGCGTGCATCAAGGCCTGTCCGACCGGCTGCCTCAACTTCGGCACCAAGGACGACATGGTGGCACTGGGCAACACGCGCGTGAAGCAATTGAAGGACGCCGGCTTCAAGGACGCGGTGCTGTACAACCCCGAGGGCGTCGGCGGCACCGGCGTAGTCACCGTCCTCAAATACAACCGTCCGGACTGGTACGACCTCCCGGCCGATCCGCACGTGTCATGGACCGTGCGGTTGTGGAAATCGATCATGCGCCCGCTCGGCGTACTGGCCGGGTTCGCCGCGATCTTCGGTGTGTTCGTGCACTACACCACTTACGGACCGAAAGAAGCACCCGGCACGGATGGCAAGGGAGGTCCGTCATGACGGTGATGAACGGCCAGAACGTCGATTCCTCCATCATCGTGGCGCGCCATCGGGAGGACGTCATCGTGGGTGGCGAGATCGTCCGCCACCGCCGCGCCACCCGGCTCATCCACTGGACGGTGGCGCTCACCTTCTTCCTCGCCCTCATCACCGGCATGCCGATCTGGACCCCCATCTTCCGCTGGATGGCCAATCTGGTCGGCGGGCTGGAGCTGGCGCGCGTCATCCATCCGTATGCCGGCGTCGCCTTCTTTCTCATCTCGGTCGTGCAGTTCTTCCACTGGCTCGGCGACATGCGCTTCCGGCCGGAGGAAAAGGGCGCCTGGAAGCCGTCGAAGCTGATCAAGTACATGCGGTGGGAAGACGATGCGGCGGCGGAAGGGGGAAAGTACAACCCCGGACAGAAGCTGTTCTTCTACGCCGTCTGCCTCGGCGCGCTCGGCTTCCTGCTCAGCGGCATCCCGATGTGGTTCCCGCTGCGCTTCCCGGTCATCGTCCGCGAGATCGCCATCCTGATCCACGACTTCACGTTTATCTGCTTTCTGGTCGGCGTGGTCTTTCACATCTACCTCGGCACGGCCGCTGAACCGGGAACGTTCCGTTCGATGATTCGCGGCACGGTGACGCGCGCCTGGGCCAGGCTGCATCATCCCGGTTGGCTGCGCGAAATCGACAAGAAATGACGGCCATCAGCCCCTCTTCCGTGCGCGCGGAGCTCGAACGGCGCTCCGCGCGCGCGGAGCGGCTCGCCTCCGAGGCACCCGCCGTTCGGGAGCCGCTCCTCTTCGCGGCCGTGATGTGCCGGGCGCAGGCACAAATGGCTGCCGCTGTCGAGCCACTGAGCTTGACCGGACGGCTGGCGGAAGACGCCCGTTCGCTGCTCCCGCTGCAGGAACAGCTTCTCCGGATCGCTGCCGACCGCGGGCCGGAACAGCTCGCAGTGGAAGCGCTGGCGCGGCTCGATGAGGATTCCCCGACGGCGACGACGCGCCTGACGGTCTACTGGAACGGCGACATCAGTTCGCGCAACGACTATCTCTCACGCGCGCTGCTGCGTCCTTATGCCGAGGTGCTGCGCGCGCGTAACGCCACGGTGGATCGCGAGCATCGGCGCGGTCGTTGCCCGTTCTGCGGCGGCGCGCCGGCCATCAGCACGCGGCGCGAGGCCGCCGAGGCCGCCATGCGCCTTCTCCATTGCGCCCTCTGCGCGCTGGAGTGGAACTTCAATCGAGCCTGCTGCCCCTCGTGCTTCGAAGAGAACCCCGAAAAGTTGCCCGTCTACCGCAGCGATGCGTATCCCGCCGTGCGCATCGAGGCGTGCGAAACGTGCCGCCGGTACGTCAAATCGATCGATCTCACGCAGGACGCGCGCCCCATCGCCGAGATCGACGACCTCCTGTCGCTGTCCATGGACCTCTGGGCGATGGACGAGGGTCTGACGCGATTGGAGCCGGGGCTGGCGGGAGTCTGACCCTCCGATGGAGGCCGCGCGATCGCTCGAGTGGCTGCTGGCCGGTCAGCGCGCGCTGCGCAGCCGCTTCGACGATTTGGCGCGCGCGTTACGCCGCAACGACGCCACCGCGCTCGACGTCGCGCTGCAGGACTTCGAGCGCCACCTGGTACGCTGGACCGAGGCGGAGGAACAGGCCCTCTTGCCCGCCGTGGCTCGCGTGGTCATCCCCGGGCGTGATCCGCGCCGTGAGCTTCGCCTCGAATATGTGCAGATCCGCGAGCTGACCCGCTTCCTGGCCCGGCAGCGCGAGGACCGCATCCGGCCCAGCGATCTCCTCGGCTTTCTGGAAAACCTCGACCGGCGCCTCCACGCTCACGAGAGGGAGATGCAATCGGTTTACTACCCCGTCGCCGCGGGAAGCCTCACCGCCGAAGAATGGTCGGTGCTCGAAGGCGCGCGCCCCGATCCATAGGAGGTGACAAACCCTCACCCGGCCCGCTGCGCTCAGGGCCACCCTTTCCCCCTCACGCGGGAGAGGGCCCATATAGGCCTTCTCCCGCGTGAGCGGGAGAAAGTGCCCGAAGGGCGGATGAGGGCAATTTGGACAGCACTGGAGCTCACCCTCCTCACCCCAACTGCAACACTTCGAACGGCGGCTCGTCATTGCGCTCGGTCAATCCCTGATAGACGGCGGCGAGCCTTTCCTGCGGCCAGCCGAGAAAAAGGCCTTCGCCGCGATAGGAAACGCCGTCGATGAAGGTGATCGCGCCGCTCCCTGAGGCGAGCTCCACTTCCATGCGCCATGCCGACAGCGTGTGGTTGCTTTCGCGCGTGCGGATCGTCACGCGCTCCTGAGAGCGGACCACGGCTCCGGTCAGATCGTCGATTTCGCGCGTCATGAGTGAACCTCGCCCGAATAGACGTTGAAACGGCCGTCGCGGACGAAGCCGAGGAGCGTCACGCCGAATTCGCGCGCCAGATCGATGGCCAGCGACGAGGGACCGCCCACCGAGGCCACGGTCGGAAGGCCGGCCATGATCGCTTTCTGAACGATCTCGAAGCTGGCGCGGCTGCTGACCGCGAGGATGGCGTCGTGGAGCGGGGTTGCTGCCTCCCGGACGAACGACCCAATCACTTTGTCCACCGCGTTGTGGCGGCCGATGTCTTCCCGCGCGCGCAGCAATGCGCCGGCGCGGTCGAAAATCGCCGCGCCGTGAACCGAGCCGGTGGCGCGGAAAGCCGGCTGCGCGTCGCGCAGGATGGCCGGGAGGCGGTGCACGACCTCGCCATCGACCGGCGGCCGCCGAGGAAGCGGATCGCTGATCACGCGCAAGGCCTCGATGGACGTCTTCCCGCAGATGCCGCAGCTCGAGGTGGTGTAGAAGTGCCGTTCGAGCTTCGACGTGTCGATCGCGGCGTGTGCCGCGAGGGCCACGCGCACGCGGTTGGGTGAGCCCCAGTGCCGCACCGATTCGAGGTCCTCCGCCGCGCGGATCAGCCCTTCGGTAAAAAGGAATCCGACCGCCAGATCGAAGTCGTCTCCCGGCGTCCGCATGGTCACGGAGATGTTTTTCTCGCGCGGCCCGTCACTCCCTCCCCACGCTGCGCAAATCTCCAGCGGCTCCTCGATGGCCACGATGTCGTCGCCGGGCTCCGCCGAAGGCGACGGCATCCGCGTCACTTCGACGGACATGGTCTTCTCCGGCATGGTCCGAGATTGTGAGCGCCGGAAGAGGATTATTCAAATGCGCAGCGGTCCCGCCCTATGGATTTCCACGCCGAACTGGTCTACCGTATCGCCAACCTTCCAAAGGCAGTTGTCCCGCGGCGTCACTCGGCAGAGATTGCATGGTTGCGTGCTTCGGCCGGTCAATTCACTCCTTCGACGGTTCGCCGCCACGTTCCGCTTTTCTCCGCGCATCGCTGTGCCATCGCGTTGCCGTCTCGGCCCGGGCGGCAGCAACCTTCAACAAGCCCCGAACGGTACAAAAAAGGAGAGGCCTATGTTCGAGAGACGTGCCCAGGGTCCACTGCCAAGATTTCGCCGTGTCATCCTTCTCCTGGCGGTCTGCTGTCTGATTCTGCCCACCATCGCGCGCGGTCAGGTGGCGATCAAGGTCAACGACAACATCAACTTCAAGATCGGCACTCTCATCCAGGCCTGGGCGGACGATGCGCAGGACGCCGCCACCAGGGGCTACGCCAAGAACCTTTTCCTGCGCAGAATGCGATTCCTGGTCGGCGGCCAAATCTCCCCCAACATCTCGTTCTTCTACGAAACCGACAACCCCAACCTCGGTAAGGCGCCGAAGAACCTGGGCGGCGGGTTCATCACCCAGGACGCGTTCATCGAGTGGAAGCCGCAGAACAACACGTTCATGCTCGACGCCGGCCTGCTGCTGCCCCCGCTATGCCGCAACTGCGTGGAGAGCGCAGGGGCGCTGCTGTCGCTCGACTACGGCTCGTACTCCTTCACCGAGAGCGCGCCGACGCAGTCATCGGTCGGACGCGACACCGGCGTGCTGGCCAAGGGGTATCTCGCCGACGGACACTTCGAGTACCGCGCCGGCGTCTTCCAGGGATTCCGTCAGCCCGCATCGACGGGCAAGCCCATCTCCGGCAACGCGCCGCGCCTCACCGGACGGGTGATGTACAACGTGTGGGACACCGAAAGCGGCTATACCTATGCCGGCTACTACCTCGGAAACAAGCGTGTCCTTTCCTTCGGCGTCGGCGCCGATCACCAGTCGCGGTACAAAGCGTATTCGGCTGACGGCTTCATCTCTCTTCCCACCGCCGGCAAGAATGCGTTCAACGGCGAGCTGACCCTCCTCCGCTTCGACGGCGGCACGTTCTTCACCGCCATCCCGCAGCAGAACGACGGAACGGCGCAGATCGGCTACTACGTCGCGCAGGCGAAGGTGATGCCGTGGGCCCGGGCCGAGCGCCAGTCGTTCAAACCCGCGGCCAATAAGGGAGCCACCAACAACCGGCAGCAGGTGGGCCTCACCTGGTTCCCCAACGCCAACAACTTCAACCTCAAGTTCGCCTACTCGCGCGTCAGCCCGCGGGTCGGAAACAAGACCAACGAGTACACCGCGCAGATGCAGTTCTTCTACTACTAGAGCGATCGATGAAGGAGGGCAAGAATGACTGATATCACTGCACCTGCCGGAATGGGCTCCGCGGCGTCCGCCCGCCCCGAATACCCGATCAAGCGAATCATCTTCGCTTCGAGTCTCGGGACGATGATCGAGTGGTACGACTTCTACATCTTCGGAAGTCTGGCCGCGGTCATGTCGCCCCTTCTGTTCCCGGGGAAGGACCCGGTCTGGGATCTCATCAAGTATTGGGCGCTCTTTGCAACGGGCTTCGTCGTCCGTCCTTTTGGAGCGCTCGTCTTCGGTCGCATCGGCGATCTGATCGGCCGCAAGTATGCGTTCATGGTCACGCTTTCGATCATGGGACTCTCGACGTTCCTTCTCGGATGCCTGCCGACGTACTCGACGATCGGCCTGCTCGCGCCGACGATCGTGCTCGTCTTGCGTCTGCTCCAGGGTCTGGCGCTCGGCGGCGAGTATGGCGGTGCCGCTGTTTATGTCGCGGAGCACGTGCCGGACAACAAACGTGGCTTCTACACCAGCTTCATTCAGATCACCGCGACTCTCGGACTGTTTGTCTCGCTGATCGTGGTTCTCGGCGTGAAAGCGATGATGCCCGAAGCTGACTTCAAAGCCTGGGGTTGGCGCATTCCGTTCCTGCTGTCGATCATCCTCGTCGCGATGTCGCTCTACATCCGGATGAAGCTTGCGGAGTCGCCGCTGTACGCGTCGCTGAAGAGTCAAGGCAGGACTTCCGCGGCGCCCCTGAAGGAAAGCTTCGCCAACTGGACCAATTTCAAAATCGTTCTGCTGGTCCTTGTCGGCGCGACAGCCGGCCAGGGCGTCGTCTGGTACACAGGTCAGTTCTACGCGCTGGCGTTCATGCAGAGCGTCATGAAGTTGGACATCGTCAAGTCCTCGACGGTCGTGGCGATCGCCATTCTCATCGGGATGCCGTTCTTCACCGTGTTTGGTGCTCTGTCGGACAAGATCGGCCGGCTGAAGATCATGATGGCCGGCAATCTCATCGCCGCGCTCACGTATCTTCCGATCTATCACTGGATGTTGTCGTCGTCGCCCGATCCCAAGAATCCGAACATGGTCGTGCTGACCCTCCTCACCTTCATCCAGGTGATCTACGTGACGATGGTCTACGGTCCGATCGCGGCATTCCTGATCGAGGCGTTTCCCGCCAAGATTCGCTACACATCGTTCTCGCTGCCGTATCACATCGGCAATGGATGGTTCGGTGGCACGCTGCCGCTCCTGGCCACATACGTCGTTGCCAAAACGCATAACAACTTTGCCGGTCTCTACTGACCGATCGGGGTCGCGCTCATGACCTTCCTCATCGGAACGTTCGCCCTCAATGAAAGTCACCGCACGGAAATCTGGAAGGAAGCGGAAGAGGCTCGTCCCGCCTAGGTCGACGACCGCTTCCGCTCGTCGGCAGGGATCTCACGCCTCGGCGTGGGATCCCGCCCCGGCCGCAGGAGTCACCCATGTCACGCCCGTACGACCAGGCCTACGCCCGTTCTCTCTCCGATCCCGAGAGATTCTGGGGCGAAGCCGCCGAGCAAGTGCACTGGTACAAGAAGTGGGACCGTGTCCTCGACGGATCTCGCCCAACCTTTCCGCGCTGGTTCGTCGGCGGCTTGACGAACACCTGCTACAACGCGCTCGATCTCCACGTCGATCGGGGATTCGGAGAGCGGACCGCGTTGATTTACGACAGCCCGCTGGCCAAGACCGGCCGCACATTCACCTACCGGCAACTTCGCGATGAGGTCGCGCGCTGCGCCGGCGCGCTTCGGTCACTCGGCGTGGCCAAGGGCGATCGCGTCATCATCTATATGCCGATGGTTCCGGAGGCCGTGGTGGCCATGCTCGCCTGCGCGCGCATCGGCGCCGTGCACTCGGTGGTCTTCGGCGGGTTTGCGCCGCCGGAGCTGGCCAAACGCATCGCCGACGCGAAGCCCAAGGTGATCGTCTCCCCGGCATGCGGCCCGGACCCGGGGCCCC
>JACXTT010015092.1_pt1 | contig 10045 bp, 12 predicted proteins | sample 9270951 | NCBI WGS metagenome assembly JACXTT01 (sample SAMN15532306, study PRJNA645909) | rock metagenome | isolation source: weathered quartz diorite | place: Puerto Rico | collected 2017-06-21
TTCCGAGACCAGCTGAAGCAGATCCGGAAAATGGGAACTCTGGATCAGATTCTCGGAATGCTGCCCAGCATCGGCCCGTTCAAAGACATGCAAAAGGTGAAAGTGGACGAAAAGGAACTGGTGCGCGTCGAAGCCATCATCAATTCGATGACACCCAAGGAGCGCCGCAATCATCAACTGATCAACGGCAGCCGCCGCAAACGGATTGCTAAGGGGAGCGGTACCAGCGTCCAGCAGGTGAATCAGCTTTTAAAGCAGTACGCGCAGACGCGAAAAATGATGAAGGGAATGAAGAATTCCTTTTTCGGCCGGCGGTTAAAGGGAATGAAGCTGCCGGAAATGCCGTTTTGAGATATAATTTGTAGGTTTTACATATTTAGGAGGAGGTAAATCGTTTGGTAACAATGCGTTTGAGCCGGATTGGGTCTAAGAAGCGGCCTTACTACCGGATCGTCGTCATCGACAAGCGCCGGGCGCGAAACGGCCGTTTTTTGGAAGTTCTAGGAGAATACAACCCAATCGCGAATCCTGCGCAGCTCGAAATTGATTCCGAGCGTGCACAGTACTGGCTCTCCAAAGGTGCAGCGCCATCCGAGACCGTGCGCAGCATCCTTCGAAAGAAGGAATTGGTAAAGTAGGTAAAAGCTCTTTCAGCCGTCCTTGCCACGGATTCATACTAGTTGTAGCTCGTATTTTGGAGGTGGCTATGAAGGAGCTGATCGAGCAAATAGCGAAAGCTCTAGTGGATAATCCTGACCAGGTTTCCGTCCGCCCGATTGAAGGAGAGCAAACGACTGTTCTTGAACTACGAGTGGCTCAAAGCGACCTCGGCAAAGTGATTGGAAAACAGGGTCGAACGGCACGATCGATTCGCACCATCTTAAGTGCCGCAGGAATGAAGCTGAAAAAGCGGTTCACGCTCGAAATTCTGGAGTAGCGCTTCATCTATCATTCGGAAGCCTCCTACATATCCATCGCTCGGATCACAAAAACACAAGGTCTGAAAGGCGAGGTCAGAATCGAGCAATTGCTCGAAGATGATTCGGTATTCGATGCCGGGCGGCGAGTGATTTTGTCCTCTGCCAAAAACGAGGAACGTAACGCCGAAATTGAATTTTTTCGACGGCAGCACGGACATTGCATCCTCAAGCTGCGCGGAATCGATGGAATTTCAGGAGCCGAAAAATATATTGGCGCGGAAATCAAGATTCCTGTTAGCGACTTGCCCGCGCCGGAAGAAGGTTCGTACTACACCTTTCAGTTGAAAGGGTGCCAGGTGTTTTCGGCCGAAGGGGACTACATTGGCATTATTACCGACGTCCTCGATTCGGGCGGAGCGCAAATTCTAAAAGTCGATTGCGAGAAGGAAGAGACGCTGATCCCATTCGCGCAATCGTATTTGAAAAAAATCGATTTGGACCGGCGCCGCATCGAAGTCGATTTGCCGGAAGGGCTTCGGGATTTGAATAAGTGATCTTTGACGTCATCACTATATTCCCTGAGTTCTTCAATGGGCCGTCTGACTATGGAGTCATTCGGCGTGGTCGCGAAAAGGGACTGGTTGAGATTCGCGTCCATGATTTGCGGGATTTCACGACGGATCGTCACCGCACCGTGGATGACAGACCATTTGGCGGCGGCGAGGGCATGGTTTTTAAGCCGGGACCGATCTTCAAAGCGGTTGAGTCGGTCCGGAGCAACGATCAGGCGGAAGTCGTCGTGCTGAGCGCCGCAGGCAAGCGGTTTAATCAAGCTGAAGCGCTCCGGCTCTCCAAAGCGGAGCAGGCGATTTTGATCTGCGGACGGTACGAGGGCATTGACGAGCGGGTCATCGAACATGTGGCGACTGCGGAACTCTCGATAGGCGATTTCATCCTTTCAGGCGGTGAAATCGCGGCCGTTGTCATCGTTGATGCGGTCACGCGGTACGTGCCGGGAGTGGTTGGAAAAGAGGAATCAATATTGCGAGAGTCATTCTCCGATCCCGCGTCGGATAGGCAGTTGGTGGAGCATCCCCACTACACGCGACCTGCGGAATTCCTGGGATGGAAGGTGCCCGAAGTTCTGATTTCAGGTGATCATGACGCCGTCCGTCAATGGCGGCGTGAAGCGGCCCTGAAGAACACGGAAAGAAACAGGCCAGATTTGCTGGCATCGGGGGAATAGAGGTTTTTATGAACGCAATGGACATTGTTGAGAAACAACTGCTGCGGACGGACATCCCGGATTTCAAGCCGGGTGACACCATCAAAGTTCACGTGAAGATCAAGGAAGGCGATAAAGAGCGTATTCAGGTCTTCGAAGGCATTTGCATTGCACAAAAGCACGGGGGTGCGCGAACAACGTTTACTGTGCGCAAAATGTCTTTCGGACATGGTGTGGAACGCATTTTCCCTCTTCACTCGAAAGTGATCGATAAGGTCGAGGTCGTCCGTTCTGGACGCGTGCGCCGGGCAAAGCTGTACTACATCCGCGAACTGCGCGGCAAAGCCGCTCGCATCAAAGAAGTCAAAGCTGCTCAGTAAGGGTACTGTAGGCGCGGTCTATTTTTTGAGGCTGCGCGCTATCGCGCTTGCGCTTCGCGTTTTTGTAGGCTGCGCGCTTCGCTTGATGTTTCGCGCTGACGCGCTCACGCTTCGCGCGCGCTTGCGCTTCGCGGACCGCCCTACAGTATTCCGGTAAGTCATTCCATGAACCGCATTGTCGCCGTGGCCTTCATTCTCTTCTGCTTTGAGATCGGCCTCTTTCTCGTGTTTGTGCCGTGGTCCGCTCTTTGGGAGCACAACATGTTCTTGGCTTATTCCTTCAGGCTTCGCGGCTTGCTCCTGAATAACTTCGTCAGGGGCGGGGTATCCGGCCTCGGCGTCATCGATGTTCTCCTCGGGTTATCGGAACTTCGCCACTTCTGGAAATCGGTGAAATTGATCAACCGTTCCAGCACTGCGAAATGATTCGTTATTACGTAACGGACCGGCGGCAAGGTGACGTCCTCACGTATGCTCGACGCGCCATTGCGGCGGGTGTCGACATGATCCAGGTTCGCGAAAAGGATCTTGCGGCTCGGCAACTGCTGGAATTGGTTGGTCAGATCCGTGATCTCGCCAGTGGAAGTAGAACTCGGGTGCTTGTTAATGATCGGCTGGATGTTGCCCTGGCTTCCGGTATTGACGGCGTTCACCTTCCGGCCAATGGACTGCCCGCCGCGAGGGTGCGTCCTCTGGTAAAGCTCCTCGGTGTCTCCACTCACACACTACAGGAAGCCGTCGATGCGGAACGCGCAGGATCCGATTTCATCGTCTTCGGTCCGATGTTTGATACCCCTGGAAAAAAGCCGATTGGTCTTGATGCACTACGCGAGATCACTTCAACACTCAAAATCCCTGTCCTCGCCATCGGTGGGATCACCGATGAAAACGCAAAGGAAGTCACGGCGGCAGGTGCCCGCGGCATTGCAGCGATCCGTCTATTCCAACGTGATTGACAGGCTCGATCCCGCACAATAAGCTCATCGCAAATGAAAAAACTCAAATTCTGCGTGGCCGTTGGCGCCATGCTGTTCTGCGGAATCGCCTTTGGTCAGGATCCGATTCCGACGGGCGGTCCAATTCCGGACGATCGCGGATTCCAACCTACTGACCCGGACAGGGTAGCGAAAGTCAAAGTGGTCGTTCGCCATATCGCCGGCCAGGCTTATGTCATTGCCGGAGCGGGCGGGAATATGGTTGTGTTTGCGGGAGACGATGGGATCTTGCTCGTAGATACGAATTTCACCATCTTCTTCGATCAAGTCATGGCTGCGATCCGGCGAATTTCCGATAAGCCTATTCGTTACGTCCTGAACACACATCCTCACCCGGACCACACGCAGAACAACGAAAATTTTGCCAAGCAGGGTGCAATCGTTATCGGCCATCCCAACCTCCGCAAGGCGATGATTTCTGCTGCGGCAACAGGTCCCGCCGGTGGGCCCGCAGCCAGTCCGAAGGGAGGTTTTCCTGTTATAACGTCGGCAGAAACGACGACGCTCAACTTCAATGGCGAAGAGGTTGTCTTTATGCCGCTGAAGCCCGCGCATACGGATGCCGACATGGCTGTGTACTTTCGCGGCTCCGACGTGTTTGTTTTCGGGGATGTGTACCGGACAGACTATCCGTCAATCGGGGATATCGAGGGCGCAACCGTCAACAGTTTCCTTGATGATTACAAGATGGCGCTGGATATGACGACGCCAAAGACGATTTTCGTCCCCGGACATGGCCAGCTCTCGACCCGAGACGACCTCAGTGAGCTGCGCGAAGTCGTCATCAAGCTTTACGCCCGTTTCCGCGAGATGGTTGCGCAAGGTATGACGCTCGAACAGATTACGGAGGCGCGCCCTTCAAAGGAGTGGGACGCGCGGTTTTCCAGCGAAAGTAAGTCGCCCACGACCGGCAATACCGTGCAACGCGTTTACACACGGATGTACGCTGCCATCAAGAAGGAGCTGGCGGCGAAATAATAGGTATTACTTTTCAGCCGTCAGCGTTGCACGCTCTGCGCGACTTTCTGCCAGCTATACGTAAAAAACGCATTCTGGACTTTGTCGATGATGAAGATTTCCTGATGCTGGAAATCCACTGCAGCGCCGCGAGGAGCGATGAGGCGCGTCGTTGGGCCTTTGATCATGGCTTTCGGCGGAACATCGCCGTTATCGGTAACATTCCAAATTCCAACGAATGCTTCACCGACGTTACGCGTAACTTGCACACCGGGTGTTTCGATGGTGGCGATCAGTTCTTTGCGCTCGGGTATGATCGCAAAGCCTTTCGACGCATAAATGCCGGTGCGAGGCCCGGTGATAATCGAGCGAGGAGCGACATCGCCGTCATCGGTGCGGTTGAAAATGAGAATCCCCTGTGGCTCGGCATTACCGATCGCAATGACGTTGTTGATCGGATCGACAGCCACTCCCCGCGCTCGAAATATTTTGGTCTTTGGTCCGGAAATCACTCTCACCGGTGCCACGTTGCCGTTAGCCGACCTGGAGAAAACGAGGATGGCCTGTCGCGTGGGGACAATGAGTTCATTATGAACACTGTCCAGCGCCAGTTCGTCGTTTTCCTGGAGAAGAGTACGGGGGCCTTGAATCGTGCGGAGCGGCGCCGCGTCACCGCTCGCGCCGCCGGCATAAAAGAGAATCGCTTCAGCTAAAGGATTAGGAACAACAATCTCGTCGTTCTTCTCGTCGTAAGCGATCGCGTGTGATGTTCTCGACAGCCGAGTGCGTCCGCCTTCGATGACTCTCGTAGGTGCTACATTTCCGTCCGCCAGCCTGGCGAATATCGCGATTCGCGGATTGGCCACTCAGTTGGGCACGAGAATCTGTTCGCGTTTCGAATCGTAGGCGATTCCGCCCGGATTGCCGATACCGGGAGCCGGGGTACCGTCGGGCGCGCCACGAATAATTCGCAATGGCGCGGTGTCACCCCTCGCGGTGCGGCTGTAAACCAAAACATCGTGGAGCTCGGGGCTGGTAGCCCAGACCTCGTCATTTTTCGTATCGACGAATAACCCAACAGGTTTCTTAAGTTTCGTTGCGTCACCCTCAATTTTTCGGATGGGCGCCACATCGCCATTTGCAGTCCTGTTAAACACCAATATCGAATTGCTTCCGCTATTCGCGACGAACAGCTCGTTATGGACAGTATCGACGAAGACCTTCATGGGAAGGCTGATTTCGGTCTTGGGTCCCCGAATCACTCGTATCGGAGCGGCGTTGTCTTTCGAAGTTCGCGAAAAAACGGTGATCGATGGCTCAACAAATTTTCCCGCGGACGCACGAGGCTGAATCCTCTGCACCGGCACGGACAACGTAGCGTTGCCACGGGCAAGTTCCGCTTGAACGGTAGTGGATTCTTCCTGACTCGGCGACGCATCGTGATAGGAATCGTGATTGGCAACGAAGATTTCATTGTTCTCAGCATCGAGAAAGATTCCATGGGGATCGGCGAGCCCCGTGTCCGGCCCTTGGATGATACGCAACGGCTTTTCGTCGCCTTCGGCCAGGCGCCTATAGACCAAAACCTTATTGGTTTGTTGGACGGTAACCGCAATTTCATCGTTTTTGAGGTCGACTGCGACACCCCACGTACTGACGGGGGCAGGTCTCAGAGTCCTTGCGGCAGGAACGTTTCCACTGGTCTCGTATTTAAACACCAACATGTCGGCAGCGGTATCGTTGTTGACGGCGTAGATCTCCTTATTCTTGGGATCAACGGCCACGCCACAAACAAAGTCGACCCTCGACCGAGGGCCTGTAATTATCGTCCTGGGATCAGCCACATCGTTGGCGAGAAGATCTCTGTCGTACGTGCGGAGACTGAAAAGATTTTCGTCCGTTACCGCGACGATGTTGGATTCCGGATCGACTGCGACATCCGCAAATACGGGAAATCGATCGCGCACAGCCCGGATCGGCGCGTCGTCAATGCGGACTTGCAAAAAGACAGCCAGGGCTGCCGAAGCCGAAACAACAACCGCTAACAATACAAGGCACTTTTGAATTCGTTTTCGCATGGGTGAATGCATTATAACCTACGTGCATCTATGAACGACGATAACGAGCGGAAGAAGAAAATCATTACCACCAGCTTGCTGTTCGGAACGCAATTGTTCTCGTTCATGATTCGGTTTGCTTTTGGCGTTGTGGCGCCGACTCTGATGCGACAGTACAACCTCTCTCCAAAGACGATGGGTTACATCTTGTCGGCGTGGAACTGGTCCTATACGGCGGGACTGCCGTTTATAGGTATTGTGGTCGACCGCTTTGGTCCCTACATCGTGCTGGGACTGGGTTCTGTGCTTTGGGCGGTGTTCACAATTGCCCTGCCGATCTCGACAGTTGCCGCCTCCCTCTTTCTGATGCGGGTGATCTTCGGTTTCGCACAAACTCCACTGATTCCCGCAGGAGCCGCTGCGATTTCGCGTGGATTTGGCATTCGCGAACGTGGGCGGGTCATTGCGACTGCTTTTGCCGGAAACCAAGTGGGGCTTGCCGTTGCGGCCACGACTGCTGCGCTCATTCTCGCAAAGTGGGGTTGGCAGGCAGTCTTTTATTGTCTCGGGGCCGCCAGTCTTTTGTTGAGCCTGGCCTGGTTTGCTTTCTACCCAGACAGGCGGATTGGTACTGCGCCACCAACACATCTCGACTCTGCGCGTAGCGGCACCATGGAACCAAGCTCATGGCTGTCGCTGTTCCGATTTCGCGGGACCTGGGGAATTGCGTTCGGCCAAATGGGCTATTTATATGCATATTTCTTCTTCGTCAGTTGGCTTCCGGGATATCTCATTCTCGAACGTAAGATGACGCTGCTACAGTCGGGCATTGCCGCTGCTCTTCCTTTCTGGGTCGGGCTGTTCGGTACCTTAGGTGGCGGCTGGCTCGCCGATTACTTGATTGAGCGCGGCATGTCGACAACCGTTTCCCGAAAGAGCATCATCGGCGGCGGTCTATTGGTGTCGACCGTCCTTATGGTTGCTGGGGCATATGTCGAGCGAGGTTGGCTGTCCGTTACGCTTCTGAGTCTCTGTATAGGCTTTCTGCGTCTGGCGACCGGTTCAGTCAGCTCGCTTCCGATCGATTTGGCCCCGCGGCTGATGGTCGCATCGCTGACGTCGATTCAAAACTTCTTCGGCAACATCGGAGGCCTGATGGCGCCGATCATAACCGGCTATGTGGTCAATGCCACTGGATCGTTTGCCCTCGCGTTTGTCGCGGCAGGAGGTATGGCCTTATTTGGAGCCGCATCTTACGTATTGATCGTGGGTGAGATCGGACCTACCCGACGACCAGCGCAGCGTGCTGGCTCTGCCCCTCTGTTAGTCCCTGAGCCTTCATCCAATCGTAGGCTCGATTAAACAGCGTTTGATCGTAGTAGTCGACGTGCTTGTAGCGCACAAATGCACGCATCAACTCGCGGGGCTCGAGCGCTCCTTTAGCTCCGGCGGCTACGTGATGGGCATACTTGTAGAAATCTGCGTTGATGAGATCGACCGCCTCGTTCTCTGCATCGTAGTATGCCTTGCGTTGTTCTGGGGTCAACTCCGCCGCCACAACCTCCCCGCCGCGATAGAACGAAGCTGCGATGACGTGCGCGCCTTCTTTGAGGCCAAGGCTGATAAATGGTTCCATGACTGTAACCGCTCGATAAGAACCGTTCTTCAAGCCCTCCCACCGCTTCTGCGGCAGTCCGCCCCGTTGAATATTGATGTGTTCGCGGCCGATTGCGCTCTCCAGCATCTGGATAGTCGTGTAATGGGAGCCCGTCAATTCTTGAGCGACAACGGGGACATCGAACATGTCACGTGGCGTTTGCAGAGTATCGTCAAACGTCAGGATCGCCTGTGCCGCGACCGCTGCACGCAATGCGGCGACCTTGCCATCGCGATTGCCTTTCTCTAACCGATCGATGCTCGCCCATTCACAAACGTTGTAGCTGTCGGCCGAGCCGCATTCAAACATCTGCTCTTTTAAACGGGTGAGAACCGGCTTCTCCACGCTGTCCTTTTCGCGATCCGCATAGGTGGCGGAGAAACTCACATCGATCCCATTTTTGGAGAACAGACCCTCTTCGATGCCGACGATCACCGGCAGATCGAATACCGGATTGTTCGGCGCAACTCTTACAGCAGGCCTTACCGCGGATGTCATAACTAGTGCTTCCTCTCCAATGATTTATATACGGCTCTGTTCAGATGAGCAAAGAAAAACAAGGAGATGAAATTATTCTGCCATGGACATCTAAGCCAACATCGGGCACAAAATGATCATTTGTTGGAGATCTAAGGCTTGATGCCTCACAAAATGCGCTCTTCCTCGATTTCTAAGACAAGATCCGGCAGGAAATGTTCATTTGCCGCATTTCTAAGATCTTGATGCCCACAAAAGACGCGCTCGTTCGTTTTTTAACACGACCGCTCTGGCTGTTAAGACCAATGAAACCAGTGTATTGTCGTCAGCAAAGGATGTTTATTTTATCCGTTCGAAACCATGACCCTTTCGATCACGATTTCGAATTAGAGATGGAAGTCCTTGTAATTAGAAGGCATATTTCAGCGCAAACTGCATGATTCTGGGATCGAGAGCGGTCCGAATGAAACCGAACTGGGCTGAACTTAGATTCGTGTCGATCGCGCCCGGCCTGAACTTATTCAACACGTTATAGGCTTCGGCCCGAAACTCGACGCTATGCTTTTCGCGCACGCGAAAAACCCGTGCAAGTGAGAGATCGAACTGCCATTCGGGCGGCAGAACAAGCGTGGCACGGCCCATGTTTCCAAGAGTCCCGATAGCCGGGGCCTTAAAAGCCGCCGGATTGAGATATTGGGTTCCGGGACGACCGGACTGATCCATGTAAACATTAGCTAAGACCTGGTCGGGCCGTTGGTTAGCAACGTCACAAAGGCACTGATCCCCACCCGCAATGGACGTCTGAGAGCCTGCGGGTGCTCCGAGAGTTACGGTTCGAACTCCCACGGCCTGGCTGTTCGCCGTGGCAGCTCCGCCTGTCTGTCTGCGGTAGATTCCGGATAAGCGCCAGCCGCTGCCCACGAGGTTCAACGTTCGATTGGCGAAGTGCGGCATCTCCGCAAGGCCGGTCATATTGAAGATGTGCCGCTGATCAATTTCGCAATTCCCGCGGTCATGCCGGCGATTGTTCGGATCCAGGTAAGTGTGGCTGACACTGATGCCATAACCGTTATTGGTCCTCGCCTGGTAATCACCGACGCAGTGCGACAACGTATAGTTCGCACTAACAGTGACACCCTGGGTGGGACGGCGCTGCACTGAAATCAGCATGCCGTTATAGTGCTGTGTTCCGCCGTTATCGACGTACGCAACTGCACCAAATTCTTCGGCAAACTTTGGGTTTTCAAAGCTCAAACGGCGGCGTGCCTGTGTGTTGGCGATGGTAGAGCATGCAGATCCCGGGTTCACTTTGTAATAGGTAGCATGGCCGTTGAGACAGCATTGTCCGTTCATACCGCCGTTCCCAGGAACTTGACA
>JACXTT010015093.1_pt1 | contig 10044 bp, 10 predicted proteins | sample 9270951 | NCBI WGS metagenome assembly JACXTT01 (sample SAMN15532306, study PRJNA645909) | rock metagenome | isolation source: weathered quartz diorite | place: Puerto Rico | collected 2017-06-21
ATTCTTGAAATATAAGTACTTATAAAGTAATTGACAAAACAGCTAACATGTGTATTATCATAGGTCGTGAACTCTCGACTCTGTCGCCGCCATCCCTGCCCTTCCAAGTCTCCAAGGGATTATCCCTGTCTCGCTACTCGCAACTCACCACTCGCCACTACGTTTGCCCATCATGGGTCGCGAACTCTCGACTGTTGACGCCGATAAGTCCTTTAGAATGCGCACTTACAAGCAAACACCGTGTTTTGCCCTGTTTTGGCCGAAATTGTCCGCGCGTAACTCCTTTAGAATCCGCACTTACGAGAAGGCGCCCCGTAACTCCTTTAGAATGCGCAGTTCCAAAAAAGGTGGGGGGTGGGGGGTCCTCCCCTTTTCCATTTTCGTCTGCTCAATACAGGTGGAAATACCCGTCGTGCTGGCCCAGACGCACGTTGGCCCGGAACAGCTTGGACAGATTTCCTTCGGTCAGGATTGTGGCCTTGGGGCCGTCGGCGAGGATGCGCCCTTCGCGCAGCAGGACTACGCGCTCGATCTCGGGGATGATTTCCGGCACATGATGCGTCACCAGCAAAATCCCCAAGCCGGACTGCGCCAGCTCGCGCATTGTCTCGCGCAGTTGCAATTGCGCGCCAATGTCGAGAGCGTTGCTCGGCTCATCAAAGAGCAGAGTCTGCGGCTCGTGCACCAGCGCCCGCGCAATCAGCGTTCGCTTGGCTTCCCCGGAAGACATTTGCGCCACTGGCCGTTCCGCCAGGTGCGCGATGCCCAGCCGCTCCAGAGCAGCCTGCGTCCGCGCCAAACGTTCCTGGTCCGGATGGTGATGCGGAAAAATGCGCGTGCTGCTGAAAAAGCCGGACAGCACCACGTCCCGCCCCGTCGCATCGGTTGTGCACGACGCCAGCAAATCCGGCGAGACGATGCCCAGCAGCGAGCGCAGCTCAAAAATGTTCCACCGCTCTCGCCCCAGAATCGCCATCGAGCATCCGTCCTGCGCCAGCGGATAGCACTCCCGCGTAATCGTTTTGATGAGCGTGGATTTCCCGCACCCGTTCGGCCCCAGGATGCACACGTGCTCTCCCGCGGCGAGCTCCAGATTCACTTCCCGGAGCGCCGCGTGGTCGCCGCGCATCACGGTGACATTTTTCAGCGAAAGAAGAGGTGGCGCCACAGTTCTCCTCAACCAGGCCAACGCGCTTCACAGCGCTCAGTCATACTAACTGAAGAGACCAACTCTCGAATACGGCAGGCAATAGGACGCGGCAGAAAAGGGCACGGCATACCACTACAAAAAAAGGAGGTGAAAACAACTGCGTTTTCACCTCCCGGGGTGGGTGGGGTGTTGCATGTCGAAGCGCTCTGGCGGCTCAGCAGGCCTGCCCTGCCAGGCAGGTCTGCGGCCTCACTCGCGGGTTGCTTTTGGCAATTCGATAAGGAGACTCACCACCAAAGAGCTTCTCTTTCAGCGGTTTGTAGCACCGCCGTTCGCAAGTGTCAATGTCAAATATCGTTCAATTCTGTACTGGAGTCCTGATTCCAAAGGGCCGCATCCCGAAGAGGGTTAAAGCACTCTTTGAGTTTTTCTGAACGATGGAACGCAAGCAAGAATGAAGGAGGAAGGAGAGAAGGCAGGAGGGTGGAGGGACACAGCGATCCCCGGATGCAAGAATCATGGAGGCAAATCACTTGGCGGGTTTCCCGCTTTTGATTTGGTCCAGGATTTCGCGCACTTGCCGGCTCAGCGCCATAGGGCTGTACGGCTTTTGCAGGTAATAGGTGTTTTTCGCCGCCGCTCCGACATTCTCCGAATCTTGGGAATACCCGCTGGTAAAAATGACGGGCAGCCCCCGGAAGTTTGTTGTGAGTTTCTGCGCCGTGGCCACGCCGCCAAGCTTCGGCATGACCACGTCCAGGATGGCAATTGCCGGGGTATCCTCGGCGCACAGGCGCAGCGCCTCCTCACCGTCCGCCGCGGACAGCACGCGGTAACCGAGATTCACCAGCGTCTGGCGCGCCATCTCGCGGATGGACTCGTGATCCTCGGCAATCAGGATGGTTTCCGTCCCGCGCAACTCTCCTACGGAGGCCGCGGGAACCTTGGCCGGCGATCCCTTGGCCGCCGCGCCTTCCAGTACCGGCAGGTACACGCGGAAAAGACTCCCCTGGCTCGGTTCGCTGTAGACATGAATGAAACCGCCGTGTTGCTTCACGATGCCGTACACTGTCGCGAGGCCCATCCCGGTGCCTTTGGCTTTTTCCTTGGTGGTGAAAAACGGCTCGAAAATCCGCTCGCGCGTTTCCGCATCCATGCCCATGCCGGTGTCCGAAACGGAAAGCACAGCGTAGCGGCCTATGCCGATTCCCGGATAAAAGCGCGCGTAGGCTTCATCGAGCTCGACCATCTCGGTCTCGACGACCATGCGGCCGCCGTTGGGCATAGCGTCCCGCGCATTGAGGCACAAATTCATCAGCACCTGCTCGATTTGCGTGGGATCGGCTTTCACCGCCTCCAGGGGAGCGGTCACCACCTTGAGTTCTATGTTTTTGCTGATCACTCTGTCGAGAAAACTAATCAGCCCGCTGGTGACGGTATTGAGGTCGATGGCCTGCGGCTGCAGCACCTGGCGCCGCGAAAACGCCAGCAGCTCGCGCGTGAGCCCAGCGGCGCGCTCGGCCTGTTCCTTGATGCGCGCAAATCGTTCGCTGGCCTTGGTTCTTCCCTGATTCTCCTCCAGGCCCAGCTCCGCCCATCCCAGGATTGCGCCGACGACGTTGTTGAAATCGTGGGCTACGCCGCCGGCGAGCTGGCCGATGGCTTCAAATTTCTGCGCCTGGCGCAACTGCCGCTCCATCGCGCGCAGCTCGGTGACGTCTTCGGCGATGAACTCCATCATGTCGGTTTCGCCGAGAGAGGAAAGATGGCGGAAGTGCAGGCGAACGGTAACAAGGCCGCCGTCACGCCTCCTCCACTCCGTTTCCGCGCCGTGGACCAGCCCGCGCGCGCGGCAGTCGGCCACATGCTGGAGAAAATGTTCGGGGAACCTGTAAACGTCCCGCACAAGGTTAAGCGCCCGAAGATCTTCCATCTGGTTGCAGCCCAGGATGGAGAGGAAAGCCGGGTTGGCATCGAGGAACGTCCCGTCGGCGGAGGCGTGAAAGATCCCGTAAACGGCGTGCTCTACCAGTTCCCGGTTGCGCGTTTCGGAGAGCCGAACGGCTTCTTCGGCTCGTTTGCGCTCACTGGTTTCGATCACAACCGAGCAAACCGCAAATACGGCTCCGTCCTCGTCATGCAGCGGGTAATAGTTGGCCAGGAATTCTCGTTCCACGCCCGGATTTCCGGGCACAGGTCTGTGCTTCTCCAAGTTAAGGATGGGCTCCCGCGACGCAAAGACTTGCTGCAGGCATTTCGCAATTTCCTCCCCACAGCCGTGATCCACATCAATCACGTGTCGCCCGACGTGCTCCGCGGGGGAGAGGTTGTGGAATTTCGCCAAAGCGTCGTTGACCCGTACAAATCGCAAATCCCGGTCGTAGACGGCCCAACCTATGGGTGCCTGGCGGTAGATGACTTCCAGTTCGGCGGCCTGGTTCCGCGTGCTTCCATGACTCTCCGTTGGTGTTTGCGCGACAGTTTTCACGGTACACCACCCTGTTTCGACTTGTTCATGGCCTCATCCTCTGCTCAGCGAACGGCGCAATTTCGGCGGTGGCTCGCTTGCCGCTTTGTTTCGCAGTCCCCACTCCACTTCATCCAGGAACTCCGCAAACGTGCGCGCTCCCTTGCCCGCCCAAAAGCGCGCCGCCATCTGCAGCTCCAACGGGCCCCAACGGCTATTTCCACTGTTGAGAGTTTCCAGACGTTTTTGCAGGCGCTGGAGCAGCACTGGCGCGCTGGGCTCGATTGCGTCCACGGCCAGGGCAGCAAACTGCGATTCCCCAATCCGGCCAATCACGTCCGTTCGCCGGAAGCTTCGTGTCAATAAGGTGGCTATTTCCCGAAGGGAAGCTTCCGCGGCGTTCTGCCCATGCTTCTTCCTGATGCGTTCGAGGCTTTCGAGCCTCGCGCACAACAAGACCAGGTTGCCGTTTCTCTCCCTGGCAATCCCCATGATGTGCGAGCCGAGCGTAAGAAAGCCGTCGCGGATGTACAGGCCGGTGAGCGGGTCGCGCAACACGTCTGCGAAGCCTTGCAACGCATTGCGCTCCAGCGCGGCCCTGAGAACACGGCCTACCGTTCGTGGATCCATTTTGTTTTTCAGGAAATAATCCGCGGCACCCTCGCGCAGGCTGGCCACGGCAATCTCCTTTTCCGCGGAATCACCAATCACCACCAGAGGAACTTGCGGTTTGGTCCGATGTATCAGCCGCACGGTCCCCAAGGCGTCCGGATTCGCGAGCGTCAGGTCGAGCAAGATCACCTCGGGGCTGACGAGTTTCAGCGAGGCCAGCAGCGTCGAAACACCGGAAACTTCCGTTAGCTCGATGCCGCCCTGCTCCGCAGGAAAGAGTTCACGAAGCGCGGATGCCACTTTTCCAGGGGCTCGTTCAGCGATTAACACGCGCAGCTTCTGGGTCATCGGCGGGGCCCACTTTCAATGGGAAAATGCTGGAGGGGGAAGGTTCGGACATTTAACAATGGGGATGATGCCGTTGCTGTGACGGCTGTCACATTAGAACCAGTCTTCGTCGGGCGACACGACATCGCAGGCGTACTCTCGAAGAGAGACTGGAGAGGGCAGTCCTCTGGAACTTTATAATTAGGAAGGGGTTTTCCTATTTTCGCGCACTGGCTGGAAGTGTCAAGAGTACTGCGACCAGTGTTTCAAGAATATCAAGGGGGGCGTAAACCGAGGGTAACCGTTCCATAGCAAACATCAGTTTGGGCCTGACAAACTCCGTTGCTTGCGGAGTTTCCCGGTTATAGTTCGATGCTTCCCGGCCGCCGCGTCAGCCGCCAAAGATGCCGTTGATCTTCTCAGCCAGGGCAAAGTCGTAATCGCTGATGCCCTTGACGCTATGGGTGGTCAGGTCGATGACCACTTTGTTCCAGACATTGAACCATTCCGGATGATGGTCCATCTTTTCAGCCGCCAGCGCCACGCGAGTCATGTTGCCGAAGGCGGCGACAAAATCCTTGCAGGCAAATTCGCGGTGCAATTTGCCGTTTACCACACGCCAGCCGCTCACCTGCGGCAGCAGCGCGTTGATTTCCGCTTCACTCAGTTTCTTCGCGGGCATAATTGTCTCCTTTTCACGATGCTCCGTAGCGTCTCAACAGAGCATCGATGTCATCTCTTCCAGTCGGATAGCCGGCGTCTTGCACCCTGGCACCGGCGGCGAGTAACTCCCCAATGATAGTGACGTGATCCGGCCGAGGTTCGTTGATGGCCGACCATACTGCGGTGCCGAGCGCAGTACCACCATACATAGACCGGGATTCCAAAGGGACTCTATGCCGGATCAGCAAGCGCACGGCGTCTAACTGGCCTCGATTAACAGCCCAGTGAATAGCGTTCAGGCCGGTAGCCGTTCCGCCGGAGGGAGGAATACGCCGGTTCAACAAGTATTCAGCAACTTCGGTTCGACCATTGAAGCAGGCACAGGTAAATGCTTCGGCTAGTTCCGTGTCGTACGCGTGGAACCGTTCCTGCGCGACCCACTCGACGATTTGAGGCGGCGAGCCGCTCTCGCTCTGGAATAGAAAATCGAGCCGCGAAAAATCACCTCTTTTCAGACCTGCCAACGCGTCGTCAAAAGCGGGTGGGTCACTCTTCGAAGTGCTCATGGCTAAGCGCAGGATAGCCCAGGACTGTCCGATGCATCTACTCCACTATTCTACTGGTCGCAGCAAGCTGCGCAGCAAAGTCAGACGGTTCTTCGTTGAATGCGCGTGGGAAATCCACTATTGTAGGGGTTTCTCTAGAAGCCTAAAAAGGCGGTAGACGGTCGCGCCGCAACAATACGGAGACATTTGTGAAAAAGAAGATTCGCGCCATCCAATATGGTGTCGGCCCCATCGGTGCATCCATTGCGAAATTAATGCGGGAAAAACAGGCCATCGAGATTATCGGCGCGATCGATTTGGATCCCGCCAAGGCCGGGCGCGACCTGGGAGAAGTGGTCGGGGCGCAGGACGCTCCCTGGGGAGTCAAGGTTTTTGCCGATGCGAAGGAGGCGCTTGACCATAATGCGGACGTGGTCATTCATTCCACGTCTTCGTCGCTGGCAAAAGTGATGGACCAGCTGACGGCGTGCCTGGAGGCGCAATCGTGCATTGTTTCGACATGCGAGGAATTGTCTTATCCGTATCGCACGCATCCGGAACTTGCGGCCAAGCTTGATGCGACGGCCAAGGAATGGGGAGTGGCGCTGGTGGGGACGGGAGTGAATCCTGGGTTTGTCATGGACAAACTGGTAGTGACGCTTGCGGCGGTTTCGCAGCGCATTGAACATGCCAAAGCGCTGCGGATCGTGGACGCTTCCAAACGCAGATTGCCGCTACAGAAAAAAATCGGCGCGGGCATGACGGTGGACGAATTTCGCGCGCAAGTGAAAGCGGGCGTGATCAAGCACGTGGGGTTGCCGGAGTCCGTGGCCATGGTGGCGGACAGCTTGAATCTTCCGGTGGAGACCATCACGGAGACGATCGAACCCAAGGTGGCGACTGAACATGTGCAGACCGAGTATCTAAGTGTCGAGAAGGGCCAGGCGGCTGGCGTTCATCAAATCGGGCGCGGGTTGTCCAAAGACGGGAAGGAGCTGGTGTATTTCGAACTGCAAATGTACGTTGGCGCGAAAGATCCCGCGGATACAATCACACTGACCGGGCACCCGAACATCAGCCTGTCGATTCCTGGAGGTTCGCACGGCGACATTGCTACGGCTTCCGTCGTCGTGAATTCGATTCCCGTGATTCTCGACGCCCCTGCGGGCTTGCGCACTTCGCGCGACCTGCCAATCGGCTTCTTTTCGCCCAACGCGAAACCTTGAAAAACGGAAGATCGAAAATAGAAATAGGGCCGGGCTGAAGCCCGCCCTCCTCATTAATCCAGCTGAAAATTGAAGAGCGATAGCTGAGAACGACCGCGCTCAGTTGTGCTTGAGGAATTCGCCTTTGTGCCCGGTCAAAGAGTTGTAAACCGTTTCGATGAACGCGTCCGCGTTCACGAATTGGCCTGAAAATTTGCTCCATGGATCGAGAATCTTCGCCTGCTTCATCTGATCCAGAGTTTTGTGTTCGTCGAGCGCTTTTTGCACTATGGCGGAAGTTTCTTTGAGCATTTTGGTGTACGACCGGACGTCATCGAGGTTCGAAAGCGCGCCGTGGCCGGGAATCACTTTCACGTCCGCCGGAAGCTGCGCCGTGGTCTTTTCCATGGCGTCGATAATGCCTTGCACGCTGCCGCCGCTGGCAACGTCAATGAACGGGAATCCGTAGCGCACGAAATCGTCACCCATGTGAACGACGTTGTTTTTCGGGAAGAAAATAATGGAGTCGCCGTCGGTGTGGCCCGAGGGGAAATGCATGGCGCGAATGTCCTCGCCGTTCAAATGAATGGTCACGTCGTGCTGGAAGGTGATGATGGGCAGAACCGCCTTTGCGGCAGGCTTGTTTTCCATTTTGATCGAGCCGCCGTTGCCAGCAGTGCCGCCGCTTTCGAGGCGCTTGCGAACGTTGTCGTGGGCGATCAGGGTGGAACCGGCATTGTTGAACGGCTCGTTGCCCCCGGTATGATCGCCATGATAGTGCGTGTTGATGACGAAACGGACCGGCTTGTCAGTGACGCCAATGCTTTTCAGCGCGGCCTGGATTTTGTCTGCCAGCGGCGCGAACTGGTCGTCCACGATCACGATGCCGTCTTCGCCCACTGACGCTCCAATGTTTCCGCCCGCGCCCTCGAGCATGTAAATGTTGCCGGAGACTTTGTTGACTTTGATTTCCACTTTGGAGAAATCCTGCTGCTGGGCGGACGCCATCCGGACCATCAGAGTGGCGAGCGCTGTCAGCGAAATCGTCACGATAGCCCGCATCGTCTTGTTGGGCATGTTCCCTCCCTCAGCTGGGCGCGGCGCATTGTAGCACCGCGCGGACAAAATACGAGGTAAAGAATGAGAGTCTAGTGGGAGGCTCTCCCGGTCGTAGCGCACGCGCCGCTCCTTGAAGACAAACTGGCGCTCTTTCCCGGCTCAATAGATGGTCCATGTGCCGGGCGTGGCGAGTTCGAGCAGGTGGCGATCGGGATCGCGGAAGTAGAGGCTGGTTCCGCCAAGCTCCCACGCGCGCTTTTCTTCCACCGCAATTCCTTTTTGTTCAAGCCACGACTCCCAGTTCGCTAATTCGGCGGCGGAGATTGCGAAGGCGAGATGGAGTTCGCCGTCGCCATCATGCGGAGAGGTAATTTCGCGCGAGGCTCGCTTCTTGAAGAGCAACAATACTTGATGAGGACCGGCATGCATGGCGCAGCCGCGCGGCCCGAAATCACTGATGACCGAAAAGCCAAACGTCTCCTGGTAGAAGTGAACGGAGCGCGTGAGATCGCTAACATACAAAGCGGATTCAAGAATGCCGGCGGTTTTTGGGCGCATCGCAGACCCCGAAGATTGCAGTTGGTGCACGACCATATCAGATTCCCGCACACGACATTTCATTAAGACCAAGAAGGCAGCTCGCGGCGGGCGAGTAGCGCTTCGGCGGCCCATTGGCCGAGATAGACGGAGAGCGCGACGCCGTGTCCGTTGTATCCGGCGAGGACCATCACGTTTTCGCTGCGCGGATGGCGTCGAAAAATCGGGCGCATGCCGTCGGTGAAGAGAATCGGGCCGGCCCAGCGGTGCGTGATGCGAACAGACTTCAGCACTGGATGCAAAGAGTGCACGCGGCTTTCAAGCCACCGAAAGCCCTCCGCGGCTTCTCCTTTGCGAACATCAAAGCGGTACAAATTCGGCACAGCGAATCGCGACGGCCTCTCGGGTTTGGTGAAGAGAGAGGCGATCGAAGCCGGGATGGGGACAAGCCCGGCACCGAAAACGATGCCGTTCGTTTCGAGCAGGCGGCCCCATAAATACGGAAGATCAATCGTATAAAAAGGGTGGCGTGACGATAGGCCAACGGCTTTGAGCTGCGCATCGGTTAGCGGCGCGGTGGCCAGCGCCAAGGTCAGTTTTGGTTGAGTGGCGCCGCGCAGCGCGGAGAGTCCCAGGGAGAAGGCGTTGGTGGCGAGAAGAATTTGGGCGGCAACGATTTCTTTTTGCTGGATGCGCGTGCGAACTCTGTGCAGAAGGCGCAGGCGCGGCGGGTTCGAAAATGCGATGGCTCGCATTTCAGTACCTTCAACGATCTGCACTCCAGCGTTTTGTGCGGCGCGGGCAAGGCCGGAGACCACTGTGCCGGGATCGACGGCGCCGCCGGGCACAGTTCGAACGACTTGCAAGTTGCCCGAATCGTTCCAGGAGATCGGCGAGCCCTTTGCGGGATTCGAACGGCCTAATTCCCAGACGCCGGGAAGTTCCAGGCCCGCGTTGATGCGGAGCATGCGAAGAGTCTTCTTGTAGCCGGCAAGCACGTCACCGAGTTCGGGAAGGTGCCCTGCCGCTGTTTCTGAGAGGACGAGGCCACCGGTGCGACCGCTGGCACCCTCGCCGATCGAAGACGCCTCAAGCACGAGTACGGACTTCTTCGGTGCAAGCCTGCGCAGCCAAGCCGCCGCTGAGAGTCCCGTGAAGCCGCCGCCGACAATTGCGTAATCAACTTGTTCCGGAAGGGGACGTGCGGCGGGACGAAAATCCACGGCCCAGGGCGGCGCGCCCCAGGGATGCGTCTTGCGGGACATGGCTTCTTTTTGATGCTGCAGGCGCCGGATGGACACAAGAGACGCCGAGATTCTGCGCCAACATCTTCCTGATCCTTTGACTTCTCCCGTTTCGCTGTCCGCTCCCCTATTCGCTCTTTGGCGGGTTCCAGCGCCCTAAGAGAACCGCGAGGATCCCGAGAACACTGACAAGGAGCGGATACCATACCGGCGAAATCCACGGTCTGGGAATCAG
>JACXTT010015094.1_pt1 | contig 10044 bp, 4 predicted proteins | sample 9270951 | NCBI WGS metagenome assembly JACXTT01 (sample SAMN15532306, study PRJNA645909) | rock metagenome | isolation source: weathered quartz diorite | place: Puerto Rico | collected 2017-06-21
CCGGTGAAGGCCAAGCGGCAACTCGTGGTGAATACGACCAGCGCCAGCGGCGGCAGCCTGGCGGAGCTGCGGCAGGATGGACGCACGGTGATCACGGCGACCAAGAGCGGCACCGAGAAACTGTCGACGGTGTTTGCGCGGTTCTGGCTGGAAGCGTTGCGCGACCCGCAGGCCGACGCGGACAAGAACGAAGTGATTACGGCGCTTGAGGCGTATCGCTACGCGGAATCGAAGACGGCGAAGTATTACGAGACGAACAAGAGGCTGGCGACGGAACATCCTCTCATTGCCGACACGGCGAGCGCGCAAGGATTCCGGACGCCCGATCCGTTGAAAGGCGAGGCGATGGTGGCGATGCGGACGCCGGCGCTGGCGTTCGGCTCGCTCCAGAATGCGGCGAAGACGCCCGAGAAGCAGAACCTGTTGAGGCAGCGTGAAGAGCTCGAGCTGCAGATCGACAATCTGAAGCTGCGCAAGGCGGCGATGCCGGCCGATCAGTACCGGCTTGAGATGCGCAACCTGCTGGTGCAGGTGGCGAGAATCCAACAGGAGCTCGACAAGTGATGCGTCTGAGCCTGATTGGCATTCTTACGATCGGAGCGCTGCTGGCGCAGCGTCCGCAGGTGAAGAAGGCGACGGGTGTGCCCTATGACCGGGCCAAGGCGAAGAAGTGCTGGGATTTGCGGGAGGCGGACGAGAAGGTTGCGGCGACGACGTGCTTTGTGGGGCTGATGGGGGAGAAGTCGCCGGCGCTGGCCGCGGAAGGCATCTGGGGCATGGGCAAGTACGAAGACGCCATGAAGACGTTCGATCTGGCGCTCGAGCAGTACCCGCAGGACCCGTATGTGCGCGTGCGCTTCGGAGAGCTGTTCTTCAGCCGGTTCAACCGGGCCGAAGCGGTGAAACTGATCAGCGAGGCGCTGGAGATCGAAAAGGGTAACCCGACGGCGATGATGGCGCTGGCGAAGATTCTGTCGAAGGGCTTCGACTCGAAGGCCACGGAACTGGCCAAGGCCGCGGCTGAAGCCGACCCGGGGATGGTTGAGGCGAGGGAGCTTCTGGCGCAACTGGCGCTGGAGAATTCCGATGAGGCCAAGGCGATCGAGGAAGCGAACAAGGCGCTCTCGATCAACGCGAAGAGCTTGCCTGCGATGGCGACGCTGGGATCGATCGAACTGCTGAAGAACAAAGAGACGGATCAGTTTGAGAAGATCCTGAAGATCAATCCGAAGTATGGCGGGGGTTGGTATCTGGCCGGGCACTACTTCATCCTGAACCGGCGCTATGAAGAAGGCATCGAGTTCTTCAGGAAGGCTGTGGCGGTGAAGCCTGACTTGTGGGAAGCGCGCGAGCAACTGGGCATCAATCTGATGCGCATCGGCAAGCCAGTGGAGGCGCGCGAGCAACTGGAGATGGCCTACGACGCTTCCTATCACTCGAGTGAAGTGATCAATTCGCTGCGGCTGATGGACACCTACAAGAATTTCGAGTCTTACAAATTCGAGGGCGGGGAATTGCGGCTGGACAAGAAGGAAGCCGCGATCCTTGAGCCCTACTTCGAGGAAGAAGTGAGGCGGGCGCGCAAGACCTACGAGGCGAAGTACAAGATGAAGCTCGATGCACCGCTTGAAGTTGAGGTGTACCCGAACCACGACGACTTCGCGGTGCGCACGATGGGCATGCCGGGATTGGGCGCGACGGGTGTGAGCTTCGGGCCGGTGGTGGCGATGGATTCGCCGTCAGCGCGCAAGGGTGGCGACTATCACTGGGCCTCGACGCTATGGCATGAATTGAGCCACAGCTACATCCTGGTGAAGAGCAAGTTCCTGGTGCCGCGCTGGTTTACCGAAGGCATCAGCGTGCATGAAGAGACGCAGGCCTCGCCCGAGTGGGGCGATCCCGTGGAGCCGGCGATTCTGATGGCGATCAAGGACAAGCGGTTCCTGCCGGTGGCGGATCTCGATAGCGGGTTCGTGCGGCCGAAGGATCCGATGCAGATCGGCATCAGCTACTTCCAGGCCGGGCAGGCGCTGGATTGGATTGTGAAGACCTACGGGCAGGACACGGTGAACGCGATGGTCGTGAGTTTTGCGAATCGCAAGACGACGCCGGAAGTAATCGAGATGCACCTGAAGCTGACGCCGAAGGAATTTGACGCGAAGCTGCTCGACTTCATCCAATCGCGCTATGGCAAGCCGGCCGAGAACCTGAAGGAATTGCGCGCGGCGATTGAAGGGGCGAACAAGGCCGTTGCGAAGAAGGATTGGGACACGGCGATTGCCGAAGGAAAGAAGGCCACGGACGGATATCCGCCGACGGCGGTGGTCTCGACCGCTTATGAGGCGATGGCGAAGGCCTATCTGGCGAAGAACGATAAGGCGAAGGCGCGCGAAGTGCTGCGCGAATATGCGAAGACGAGCGGGCGCGACCCCGATACGTTGAAGAAGCTTGCCGAGCTCGAAGCCGAGAGCGGTGACAAGGCCATGGCCGCGGCGGCGCTGAAGCGATTGATCTACATTGCGCCGGTCGGCGATGAGGATCTGCACCGCAAGCTTGGCGAATACTATCTGGATTTGAAGCAGCCGGATCGCGCGCTGCCGGCGTTTCTGGCGCAACTGGCGTCGAAGCCGGTTGACCCCGCGGGAGCGTATTACAATTTGGCCAGATCCTACGTCGCTTTGTCGCGGCCCAAAGAAGCGCAAGACGCCCTCTTCCAAAGTCTTGAACTTGCGCCCGGATTCAAGCCGGCGCAGAAGCTCCTACTCGAACTTGAGAATCATCCCAGCAAGGACTAATTCATGAGCATGACACCCACGGAAGCATCCATCGACACCGCTGAAATCAAAGCGCGCGTGGAACGCTTTCAAACCGTACAGAAGTCGTTGATCCGAGAAGTGCGCAAGGTGATTATCGGTCAGGAAGAGGTGCTTGAGCAGGTCCAGATCGCTCTGTTTGTCGGCGGCCATTGTCTGATTACGGGCTTGCCGGGCACGGCGAAGACGCTGCTGGTGCGCACGCTGGCCGACAGCCTTGGGCTGAAGTTTACGCGCATCCAGTTCACGCCCGATCTGATGCCGTCCGACATCACCGGCACCGACATTATTGAGGAAGAGCCGGGTACGGGGCGGCGTACCTGGACGTTTGTGCCGGGACCGATTTTCGGCAACGTCGTACTGGCTGACGAAATCAACCGCACGCCTCCGAAGACGCAGGCGGCGCTGCTCGAGGCGATGCAGGAGCGCACGGTGACGGTGCGCGGCTCGCACCACCAACTGCCGAGCCCGTTCTTCGTGCTGGCGACGCAGAACCCGATTGAATTGGAGGGCACGTATCCGCTGCCGGAAGCGCAGCTCGACCGCTTCCTGTTCAACACGGTGCTCGATTATCTGACCGCAGAAGAAGAACTGCAGGTGATCGGCCTGACGACCACGACGGCCAGCGAGAAGGCGCAGGCGATTACGACGGCCGAGGAGATGCTGGGCTTCCAGGTGCTGGTGCGCATGGTGCCGATTGCCGAGAGCGTGGCACGCTACGCGGTGGCCCTGGTGCGCGCCTCGCGCCAGAGCGACGTTTCGGCGCCGGACTTCGTGAAGCGCTATGTGAACTTTGGCGCTAGCGTGCGTGGCATTCAGAACCTGGTGCTGGCCTCGAAGGCGCGGGCGTTGATGAACGGCAGATATCACGTGACCTACGAGGACCTTCAGAAGCTGTACATTCCGATTCTGCGCCACCGCATTCTGCTGAACTTCCAGGCCGAAAGCGATAAGGTGACGCCCGATGCGCTACTGGCGCGGATCATTGAAAGCGTTCCGGTGCCGAAGGAGTAAAGTTGCAGCAGAACTTCCTCGACCCACGAGTACTGGCGGCGATTTCGGGCCTTGACCTGGTCGCCAAGACGGTTGTGCAAGGCTTCATCAATGGCTTGCACCGTTCGCCGAACTTCGGTTTCAGCCAGGAGTTTGCCGAGTACAGCATGTACTCGCCGGGCGACGATTTGCGCCATGTGGATTGGAACGTCTTTGCGCGTAGCGAGCGCATGTACCTGAAGCGGTACAAGGGTGAGACGAACACGAAGGTGACGGTGCTGCTGGACCTTTCGAAGTCGATGGCATTTGGATCGACACCGAACAAGCTCGATTATTCGCGCTACCTCGTGTCGAGCCTGGTGTATCTGGCCGTGCAGCAGCGCGACGCGACGGGCCTGATTCTGTTCGATGATGAGGTGCGGCAGTTCATTCCGCCCGCTTCGCGCGTCGGGCACCTGCACAAGGTGCTGCATGCGATTGAGAAGGCCCAGGTTGGGCATCACACGAACTTCGCGCGGCCCTTCCAGCAGTTCCTCCAGTTCATCCGGCAGCGCGGGCTCGTGATTGTGGTGTCGGATTTTTATGCCGATCCGGAATTGATCATTGAGACGATTGCGCCACTGCGCTGGAAGAAGAACGAAGTCGTGCTGTTCCACGTGCTCGACCGTGAAGAGTTGGAGCCGAGCCTGAAGGGCCCGGCGACGATGATCGATGTCGAAAGCGGCGATGCGGTAGAGGTGACGCCGGAGTATCTGCGCACGGAGTATCGCGTGCGGATCACGAATCACATCGAGACGCTGCGTTCGAAGGCGCAGGGCGCGGGCATGGATTACTTTCTGATGCCGACGGACAAGCCGCTCGATGCCGGCTTGCGCGAGTATCTGGCCGCGCGGAAAGGGAGGATGTAGCCGATGGGATTGCTCTCTCCGTGGTGGTTGCTGGCCGGCGCGGTGGGAGCCGCTCTGCCCGTGTGGCTGCACCTGCTGCAACAGCATAAGCAGGATCCGGTCGAGTTTGCCTCGACGATGCTGCTGGAGCGCAGGACGGAATCGACGTCGTACCAGCGGCGGCTGAAGTACAAGTTTCTGATGGCGCTGCGGCTGCTGTTGCTGTTGCTGATTGCGCTGGCGTTCGCCCAGCCGTTTCTGAGCAAGCCTCCGGCGATTCTGAATGCCGGCAACACGTTGAATCTCGTGGTGGTCGATAACTCGTTTTCGATGCGCGAAGGCGACCGGTTGAATGTCGCCAAGAGCGAGGCGAACTCGGCGGTGCCCGCCGGAGCGACGGCGCAGATCTGGAGCCTGGGCAGCCATGTGAGTTTTCTGAGCCAGGTGACGAAGGATCGTTCGGAGATCAGTGGCGCGATCAACAGCATTGGAGCGACGGATGAGAAGTCGAGCTTTGCCGAACTGGCGCGCGCGCTACGCGATGCGGCGCGTTCGGCAAACAGGCCGCTGAAGATTACGTTCGTCACCGACGCGCAGAAGACGGCGCTGCCGCCGTCGTTCGCCGATTTGACGCTCGAGCCGGGCAGCGAGTTGAAGGTGGTCGATATCGGACGCAAGCTGCCGAATTACACGGTTGAGACGGTGAATGCGCCGCGCACACTTGCCGATCTGACCAAGACGAAGGTGAATGCCACGATCTCGGCGGTAAATGCGCCGGCGGCGCGCAAGACGGTGGCGTTGCGGGTGAACGGCAGACAACTGACGACGAAGACGGTGAATGTGCCGGAGAACGGGCGGGCCACGGTGGAGTTTACGGGGCTGGACGGCCCTTACGGGTGGCTGCGCGGCGAGGTGGAGATTACCGACAGCGATGCGCTGCCGGACGACAACAAGTTCTATTTCACGGTGGAGCGGGCCGATCCGAGGAAGGTGCTGCTGATCGACGAACAGCGCGGCACGCGCGCGGCGTTGTACTTCAAGGCGGCGCTGGAATCGAGCGCTGAGAGTTTCTTCAGTGTTGAGGAGATGAGCCCGGCCGCGGCGGCGAGCGCGAATCTGGCGAACTACGCGTTTGTGGTGTTGAACGATCCGGGGTCGAATACGAAGGCCGTGGAGCCGACGCTGCGGAGGTATGTGGAAGGCGGAGGCGCGGTGTGGATCGCGGCGGGACCGCAGGCGGGGGCGATGCCGGCGTTGCCGGTGGCGGGATTCGCTTCGGGCGGATCGAAGGTGGCGAACCGGGGAACGCAGCGGTACTTTGCGCCGGCGAACGTCGATCCGACGCATCCGTCGTTGCGCAAGGCGGGGAGACTGGAGGGCGTGCGGTTCTTCCAGTTTGTGAGCCTGACAGCGCCGGAGGGCGCGATTGTCGCGGCGCGGCTGGAGGACGGTAGCCCGTTGCTGATCGAGAAGAAGATGGGCGAAGGGAAGGTGCTGGTGTTTGCTTCGACGTTCGACAACGCGACGAACGATCTGCCGGTCAAGCCCGGATTTGTCCCGTTTGTGGAACAGACCGCAAATTATCTGGGCCGGGTTGAAGACCGAACCAGTTCCTTCCTCGTCGATTCTTATTTAGAGCTGCGCAGCGACCAGAAGCGCGCCAGTTCCGTGGAAGTGATCGGCCCGAAGGGGGACAGGGCACTGAGCCTGAAGGAGGCCGCGGCGGCGAACACGTTGCGGCTGACCGAGGCGGGTTTTTATGACGTGCGCCGTGAGAACGGCCGGCAGGAGTTGGTCGCCGTGAACGTGGACCGCCGGGAATCCGAGCTCGATCCGGTGGCGAAAGAGAATTTGCAGCTGTGGGAACAGTCCGGCAAAGGATCGGGCGGGGCCGGCGGCGGGCCGGGATCGATCGATTCTCCGGCGCCGGAACCGCAGAATTTCTGGTGGTGGGCCGCGTTGCTCGCGTTTGTTACTCTTTTGGCTGAGAGCTTCGTTTCGGCCCGTTATTTGCAAGTCAAAGCATAAGGAGTACCGTAATGGCATTCGAGTATTTGAATCGATATCTCGAACGGGTTCGGCGGCGTTTGCTGGCCGGCGCGTTGCTGAAGGGCGGTGCGATTGCGGCCGCCGTGGCGCTGGTGATGACGGTCGCGCTGGTGGCCTTGAACTATCGCTTTGACGTGCAGCCGGAGAACTGGAACTGGTCGCGGGCGCTGCTGTTTCTGAGCATTGCGGCGGCGATTACGTTTGGCATTGTGATTCCGGTGATGCTGATCAACCGGCGGCGCGCGGCGCAGCGGGTGGAGTCGGCGGTGCCGGGCCTGGACCAGCGCCTGATTACGTGCCTGGAGAATCGGGACGCGGCGAATCCGATGGTGGCGCTGGTGGCCGAGCAGGCCTGGGAGCGGGCGCGGACGGTGGAGCCGTCGCAACTGGTGACGAGTACGTGGCTGGCGAGTTTTGCGGGGACGGCGGCGGTGAGCCTGGGTGTGCTGGCGTACCTGATTCTGGCGACGCCGGGCTGGGTGGGGCAGGGCAGCGCGTTGTTGTGGGGCGGGATTCCGAAGGCCGATAGTGTTTTCAATCGTGAGTTGAAAGTCGAGCCGGGCTCGATCAAGGTGCGCCGGAGGGCGGATCAGATGGTGACGGCGCGGGTGACAGGGCTGAATCCGTCGAGCGTCCGGATTTTTGCGCGATTCCACAAGGCGGCGAAGTGGGAAGAAGTGCCGATGATGCCGGTGAACGGGGCGTCGGACAAGTGGAACTTCCAGTTTGCCGGGCTGGCCGACAGCGTGGATTATTACGTGGTGGCCGGAAGCCTGAAGAGCCCGCAGTACACGATTGAGGCGGTGGATCTGCCGGGCATCAAGAAGATCAAGACGACGTATAAATTCCCGGCCTGGTCGGGGATGCCGGATGAGGTGGAGAATCCCGGTGGGGATTTGCGCGCCGTGACGGGTACGGATGCGTATCTGGAAATTGAGACGGACCGGCCGCTGGAGAATGCGGTGCTGGTAATGGATAACGGCACGCAGGTGCCGGTGAAGACCGAAACGCCGACGCGGCATCTGGTGACGGTGAGCATTCGCCGCGATGGGGCGTTCCATCTGGCGATGCTTGAACGCGGCAAAGCGGTGCGCCTGAGCGACGACTACTTTGTGGAGGCGCTCAAGGAAGGTCCGCCGGAGATCAAGATTTCGCGGCCTGGACGGGATGCGAAGGTGAGCCCGATTGAAGAGGTTGCGTTCGCGGTGGAAGCGACCGATGACTTTGGCCTGTATTCGATGACGCTGCATTATGCGGTCAACGGCGGGCCGGAGCAGACGGTGAACCTGCCGGTGAAGCGCGGATCGAAGCAGGCCGATGGCACGCACATGCTGTCGCTCGAGGACTTCAAGCTGAGCCCGGGCGACAACGTGATGTTCTATGCCAAGGCGAAGGATGCCAAGAGCGAGAGCTCGACGGACGTGTTCTTCCTCGAGGCCCAGGCTTATGAGCGGGAGTTCCGCCAGAGCCAGCAGATGGGCGGCGGTGGCGGTGCTGCCGGCGAACAGGACGACGGCAACATCGTGCAGCGGCAGAAGGAGATCATCTCGGCGACGTTCCAGGAGGAGCGCGGCAAGAAGCCGGCGGCCGAGCAGAAGGAAAATGCGAAGTTCCTGAGCGATACGCAGGAGAAGCTGCGGCAGCAGGCCCAGACGTTCGTGCAGCGCATTCGCGCCCGCCAGCTTGCCGGGCAGAACGAAACAATCGAGGCGATGGCCAAGGACATGACCGACGCGGCGAATGCGATGTCGCCAGCGGTGGAGGCGTTGCGCAGCCAGAAGTTCAAGGATGCGCTGCCGCATGAACAGAAGGCGTTGCAGCATTTGCAGCGGGCCGAGGCGCGGCGCAAGGAGATTGAAGTGGCCATGGGCCAGCAGGGTGGCGGCGGTGGCGGCGGCATGCAGCGCGACCTCGAGAGCCTGCTCGATCTCGAACTCGATACGGAGAAGAACCAGTACGAGACCGGCCAGCAGGCATCCGCCGAGCAAAAGCAGAAGGATGTCGATGAAGCGATGCGCAAGCTGGAAGAGTTAGCCCGGCGGCAACAGGAACTGGCCAGCAATGCGCGCCAGAATCAGCAGAACTCCGAGCAGCGCTGGCAGCAGGAGATGCTGCGCCGCGAAGCGGAGAAGCTGCAACAGGAGCTGGAGCGTCTGCAGCGCAATCAACAACAGCAGCAGGCCCAGCAAGGGCAGCAGAATGGCCAGCAGGGTCAACAGGGACAGCAAGGCCAGCAGGGCTCGAGTGGCAATTCAGGGCAACAGAGCCGGGCGCAGAACCGTTTGAATCGCGACCCGCGCGTGGATAAGGCGCTGGAACAGTTGAAGGAAGCAACCAACGACATGCGCCGGGCGACTTCGAACCAGTCACAGGGGCAGCAGAGCGAGGGCGAGACTCGGCGCGCGGCAGAACGGCTGGCCGAGGCGCGCAACCTGCTTCGCGACATGGAGAAGCAGGGGCGCGAGCAGCAGTTGGGCGATTTGTCGCGGCGCACCGACGAGATGTCGCGCAAGCAGCATGAGTTTGAGAACAAGATGAAGTCGCAGTACGGGCAGGGCGACAATCGCAACCCGGGTGCGCGCAGCGATTCGTTCCGCGAGGATCAGGATCCGCGCACGGCGGCGCGGCTTGCCGATGAGAAGGCGAAGTTGATGGAGGAGTATCAGCGCCTGGAGAAGGATCTGCAGGACATGGCGCGGCAGTTGAAGTCGTCGCAGCGTGGAGCATCGGCGAAGCTGCAGGAAGGTCTTGGCGAGGCGCAGAAGGAAGACATCAACCTCAAGATGAAGATGATGAGCGAGTACATCCGGCGCGGGTATGGACAGTACATGTCCGGCCGCGAACGCGAGATCTCGCGCGCGATCGATAACCTGCGGGATAAGGTGAAAGAGGCCGAGAAGATGGCAGGCCCGGCGGGCAATAAGAATGACCCGACGGAGCGTGCGCTGGCGCAGGTGGAGCAGTTGCGGCAGCAAGTTGCCGAGTTGACACGGCAGCAACAGCAGCAGGGACAGGGGCAGTCGGGACAGCAGGGTCAACAGAAGGGCCAGCAGGCCGGCAATCAGCAGGGCAATCAACAGGGACAGGGCCAGCAGAAGGGTCAACAGGGCGGCCAGCAAGGTGGTCAAGGCCAGCAGCAAGGCCAAGGCCAGGGCCCACAGCCTGGTAACCAGCAGGGTGGCCAGCAGCCTGGGAATAGCCGCCAAGGCCCACAGGGACGTCCGGGAGAACAGCGCGGTCGCCGCGGGCGCACCCCAGACCGGCAGTACGGCGGTGTTAAACCCGGGGCGAAACACCCCAAC
>JACXTT010015095.1_pt1 | contig 10043 bp, 4 predicted proteins | sample 9270951 | NCBI WGS metagenome assembly JACXTT01 (sample SAMN15532306, study PRJNA645909) | rock metagenome | isolation source: weathered quartz diorite | place: Puerto Rico | collected 2017-06-21
CGGTCCGTGGGTGAATTGCTGGAGAACGGTTTCCGCGTGGGCCTCGTCCGCGTGCAGCGTGCCATCAAGGAGAAGTTCTCCATGGCGCAGGATCCCAACTCCCCCCTGCAGGCCCACGACCTCATCAACAGCAAGCCCGTCATCGCGGCCATGAAGGAGTTCTTCGGCTCCAGCCAGCTCTCCCAGTTCATGGACCAGACCAACCCGCTGTCCGAGATCACCCACAAGCGCCGCCTCTCGGCCCTTGGACCCGGCGGCCTCTCCCGCGACCGCGCCGGCTTCGAAGTGCGCGACGTGCACACGTCCCACTACGGCCGCATCTGCCCCATCGAGACGCCTGAAGGCCCGAACATCGGCCTCATCTCCAGCCTCTCCTGCTACGCCCGCATCAACGAGTTCGGCTTCATCGAGTCCCCCTACCTTAAGGTGGAGGCCGGCAACATCGTCGAGTTCGCCAAGATCACGAGCGTGGGCGATCTGAAGATCGGCGACGTCACCGTTGTGGATCCCAAGACCGGCGTGGTGATCGACCCCAAGGGCCTCACCTCCCTCTACCAGCAGGTCGTGAACTTCGAAGAGCTCGAGAAGCACAACGCCAAGCTCGAAAAGGGCGGCAAGCGCCCTGCGAAGTTCGAGATGCACGCCTTCTACCTGTCCGCGTGGGAAGAGGATGAGCACATCATCGCCCAGGCCAACGTGAAGGTGGATGAGAAGGGCAAGATCCAGGACGACTTCGTCACCGTCCGTATGGCCGGTGAAACGAAGATCGTCGAGCGCGACCGCGTCACCCTCATGGACGTGTCGCCCAAGCAGGTGGTGTCCGTGGCCGCCTCGCTGATCCCCTTCCTCGAGAACGACGACGCCAACCGAGCGCTCATGGGCGCCAACATGCAGCGCCAGGCCGTGCCGCTCATCCGCACCGAGGCCCCCATCGTGGGCACCGGCATGGAGTACGTCGCCGCAAAGGACTCCGGCGCCTGCGTCGTGGCCCGCCGCTCCGGCATCGTGGAAACGGTGGATGCCAACCGTATCGTCATCCGCGTGGAAGATGATCCGGACACCGAGGGCGAAGAGAGCGGCGTGGACATCTACACCCTCGTCAAGTACGCCCGCTCCAACCAGAACACCTGCTTGAACCAGCGCCCCCTCGTGAAGAAGGGCGAGTACGTGACCGAAGGCCAGATCCTGGCTGACGGCCCCTGCACCGAGCACGGCGAGCTGGCCCTGGGCCGCAACCTCACCGTCGCCTACATGCCCTGGCGCGGTTACAACTTCGAAGACGCCATCCTCATCTCCGAGCGCGTCGTCAAGGAAGACCTCTACACCACGATCCACATCGAGGAGTTCGAGGTCCACGCCCGCGACACCAAGCTCGGTCCCGAAGAGATCACCCGCGACATCCCCCAGGTCCGTGAGGAAGCCCTCAAGAACCTCGACGACAGCGGCATCATCCGCATCGGCGCCACCGTGCGCCACAGCGACATCCTCGTGGGCAAGGTGACGCCCAAGGGCGAGACCATCCTCTCCCCCGAAGAGAAGCTGCTGCGCGCCATCTTCGGTGAGAAGGCCTCCGATGTGAAGGACGCCAGCCTCACGGTGCCCCCCGGCATCGAAGGCACCGTCGTGGACGTCAAGGTCTTCACCCGCAAGGGCCAGGAGAAGGATCTCCGCACCCAGCAGATCGAGCGCGACCAGATCGCCAAGTGGGAAAAGGATCTCGCGGACGAAGAGCGCATCATCCGCGCCGAGGCTAAGAAGAAGATCGTTGCCCTCCTCAAGGGCAAGGAGCTCTCCGAGAACCTGAACGACGACAAGGGCAAGGAACTGTTGCCCAAGGCGAAGAAGCTCACGCAGAACATGCTGGAAGCCGTGCCCTACCACCGCTTCCGCCAGGTCTCCGTCACCGCCGGCAAGGAGCGCCTCGAATCCCAGGTGCTGGACATCCTCGACAAGACCGAGAGCCAGCTCAAGGTGCTTCGCGACATTCTGAACGAGCGCATGGAGCGCCTCATGAAGGGCGACGAGCTCATGCCGGGCGTCCTCAAGACCGTGAAGGTCTACGTCGCCGTGAAGCGCAAGCTGCAGGTCGGTGACAAGATGGCCGGCCGCCACGGTAACAAGGGCGTCGTGAGCCGCATCCTCCCCGTGGAGGACATGCCCTACCTCAGCAACGGTCAGCCCGTGGACATCGTTCTGAACCCCTTGGGCGTGCCTTCCCGTATGAACATCGGCCAGGTGCTCGAGTGCCACTTGGGTTGGGCCGGTAAGGTCCTCGGCGTCCACTTCTCCACGCCCGTCTTCGACGGCGCGCGCGAAGGCGATATCAAGGACTTCCTCAAGAAGGCCCACGACAAGACGAAGGACTTCAACAACGGCGTGGCCTACGGTGCCGACACCAGCGGCAAGACCCTGCTCCATGACGGTATGACCGGCGAGGCCTTCGAACAGCCTGTCGTGGTCGGCTGCGTGTACATGCTTAAGCTGCACCACCTCGTGGACAACAAGATCCACGCCCGGAGCATTGGACCCTACAGCCTCATCACCCAGCAGCCCTTGGGCGGTAAGGCGCAGTTCGGCGGCCAGCGCTTTGGTGAGATGGAAGTGTGGGCCCTCGAAGCCTACGGCGCGTCCCACGTGCTGCAGGAGCTGCTCACCTACAAGTCCGACGACATGCACGGCCGCACCCAGATTTACCAGGCCATCATCAAGGGCGAGACCATCAAGGATCCGGGCCTGCCCGAGTCCTTCAACGTGGTGAAGAAGGAGCTCAACGCCCTCTGCATCGACGTGGAAATGCTCACCCGTGACGAGCTGGAAGGCTTTGGCGAATCCGAAAGCGCCGAAGCGTTCAGCATCGAAGGCTAAGCCAGGTAACGAGAGACGAGACGAGGATGGCCATGTTTCCTGAAACGACCAACATCAACGCCTACGAGTGCATCCGGGTCACGCTTGCGAGCCCCGACAAGATGCGCAGCTGGTCCAAGGGCGAAGTCACCAAACCCGAAACCATCAACTACCGCTCGCTGAAGCCTGAGCGCGACGGCCTCTTCTGCGCCCGCATCTTCGGGCCCGTGAACGACTGGGAATGCTTGTGCGGCAAGTACAAGCGCCAGAAGTTCAAGGGCGTGATCTGCGACAAGTGCGGCGTGGAAGTCACGAAGAAGAGCGTGCGCCGCGAGCGCATGGGCCACATCCAGCTGGCGTCCCCCGTCAGCCACGTGTGGTTCTTCAAGGGCGTGCCCAGCCGCATCGGCTACCTGCTCGACATTCCCCTCAAGGATCTCGAGCGCGTGCTCTACTTCGAGGCCTACGCGGTCGTCGAGGGCGGTTCCACGGGCCTGAAGAACGGCGAGATCATCGCCGAAGACCGCTACCGCGAGCTGAAGAGCCAGTTCGGTGAAGGTTCCTTCAAGGCCCAGATGGGCGCCGAAGGCATCAAGGAACTCCTGAAGCAGGTGGATATCGAAGCGCTCGCCATCGAGCTCCGCGATTCCATGAAGAAGGAGACCTCCGCCCAGAAGCGCACCAAGATCGCCAAGCGCCTCAAGGTCGCCGAGGCCTTCAAGCGCTCCAGCAACAAGCCGGAGTGGATGATCCTCGACGTGGTGCCCGTGCTGCCCCCCGAGCTGCGCCCCTTGGTTCCCCTCGATGGCGGCCGCTTCGCCACCTCCGATCTGAACGATCTGTACCGCCGCGTCATCAACCGTAACAACCGTCTGAAGAAGCTCCTGGAGCTCCGCGCCCCCGACGTCATCGTGCGCAACGAAAAGCGCATGCTGCAGGAGGCCGTGGACGCCCTCTTCGAAAACGGCAAGCGCGGTCGTCTCCTTCGCGGTGTCTCCAACCGCCCCCTCAAGTCCCTCTCTGATGCCCTTAAGGGCAAGCAGGGCCGCTTCCGCCAGAACCTGCTCGGTAAGCGCGTGGACTACTCGGGCCGTTCGGTCATCGTGGTGGGTCCCGATCTCAAGCTGCACCAGTGCGGTCTGCCCAAGAAGATGGCGCTCGAGCTCTTCAAGCCCTTCATCTTCAACCGCCTCGAGCACAAGGGCTTTGCGGCCACCATCCGCCAGGCCAAGGAAATGGTCGAAGAAGGCCGCCCCGAAGTGTGGGACGTGCTGGAAGAGGTGATCCAGAACCACCCCGTCCTCCTCAACCGCGCACCGACCCTGCACCGCCTCGGCATCCAGGCCTTCCAGCCTGTGCTCGTGGAAGGCAAGGCCATCCGTTTGCATCCCCTCGTCTGCACCGCCTTCAACGCGGACTTCGACGGTGACCAGATGGCCGTGCACGTGCCCCTGAGCCCCATGGCTCAGATCGAGGCCCGTGTGCTCATGATGTCCACCCAGAACATCTTGAACCCCGCCAACGGCAAGCCCAACGTGGTGCCCAGCCAGGACATCGTGCTCGGCGGCTACTACCTCACGAAGAAGCGCAACGGCCGCAAGGGCGAGGGCATGGTCTTCGCCTCCATGGACGACGTCATCGCCGCCCACGGCGCCGGCGTTGTGGACACCCACGCGATCATCCAGATCCGCTACACCGGCGAGTGGGTGGACACCGAAGCCTGGCACGCGAAGGATCCCAAGAAGAACTCCGAGCAGGAAGTCTTCGAGGCTCCCAGCGAAGAGGTGAAGCACGAGCTGAAGACCACCACCGTCGGTCGCGTGATCTTCAACCATGCGCTGCCCCGCGAGATGCCCTTCGTCAACGGCCTCCTCAAGAAGGAAGGCCTGCTCTCCCTCGTGAACCGCTGCTACAAGACCAAGGGCCCCGAAGTCACCATCCTTCTCCTCGACGCGATGAAGGACACCGGGTTCCTCTGGGCCATGAAGGCCGGCGTGTCCGTGGGCATCGACGACCTCGTCGTGCCCGACACCAAGGGCAAGCTGCTCAAGAAGGCCAATGAGGACGTGCGCGGCATAGAGAAGGAGGCCTTCGAAGGCCGCCTCGACAGCGCCACCCGCTACAACCGCATCCTGGAAGTCTGGGGCAAGACCAGCGACCAGGTGGCCGGCGACATGATGAAGGAGCTGGAAAAGCGGAACGAGCACGACCGCTACTTCAACTCCGTGTACATCCTCGCCGACTCCGGTGCCCGTGGTTCGAAGACCCAGATCCGTCAGGTCGCCGGTATGCGTGGTTTGATGGCTCGTCCTTCCGGCGACATCATCGAGACCCCGATCACCGCGAACTTCAAGGAAGGCCTCAGCGTTCTCGACTACTTCATCTCGACCCACGGCGCCCGTAAGGGTCTCGCGGATACCGCGTTGAAGACGGCCGACTCCGGCTACCTCACCCGTAAGCTGGTGGACGTGGCTCAGGACGTCATCGTGAACGAGGACGACTGCGGCACCCTTGACGGCATCGAAGTGGAAGCCATCGTCAACACCGACGGCACCATCCGCGCCCGCCTCCGCGACCGCATCATGGGCCGCGTGGCTCTCGAGGACATCGTCGATCCCTACGACAAGGACAAGGTGCTTGCCAAGTCCGGTGAGCTCATCAGCGAAGACCTCGCCTTCCTCATCGAGACCTCTGGCACCGTCCGGGTCAAGATCCGCTCGGCCCTCACCTGTGAGGCCCGCCGCGGCATCTGCGCCAAGTGCTATGGCTTGAACCTCTCCAGCGGCAAGCTGGTGGATCTGGGCGAGGCCTGCGGCGTCATCGCGGCCCAGTCCATCGGTGAGCCCGGTACCCAGCTGACCATGCGTACCTTCCACGTGGGTGGTGCCGCCAGCCGTACCTCTGAAAAGAGCACGCACGAGGCCCAGATCGCTGGCCAGGTGAAGTTCGAGAACGTCCGCACGGTGAAGAACCGCAAGGGCGAGATCGTCTCCCTCACCCGTAACGGCTACATCCTCGTCGTCGACAACGAAGGCCACGAGCGCGAGCGCTACAAGGTGACATCCGGCGCCATTCTCCGCGTGAAGGACGGCGAGAAGGTTGAAGCCCGCACTGTGATGGCTGAGTGGGATCCCTACAACGACGTGGTGCTCACCGAAGTGGGCGGCGCCGCGGACTTCAAGGAGTTCGAGCTCAACATCTCCTTCCAGGAAGAGAAGGACCCGATCTCCGGCAACTTCCGTAAGAAGGTCATCGACCCCACCGACGATAAGCTGCACCCCCACATCAACCTCAAGGGCGAGAACCACAAGGTTCTCAAGCGCTACAACATCCCCACCGGCGCTTACATTGAAGTGGATGAGGGCCAGGAGCTCCAGCCCGGCGACGTGCTGGCCAAGACTCCCCGCCAGCAGGCCAAGACGAGCGACATCACCGGTGGTCTCCCCCGCGTGACCGAGCTCTTCGAAGGCCGTAAGCCCAAGGAACCCGCGCTCATCGCGAAGGCCGACGGCGTGATCAAGTTCGGCAACCGCGTCCGCGGCAGCCAGAAGGTGATCATCACGGATGCTGACGGCAACGCCGTCAAGGACACCAAGGGCGACAACATCGAGTACCTGGTGCCCCGTGGTAAGCACATCCTCGTGCAGGACGGCGATGAGATCCGCGTCGGCGAGAAGATCGTGGAAGGCCCTGTCAGCCCCCACGACTTGCTCGACGTCAGCGGCGAAAAGGCCCTCCAGGCCTTCCTCGTCAACGAAGTGCAAGAGGTCTACCGCGCCCAGGGCGTGACCATCAACGACAAGCACATCGAGGTGATCATTCGCCAGATGATGCGTTGGGTCATGGTCACCGATGTGGGTGATACCCCGATGATCGTCGAGGAGAAGGTGGACAAGCACCGCTTCCGCGAGATCAACGACGCCACGATCAAGGAGAATGGCCAGCCGGCCTCCTGCGAGCCCCTCCTTCTCGGCATCACGAAGGCCGCCCTCACCAGCGAGTCCTTCATCTCCGCGGCCTCCTTCCAGGAGACCACCCGCGTGCTGACCGAAGCCGCCCTCGAAGGCCGCGTGGACTACCTGCGCGGCCTCAAGGAGAACGTGATCCTCGGCCGCCTGATCCCTGCCGGCACCGGCATGGCCCAGTACCGCAATGTCGAGATCGAGGAAGGCCAGTACCCCGAAGTCACCGAAAGTGCCTTCAGCCTGGACGGCGATTTCGACGACGAGTACAGCCGCATGGCCGCCCACGTCGAAGAACTGCAGGGCATGACCGAAGTGGACGCGGAAGAGATCTAATCTCCATCGCTGTTCGATTAAAAGGGAGCCGGCTTGCCGGCTCCCTTTTTTCGTGCCAGGATCGGGGCACTTCTATGACCCTCAATATTCAAACCTTAAAGGTGATCCTGGTTCGGATCCAATCCCCCTTGAAATGGGGGTGCTTTGCCGCGGTACTCGTGGCCGCGGGCTCTCTCTTCCTGCCCAACGATTACAGATCCACGGCTCGCATTCTCCCGGCGGACGCCCGCGGTGGAGGTGGAATCGGGCAACTTGCCGCCGCGGCTGCGGCTGCTGTGGGTGTCAGCATCCCAGGCCAAGAAAGCGCTGACGTGGCCTATGTCGACATTCTCAATAGTCGGTGGTTGAGAGAATCGCTGCTGCAATCGACGTTCACCTTTCAGGAGAAAGGTTGGTACTTTGGCGCCGTCTCGGAAAGAACGATGACGCTTCTCGCATACCTGCAGGCGAAGAACCTCGATCGGGGAATCCTGGCATTGCGCTCGCACATTACGATCTCCCGTGATCTGAAAACCAAACTCTTGAGCATCTCGGTAGAGACGACAAGCCCTGAACTCAGCCGCGAGGTCACTCGGAAATGCGTGGCGCTGCTCGAGGAGTTCGTGCTTCGGAAATCCACGAGTCGGGGCGGCGCAAAAGCAGTGTTTGCGGAGAAGCGCCTTCAGGAAGCCAGAGATTCCATGGCGCAGTCTGAAGACGAGTTCCGAAAGTTTTTGCTGGGGAATCGGAACTACCAGACCAGCTCGGATCCCGATGTACGCCTCAAAGGGATCCGGATGGAAGGAGAGCTTAAGCTACGAACCCAGCTAGTGACCACGCTCGCGCTTTCGCGCGAGCAGGCCCTGCTCGAAGAAAAGAACGATATGCCGATCCTCAATGTTCTCGATGAGGGTAATCTCCCCATTGAAAAAAGCGGCCCTGCCCGCATGCAACTGGTGATGTTTGCTGCGATCGCGGTTTTTATTGGAACGCTCGCATTAAGCCTTTTCTCTCGATCGAGCGCGCTGCTTCCAAATGTGGGAGAGCCCGGAGTATAGCTGTGGCGAAGCTTGCTGAGCTCACTGGCCCTCCCGATCAATTGCGGGGCGGGTTCATGGTGTGGGGCGGTATCGGGATTCTCTGCCTCGGGTTCTCTGAACTGGCCATATCCGATTGCCCGGCTTGGGAGCGAGCGGTTTTCGCGATGCTGTTGACGACGCCCGCGTTGTTCCTTGCGCGATTGGGGCACTTCGGCAAGGGAGGATGGCGGTTTCCCACGGTGGTGGCGCAAGTGTACCTGGTCTGGACATTCGGTCTCCTGCCCTCACTTGCTGCGGCGCACCCGCCCGAGACGGGGATCTACCTCTATAAGCCACTGGCGAAACTGGTAGGTGGTCTCGCTTTTTTGATTTGGTTCTCTGCGTTTGCTCTGGGCGCTGGAGCCGTCAGTGATCAGGATTCTGTGGGCCATGAGAGCGGATTGAAGGGAGCCTCACCGCACGAAACATTCAGCAGATGGGCTTTCTTGCTCAGTTTTCTCTTCTGGTTGATTCCTTATGGAGGAGCGGCGAATCAGGGAATGCTCTCCAGCTGGGGGCAGATGGTCAAAATGGAGGAAGTCGCCGGCACGACACAAGGTACGGGCCTGCTTCTCTACAACGCCTTCGTGGGACTACTTCCTCTGCTGGCGTTCTGGAGCTGGCTTAAAAGCTCAGGGCGGTGGCGGCTGGTGTTTCTGATCCTCCTATCGTTCGCCATCCTGGCGTTGATCCTCTATTCCAACCGGCGGATCACGCTCATCTCGTTTTTTGTAAGTTTGTACTTTCTCCACCGCATGGGTAGACCGCTGCATTGGAGGCGGCTGGCCTTGATGGGCTGTGGGGCTGCTCTCATGATGGGGCCGCTGCTGTGGCCTCTCAGAATGGCCCTTCAGAACCGCGACCTCTTAAAGGCTCAGGATGACATTTTCGCCATCGCGAAGGAGTCCATTGGTCGCTACATCACCGATCCCGAATTCCGGGAATTAGCAGAGCTGGCAGGGAAGGAAAACCGCCAAGGTGGTCGCTTCAATTATGCGGATACTTACTTGGCGACAGTGCAATGGAACCTGGAGAACGGGGCGCACAAGAGCCCGTCCATCCTCTTTGCACCCATCAGCTTTGTGCCTTCAGTGATGTGGGCGGGGAAGAACGATACGGCCGCTGGCCTTAACGTCAAACGCCAGTTCATCGAGCTCGGGATATCCAATGAGCCGGACTTTCCGATGACCCCGCTACAGGAAGCCTTCTTCCAATACGGTTATTTGGGCGTATTGCTAGGCGGGATGTTTTGGGGATGGTTTTCGCGCCTGCTCATGCGGCAGCTTTCCGCAGCCTGGGAGACGTTTGAGGGAATGCTGATCTGGGTGGCTTTCCTATTCGGAGCTATGTCGTTCGAAGGGTTCTTCAGCATGTTCCTGCCCTTGGTCCGTGAGCCTGTGGCTTTGGGACTGCTGCTCGTGCTTTTCCGTAAAGGAATCAACCTTTGGCGATCAGGGGCGATAAGTTCAGAGTCCCCCATTTCTGACCAGACCTGAAAAATGTGATATCCCTATGGCCATGACCCCCTTCCATGATCCGTTGTTCGGCTTGCTCTATGTCGACCCTGGCTCGGGGTCCATGTTGATCCAAGTCGTGCTTGCCTTCTTCCTAGGCGCTTCCATCACCTTTCGAAAAGTGATTTATGGCGCGTGGATCAAAGTAACCGGACGTAAGCGGCCCTAACCCGCCCCTTCTTCGCTTGGAGCAAGGACGTTGACTCCGCATTCCTTCCGAGACCCTGATGGTTTTTTGGTGAAGGATGAGGGATTGATGATCCGTTGGTTCCTTCGGGAGGCTGTCTTTGGGCTCATGAGAACCCAGGTTTCTCTAGCAATTCAGGCTT
>JACXTT010015096.1_pt1 | contig 10043 bp, 8 predicted proteins | sample 9270951 | NCBI WGS metagenome assembly JACXTT01 (sample SAMN15532306, study PRJNA645909) | rock metagenome | isolation source: weathered quartz diorite | place: Puerto Rico | collected 2017-06-21
AAACGGCGGCGCCGAGGCCGGAAGCATGGGCAGAATGCGAACCGCCGGCTGGCTACTCGGGTAGGCAGGCTGGGGGACACGTGGTACCGTAGTCGCGCTCATCGCTGTCGCTCCGTGCATCGGGGTGGTGATGGGCCACGAGCCGGGCGTGTTGACCGCACGCGCCGGCTCACCCTATTTCTTGCGTCGCTTGGTTACACTCCTTTCGCGATCGAGGCAGACCATCAGCCGCTCGATCGTGGCCGAGATTGGCTGGTGTCCCGTTTCCCACTTCGCGATGCTCACGCGGTGGCAACTGATTTCGTTCGCGAGCTCGGCCTGGGTGAGTCCGAGTCGGAGACGGATGCGGGCGAAGGTTTTGCCGTCCACGCCCAGAATGTAGTCCAGGACTACATTCTAGTCAAGCCGTCTTCTGGCCCCCACGGCTGAAGAACCGCGCCGGCCAGCGTCGACGCCTGGGACTTGGAGGCATCGAGGAAGTCGTCGATGGTCATCCGTCGGCTCGGACATACTCCTGGCCGTCGATCACCACGCCCACACCGGGCTCCGGCTCTGCAGCTCGAGGCGCGGGCTCCGCCGCCTTCACCTGGCTCTGCGACACGAAGCGCGACGCGAACGGCTCCCCGCCCCCGTGACCGTTCCGGCCGTGCCCGTTGCCGTCGTTGCCGCCCGCCATGATCTGGTGGAAGTCCCGTTGCAGCTGCAAGAACCGGCCGTACATCGAGTCGTCGTCCATCGCCGCCCGCGTGATGATGTTCAGGTTCGCCTCGACCATCAGGTGGGCGGCTGCCGCCGGGACGAGGTTGCGGTGGCTCTTCTTCGCCGCGTGGGAGCAAGAGCGCACCAAGCAGATTTCGGCCTAACTCGCTCGTCACTTCCCCTCGGTTTGCCGGAGTCGGCTTCACACCCCGCCTTCAGCGGTGGGGAACCAACTACGCGACATTTCGCAAAAGGGCCGGATCGCGAAATCCGTTTGGATCCCCAAATGAGGCGCGTTGACGACGCCACCTGGCGCCGCCCGCCGTCGTTTGCCTCGCTCGAGACCCGGTCCACCTGCAGCGATTCCTCAACGCTCAGCTTCAGGTTGCTAGGGTTGTCTTTCCACGACAAGAATCAGCTTCATGCGCCACGGTTCATGAGGATAGGCTCGCAACCACGAGCTGAGTGAACAGTAGACAGCGACGAGGAGCAATATCCTCCAGATCATCGCAAGCTCCCCGACCGACCTACCGTCAGCGATCGGGACCATCGCGGCTAACACTGGCGGCTCTGCGGAGCGAGCGGTCGACGGGAACGTGTTCCGTGTCGACGGAGAGCTGATTCACCCACCGCCCACGTCAAGTGCCTTCATGCTAATTTGACACGCTTTCTCCCACGCCGCACAATCCTCGGGCCGGACCGTGTGCGCGTATCGCACAGGAGAGAGGCCAGTGAAGCACAGCAGTCGTCGCATCCTCACGACCCACGTCGGGAGTCTCGTCCGACCGCCGGAGATGGTGGAGATCCTCCAACGGAAGGAGGACGGCTCACCGTTCAGCGACCGCGAGCGCGCCATCCTGGCCCGACACGTGGTCGAGGCCGTGCGGATGCAGGCCGAGTGCGGCATCGACATCCCCAGCGACGGCGAATACTCGAAGACGGGCTTCTCCCAATACATCACAGACCGCCTCACGGGCTTCGAGCTGCGTACCGATCTGCCCGGCCGCGGCGGCGGCACCGCCCGGAGCCGCGATCGCCGACGATTCGCGGATGCCTATCGCGAGATTGAGGGGAGCGCCCAGAACGCCCCGACCTCGCCCGGACGGCCTCAGTCGCAGATGGTCAACACGGTCTGCACCGCGCCCGTCACTTATCGCGGTCTGGCGGCCGTCCAGACCGACATCGCCAACTTCAAGGCCGCGCTGGCCGGCCAGAGCTTCGAGGAGGCGTTCATTCCGGCCGTCGCGCCCGGAACGATCGAGCTGCAGCGCGCCAATCACTTCTACAAGACCGAGGAGGAGTTCCTCTACGCCATCGCCGACGCGATGAAGACTGAGTACAAGGCGATCGTCGACGCCGGATTCATCCTCCAGATCGACGATCCACGAATGGTGACCGAGTACGACTCGATGGATCCCACGCCGTCGCCCGGGCAGTACCGGCGATTTGCGACGATCCGCATCGAAGCGCTGAATCATGCCCTCGCCGGCCTGCCCGAGGATCGCGTGCGCTACCACATGTGCTGGGGCAGCTGGCACGGGCCCCACACGACGGACGCGCCGCTGCGCGAGATCGCGCCGGTGATCCTCCAGATCAGGGCGGGCGCCTTCTCGCTCGAGGCGGCGAATCCGCGGCACGAGCACGAGTACCACGTCTGGGAGGACATTAAGTTCCCCGGTGGGAAGATCATTATCCCGGGCGTCATCGCGCATACGACAAACTGCGTCGAGCACCCGGAGCTGGTGGCCGAGCGGATCCTGCGCTACGCCCGGATCGTCGGCCGGGAGAACGTGCTCGCCGGAGTCGACTGCGGCTTCGCGCAAGGCCTCGCGACGGCGCGGGTGCACCCGAGCATCATGTGGGAGAAGTTCCGTATGCTCTCGGAGGGGGCGCGACTGGCGAGCCAGCGGCTCTGGAGCTGAACTCCGGGCCGCCGCGGCGCCGTCGGCTCGTCCCGGAGAGCGCTTGAAGCGGACGCTACAACGCGTAGGCGGCCCTGGAGTTGGCGTCGACGGGTCTTGTCGTAGACGCAGGCTGATCCCGTCGGCGGTCTTCAGATTGCGCAATCCCTCACTAGCGGCAATCTCTTAGTGCTTCAAATCTACGAGGTCGCCCGCAACTCGGATCGAGGCGATGACCTCGTCGATGTAGGTACTTCAGCGTCGCCAACACTTCGGCGAGGTAGTCGAGGTCCAGCAGTCGAACGCCACCGTCAGTCCCCAGCCATAGGGGCAGGCCTCGTCCGGTTGGCGACAAGCTAGATTCCGTATAAAATACGCGCCAATCTTCCTCGGGGAACGCAGGTCCGGCCATCCCGTTCAGCGCTGGGAGGGAAGACGTCATGGCCCCACGAGACCGCCTCCTCCACCTCATCATAGGACTCGTCGCACTCGGCTGGGTGATCGTTGCGTCAGCGGTCATCGCTGAAGCACAGGCGCCCAAGCGGGGTGGCACCCTGCGCGTCTCATACGGCAACGAGATCGCCCATCTCGATTTCTACACCGCGCCCGGCTACGAGCTGAACTGGGTCGCGATGAACATCGGCTGCGGGCTTCTTGGCATCACGCCTGACGGCAAGTTCGTCCCGGATGCCGCCGAGTCGTGGCAGATCTCGCCCGACGCGCTCCTCTACACGTTCAAGCTCAGAAAGAACGTCCTGTTCCACGACGGCACCAAGGTCGACGCGGCCGCAGTCAAGTTCAGCATCGATCGCATCCTGGACCCAGCGACTAAGTCCAGCATGAGGACCTACTACGAGCCTGTTGTGCACTCGGTCGAAGTACTCGATCCGTACACGGTGCAGATCCGGCTCAAGCAGCCATACGGGTTCATGCTGCACATGCTGGCCGCGTACCGCATGGGGCTCGTGTTCTCCTCGCCGACCGCCACGCAAAAGTACACGCTCGAGGATCGGAAGAGCGGGAAGCCGGAGGCGGTGGTGGGATGCGGGCCCTTCCGGCTCGTCGAGTGGGTGAAGGGGAGCCACCTGGTCATGGACCGCTTCGACCAGTACTACGATCACGGATTTCCCTATCTGGACCGTGTCGTGATCCGTGTCATCAAAGACCCCGTGACCCAGATGGCGGCGTTCAAGGCTGGAGAGATCGACTTCATCGTCGACTTTTCGCCGGAGCATGTCGAGACGCTCAAGTCGCAGAATCCCCGCGCTCAGGTCATGACCGGAAAAGAGACGACCCCGATGGTGGCGATGATGAAGATCACGGTCCCGAAAGACGCGAAGCCCATGTCCAAGGACCGCGCGCCACACCCGATCTTCGGTGACATTAGGGTCCGCAAGGCGATCGGCTGCTACGGCATCGACCGCAAGGAGATCGTGAAGATCGCCTTCAAGGGCCAGGCGACCCCGTGGGTCGGGATTATCCCGCCGGGGACCCCGGACACTGTGGATGTCACGCACCTATGCCCCTACGATCCGGGCAAGGCCAAAGCGTTACTTGCCGAGGCCGGCTACGGACCGCAGACGAAGCCCCTGACATTTGAGTTGATGACGAACACCGATAAGTCCGTCTTCAACGTGATCGCCACCGTGATCAAGGAACAAGTCGCGCGCCTCGGCGTGACGACGAACATCAGGCTGGTCGACAAGGTGACCTGGTTGAACGTGGCTACGCAGGATGGGCCGTTCGACATGTACGTCGAAGATCTCGCGTCGCTGTTCACCCTGGACCAGAACACGCTCATCTCGAGCAGCACCGCGGCGTGGAACACGACGCGCCACACCGATACCAAAGTCGACGACTACTACGCCCGCTACGCTCGAGAGATGGATCCGGCGAAGCGCAAGGCCATTGCCCGGGAATTTCAGGAGTTCATGACGGACAAGCTCTACTGGAACACGATCTCCGGCTCGCCGTTCTATGAGATCGCGCAGCCGTGGATGAAGGACTATGTTTACAACGCCGAGTGGAAAGTCCTCTACAAGAAGGTCTGGCTGGACAAGTAGCGCGACGTAGTGGTCCTCTTGCGAGGAGTGAGTGCGTTACGAGGTCAGCAGCCAGCCGAGAAGCCGCGCGCGTTCGTCACGAGGATAGATCTCTAAACTTAGTCCGGAGGGGCGGCCATAAGGATTGGGTTGGACCCGCTTGAGCGGTGAGAGCGAAATCATCCCAAAACGGTGATTCCTACCCGTCGGGATCGGGCCAGGCTTTTGACTCCCGTAGAGCTGCCCGTTCCTGTCGTTAGGGATCACAGATTTCGCAGAGCGGCGGAAACCACGAAATAGTTGCACGGGGCCCGTTCGTTACACGTCATCGGCACGTCAGGACGCACAGCTTCAGCGGCATCAGCTCGTCGGCGAAAACGACCTCTCCGCCGTAGGTTTTTCCTGACGTCGCCGATCCCTTTCTCTAGTTCCGGCGTACGCCGAGCGCGGCGGCAACAGTATCGACCGCTGGCGGCGGCGCGTCGCCCAATAGGTGTGGAATGAGTGTGGCCGACTCGGGCAAGTTAAGGACCGAAACGATAGGGACCGAAAAAGGTCCCTCCGAGCGGGGAGGGACCGAATTCGGTCCCGGGTCCCAACGCGTATGGACCTCATCCCTGCGGGCGACACCCAGTTCACTCTCAGTCGGCGCCAGCTGCTGAAATGGCGGCCTTGGATAGAAAGCGAACTTCGCCGTCGATGGAGTTTCCTCGATCGGGCTGATCAAGACGAATCCTGGACTGCGCAGCTGCCCGCCTGCTACGGTGAAGCGACTCGGCCCCTACCGGCGCCGATCACGTCGCGGACACGGGCGAACCTGCCGCTCGGGGCCGAGCTTCCTTGCAGGAGGTCCCAAGCAGGAGGGGCCAATGGCGAAGGCAGGCGGGTCCGGCGCTAAACCTCCGCCTCGCCCGAATCTGGCCTTGTTCCTGAGCCTCGCGAGGTTCGCACCCGGTGCTCCGCCATTTGTCCAAACGTACTGGACGAAGGTGATGAGTTCTGCCTCAATCGAGCAGTTGCGTGCGACGCAGACGGCTCTTGAAACTCCAGATCCCTCAATGGCCAAGCGCCACGGAGTTCCCGAACCTGTCATAGAGGAGCTCCAGCGCCTCGTTGATCGCGGCATGGTGAAGATCGTCGTTGCTCTACTCTCCGGAGCCAAAGCAGCGCGAGAACACTACGAAGCGTTCGGCCGGCCTGATCATGAGCGGCGTACAGTCGCCGCACGCCTGAGGGTAGCGGCGAGGTGGCCAAAGAGCTGCAAGACTTCCGCGGTTGAGAAAGATCGCGAACAACTGCAGTCCATGCGGATACGGGACCGGAACCTGTTGGCGACTTTGGTGGGCTCGAAGAGCCGGCGCGGAAAGCCTTGGCGAAATTTTTGCGCCGCCGCAATCGTTCTGGTTCTCCGCAGCGAGACGGGCAAGCCCCATTATGGTCTCGTGGCGCGCCTAATGCTCAGAGCTGGAGTGTTGGGCGATTCTCAGGATTCTAAGTGGTGCCGGCCCTGGGACCTGATGATCGACTCTTCCACCCGCTGCAAGGACTACCGCAAGACAGGGCGTGTCTGTCCTCGGCCATGCGCACGGGCCGAGGCGCTGGCAAGGCAGCTGGTCCATCTCGCATACCCCGGGTTACGTCCGTGAAATATCCGCGCAGGAAGAAAACTCCCGTGAAATAACCCTCGAAGAAGAGATTGCGCCCGCCTCGTAGCTTCTGGCGTGGTCAGCGGAGTGGGCATCATCGCCGTAGAGCCAAAGAGCCGGCGTGATGAACAGGGATCTCGACTTCCTGCGCCTCGACGTCAAGCTGTTGGTGCTAGACGCGGCCCCCCGGCTGTCGACCAAGACCGACGAGGGACCGGCCAAGGTCCGCGAGCTCGTCGCGGTCCTGCGCTCCATCGTCAACGCCACTGTCGTCACGATTGTGATCATTCACCATGATGTGAAACCCGCGAGCAACGGTCAGGATCAGCGCCGCCGCGGCCAGCGAGCCAGCGGTGGCGACTGGTTTGCCGCGTGCGAATGTCCCGTCCACGTCGAGAAGATCGGCGGGCTGGAGTCCCTGGTCTTCCCGGAAGACTGCAAATTCGTCGGCGACCCGGCGCCCTTCACGTTCGTTTGCAAGTTTGAGAACGGACTGGTCACTCGCCTGGTCGGCACCGACACCACCACTGAGCACGCCGAGCGGGCCGGCGTTCGGGGCAAGATCCTCGACTGGCTCCGCGCCAACGGCCCGGCCTCGAAGACGGCGATGCAGACAGCCGGTCTCGCGAGGTGGGAAGTGCTGGGGCGACTAGAGTTGAGGCCCTGGTGAAAGAAGGCAAGCTCAACGCCGGCCCCGGACGCCAGAAGGGCTCGTCGCTCTACTTCGTCACGGAGTCCGCCAGGGCTGGATCGAAGGACTCAGTACCGTGACGGGCTGGAAGCCCTATGAATCCCGTGGCTTGAACCCTACGGAAGGACTTAGGAGGGCCGGGAGTCCTTCACTCCTTCAACCCTTCAGGGGTGAAGGGTTCCCCGCAGGACTCAACGACTCCGGCCAGTGTAGAAGGCTCAGCCTCTTCGAAGCCAATTCTCCCGGGGATGGCGACGTGAAGGAGCGCGTCGCCCACGTCCGCGGGCTCCTGGCCGAGGGCGTGGTGGTCAGCACCGTATGATCCCGACCCTTGATGAGCTCACCGTGCATCCGGAGCGGGCCCTGGCCCTCGAGCGCGACCAGGCGCTCGGGCTCCTCGCGCGCTCGACGATCGCGCAGAGCGCGCTCATGGCGCGAGTACTGGCGGTGGAGACTGTCGCCTCGGCGCCGGACGTGACGGCCTCATTGTGGCTCACGGCCGACGAGGTCGCACGCCTGACCGGGTTCACTCCGGAGCATGTGCGCGAGCTCTGTCGGCGCGGCGTCATTCCCTCCGTGAAGCTGGGCAAGTACCGACGCATCCCCGAGGACGGACTCCGCGCCTGGCAGATTGCGCGCCGGCTTGACAAGGCAGGTAGCGTAACGCTACCCTCCGCCCATGACCCCGGACGGGGTACGCCGCGCGCGCAAGGCCATCGGGCTGTCGCAGTCGAAATTCGCCGCGTTGCTCGGCGTCCATCCAGTGACGGTCAAGAAGTGGGAGACGGGGGCGCAGGGCATGCGCGCGACGGCCGACCGGCTGATCCGCCTGCTCCTCGCGCAGAAGGCGCCTGAGCGGAGCCGCACGCGCCGACCGGGAGGACGCGAGCGATGACCACGCGAGCAAAGCGACTGGTCGTTGTCAGGTTTCGGGCCGACCGAGGCCGCTGGGAGCTCGACTACCGCGACCAGCGCGGCACGCGACACCGCCCGCTGTTTGAGAGCGAGGCGGCGGCGCTCGAGGAAGCGGCGAAGAAACGCAAGGACCTTGAGCAAGGGATTCAGCTGCTCGACGATCCCGACTTGACCGTGCGAGGTTACGCCGAGCGTTGGCTCACCGGCGGCTCGTCGCAAGAGCTCGGGGCGAAGACGCAGGAGAGCTACCGGCAACTGCTCGACAGCCACGTCCTGCCGATCCTGGGCCACCTGAAACTCCGCGAGTTACATCGCCGCCACGTCAAGGCGCTGGTGGCCGCCAAACGGGCTGCGCGGCTCCCGAGGAAGACGACGAGGGACGTGGCGCACGCCGACGCCGAGGCGCCAGCCTCGGGGGGCTACTCGAAGAACACCGTGCGCTTGATCCGGGCGGCCCTGTCCACTGTCCTCTCCGACGCCGTTGATGATGGGTACCTCACGACGAACCCCGCGTTCGGCGTCGGGCGCAAGCGCGGGAAGAAGGCCGAGGTCCTGACGCAGGCCGAGCGTCTGCAGAAGATCCGGCCATTGTCGTGGGCGGATCGGGACGCTCTCCTCGCGGCCGCCGCGTCCGACCGCCGCCACTACGCCCTGTTCGCCACATTGGTGAAGACAGGGCTCCGGCCCGGCGAGGGCTTCGCGCTGAAGCCGATGGACCTCGACTTCAAGAACCAAACCCTGCGGGTCGACCGCGCCGCGACGGACGACGGGCAGGTCAAGGATACGAAGACCCACGAGGCGCGCACTGTGGATCTCACCCCGGACCTCACCGCGACGCTCAAACGTCACTTGACGTGGTTACGAGCCGAGGCGCTCCGAAACGGCAGGGGAGAGCCCGAGTGGCTGTTCCCTCGAGCCGACGGGGCCCTCATGAACAAGGACTATGCCGCGGGCGTGTTCCGCAGAATCCTGAAGCACGCGGGCCTCCCCCACTACCGGGTGTACGACCTCCGGCACACTTTCGTCAGTCTCCTGCTCGCCGAGAGTGCCCCGATCACCTACGTCGCGGCACAACTGGGGCACTCGAGCCCCGCCACGACCATGCGCTTCTACGCGCATTGGATGCCGAACCAGGGCAAGCGGTGGGTCAACGCGCTGGACCGGAAGCCGAGAGCAAAAGAGCCGCGTGCAGCAGAGTCGGCGGAACCAGAAAGTGGAACCAGCGGCGGGCGTCCGTGATGGAACGGACGAAAGTGCTTGAAGTAGTTGGCTCCCCGGGCTGGGCTCGAACCAGCGACTTCCTGATTAACAGTCAGGCGCTCTACCGACTGAGCTACCGGGGAATGCCGGTCTAACGGTGCGTCAGCTAAGGATTCACCAATCGTACCGGTCCGGTCAACTGAATTGACTCCGGCGATTGACTCCGGAACAGACCCACCGGCCAGTTATCTGCTCAGGGAGCACGGCCATGAACACGATCCGAGTCGGCCTGCTGATCAGCCTGATCGTCGCGATGGGCCGTGGCCGAGCAGGGCGCGAACACCCGCAGAGTCACCGGCTGCGTCTACAACAACCACGGCGAGTTTGCTACGCACCTTCGGGTGCTCGCCCAGGCGATCGACGCCGGCGGCGTGGGGGGATTCGGCCGGGCGTACTTCATCGTCCCCAACATGCCGGTGGCGGCAGGCTACCGTATGAGCGGCTGGGACTACAGCTGGTTCCAGTCTCCCGGCGGTCCCCAGCCGCAACGACCCGAGCGAAGCCCAGCTCCGGCGCATCGAAGGCCTGAACGAGTAGATTTCCCGGGAGCTTCGACGGCGCTCGCCGTCTCGAACGCCGGGTCTCGCCCTCCAAAGGTCGATGGTCGAGCGACGCATCGCTGAGAATCCTGGCGTTCGGCCCTTGACTCCTTAGCACTCATCGTCTACAAGTGCTAACGCGAATCTCATCACCCCAACTGGAGGGAGCAGGCAGATGAAGGTGCGTCCGCTGCACGATCGCATCATGGTCGAGCGTCTGGAGGAGCAGGAGGTCAAGCGAGGCGGGATCATCATCCCCGATACGGCCAAGGAGAAGCCGCAGGAGGGCAAGGTCATCGCGGTCGGGACGGGCAAGGTCGGCGACGACGGCAAAAAGATCCCCCTCGACG
>JACXTT010015097.1_pt1 | contig 10042 bp, 8 predicted proteins | sample 9270951 | NCBI WGS metagenome assembly JACXTT01 (sample SAMN15532306, study PRJNA645909) | rock metagenome | isolation source: weathered quartz diorite | place: Puerto Rico | collected 2017-06-21
ACGCCGACCATCTCAAGACGACCGCTGACATTGATGCCTGTCTCGCGGCTGGTTTTACTTTCTTCACCATCGATCCGGGTGAGCACGTGGACAACAGCGCCGAGGCAGCCTCCGCGAGTGAGCTCCGCCTCACTTTGGAACGATTGCCCTGGGAAAAACTGGAAGACGACCCCCGAGCTTTCTTGGCCCGCTATCTGAATCAATCTGTCGATGCCGAGGGTCACACGATACGATTGGATGAGCATAAGCTGCTGCGAGCGGCGGTGAAGTATGGTCGAGCTGTGGCCCACGTAGCCGGGATGTACTGGTATCTGATCGGGCTCGCGGGAGGCCGCAACTGCGAGTTGGAGATTTCAGTTGATGAGACTGATACGCCAACCTCGCCTGCGGAACACGTTTACATTGCCAGCGAACTGAAGCGGCTAGGCGTGCGCTGGGTCAGCCTGGCACCCCGTTATGTCGGCCGTTTCGAAAAAGGTGTGGACTATATCGGTGACTTGGGTGCGTTTGAATCGGACTTTGCCGTTCATGCGGCGATTGCCCGCCACTTGGGACCCTACAAGCTGAGTCTGCATTCCGGATCAGACAAGTTCAGTATCTATCCAATCGCCATGCACTTGACCGGAGGCCTGGTACACCTGAAAACAGCCGGCACCAGCTACCTGGAAGCCTTGCGTACGATCGCCGCCTTGGACCCGGGGCTCTTTAGGTCCATTTACGTGTTCGCTCGGGAGCGCTATGAATCCGATCGAGCCAGTTACCATGTCTCGGCGCAATTAGCTCGCGCGCCACTGCCTGAAACTGTCGCTGATGCTGAGCTGCCCGGACTCCTGAGCCAGTTCGACGCACGCGAAATTCTGCATGTTACGTTCGGGTCGGTCCTGACTGCACAGTCTGACGGTCACGGACTCTTCTATGACCGATTTATGAAGCTTCTACACTCTCATCCGGATGCTTATGCTGCCCACCTGGAAAGCCATTTTTTGCGTCATCTGAAACCTTTCGTGTCCTCCGCCAGAGCTCGGTTCTAAGGCTCAACCGATTCATCCGGAAAGCACCGTCGTGCTTCGGTGTGGGGACTGCGAGCGACAACTCGTAGCCCAGAGTAGGGTACGCAAACGTCCAAATCCTGGCGGTCCCCACTTCGGCCTCTGTGTCAATGGTCGTAGGCCGCCGGCCGCAGATCTGGCCTTGTCCCAGACTGGGAGGGAATAAGACGGGCAATGACTTGGGAAGAGTAAGAATGGTTTGGCTAGGTGGACAACTTGGTAGGACAAGGCCAAATCTTCAACTTTACTCGAGCAAACCTTTGAAAACCATCAAAACGCTTTGCTCGATCACCTGTATGACTCTAGAACCTGCTCCCGATAACAGGGATCTCACGTCGATGAAGGATTAGAACCGTAGCACTGCAGAGAAACACCACGACCGCCAGCGCGAACAGCTCCCCTCGGTCATTCACTGCCGGCAAGGCAATCCCGAGTTTGGTCAAGTGGCTGAAGATTGCACCGCTAATTACACCCAGCGACAAAAGCGCTCCCACTGCGACAGTGGCAGGAATAACCAGCAATACCGAAGCAATAAGCTCCACGATTCCAGAACCAATCCTTCCCCACGGCTCAAGGCCCAGCGTAGAAAAGATATAGACAGATTCCTTAGCGCCGCTGAATTTGAAAAACAAGGTCTGAAAGAGAACGAGGGCAGCAATAAGCTGCAGAATCCAGCTGATGATGTTTTGCACCTTGGATACTGGCATGTTCATAACTCTCCTCTTGGCACTGCAATCAATTCTTTGACGACTTCAGGCCCTATTCACGCTCGGTTCAGATTCTCTACCAGCTATAGGGATCGCGAGCCCTTTTTTATTCCTGGCTTTTCCCGATTCACTTAACCATGGCCGCTATCTTTCGAGTGGTGTTCGACGCCGGACTCTCCTCCTGGTGTGATACTGTCGGAGCGCGCTCGGTGGTGAACTGCACCAGATCTTTGGTAAAGAGCAAGTCTAATGTCCAGTCCAACGCGACGCGAACTTTCTTTTCAAAGCGCGGCAGCTTGCTGAGATAAATGGTCCGCCAAAGCCACCAGGCAACAAAGCCGGAGAAGTTAAATCCAAAGATATTGGCTACGCCAGTACGTCTTCCAATAGCCGCCAGTTGTCCCAGGCTGGAAAAGATGAACGGCCGCTTCCGCCCGCCGCGAATGGAGGCAGTCAGGTTTCGAGCTACTACCTTGCCTTGCCGCAGTGCATGCTGAGCTGTAGGTGGATACGGCTTCCCTTCTGGATCGGGAGCGACGGCGCAGTCACCCACTGCCCAAACACCTGGCCAGCCCGGCACTTCCAGATTCGCGTTTACCTTTAAGCGCCCGCGTTCCTTCTGGCAGGGCAAAGTCCCGATAAGCGGTTGTGGGGAAGTCCCTGCGGTCCAGACGAGCGTACAGGTTCTAATCGCTGATCCATCACTCAAAGTCACCACATCGTCTGTGAACCCTGTCACTCGGGTGTTGACTCGGATCTCCACATTTCGCTCCGCCAGTTTGCGTTGAGCATAGCCCCCCAGTTTTTCTCCCAGTTCAGGCAAAATTACCGCTCCAGGGTGCACCAGCACCATTCGCAGGCTCTCTTGCCTCAAATTGGGATAGAACTCGACGGCTTCACGAACGAAGTCGTTGATACCGGCAATGGTTTCCACGCCGGCAAATCCCCCTCCAGCCACGACGAAAGTAAGAAGCGGTTCACGTTCTTCCGGGAAACATTCGAAATCGGCCGCCTCCAAATTCTGGATCAACCGATTTCGCAGGTGTATGGCGTCACCCAGGGACTTCATCGTAAGCGCCCGTTCTGCCAGCCCCGGCAAATTAAAGAAGTTCGTGGTTGAACCGAGTGACAGGAGTAAGTGGTCGTAGGACAGTTGGTGATGGTGATGGCTCTCGCCATGCGAGACCACAACCTTCTTTGCTGGCAGATTTACCGATTCAACTTCGCCTTCGAAAAATTTGACGCGCCGGAAGAACTTGCGGATGGGATTGACGATGTGAGTCATATCCAAATCACTGGCAGCGACCTCGTGCAGCATGGGTGTAAACAGGAAGAAATTCTCCCGATTGACCAGCGTCACCTCGATGTCCGGGTCTTGCGCCAGGGTCTTTTCCAATTCCAAGGCTGCATACAACCCACCGAACCCCGCACCCAGGATCAAGATTCGTTTTGGCTGATTCTTACTCATGAGAACTTCCTTCCGCTAATTAGTTTCGAAACTGCAACGCGCTGCCTGTACGGGTTTCAGTCCCGGAGGGACGACGGACCCCAGAAGAATTGGACCAAGCCCCAGAGGGGCGTCGGAAAACCGCGCTCGGTCGGGGACCATTCGATGTTCCGTCGCCCTTCTAGGGTTAATCCCGTCTCTTGCCGGTTAACCCAGGGTTCCGCTTCGCTCCACCCTCGGCGACGGTTTTCGCCGCCTTTTCAGGGCTGAAAGCTGGTCCCGCTCTACTTCGTTGCCGTGACGTATTGTCGCGAGTGCTCACAGATATCGGCTGCTTCGGCTACAACTTCGCAGAAAACCTTGATCGCATCCTTCGCCGCGGTGAGTTCGCTAAAGAGTTCTTTATAGTTCTCCAGACCCATGACCCGGTTGGTTAACAGTCGTGAAAGCCAGCCAGGGTATTCTGCTTCCGCTTGTGCCATGTCACGGACACCCATTTCGAAATATTCGCGGTTTGCATTGACCGTCCCGACCATCACTTTGTTTCCAAGAACAAACTCCAGATTGATCTTGTCTGCCGGTATTTCCGCTTTCCGGTCTCCTCCAGTTACGCTCGACAGAACCAGGACACCATTTTTCCCGAGTGCCCGCATGCTTTCAAAGGCGATCGGCGAGTAACCCGTAGCCTCAAAGATCAGGTCGAAGGGTCCGTATTTCTGGGCGCCATCCATAATTGGCAGGTCTGCCGTGGATTCATAACGAGCTCCGACAGCTTCAATCAGGTCCGAATTTCGATAAGGTTTCCGTACCAGCCCGAAAGTGGTCACGTCCAGACCGCGAAGTCGCAGTACCAGAGTGGCCAACAAGCCGATCGTCCCGGCACCCATCACGGCCGCCCGCCGCGGCCGCCATACCTTGAGCCGCCGTTGGATTTCGTAGGCCTGGGCAACACCTTTTTCGACCACGGTTGCCGGTTCAAGCAACACCGCTACTTCTTTCAATCCTTGTGGAATTTTGACGATGTACTCTGGCTCATCCACGTAGTATTCAGCCAGAAACCCGTGGCGCAAGTTGATGCCACGCTCAAAATAAGTATCATCTGTCGTCATGTCGTACGTTCCGATTTTGTCGTAAATGCTAGAACCGGGGCGTCGCACGGTAGCCACGACGTAGTCTCCGGGACGCAGCTCCGTTATATTCGGTCCGACAGCCTCCACCTGACCGAAGCTCTCATGGCCGATTACCAGAAAGTCGTATCCCCCTGGAGCGGCACCGTATTCGGCGGCATTGATCTCCTTGTCCGTCCCATCCACCCCCACTCGGAGCACTTTCACCAGAACGCCGCGCCCGTTGGGGATCTCGCTCAAAGAAGGTTTGGGCAGTTCAGTCAAATGCACCGAATTGGGTTTGCCGGGAAAAACTGCGATAGCTCTCATCTGATCTCTCCTTTGAAAATGACTCCCCTCCTTGCCGAAGGCGCATAAGGAGAGGTTGGGGGAGGTCGGCGTGTCACCCCCTGAAGTCCCCCCCTTTCCCAAGGGGGGACATTTTCATCCAACGTGGCGCCCAACGCGGCATGAAGTACTCCTTTGAAAATCGTCCCCGTCCTCGTAATCGTAGTCGGCTGCTGAAAGCACCAGGGACGAATACTGAGCACCATCAACTCAGATTTTCATTTCTTAGTCGTGCCTAAAGGCTACGGATGACTCTCTGCTTCCAGAACCACGCTTCACGCGGTTACCGCGGCACCCTGGAAGCGTTCCCTTCCAGGACTTTTACTCCCCCGAAACTTTCGGCCAGTTCTTATCAGCTTTGGCAATTCGGCCGGGAATGTCCTGCCGCCACTGCTTACCGATTTCGGCGTTGTAATTCAGATAGAGCTTGCCACTCACTATCTTCCAGACCATCGGGTCGATAGGAGCCTTGTGTCCTTCACTTACTCCATAGGCGCAGTAGCCGCCGTATTGAGGCACGTACTTGTTCGGGTTGGCCGCAAACAGGTCGCGATGGGCCGCGCTCGAAAACTGCCACTTTGCTCCCATCCACTCGTGTTGAAATTCCTTCTTCCCGGCAATCGCCCTGCCCTCGGTGAAATAGGCGACAACGTCATAGCCTTTGAGGGCCAGCCCAGCCGAGTCCTTATTGATAGGGTTCGCCGAATAGACGAGGCCGCAGCCGAACGTCAAAAGAACTGCCAAAAGACAGCAAAAGCCCAATGGCATAGTGAAGTGAGCTTTCCTGAACCGAGTTTCCACGCCTCTCTCCTTTTCACGTTAAGAGTTTCCTGCTCGCCACACTGACTGAATACCGGAAGATATCGAAAATAATCCCGTAGCGCTGATAATGAGAATCAGGAGAATTCGCTACGTACTGTTCAGCTGCAATGTCACCCGACTCTTGCCTCCAACAATAGCATTCGCAAGCCCCGAGCCTTCTGGAGTGAAGATGATGCAATCAAGCAGAAATAGCCGAGACCGGCAACCACACATCCTCCTCTTTCGAACAGCTTTCCTTGATTGCGGCGAATAAGGGAACACGTGAGGCTGTGATACTTTCCCGGCTTGCTCGTATAATGTCAGCAATGGGCGCTGAAACCACTCGAACGTCGGCAATCGATTGGCTCCTTAATGCTTCTGCCAAGGAAGCTGACTGGGATTCCCTGTTCGTCGAGCAGCTTCCACGCATCTACAATTTTTTTCGCTATCGGGTGGCGGACGGAAGCGTAGCCGAGGACCTCACGTCCATCACTTTTGAGAAAGCCTGGAGGGCACGCCTTCGTTATCGCAGCGACTTGTCAGCATTTTCCACCTGGCTGTTCACGATCGCACGCAACGTTGCCGTGGACTATTTCCGGCAGCGCAAAGCGGAAATCCCACTGGAAGAAATTACTGATCGTGGCGACGACCGGACACCCGAAGCCGCTGCGATGAGGGAATCCGACTTCAGACGTCTCTGCGCGCTATTGGCTGGTCTTCCCGACCACGAACGTGAGCTGCTGGCCTTGAAATACGGTTCCGGTCTGACTAATCGCGACATCGCAAAGGTGACGGGTCTTAGCGAGTCCAATGTCGGCACGATTTTGCATCGCACAATTACGACTCTCCGCGCCCAGTGGTAGGAAAAAGAATGAGGAGCAGATGATGGACGACAAATTTCTTTATGAGTTCCGCAAGGCGCCCCGGTCTGCGTTTGCCCAATCACTTCGCGAAAAACTCAGGCTGCAATCACAGGCTGACTTAACTCCTAAGCAGTCTCGAAACTGGCAGAGGTGGGCTCCACTTTTGGTTTTTCCAGGTTTTTTGGCGGTAATAACAGTAATGCTGGCATTTCCGTCGCTTCGAGTGGCCGCTCAGCATTTCCTGGACCTCTTTCGAGTTCAACGGTTTGTGGCGGTTTCTATTGATTCAACGCGCCTCAGGCAACTTCAGCAGCTCAAAAATGGCAAAATCGATTTCGAGGCCCTGCTAAGCAAAAACACTCAGGTCCTGAAGGAGCCGGGGGCAGCCAAGCCGGTTGAGGATCCCAAAACGGCTGGACAGATTGCAGGAATATCAGTTCATCTGCCCACGGACTTGCCGTTAGGCGTAATGCAGGCAGAGATTCGTGTGCAGGGTGAAGGCTCGGTCCGCTTTACGGCAGACACGATAAAACTCCAGCAACTCCTTGATTTCCTGGAGATCACAGATGTGCAGATTCCACAGCAGCTCAATGGTGCCGTGCTTACAGTGAATATTCCTCCGGCTGTAAGGACGCGTTACACTAAGGGAACGAAAGAGATCATGCTGACCCAGTCCCGTTCTCCCGAGATTAATCTGCCGCCGGGCGTGTTCCTCCCCGAAATCGTTAAGATCTTTCTGCGCGTTGCAGGTTTGACACCCGAAGAAGCCCATCGCCTTGCCTACTCTATAGACTGGCATGGCACCCTATTGGTCCCGGTACCCGCCAATGCAGCCTCATTCCAGGAGGTCAATATCCGTGGCAACAACGGCCTGTTGATTGAGTCAACCGGCGGAATGGCTGATTCCACGGACAGTCCGAAGGTGCGCCGGCGGGGTTCGATTTTGTTATGGTCGGAGGAGGGCATACTATACTCGCTGAGCGGAGACACTCGAAACCAGGACCTCTTGGAGATGGCAAACTCTTTGTAGGGCACGGAAATTAATGACGGATTGCCCGATCGAGACTTATGGGCTGCGGAAGCGGTTCGGCGAGAAAACCGCGGTATCTGACCTCACTCTGACGGTTCGGCGGGGTGAGGTCTTCGGGTTTCTGGGACCCAACGGCGCCGGCAAGACCACCTCAATCAAGATGTTGCTTGGCCTGGTCAAACCGTCTGCCGGCACGGCCCACGTGCTCGGTGTGCCTGTCGGGAATCTTGCGGCCCGATCGAAGATAGGTTTTCTCCCTGAACATTTTCGATTTCATGACTGGCTAACTGGACGAGAGCTCCTGCGGTTCCACGGCCGGCTTTACCATATACCCGCCGCGGAGCTACTCTCGCGCATTGAAGAATTGCTCCTACGAGTCGATCTGCAGGATGCAGCCGATCTCAAGTTGCGAGAATACAGCAAGGGAATGCTGCAACGGATCGGACTGGCACAGGCGTTGCTTAACCAGCCTGATCTTGTCTTCCTTGACGAGCCGACCTCCGGACTCGACCCTCTAGGACGTCTGCTGGTTCGAGACATTGTTAAAGATCTCCGCGATCGCGGTACCACCGTCTTCGTCAATTCGCATCTGCTGAGCGAAGTGGAGGTCTCCTGTGATCGTGTCGCGTTCGTCAAAAAGGGACACGTTGTCGGTGAGATGACGCTGAAGGAGCAAAAGAATTTGATGGAGCTCGAGCTGAAGATTGTCCCCGTAGCTCCCGAAATTCTTGCCGGGCTCGCACAGTTTGGAAATAATCCCTCGGTCTCCAATGGCCATGTTCGACTCCAGGTGAGTAGTGAAAATAAAGTCCCGGAGATTGCCTGCTGGCTGGTGCAACGAGGAATTAAAATCTATCGGCTGAACATGGTCAGACGGTCACTGGAAGCTGTATTTCTCGAAATTATGGGAGAGAACGAAAGACCGGGATAAAGGTTATGCATGGTTGGCTAACTACGGCTCATCTCACCTTCCACGAGGCACGACAGCGGAAGGTCCTGCTTGCCATGTTGGCCCTCGGTTTGGCCTTTCTTTGCCTTTTTAGCACCGGCTTCTACTTTATTAACCGAAATCTCCAGGGACATGGGATGCCACAGCAAGAGCGACGATTGGTCTTGAGTAACCTGCTGATGGCTGGAATCTATGCAGTCAATTTCCTGATGATTATGACGGCCGTGCTCACCCCGGTCGACACCATTTCCGGTGAGATCGATTCGGGAGTAATTCAGACTCTGGTGACCAAACCTGTGCGCCGTTCCGACATTCTCTTGGGGAAATGGCTTGGCTTCTGGATAATGCTGGTGATCTACCTGACTCTGATGATTGGCGGGATGGTGATGGCGGTGCGAGTCATTGGAGGCTTCACGCCGCCAAATTTGAAGATTGGAATTCCCCTTATGTTACTCGAAGGTACTCTTTTGCTTACGCTTTCCATAGCAGGCGGAACCCGGCTGAGCACGATCGCCAACGGAGTCATGGTATTTGGCTTATACGGTCTGGCTTTTATCGGCGGATGGATGGAGCAGATTGGCACTCTGCTGGGTAACGCAACGACCCGATACATTGGAATCCTCGCCAGCCTGCTGGTGCCTAGCGAAGCCCTCTGGCAGCTCGCTGCCTATCACATGCAACCTCCTCTGATGCGAGATCTCCATCTGACGCCTTTTTCGCCAGTGTCCATTCCTAACGGCAACATGGTTGTCTGGGCTGGGATCTATACTTTGGGAGCACTGGGAGTCGCACTTAGGCAGTTTAGCCAGCGAAACTTGTAAGCCCTTGTCGCTGGAGCGATTCGAAAATCGGTGCCAGCAAGGCTCAAATTTACCCGCTCCAGATCCACCCTTGAGAGTCTGCAGAATTTCCTGTCTTCCTGTTCCGACGCTGAAGCAACAGCACCCCCTTGAAAATGACTCCCCTCCTTGCCGAAGGCGCATAAGGAGGGGTTGGGGGAGGTCGGCTGGTCACCCCCCTGAAGTCCCCCCTTGTGCAAGGGGGGACATTTTCATTCTTCGTGGCGCCGCAACGTGGCATGAAAACTCTTCTGAAAATCTCCACTTGAGGTCGCAGCAGCCGCTAAGCTGCTGGGGGTTTCTGTGGGTTATACCGTCGGGACATCCCCCTGCACCCCGAAGGTGTGAAAAGATTCCCCTCCTGGGCCAGGAGGGGAGCTGAAGGCCGTTAGGCCTTCAGGGGGTGGTCGACCGTGGCAGTTCCTGCCCATCTTGGGTTTTCGGGCGACCCTTACGACCCCCGAACCTCTTTCGAGCTTCGACCCCTCCTAAAATAGGAAAGGATTTTTTCACAGCTCCCCCTTCAAAAGGAGAAATTCGATTTTTCATCCCCCGTGCCGCCAGACATCACGTCTTACAGGGTTCCACGTCGAGACCAATAGGTTCTGTCACGAAAATGCCTCCAGTGGCGGGCGCCCCGCGCTCGCCATCGCGCAACGCCGGACGGTAGTGTTACGAGCTGAGAACCGGGGGTAAAGCACATGGGGAAAACACAAACTAATTCGTCAAACTGCAAGTCCTCGCAAGTATCCAAGTCAATTCAGCATATAATGGCTCAGAAGTGAATTTTATGAACCAAGTCGGACCTTGGCGGGTTAGTACCTTTGGAATAACGGGAGCAATGAGACCGGTAATGACCAAAGTTGCACTAAAAAAGAGGCTTATATGGACCTTTTGGAACAA